>ERZ777003.126-NODE-126-length-156115-cov-48.518704_pt1 | contig 156115 bp, 153 predicted proteins | sample MGYA00374956_ERZ777003 | MGnify/ENA primary metagenome ERZ777003 (study PRJEB29302, sample SAMN06268252) | bioreactor metagenome | isolation source: Joint BioEnergy Institute, California, USA | place: USA:Joint BioEnergy Institute, California, USA | collected... | reverse complement strand
CGGAACCGGTGCCACTCAAGTAAGCAGGTCTCCGACGAACCCGGTGCGGTTCACAGTACTACCAGGAGCTCAGCGGCCCGTTCTACGGCGCGAACCGGCCGGGCGCGAACATCTCCGAGGGAATCCTGGAGGCCTTCTGGCTCTGGTGCATGCAGGCCGGTCTGAAGAACGCCTACGAGTGCGTCGCCGCCTTCTCCGAGACGGATTTCACCGAGGATCTGCGGAAGTTCGACGTGCCGACGCTGATCATCCACGGCGAGGACGACCAGATCGTGCCCATCGCGGCCTCGGCCATGCGATCGTCGGCGTTGGTCCCGAACGCGACGCTGAAGGTCTACCCGGGCGCACCACATGGTCTGACGGTGACGCACAAAGATCAGCTCAATGCGGATCTGCTGAATTTCTTCCAGCAGGAGGAGCGGGGGCGCCTGGCAGCCTGATCGGGCCGCCGGCGGTAGCCGTCTTCGGACGGGCCGAACTGACCCGCGCCCGCCATGACGACGATGAGCGGCCGGACGGGTGCAGCGCCCGGATCGTCGGCGAGCAGCACCGGGCGCTGCCTGCCTCATGCTGGCTCACGTCGACCAGCCCGTTCAGGCGACCGCGCCGCGCCGCCTCCGCCCTGCTCGGGTCCGACGGCGTGGGGGCATGTCCCACACGGCAGAGCGATCGAGCGCCGCAGCGGGACGGCATCGTTCTTTGTGTGGGGTTGACTGCGGGTCCCGCCCCCCCGTACGGACGGGCCAGCAGCCTCATCGAGTCCGGAGGAAGCCTAAGTTGGCGGGGCCAGCCCTAGGCCTCCTCGGGAGCCGCCTCGGCCCTCGACCGCCGGCCTACCAGGACCAGCCCAACGAGGAGGACCGTGGCCACGCCCGCATTGAGCACTTGCCCCCCAACCCGCGGAGCACCAAACAGGACGAACCCATTCAACACTCCATCCGCCCAGAGGACCGCGGTGGCCCACGCACCCAACCTCCACCAGCGGTCCGGTCTCGAGAACAGCCCGATCCCCGCCCACACCCCCACGCTCGCGATGACGAGCATCAGCAGCCCCAGGGCCCGGACGCTGAAATCTCCGGCGAGGACCTCATCGGAAACGGCTGCGCCTCTGAGCACCATCGCCAGCCCTCCGATCAGACGCACACCGCAGATCAAAACCAACAGGGTCGCTGTCGCGACTCGCCAGCCCGCACCGCGGTTTTTTGCGTTCTCATTTCCCATGGGTCACTGACCCTTTCCAACAAGCCAACGACACCATGTCCTCCCGTGCGCCATCGAGCACAGCGTTTCCAGGGCCAAGATCCGCCGGCGGCCGTCGACTCCGCAAGTCTACTGGGGTACGCCCGCCTGCTTCGACGTGAACTCTCGACTCAGGCCAACAGCGGCATATCCCGGCGTGCGAGCCCGATCGCGACCGTAGTCCTGCTGTGGCACCTTCGCCGGAGGCCGTGCAACGCGCTCATCGAGTCATGTCCGAGATTCGGAACCTGCCAGGGCACGTTTTCCTGCCTGGCGCCTTGGCATTGCCATCCTGTCTGCGATCGATCCGGGCACGGGACTTCGGAGCGCGGGCGCCCGTTCCTGCACCGATTCCATGCAGGCATGGCCCGAGCCCGTCAATTCCGGGGGGAGATCCGCGAGGCACTCCGGATCGTGGTCCCCCGAGGCCAGGGTTCGTGCTTCGTAGCAGGCGGGCCGCGGAGCGACGACGGCAGACGGTTGCGGCGGCGGTGCCAGGTGCTGACGCAGTGGTCGTCCCGCTGTTCGCGCTAGGCGTGGCTGCGGTCGCGGAAGAGGTGGCGATCAGCCGGTCGGTGCTCGAGGCAGCACGGCGGGCGCGTCACACCACCGCTTCCGCCTCGATCTCGACCAGGATCGCCGGATCGATGAGCCCCGCCACCACGACCAGCGTGGTGGCGGGCGCCGCTTCCCGGAAGAACTCGCCGTGGGCACGGCCGACCTCTCGCCAGTATGACGCGTCCGTGACGTAGATGCGCGTGCGCACCACGGCCTCCGGCCCGGCGCCCGCTTCGGCCAGCGCGGCCGTGATGATCTCGAGGCAGCGCCGCGCCTGGAGGTAGGGGTCGCCCGGGTGCACGATCTGCCCGTCCTCGCCCACCGGCGCTGTGCCGGACACGTAAATGTGGTTGCCCACGCGCACCGCGCGCGAGTAGCCGACGGTCGCTGCCCACGGGGCGTTGGTCGGGACGCGCTTCCTCTCGCTCAGGTTCACGTGTCGTCCTCCAGCCTCCGGTTCAGGACGCGCCGGTACGCGGGACCAGCGCGATCACGCGGACCGGCCCACCCGAGCCGCCTTCGATCTTCAAACGATCGGAGTAATAAGCGGGCGGGTCGGCGGGGCGTCAAGGCCGGACCTCGCGGGCGGCTCACGGCCGTGCTTCGCTCCCTCGACTCGTGCCCCACCGACGCAGATTCGGCCCTTCCCCTCACCGACCACGCCGACGCCCGGGCCCGCTGGCTGAACGCCGAGGCGCTCGCCGCGCTCGGCCCGACGCCGAAGCGCTCACGGGTAGGCGACGTTGCCCCCGATGCCTCCGGCTTCGATGTCGCCTCCATGGCACCCGCGTACCTCTCCCGTGCGGCGATCCACGCAGAGCGCGGCGAGACGCAACTCTCCGTGCAGACCTGCGAACGGGCCGTCACACCTGGCGAGGGGCGGGCCCGGTGCTCGAGCCCCGGGTCCGCGAGGCTGAGGCTACCCTCGCGGCCGCGCCCACCCCACGGCCGGCCAGCCCGGAGCGGCGGCGCGAGGGCCCGCCCCAGCCTAGTGGTCGTGCCCCCGCTCGGCGCTCTCGAACCCGAACCGGCGGGAGAGCTTCGCGTAAAAGCTCCGCCCGGGCCGGAGCAGGCCCACGGGATCGAGGTGTCCGCGGTGCGCGCGGTCGAAGACGTTGTCCACGCCCAGGATCGCGTCCGTGCCGGCGAGCCGGAAGCCCGCGCGCACGTTGGCCGCGGCGTACCCCGGCGTCTCCACCTCCCCCGCGTCGGCCGCGATCCGGTCCTGCCGCGCGGCGGCGACGCCCTCGACCTCCAGCCAGAACGAGCTGCCGCTCCCGAGCCGGGCAGCCAGCCTGCCTTCGAGCGGCGGGATCCCCACCAGCGGCTGACCCGTCGTGACGTCCTCACCGCGGGTGTAGCTCACGGCGCCCGAGAACGTGGCGGGCGACAGCACTCGAATCTGGAATGAACCGGTGCCCCCGACCAGGCGGCTCCGGGCCAGGTTCCCGTAGGTGCGGACCGGCTTGCCGGCGATCGTGTCGCCGGGGGCGAGCACCGGGGAGATCAGGTCGCGCGCGTCGTTGCGGAAGACGGTCACGGACGCCGACGCGCCCGGGCGATCATGGCTCAACGACAGCTCGATGTTCCGGTTCGTTTCCGTCTTGAGGCCCGGATGGCCACGGTACACGAACCCGTCGGGCTTGAGCGCCAGCCCGTAGAGCTCCGTCGGGTTGGGGATCCGGTACCCGTAGCCGAGGCTTAGCCGCGCGCCGAACCCGTGCGGCAGGGCGAGCCGCAGCCCGGCGTTCCCGGAGCCGACCCATTCACGCCCGCTCTCGCCCTCCTCCGCCCTGCGGATCACGCGGTCGAGGCGTGCGCCGAGCGTCGCCGTCAGGCCGCCCCCGATCCCCAACTCGCCCTGGCCGAACAGGCCCGCGTCCACGATGCTCACGCCCGGCCAGGTGCGGAACTCGATCCGCTCGCCGTGCATCGGCCCGGAATGCTCGGTCCACCGCGAGTTCTCGGCCGCCCACTCCGTGACCTCGACGCCGACGTCGACGTGTGACGACGGGACCGGAACGAGCCGAAGCTGGACGCGCCCGCCCGAGGTCGTCGAGTGCGACCGCTGGCCGCTCTCCATCGTCATCGGCACGGCACCGTCCATCGTCATCTCCATCAGCATCTCGTGGTCCAGGCGCTGGACGTACGCGCGCGCGGCGAACGCGTCCAGCCACCCGCGGCCGAGCTGCACGCCGTAATCGAGCGAGAAGCTGCGCCGGCTCTCCGACGGGATCGACATCCCGTGCATCGCCGGCCAGCCGATGTCCCGCCCCTCGTACGCCTGGCTCCGGAACGTGAGTCGCCGAGCCTCGTCCGGCGACCAGCCCAGCGTCAGGTCCGCCGTGGCGTGCCGGAACGACGAGCCGTGCACCTTCCCGTGCGGCGTCCGGTAATCGCCGTAGCGGGCGCCGTCCAGGGCGAGCGTCGCATCGAACGTCCCCTGCCGGAGCCCGAGGGTGGCGCCGAGCGTGGCTCCGGGGACTCCCGACGAGGCTCCCGCCCGCACCTCACCACTCAGACCGCGTTCGCCGACCGGCTTCCGGGTCACGATGTTGATCACGCCGCCGATGTTGCCCGACCCGTAGAGCGTCGAGCCGGGCCCGGTCAGGATCTCGACGCGCTCGACGATGGCCGGGTCCACGGTCGCGATGCCCTGGTCCATCCCGAACGCGCACGCCGGGTTGACGCGCATCCCGTCGATCATGACGGCGACCCGGTCGCCGCCCAGGCCGCGCAGGAAGAGCCGGGAGCCCCAGGACCCCACCCGGGCGACCGCCACCCCCTCCGCCCCGACCAGCGCGTCGGCGACCGAGGTGCGTGCGCCGGCCAGCAGCTCAGTGCGCCCGTAGCTCGCCACGGTGAGCGCGGTGCCCGCGGCGAGGGCGTTGGAACGCTCCGCGCGGACCGGGATTTCATCCAGCAGGACCGGGACGGGCGACAGCTCGATCCGCCCATCGATACTCAACGCCGTCACCTCCAGCGGTCGGTAGCCGATCCGCTCGAACCGGACGACGGCGGTGTCGGGAACGCCCGGCAGGACGAATCGCCCCTCGGCATCGGTCTGCACCGAACGGCCGGCGGCCTGGACCTGAACGGCGGAAAGCGGCTCCCGGGTACGGGCGTCCAGCACCTGGCCGCTCACCGTCGACTCTCGCCCCTGCGCCCAGGCGCGCTCCCCGACCAGGAAGACAACAGACAGCAGCATGCCCAGGGTCGCACGGGGCGCGACCCTGCGTACGTTCAGCCAATCCATCGGAATGAGCCTCCTCTCGGTTCCGTCGATTCCGGCGATCGGGCGGCATCGGGCCGGGCCCCGACCGCGACTGACGTCAGACGAGAGGAGCGGCGGGAGGGGCGTTGGCGTAGGGGTGGAGGTAGGGGGCCGTGCGCGGCCGCGGGTCACCCTCGGACCCTGCGGCGGCGCTGGTCCGGATCGCCGGGGCGGCCGAAAGTAAAGGCGAGGCCGTGAGGGCGAGGACGTGCGGGCCGGCTTGATGGCACGCCCCGACGCACGTGCAGGACGAATGGTGGGCCCGATCGCTCGAGTCCCCGGAGTGCTCGCCGTGGGCCGCCGGGCCGTGCGCCGCGTGGGCGTCGGCCGGGGCCGCCGCAGGGACCACGCCCAGGTGGCTCCGGCAGGCCGGCGCGGGCGCCAGCGCGAGGAGGGCCGGCAGGAGAAAAACGGCGACGGACAGCAACGCGCCTTCACGCCGCCATCGCGTCGCCGGGAACACACGCGCGTGGTTCACAGCCCTGCCAGCCATAGCCTTAGCCTTGCGCGGCGCCGCGCCGCGCCTGTCGCCAGCTTCTGCGATCCCGCCCCGCCCGATCCGGTGCACCAGCGACCGGACGCCTCGGGGCTCGCCGCGCCCGGCCGATCCCAGGCCAGGAGCGACGCTCGCAGCCGATGCTACACGGCGGGCCCGGCCGCGTCAAGCAGGGAATCTCCCTCTCATCTGTAGGGAAGTTCCCTACAGACCCCGAGGCCAAGCCGGCCCCACGCCCTCCCGGCCGGTGTCCAACCGCGCCGGCAGGGCGACGCTCGATGCCCTCGAGGGCACGCCCGGATCGGCCCCCCCGGCTCGAATCTTGCCCTCGCTCCGGGCCCCGACGTGTCGCCGCACCAGAGCCCCGGCAGAGGCGCCGGGCCACCCGCCCGGGCGATGCCGGGCCACGCGAGAGTCGCATCGATCCCTGAACCCTGCCGGCAGCGCCGCCCCCCGGTCATCCCGGGGGATGCGGCGCGGCCTGCCCGGCCCGGAACGCCGGCGCGGCCGCGCTCAATACGCCGCGTGCCCGGTCAGGTCCTGGCCCAGGATCAGGCTGTGGATGTCGTGCGTTCCCTCGTAGGTATACACGGACTCCAGGTTCGCCATGTGCCGCATGGCGTGGTATTCGATGAGGATCCCGTTCGCCCCGAGCAGGCGCCGGGCCTCCCGCGCGACCTCGCACGCCATGTTCACGTTCGCCCGCTTCGCCAGCGACACCTGCTGCGGCCGCACACGGCCCTGGTCCTTCAGCCGGCCGAGCTGGAGCGCCAGCAGCTGGCCCTGCGTGATCCCGGTCAGCATGTCCGCCAGCCGCACCTGCTGGATCTGCGTGGCCGCGATCGGCCGGCCGAACATGATCCGCTCCTTCGCGTACGAGAGCGCCTCGTCGAAGCACGCCATGGCCGCGCCCACCGCGCCCCACGCGATGCCGTAGCGCGCCTGCGTCAGGCACATGAGCGCGGACTTGAGCCCCTGCGACTTCGGGAGCAGCGCGTCCGGCCCGACGCGCACGTCCTGGAGCGACAGCTCGCTCGTGTCCGACGCCAGCAGCGACAGCTTCCCCTTCTGGTCCCGCGCCTCGAACCCCGGCGTGTCCGTCGGCACAATGAACCCGCGGATCGACGACGGGTCGTCCAGGTCGCCGGTCTTGGCCCAGATGATGGCGATGTCCGCCATTGACCCGTTCGTGATCCACATCTTCGAGCCGTTCAGCACCCACCCGTCCCCATCCTGCCGCGCCGTCGTGATCATCCCGCCCGGGTTCGAGCCGTAGTCCGGCTCCGTCAGCCCGAAACAGCCGATCACCTCGCCCCGCGCCATCGGCGGCAGCCACTTCCGCTTCTGCTCCTCGCTCCCGAACGCGTAGATCGGGTACATGCAGAGCGCGCCCTGCACGGACGCGAAGGAGCGGATCCCGGAGTCGCCCCGCTCCAGCTCCTGCATGATCAGCCCGTAGGCAACGTTGTTCAGCCCCGCGCAGCCGTACTCCTCCGGCAGGTTCGCGCCGAGCATCCCCAGCTCGCCCATCTGCGGGATCAGGTGCTTCGGGAACTTCCGCTCGGTGTAGTACTCGCCGATGATGGGCAGCAGGTTGTCATCCACCCACGCCCGCACCATGTCCCGCACCATCCGCTCCTCTTCGCTGAGGAGCGAGTCGATGTCGAAGTAATCTATTCCCTTGAAGGTCGCCATGGTTCACCGGGGTTGGAGGTTCGACCCGCGGGGGTAAAGATACTCCACCACGTCGCCGCGCCGCCACCCCGGCGCCGCGGGTCCCCCACCGGAGCTTCAGTCCTCGAGCGCCTCGATCACCGCCTGCGCGTACTCGTCGGTCGTGGCGTTGCCACCCAGGTCCGGCGTGAGGCGCTGGCCCGCCCGGATCACCTTCGCCACCGCGTTCCGGATCCGGGTCGCGACCGCCCCCTGGTCGATGTGGTCGAGCATCATGCACGCCGCCAGGAGCTGCGCCGTCGGGTTCGCGACGTTCCGCCCCGCAATGTCCGGCGCCGACCCGTGCACCGGCTCGAAGATCGCCGCGTCACGCCCGATGTTCGCACCCGGCGCCAGCCCGAGCCCGCCGACCAGCCCGGCGATCAGATCGCTCAATATGTCCCCGAACATGTTCTCCATGACCAGCACGTCGAACTGATGGGGATTGAGCACCAGGTGCATCGCCGTGGCGTCGATGATCCGGTCCTCGAACTCCACCCGGCCCGCGTACTCCTCCGCGACCTGCCGGCCGACGTCCAGGAACAGCCCCTGCGTGAATTTGAGAATGTTCGCCTTGTGCGCGAGCGTGACCTTGCGCCGGTTGTTCTTCAGCGCGTACTCGAACGCGAAGCGCACGATCCGCTCCGCGCCGTGCCGCGTCACGATCATGACCGACTCCGCCGCCGCCCGCGGATCGCCCCCGACGCCGATGTAGTGCTCCACGCCGACGTAGAGCCCCTCCGTGTTCTCCCGGATCAGGACCAGATCCACGTCCTCGTAGCGACCACCCGGCACGAACGTCTGCGCCGGCCGCACGTTCGCGTAGAGGTCGAACTCCTTGCGCAGCGCCACGTTGATCGACCGGAACCCCGTCCCGACCGGCGTGGTCAGCGGCCCCTTCAGAGCCACCCGCGTGCGCCGGATCGAATCGAGCGTCTCCTGTGGGAGCGGCGGGAGCTTCTCATCCATCGCGGTAATGCCCGCCAGCTGGCGGTCCCACTCCACCCGCGCGCCCGCGGCGTCCAGGATCTTCACCGTCGCGGCCGTGATCTCCGGCCCGATCCCGTCTCCAGGGATCAGCGTAACCGTCGTCATATCAGTCAGTCAGCCTTCCCGCCTTCGTCGCTGTCATTCAGGTATGAACTCGGGGTTGTACTCGTACTCCGTGTAGCGTTCACCCCAGGTGACGAGCTCCTCGAGCCGCCGCGGCCGCTCCGTCCCTTCCTGCAGCGCGTGCCCCAGGATGTTCAGACTCCTGCGCCACAGGATGTCCGAAAGAGTGTCGCGGTGGAGCGTGGCGCGCGCCACCTCCACGCCGCCCGCGGTGACGGTCACCACCCGTACCGCGGCCACACCGTCGTACGCCTTGAGGAGATTCTGCGTGTTCGGGGAGAAGAGATAGATGTAGGGGCCGACCTTCGCCCAGAGCGACCCGCCCCGCCGGAGCTGCTCGATGGGCTGCCGGACCTTGAGCACGACCACGTTGCCGCTCACCTCCACGTCCGTGAGTCCCCCGTGGTCCTCGAAGAATGCGCGTGCCTCCTCCTCGGTCGGCACGCGCAGTTCGCCACCGGGCAGGAGACCGCACCCGGCGGCCATGAGCCCGAACACCATCAGCAGCGCGGCCCGCGCGATCCGCAGCCCGTTCCGAACGAATCCGACCTCGATTCTCATTCGCACCCTATCGCACCACGGCGCTCGCGAGCCGACGCGCGGCCGACGCGAGCACCGCTGGCTCACTGCGGGAGCCCGGCTCGCCGGCGACGACTCCGTACCACAGAACCCGGCCGCCGAGCGTGTCGATGATCGCGGCGGCCAGCTCGACGCGTCCGGTGCCGTCCGGGCCCGGCACGAACTCCGCACTCACCGGGAGCAGCGCGTAGCGCGCGTCCACGAGCGCGCCGAGTCGCCGGAGATCGCCGAACAACGGGTCGCCGATGTTCCGCACCTCCGCCCGCCTGAAGCTCGCCACGGCCAGCGCGTCCAGCTGGATGTCCAGCCCCGGCGACCGCCGCAGCACCTCTGCCAGCGCCGGCGCAAACGTCCACCGGATCCCGCCCCCTCGCTCCTCCAACCAGAACGCGATCTCCGAATCCAGCGCCGAATCCCCGCGCCGGACCAGGTTGCCGGTCTGGACGGGCAGCACCATCACGGACTGTCCGGTCAGGTCCGGCACCGGGGGAGGAGGCTGGTCGGCGGAGGGAGGGGCCGCCCGGGGAGTGCACGCCAGGAGAGCGAACGCGGTCAGTACGAGCAGCCCGGGCATCAGCCCCGGCACCACTCGTCTGCGCCGGTCCGCACGGCTCGACCGTCCTTCCACTCGGCCTCCCCTGTCGCCTTCGCTGTGCTCGATGTCTCGCCCGCGCTCCGCAGGCCCTGCGTCCCTCGTTGACCCGGGACGCTCCGTGTTCCCCCTACGCTCCGATCACACGCGAGCGATTCCCGGACCGGAGTCGGCACTCGGCCCCGGACGCCGTCCCGACCGGCCCGGCGTCTCCCCGGCCCGTCCGGCGCGGTCCGCCCGCACGCTCAACCGCGCGCCCGCCCCCGCACCGTGTCATACCGGCCAGCGCCGGCTCCACCGCCGCACGCCACGCGGCCGTTCACCGATGGATGATACTCGCGAGGGGGTGGAAAAGTCCCCGGGCTCGCCACGCGCTCCGATCGCCCACGGACCGCGGCGCCACCGAGCCCCCCGCGCCGGAGCATCCTCCCGGGGCATACCCTCCGACCGGCTCGGGGCTCCACGGCCGCGCACCCGGCACGACCCTGTGGTGACGGCGCCGCGGCCGCCCACGACGCCGGCCAGCCGCACAGGCGGCGCCGCCGGAAAGCCGACCGCGCCGCCGGGAACGTCCACCGCCAGGATCATGTTCGGGGAGGTGCCGTGCGGCCGCCCGTATCCCGTGGCCGCCAGGAGCCGCCGGATCTCGACGCACGGGCGCCGGGCTCCCTTGCCCCTCCCTCGAGGCCGGCATCCGGTCCCGCAGCGGCCCCGCTCCCGCCCGGCCTGCCGGCGTCCACCCGCTCAGAGCAGATGCCCCCCGTCCACCGGGATCACGGCCCCCGTGATGTGGCGCGCCAGTTCGGAGCAGAGGAACACCACCACGTGCGCCACGTCCTGCGGGTCGCCCAGCCGGCCGAGCGCGCTCTTCTCACGCGCCCGGTCCAGGACCTCCGCAGGAACCGCGTCCGTGAGCCGCGTGGTCCGGATGTAGCCCGGCGCGACCGCGTTCACATTGATGTTGGATGGTCCCAGCTCGACGGCGGCAGACCGCGTCAGCCCGAGCAGCCCGGCCTTGGACGCAGCGTAGTTCGACAACCCGAATTCGCTACGGATGCCGTGGATCGAGCTGATGTTCACGATCTTGCCGAATTGCTGCTTGCGGAAGATCGGCGCGACCGCCCGGATCATGTGGAACGCCCCCGTCAGGTTCGTTTCGAGCACGTCCCGCCACTGCTCGTCGGTCATGCGCCACAGCGCCCGGTCACGGGCGATCCCGGCGTTGTTGATGAGAATGTGCAGCCCGCCGAAGATCTCCAGGGTGTCCGCAATGAACTGCGCCACCTGGTCCGGGTCCCGCACGTCGCACGTCCGGTGGAAGACCTGGACCTCGTAGAGTCGCAGCTCCGCCGCGGTCCGCTCGGCTTCCGCCTGCGTGCGGCCGTCCCCGGTGTCGAGATAGTTGAACGCGATGTGCGTGCCGTGCTTCGCCAGCTCCAGCGCAACCGCACGGCCGATCCCCGTGGCGCCGCCCGTGATCAGCGCGCAACGCCCCCGGAGATCGGCGTACGGCCACGCCCCGAGTGGCTGCGCCTCCTCGCCCACATCGCCTACGAGGTCCTCCAGAGCAACGTCCACGCCTTCCGGCAACGGCGCTCCACCCGTCGCTCCGACCACGTCCTCTTCTTCGTGGCCGCGCGCCCTCAATGGCAGCTCCTAGCCAGCACGTTCGCCCTCTCCGCGCGGATACGTTCCAACCCTGTGCGGATGTGATCGTCGCAGTTTGGGCCCGCTCGTCTCCGCTGTCAAGCGACGCCGCGCCCGCTGCGCGCCCGGCGCCCGTCACTCCTCCGCGTGGTGCTTGATGCTCCGGCCCTCCACCCCGAAAACTGCCTCCCGCGCGACGCTCCTGGCCCGGCCCACGATCCGCTCCCCGGGGCCAGCAGCAGGTCCGTACCCGCCGTGATCTCCCTGCCCATGCGCGAGCGCCACGGGACGTGATCCGCGCTCGCCCCGGATCCCCCTGAGCGCCCCGTCCGCCGGACACATCGCGAGGTCGTTCGCCCGGTTCACCGCCACGGTCAGACCATCGAACACGACCGGCAACTCCAGGAACTCGACGCCGTTCTTCGCGCACAACTCCCGCTCACTCGCGGAGATCGCCCGCGACGCGTTGCTCAGGTCCGTCTCGCCGATGCAGAACCGCTTGAAGCCACCCCCCGTCCCCGAGATCCCCACCATCACGCGCACCGCCCGACCATGCTCCCGGGTGAACTCCTCGGCCACCGCCTCCGTGACCGGGTATACCGTGCTCGACCCGTCCACCACGACCGTGCCGCTCGGCCGGGCATCCGCGGGGCGCTCGCTCGCGCACCCCGCCGACGCGATCGTCAGCGCCGCCACCGCCGCGATTCCGGTACTCCGCCATTCGCTCATTCACTCCCTCTCCGTTCGGGTTCGCCCCGAACATAGCCCGCCCCACCCAACCCCGGATCACGGCCGCGCAACGAATTCGTAACGACGCCCCACCCCGCTTCAGAACGCGAGCTGCGCCTGTGCCCGGAACGCGTGCGCGGTCTTCAGTCCGGAACCCCGCGGCGCGTACACGTCCCAGTTCACCATCAGCCGGTTGAGCCCGGTGAGGTAGAGATTGAGCCCCGGAGTCAGGAGCAGCCCTTCGTCGCCTGGACGATCCCGGCTCGGATCCCCCCAGCTGACGCGGGCCACCGGCTCGATCCCCTCGATCCGGCTCCCGGCGATCGGCCGGTACACGGCAGCGATCAGCTGCGCGGCCACGAACCGTTCGTCCACCGCCAGGTTCTCCCCCATCGCGGCCTCCGCCTGGAGCCGGAACCCGGGTCGCCGGAACGCGCCCCACTCCACGTCCGCTTCGTACGCCGTGCCGCGTCTCGTCCGCCGCGGCGCGACCGGGAAGAGCACGTCCCGGCGGCTCACGCCAGCGGCCAGCGCCAGGGGCAGTGACGCGGACGGCCGGTACTCCAACCGGCCCGCGAAGGTCTTCGCATCGTTGTCGTCCCGCGTGTCCGGGCCCGTCCCGTTGAAGGCGCCCACCATATACCTCACCCGCCCCACCCGGCCGTGGGCCATGGCACCCACGTCGTACCCGAGGTAGCCCAACCCTTCCAGGAGCTGCTGCTCCTCTCCGAGCAACAGCACGCCGCCCAGCTCCGTCAACCGGTCGTGCCCCCGCCGCTCCGCATCCGCCCGCAGCATCTCGTCCAGCCCACGGATCCGCGCGCCCCGCTCGATCGGGATGATCCGGGCCGAACTCGTCAGGAACAGCAGGCTGAACGGCTTCTTGAACTGCCCCGCCCGCAGCTCGAACGCGTCATGGAGCCCGAAGTTCATGTACGCATCCCGGAGCTGGACCCGGCCGCCCGCGAAGTCCGGCTCCAGGTGTCCGGTGATCCAGTCCCGGATCTGGATGGCCACGCCGAGCCGGACCCGCCGGCTCTCGAACGCCGTGGCCGCGACCTCCCGCGCCGCCACGCCCGGCCGCTCGATGTCCGATTCGTCGATGTTCGTCGTGCTGAACTGGGTCTGGACACCGCTGGTGAAGCGGAGTGTGCCCACGCCGAAGTCCACCGTTTGTCCGGAAAGTGGGGTCGCCGCTGCGGCCAGCCAGGCGGCCGCCAGGATCCCACGCAATGATCTGCGCATCCTCTCTCCCATCGTCGGGGTTTGGGCTCGTTGCCGTGATATCGCACCCGGGGCACCCGCGCCCGCCGCGCGTCGCCCCATGGTTGGGCGCGCTCGCCGCCCGGTCCGCGCGCGGCCCGGCCATGCCGCCCGCGACGGCCGCGCACCGAACTCCTCGCCCGGACGCGTTCAGTGGCGGTGGACCGGGGGCACGGCAAGAGTCCATGCCCGAAAAACACCGGCGCGATTACGGGATTGTAACGCCGTAGCAACGGACGGCGGAATGCCTGCGAGCAGGCCGGGCGCCGCATCGCCCGGAGAGCGCCAGGCCGTGTTCGACAAGTAGCTGGGAAGCTGCGGGACGCGCGGGACACGACGAGGCGCGGGCGGCCATTCCCTGGCGCACGGACTCGATCATCCCCGAACGGCAAGCCTCTCGAATCCGGTCGCCTGATCAGCCGCCGCAGGAACCTCGCTGGGTACCGGCGCGTTTGGCGGGAGAGCGGTCGGCGTGATCGGTTCGAGCCATCGGCATCGCGGTTCCACGCGATGATCGGGCTCGCGACGATCACACCACCCGCGTAACGCCACGTTTCGAGCGCGGCCTGGTCCGTGAGCGGCGAGGCGAGCGCGGTGAGTGCCTGGGCGGGCAACCGGATGACGGGGCGTTCCCGGCATACGTCGCCTCCGGACGACGACCGGCTCACGGGCCCCGCCAACGCAGCCGGAGGCCGAAACGACGGTGGGAGTCGTACGCGCAACGTCCGGATCGGGCAACGTGAACCGCGCCGACGGACGTCCCGCAAGCGCGAGCGGCAACGGCGCCGGCAACGGGCGCCCAACCCGCTCACGGCGAGGCGATCAGTTGGGCGAATCTTGCGAGCCGGACGCCTCCGGCTCCCTCACGAAAACCCGGATCTCCGGCGAGCCGCCCGCCTCCACCGCCCGGTGGTCCGGCGTGGCCCATTCCATCCGGATCGTGGCGGGACCCGGCCGCTGGGGGAGCAGCCTCCAGGCGAACCGGTTCTTCCCGACCTCCTCCATGTCCGCGGCGGCGGGCATGAGTTCGACCCCGTTCACGTTCGCGTGCACGTGGAGCCGCCCCGCCAACCAGCCGCTCGGGGTGAGGCGGAGCGGGGCCGGCGTCTCGAAGACGAGCGTGATGTCGGTCCCGACCGTGTCCCCGTCGGCCGGCTCGAGAATCGTGATCGGCGGCGCGGGCTTGGCCGCGAACCGCTCCGGGTCCCGGTCCAGGCCCGCGGCCCAGAATCCCAGGAACAGCAGCGTGAGCCCCAGGACCACGAAGGCGATGACCATCGACCGCAACGAAGCCCGATCTCCGGGAGCGGCCCCGGGTGTCGCCTGCCGCTGTTCCGTCGACCCCGCGAGACTACGATCCGTCATTCCGACTACAACCGATCCAGGAGGAACGCCGGCGTCCAGCGCGCCATCATGCTCGCGAGCAGCGAGAACGAGCCGGTGAGGAGCAGCGCGCCGACGAGGATGAGCAGCACCCCGCTCAGCCGCGTGATCCAGGGGAGCCAGCGGCTCATCCGGCGGAAGCCGGCCAGGAACCGGTCCAGGGCGAGGGTCGCGCCCAGGAACGGGATCGCGAGGCCGGCCGAGTACATGCCCAGCAGCGCCACGCCTTCGCCGATCGACTCCCGGGTCCCGGCCAGCGTCAGGATCCCCCCGAGCACCGGCCCGATGCACGGGGTCCAGCCGGCGCCGAACGTGATCCCCACGACGAGCGAGCCCAGGTAGCCCACCGGCTTGTTCGCCAGGTGGATCCGCCAGTCCCGATTCGCGCCGGGGAGTCTCAGCACGCCGAGCAGGTAGAGCCCGAACACCACCAGGAGCGCGCCGCCGAGCCGCTCCACCCAGGTGCGGTAGTAGGCGAACAGCGACCCCAGGAAGGTGGCCGACGCGCCGAGCGCAATGAAGACCAGCGTGAACCCGAGGATGAACAGGATCCCGTGGGTGAGCACCGCCTTGCGGGCCTGGGCCCGGTCCCCGTCCCGCGCGGTCAGCTCATCGAGCCCGAGCCCCGTGATGAACGACGCGTAGCTCGGGATCAGCGGCAACACGCACGGCGAGAGGAAGCTCAACAGTCCGGCGGTGAACGCTACGGCGAACCCGAGTGCCTGTGCCTCCATCAGCCTGCTTCTCCACTCAGTACTGTACTACCCTGCCGCAGCGTCTGCCGCACCACGTCCAGCGTCTCGTCGGCCAGGGGGTCGAATCGCCCGATCCACCGCCGGACGATCCGGCCCTCCGCGTCGATCAGGTACGTCTCCGGCACGCCCGCGAGCCGGAACGCGCGCGTCACCCGGTCCTCCGGGTCCAGCAGGATGGTGAACGTGATCTCGTGGTCTTCCACGAACTGCTCCACGGCCGGCCGCGCGCTCGCCCGGTCGATGCTCACCCCGACCACGCGCAGCCCGGCGGCGGCGAACTCCCGGTGCAGCGCCTCGAGCCCGGGCATCTCCTCCCGGCAGGGCGGGCACCAGGTCGCCCATACGTTCAGCAACACCGGCTCGCCGCGCAATCCTTCCAGGGAGAGCGTGTCCCCGGCGGGCGTGACCGCGGCGTACGCCGGCGCCACGTCCCCGACCGAGAGCGGGCGGTACCCGTCGCTGTCCGCGCACCCCGCGGCCACGACCAGCAGTCCGAGCAGAACGCCACGCCTCATGGCGCGTCTCCGAATGCCGTCCGCGCCCGGATCGACTCTCCGTCCAGCCAGGCCACCACCCGGGTGTTACCCTGTACGGCGACGACGGGCGCCCCACCCGGCACCGGCACTGCGTCCACCGGCCGGGGCCGGCCGCCTTCCGCCGCGTACGCCAGTTGAACCGTCCGGGTCTCGCCCCGCCGATCGTCCCAGGCGAACCAGACGCCGCCCCGCGGATCCACGGCCAGTCGGACCAGCGAGATCGGCACCCACTCGCCCTCGACCAGCGCCACCGGCGGACCGAAACTCCGCCCGCCGTCCTCGGACACCGCGTAGTATACCCCCTGCCGCCCTTCCCGTCCCGTGTACCACGCCACGTGCAGCCGGCCGGCGGCGTCCACGTCGATCGACGGCCCGGCGTGCGGGCACCCGTCGAGCACCCAGTCATCCGCGTGCACCCGGACCGGTGGCCCGAACGTCCGGCCGCCATCCTCGGACCGCGCCACCACGATGTCCCGGACGTTCCCCTCGTGCACCTTCCGCCAGGCCACGTAGACCGCCCCATCCGGCCCCACCGCCAACGCCGTCCGGCAGCAGGGGCACGAGTCCCGGTCCACCACCACGCTCGGCCCGAAGCTGCGCCCGCCATCGTCCGAGCGCGCGATCCGGATCTCCGGGCCCGGCAACCCATCACCCGCCGAGCCGTTCGCCTCCGCCTCCATCCTCGCCCGTTCCCGCGAGTCGATCCACGAGATGTAGATCGTGCCATCCGCGGCCACGGCCAGGTCGTGGAACGTGTGGCTCGCCGGGAGGCCGCCGGCATCGTCGTTCACCGTGATCGCCGGCTCGAACGTGCGCCCCCCGTCCGTCGATCGCGCGAACCGCAGGTCGCTCGCCGGGAAGCGCCGGCCCTCGATCGGCGTGTTGTTCTGCCACACCACGTAAATGTTCCCCTCCGGCCCCACCCCCACCTGCGCCGGCGCCTGCTCGTGCGGCGCCGCATCGCCCGGCACGTCGTTCACACGCACCGGCGAGCCCGCTTCGCCCCCCGCCGGGATCCGCGCGAAATACACGTCCGCACGGCCGTCCGACTCTCCTACCCAGGCCAGCACCACCCCACCGGCCACCGGATCCACCGCAACCGTCGGGTTCGTGCCACCCTCCTCCGCCAGCGTGAGCGCCGGGCCGAAGGCCGGGCCCGGCGCCGCCGCCGGCGAGCACGCCGCGACGGATGCGACGAACGCCGTCGCCGCATACCACCGTAGCGCGCTACACCGGATCATGCATTCCATCGATCCTGCTCCCGTGCTCACCTGTACTGGACGCCCACGTAGACCGTGCGCCCGAGACCCGGCGCGTACTCCTCACCCCGGGCCTGCGTGTACGACGCGTTCTCCGCGTACCGCTCGTCCAGCACGTTCCTCACCCGCGCGTACAGCTCGAACCGCCCGTTGACCGGCACCGACACCCGCGCGTGCACGAGACCGTGTCCGTCGTACTTGTGCGTGTTCTCCGGGTCCATCCAGTACGAGCCGATCCGCTCGTACTCGATGCCCGCCCGCCCGCCCCGGAGCAGCGCCGGCATGAGCGTCAGCACCGCGCTTCCCATGTGCCGGGGCGCATCGGCCATCTCGTTCCCGCCCAGATCCGTCGTCTCCGTCGGCCGCCACTCCTCGTACGTGTGCTTCGAGTACGCGTAGGACACGTCCAGCCGCACCGCCGGCGCCACGGCCACGCCCAGCCCCGCCTCCACGCCCCGGTGCAGCGTGCGGCCCGCGTTCACCGTCTCCCGCATGCCGTCCGTGTGCGTGTACGTCAGGATGTCGTCCCGCTTCTCCATCCGATACGCGGCCAGCTCGTAGCTCAGACGCCCCCCGGCCTGGCCGCGCAGCCCCACCTCGATGTTGTCCGCCTTGACCGGCTTCAGCCCGACCGAGTTCTCGGACCGGCCCTGCCGGAATAGCTGACCCTCGGACGGCGCACGGAACCCGTGCTGGTACGCCACAAAGAGGTTCGCACCGCCGCCCACGTCCACCGTGGCGCCGAGCTTCGGGCTCAGGTGCCGGTACGTCACCGTCCCGTCCGCCGGCCGCCGATGCGAGCCCGTCGTCAACTCTCCCAACGCGTTGTCGTAGTCGTAGCCGATGAGGTCGTACCGCAGCCCGCCCGTCAGCCGCAGCCGGTCCGTGAGCGAGACCTCGCCGTGCACGTACGGCGATACGCCCCGGAACGTCACGTCGTAGTCGTACACCACGTTCCCGAGCGTGTAGTTCACGAACACCGGACCGTCCCGCTCCGGCACGACCACCCACTCGAGCCGGCCGCCCGGGCTGTAGTCCACGTCCACGCCCGCGATCAGCCGGCCACGCAGCCGGTCGAAATCCCGGCGATACTTCGCCAGCACCCCGAACGACCGGTTGAACGTCTCCGACAGGACCGGATCGTACGTGAGCGACCAGTTCGGGAGCAGGTCCATCTCGTTGTGCCGGAAGAACGGCGTCACGCTCACCAGCGACCGCTCACCCACCCGCTCCCACGCCGCGGAGAACCGGAACGCCCTCACCTTCCGGAACGAGATCGGCGTGTAGTTGCGCGTCGGATTGTTCTCGTAGTCGTCCCGGTTCAGCGTGGACGAGCCCGCCGTCTGCTGGTCGATGTCCGAGTACGTGGCCACGACCTTGAGCGACCCGCGACCCTCCAGCGCCCGGTCCCAGCGCAGCGTCGCGCTCACCCGGTCGTAGTCCGTGCCCTCCCGCCAGCCGTCGGTGCGGGACAGGTTCAGGTCCCCACGCACGCCGTTCGCGCCCCACCCCGTGCTCCCGCTCAGGAGCAGCCTCGCCCAGCCGTACGAGCCGCCCTCCGCCGACGCCTCGAACTCCGGATGCGCGGCCGGCGGACGCGTGCCCACGTTCACGATCCCGCCGATCGCATCACTGCCGTACAGCGTCGTGGCCGGACCCTTGATCACCTCGATCCGGTCCGCCTGCGGGACGTTCACCTCGTACAGCGCGTTGTGGTTGAAGAACCCCGTGGACCGTGTGGGTACGCCGTCCTCCAGGTAGAGGTAGACCGGGTCCGTGGTCTTCGGCTGCCGGATCGCCGTCATGTGGCCCTCGCCGCCCGTCACGTTCACCCAGACGCCCGGCACCCGCCCCATGATCTCACCCGGGTGCGACGGCCTCGCCTCCCGGATCGCCTCGCCCGCGACCACGCTCACCGTGGCCGCCGTCTCCGAGCGGCGCTGCGCCTCCCGGCTCACGCTCACAACCATGTCCCGCATGAGGAGCGCATCCTCGGCCAGGGCGAACTCCACGGAGACCGCACCGCCGGCCGGCACGGTCACCGTCTCCCGCCCCGTGACCCGGCCCATCGCCGAGGCCACCACGACCCGACTCCCCGCCGGTACGCCCGCGATCCGGTAGCGCCCCCGCACATCCGTGAGCGCTCCCAGATCCGTCCCCTCGATGACCACCCGCACATCCGCCAGCGGCTCTCGCCGCTCCGCGCTCACGACGACGCCCGTGACCACGCCGGCCTGCTGGGCACCGGCCTCGGCCACCGTGCCCGGAATCCAGCCCATGGATGCGAAGAGCCCGAGCGCGAGCGCCGCCCCGCGCCTGACAACGTTCCCCACGCTCGCGCGCGGGTCCAGACTACCGTGCATTTTCACTCCCTTCGTGCGTTGCCGTCCGGCCAGGCAGCATGGACAAGCCGAACCCCCGGCCCGCCGGGCATCGCGGCGGCCGGTCATGGCCGGACTGAGTTTGCTGCTGAACGAACCTTCCCGGATTCAGCGCACGAGGGGTGGCGCTTGCGCGTACGGGAGTGTGTAGGGAGGCAGGCCCGGCAGGACCGCGTCACGGTCTCCCGCCGGTACCCCGAAGAGCGTGGGCTCCGCCGGCGCGATCCCCGCGGATGGGGTCTCCGGCAGCCCCGCGATGGTGCCTGTATGACAGTCGCCCAGGCAGAGGCACGGCCCGGCGTGCCCCGCCTCACCGTGGTTTTCCGTGGCGCCGTGCGACGACGCCGCGACCGCGTCCTCCGGCGAATGGCCGGCTCCGTGGCCCGGCCCCGCGTGCGCCGCTGCCGGCTCCACGCCCGACAGCACCACGTCGTGGTGAGCGCAATTGCGCAGGCCGGCCGCGCCCTCCGCCACGCCGAGGAGGAACAGGGCCGCTACGAACAGACCGGTGAGCCGGAACGGAATCGAGCGCCTCACCAGGGCCTCATCGATCAGGGTATCCGACCGTCCGGCGGTAGTCTAACCAAGGCGTAGGGGCAGGTCAACGGCCGGGCGGTCCTGCACCGGCCCGCATCACCCGTTCTGTACGCCATCGGCCTGGTCGTCCGCGTCGCTCCCCGCCCCGCCCGCGGGAACCGGCGCGGCGGGCGGCCGGAACCGGATCGTGGCCCCTCTGCCCGGTTCGCTGCCCGCAGAGACGCCGCCCCTCATTGCCCCGACCGGGTACTTCCCGACGTGGGTGGCCCTTCTCCCGTTCGCCAGCCGTGCTCATGGCCCAGGCCGGGCCGCGCCCGGGAGGGTCAGGTTCACGTCGGCCGTATCCCGCGGCGGTGCCGAGGGGTGGCGCGCCCGGAAACGGAGGCGGACCCCGCTCGTCCCCCCCGGCTGGAGCCCCGAGGCCGGCGGCGGCAGGACCCGCACCGTGATGCACGCATCGAACTCCGGCGCGGCGCCGTAGTCGTGGAGCTGGAGGTACCGCCCGTCCCGATCCGTCACCGACCGGACCGGGGGGAACGCCGGCCCTTCGCACGCACCCAGGCGCCGCCGTTCCATCGGGAGTGCTTCGGGCGACGTCGCGCCGATCACCGTGACCTCGACCTCCGCACCCTCCACGGGCACGCCCGATTCCGCCGTGACCGTGCCGCGCACCACGGCCGCGACCGGCAGGAGGATGGGGGGTGGAGGGGGTGGAGACGGAGGCGCGGGAAGGCATGCGGTGAAGGAGAGGAAGGCGCCGAGCGCCAGCCCGGCCCCCGGGGGGAGTCCGGCGAGCCCGGGCCCGCCCGCGGGTCGACCCGATCCACGCGAAGAGCTCGAAGAGGAGAACGCGCACCGGCGCACACGGGGCAACCGACCGCGCAGGTTCTCACCCACCCGCCATCTCCTCACCCCCGGCGCCGCGCCCCGGGCGGCCCGCTCCATCGCCTGGAGCGCCCCGGACGCCCGGCCCCGTCCCACCGCCATCGCGCCCGAGCGCGCCTCCACCGCCCGGGGCGCACGGCGCTGACGGTCGGCTGCCCGCGAACATGCCGCAGGTCCGGCCGCTCACCTCCCCGGCCGGGCCGTACCGGAGCGTCGGACACCGCCGGGTGAGAAACGGGCAGGCTGCCGCCCGGCGGCACGATGCATCCATTGCCGGCAGGCCATGGCCACCCTGGCAACCCACGGGGGACGCCGCGAACCCGCGGAGCACGCGGCACCGCCGCCGGGCCCGCGTCCGTGCGCGAACCGCCCGCCCTTCTGCCGGCGCCGCGCCCTCGCCCCACGCCACACCACCACCGCGCCACCCGCCTCACCGCGCCCCGGGCTTCAGCAGCAGCTTCCCGCTCGTCGCCCGACCCTCCAGCAACCGATGCGCTTCCGCCGCGTCCTCCAGCGGGAGCACCCGGTCGATCCGGACCTTCAGCGCGCCCCGCTCGATCCAGTCGAACAGGTCCGAAGCGCGCCCCAACAGTTCCGATCGCTCGGCCACGTAGTCGCCCAGCTTCGCCCGGGTCAGGAAGAGCGACCCGTGGCTCGACAGCTTCAGAGGATCCACCGGCGGCACCGGCCCGCTCGACTGACCGAACGAGACCAGGTATCCCCTCCTGCGCAACGAACGGAGGCTCCTTTCGAACGTGGCCTGGCCCACCGAATCGTAGACCACGTCCACGCCCCGCCCGTCCGTCAGCTCCCGGACCCGCTCCGTGAAGTCCTCGCGCGTGTACAGGATCACCTCGTCCGCGCCCGCGCCCCGCGCGAGCTCGGCCTTCGCCTCGGTGGACACCGTCCCCAGCACCCGCGCGCCCCGCATCTTCGCCATCTGCACCAGCAGCAGCCCGACCCCGCCGGCCGCCGCGTGCACCAGCGCCACGTCCCCCTTCCGCAGAGGATACGTGTCGTGGGTCAGGTAGTGCGCCGTCATCCCCTGCAGCATGACCGCGGCCGCCACATCGCTCGGCACGCCCGCCGGAACCGGGACCAGTGCCCCCGCCGGAACCACCGCGTACTCCGCGTACGATCCGGTCGACGTCGCGTACGCCACCCGATCACCGGGCCGGAAACCCTCCACGCCCGACCCCACCGCCTCCACCACCCCGCACGCCTCCTGCCCCGGCGTGAAGGGGAGCGGCATCGCGTACAGCCCCGTGCGGTGGTACACGTCGATGTAGTTCACCCCCGCCGCCTCCACCCGCACCAGCACCTGCCCCTGCCCGACCTCCGGAACCCCTACCTCCTCCACTCGCAAGACCTCCGGGCCACCATGAGCCCGGACCACGATCGCCTTCATCGTACGACCTCCAGGCCGATCTCGGCCGGTTTGTCCTCATCGTCCACCTTCGCCCGCGCGGGCAGCTCCACCGTGAACACGCTCCCCACGCCGGGCTCGCTGCTCACCCGTACGTCGCCTCCCAACAAACGGCACAGACCCCGGACCACCGTCAACCCCAGGCCCGTGCCCGCCAGCGGTGGCGCACCCGGCGGCTGCGCCTGCCGGAACGGCTCGAAGATCTTCTCCAGATCCTCCGACGCGATCCCCACGCCCGTGTCGCTCACCTCCACCAGGATCATCCCATCCTCCACCCAACCCCGCAACCGGACCCGCCCGCGCTCCGTGAACTTCACCGCGTTCGAGAGCAGGTTCACCACGATCTGCCGCAGCTTGGCCCGGTCCGAGACGATCGGCACCGGCTCGGACGGCGCCTCCACCTCCAGCACCAGCGACTTGCTCGCCGCGAACGGCTGGATCATCCCGACCGCTTCGGAAAGGACCTGCCGCAGGTCCAGCGGCTCCACCCGCACCACCTCCCGCTTCGCCTCCATCCGCGAGAACGTCTGGATCCCCTCGATCAGCTCCGACAGATGCCACGCGCTCGCCGCGACCCGCCCCAGGTACTCCCGCTGCTGCGCGTTCACGTACCCGGCGCGCCCCGAATCCAGGAGTTCGGTATAGCCGATGATCGCGCCGAGCGGGGTCCGGAACTCGTGGGAGACCTTCGCCAGGAAGTCCGCCCGCGCCCGGCTAGCCTCCTGCGCGGCCCGGAACGACCTCGCACGGTCCAGCGCGTACGCGAACTGCCGACACACGGCCTGCAGGAACGCACGCTCGTCTTCGTCGAACTCGTGCGGCGCACGGAAGCCCAGCCCCACCACCCCGATCGCCCTCCCATCCACGATCAGCGGCACCGCGGCGAACGCTCCGTGCGCCTCCCGGTCCCGGCCCGGCGAGAAGCCCGGGTAGCGCGCCTGCCACTCCTCCGCCGACTGGAGGTAGACCGGCGCCCCGGCCGTCGCCGCCACCCCAAGCGGCGAGGACGACCCCACCCCCACCTCCCCGCCCCACACCTCCCGGTCCGCCAGGAACCCGACCGCGTCCAGCACCACGTACCCCTGCTCCGGCTCTTCGGCGGCCAGGAGCCCGGCAGCCGCGCCCAGCGCCGTCACCCCCATCGAGGTCAGGACCTTCGCCACCTCCGCCGGCGTCAGCGCCTGCGCCAGCGCCGCCGCCACCGAGTTCAGCCGCGCGATCCGGTCCGCCGCGTACTCCGCCCGCATCCGCGACCGCCGCTCCACCTCCAGCAGCCGCTCGTGCTCCACCACCAGCGCCGCGCCCCGCCCGAGCTCCTCCACCAGCGCCACATCCGCTTCCCCGATCCGACGCCCCGGCTCCAGGAACCCGAGCTCCAGCACGCCGAGCACCCGGTCCCCCGCCACCAGCGGGACCAGCAGCACCTCCCCCGCGCCACCCCTCTCCTCGCCCCCTGAGGGCCTGCTACCCCGGAGCGGTACCCGCTCCGTCTTCCCCGTCGCCAGGATCCTCGAGAGGGCTTGCGGGTCGGCGCCGGAGATCACCGCTGCGCCCCTCTCCCCCGATCGCCCGGCCCGATCCTCCGCGACCGCGACCGAAAGCTGCGCCAGACGCCCGGCTCCGGCCTCCACGTGGACCACACAGTAATCCGCGATCCGCGGCACGCACAAACGCGCCAGCCGGTCGAACGCCGCCTCGCCACGCACCAGCCGCTCCGGCCGATCCCCGGGCACCGGATCCGCCTCATTCCCCGACCCCACCACCGGCCGCCCGACGGAAGCCCCGGTGCCCGCTCCCGGCCCGAAACCAGATCCCATGGACCCGACGCGCTCGAGGGATTCGCCGGCTGGTCGCTCCATACACTCTCCCCGCACGATCCGTCCGGACGCCACGGCCCTGCCGCGGCTCCGGCCACGAAAAAGGCGCCGACCCGGTCACCCGTGGAACGGCGCCATCACTCCTCTTGCCCGAACCCGCTGCCCTGGCCGGGGCCAGGCCCGACGCTGCTCATCGGTCCAGCCCCAGCGCCCGCGCGATCAACGGCGGCGGGATCGTTCCCCACGACAACAACTGGTCATGGAACTCCCGGAGCTTGAACGCTCCGCCCACCCGCGCCCGGTACCGGTCCCGCAGCGCCATGATCTCTCGCTTCCCCACCGCATAGCTCAACGGCTGCGTCGACTCCGTACAGTAGCGGCGAACCTCGATCTCCGCGTTCCGGCGCTCGAGACCCGCTTCCTCCACCAGGTAGTTCACCGCCTGCTCCACCGTCCAGCCGCGCGTGTGGAGCCCCACGTCCACCACCACCCGACAGGCCCGCCAGAGCAGGTCCTTCAACTGGAGCAGCCGCTGCCGCGGGTCGGAATAGAAGCCCTGCTCCCACATCAACTCCTCGCAGTACAGCGCCCAGCCCTCGGCGAACACCGGCGTCCAGAACACTCTACGCGGCTCCGTGTCCGCGCGGTTCGCACGGGTGAGCTGGAGGTGATGACCGGGATACGCCTCGTGCAGCGCCGTCACCGGGATCCCGTAGATCGAGTGGTCCCGCAACACCTCCGCCTCCTCGCCCGGCGGCGGAGGCGTCACGTAGAACATCCCCCGCTGCTCCACCTCGTGTACCGCCGGCGCCTGGTACGCCGCATAGGGAATCAACGGCCTCAGGTACTCCGGCGTCGGAACCACCTCCAGGCTCTCCCCCGGCGGCGGACTCACCAGCTCCCGCTCCAGCACGAACGCCTTCGCGCTCTCCACCGCATCCGCATACGCCTCGATCAACTCGTCCGCCGCCGGATGCTCGGACTTCAACCGCTCCGTGACCTCACGCCACCCACCACCCCCGTTCAACGACGCCGCCAGCGCATCCATCCGCGCCGCGGTCTCCTTCCGCAGCGCTTCCCCGAACGCGTATAGCTCGTCCGCCGTGTACGGCAGCCCGTGCGCGTACCGCACCTTCGCCTCGAACGCCTCGCGCCCCAGGGCGTACGTGCCATCCGCGACCGGCGCCAGCTCCTCCTCCAGCCACCGCACGTAGTCCACCAGCGCCGCCGACGCCGCCCGCCGCGCGTTCTCCCACCGCTCGAACTCCCGCTCGTCGTCCTCCAGCGCCCGACCCAGGTACAGCGGCAGCACCCGCTCCACGATCTCCAGCCCGCTCCGCGCCACCTCCGCCGCCGTCTCCACGAAGACCGGCGACACCGACCTCAGGTTCTCCCGGGATTCGCTCAACACCCGCGGCACCGCCGCCAGGCGCTCCGCGGCTCGCTTCGCCCGCTCCGCCGCCGGCGCATAATCCCGCACCGCCATCAGGTAGAGCGCGTTCAGCGGCACTTCCACGTAGTAGACCGGGTTCCGCCACAGCGTCCCCACATCCACCAGCTCGAGGAGCTCCCAGCGGAGCTGGTTCAACACCAGCTCCCGGTCCAGCGCCTCCCCCGCGTCCCGCACCCCGACCCGCTCGAACGCCCGCACATACTCACGATAATGCCGCGTACGCTCCGCGAGCGACGCGGCATCGTAACGGTCGAGCTCACCATCGTGGTCATGGATCCCGACGACCGTCGCATGGGTCGGGTTCTCACGCCACCAGAAGGCGAAAAACTCCTCGGTCAACCGTTCGAATTCGGTCATGTCCCGGTCTCGCCGGCCCGCGCGCACCGCAGCCCGTCCCGCCACGGCGCACGCTCAGTCCATCCCCTCGTACCACTCCGTCCGAACTACCAGTCCTCCGGTACTCCATGACCACCGACCCGCCCGGCTCCCCTTCCCCCCACTCGACTCGAGAATCCGTTCCGCCCAGGCGACGCCGCCGTGCGCCTCGACCCCTCACGCCTCCACCCGCGCCGGCACCGCGCCGTACTCCCGGCAGCACGCGTGGATCTCCTCCGCGGTCAGCACACGGTCCATCCGCTTCGCCAGATCGAAGATCCGCTGGCACAACCCTTCATCCTCCCGGTCGTAACCGTTCTCCGCGAGCCAGTGCTTGACGTTCGACATCCCGCTCACGTGGCTGATCTCGATCTCCTGCCGCCGCCCGAACAGGCTCGCCGGCACCCCGGAATACACCCGGTCCGCCAGCCAGTCGTCCCCCTTCGCCTTCGCCTTGATGATCGCCGCCGCGTGAACCCCCGTCCCCGTCCGGAACGCATCCGCCCCGAACACCGGATAGTTCACCGGGATCGGTACACCCGTCGCCCGCGACACCCGCTCGCAGTACTCCGGCAACTTCGACAGATCCCCGCTCCTGAGCCCCAGCAGCGTCAGGTTCACCAGCAACAGGTCCATCTCCGTGTTCCCCACCCGCTCCCCGATCCCCAACGCCGTGCCGTGCACCCGCGTCGCACCCGCCTCGATCGCCGCCAAGGTGTTCGCGATCGCCAGCCCCCGGTCCCGATGCCCGTGCCAGTCCACCCCCACATCCTCCCCCGTCGGCGCGACGATCTCCTCCAGCACGAACCTCACCAGCCGCCGTACCCCCTCCGGCGTCGCATGCCCCACCGTGTCCGCGATGCAGATCCGCCGCGCACCACACTCGATCGCCGTCGTGTACAGCCGCTTCAAGACCTCCGGCCTCGCCCGCGTCGTGTCCTCCGTCACGTACATCACCGGCAAACCCTCGGACACCGCGAACGTCACCGCTTCCTCCGTCGCCTTCAGCATCCGGTCCAGCGTCCACCCTTCCGCATACTGCCGGATCGGCGACGACCCGATGAACGTGCACGCCTCGATCGGAAGCCCCACCTCCTGCGAGATCCGCGCGATCGGCTCGATGTCCGCCCTCACCGTCCTCGCCGCGCAGTTCGCAGCGATCGGCAAACCCTGCGTCGCGATCTCCCGCGCCAGCGCCCGCACATCCGCCACCGCCCGCGGACCCGCTCCCGGCAACCCGATGTCCGCCGTGTCGATCCCGAGCTCCGCCATCAGATGCAGGATCTCCAGCTTCTCCTCGATCGCCGGATCCTTCACCGACGGGGACTGCAGCCCGTCCCGCAACGTCTCGTCATCCAGCTGGATTCGCGATGCGGAATTATTACACAATTCCACCGCATTCCAGTCATAGATAAGTTCCGATTCCTGCATCTTTCATCGCCTCGGCCGTACATCTGCCCGCTAACCGCAAGATGGTCCCCCGGTGTCGCTATTGTCAATGGACGCACGGTTCGCGACCTTGGGCGCGCTCCGGCGACCCCGGCCCCGGGCTCGCCCGCCGGCGCTGGCCTCAATCGTGATGGGACCATGACTGCGATCGATCGACTTCTGGCGGATCCGGCCGTGAGCGGCGCCCGCCGCATCCTCCACGACACCGACGCCCGCACGCTGGCCGATCAGCTCGAGCTGGTGCAGATCCCCGCCCCGGCCTTCGGCGAGGCGGAGCGCGGACGCCGTATGGCGGAACTCTTCCGGGAAGCGGGACTCACGGCCGTGTCCGTGGACGAGGTGGGGAACGTACTGGCGCGCCTGGAGCCCGCCGCCGAGCCGGACGCCCCACCATGCCTGATTTCCGCGCACCTGGATACCATCTTCCCCGAGGGCACCGACGTCACGGTGAAGCGGGACGGGGCGCGGTACTGCGCGCCCGGGATCGCGGACGATGCCCGGGGTCTCGCCGCGCTCGTCGCCATTGCCCGCGCCCTGACCACGGCCGGCGTACGGACCCGCGCGCCGCTGGTCTTCGTGGCGACGGTGGGTGAGGAGGGGATCGGCGACCTGCGCGGCGTGAAGCACCTCTTCTGCGACGGCTCGCCCTGGCGCCGCGCCGCGGCGTTCATCTCCCTCGACGGCACCGGCTGCCGCCGGATCGTGCACCGCGCCGTGGGTTCCCGCCGCTTCCGCATCCGCGTGACCGGCGTGGGCGGGCACTCCTGGGCGGACTGGGGGATCGCCAATCCGATCCACGCGCTCGGCCTCGCCATCGCGGAGCTCGCGAGCCTGCCGGTGCCCCGTGAGCCCCGCTCCGCGCTGACGGTGGCCCGGATCGCGGGCGGCACGAGCATCAACGCCATCCCGGAAGAGGCGTGGCTGGAGCTGGACCTCCGCAGCGAAGGCGTGGCCGCGCTGGAGGCGCTGGAAAGGGGCGCCCGTTCCGCCCTCCGGCGCGCGGTCCAGGCGTGCAACGCCCGCCGCCGGCGCGGCACTCCCCCGTTGTCCGTTTCGGTCGACGTCATCGGCGACCGCCCGTCCGGCCAGACGCCGGCCGCCTCGGCCATCGTCCGCGCGGCGATCGAGGCCACCCGCGCCATCGGGCACTCGCCGGAGCTGGTCGCCTCCTCGACGGACGCGAACGTCCCCATCGCCCTCGGCATACCGGCCATCACCCTGGGCGCCGGCGGAGAATCCGGCGGTACGCACACGCTGGAGGAGTGGTACTCGAACGAGTCCGGGCCGGAGGGCATCGAGCGGGCGCTCCTCACGGCCCTCGCCCTGGCCGGCCTGGGCTGATCACTGATCGCCGGATGGACGCGACGGCCGGCCGCGCGCACGCGGCCGGCCGTCCGTACTCTCTTGCGGTCGTCCCGGCTCCGATCCCCGGTCATCCCGGACGGGCGAGCGGCCGCTGCGCGGCCCCCAGCGGGCCGCTCCCGTCGATCCGGGGCCTCGTCGACCACGGCCGGCCCCTACGGTCAGCCGGAGCCCGGCGCGTCGCCAGCGGCGACCTCACCCGCCCACCACGGTCGAGTGGTCGACCAGACTCACGCTCCCGTCGATCCCCTCGATCCGGACATGGTCGCCGATCAGCGAGCCGTGCAGCCGGGACCCCACGATCGTCGTGTTCACCCCGATGATGCAGTCCCTGAGCACCGCCCGCCGGATCACCGAGCCCGAGCCGATGGTCACGTTCGGCCCGATCTCCACGTCCTCCAGCTCCACGCCCTCCTCGATCCGGACCGGCGGGTGGATCCGCACGCCCGTGCCCCCGTCCGGCAGGCGGGCCCGCCCCGCCTCCAGCAGGTGCCGGTTCGTATCGATCAGCGTCTCGAGCTGGCCGCAGTCGTACCAGCCCCGGACCTCCGCCGTCTGGATCTTCGCCCCACGGTCGATCATGTACTGGAACGCGTCCGTGATGTAGTACTCGCCGGACGGACCGGGCGTCTGCTCCAGCGTGTGGTTCACCCCCTCGAAGAAGAGCTTCCAGTCCCGGATGTAGTACAGACCGATGTTCGCGAGCTTCGAGACCGGTTCCTTCGGCTTCTCCACGATCCGCGTCATGTAGCCGTCGGAATCCGTGAGGATCACGCCGAAGCGCTGGTAGTCCTCCACCTCCTTCGCCCAGATCACCCCGGCCACGCCCTCCGGCAGGTCCGAGAGCACCGAGAGGTCCGCGTCGAAGACCGTGTCCACGAAGATGATGAGCACGTCCTCGTCGATGTACGGCTCGGCGAGCTTGACCGCGCCGGCGGTCCCGTTCTGGACCGGCTGCTCCACGAAGTGGGACCGCAGGTTCGGGTACGCCGACCGGACGTACGCCTCCACCGCCTCCTTCAGGTACCCCGTGATGAACACGACCTCTTCCACGCCGAGCCCGCCCAGCTCGTCCATGATGTAGCTCATGACGGGCTTGCCGCCCACGCGGAGCAGCGGCTTCGGCGTCACGTACGTGTGTGGCCGGAGGCGGGTCCCCTTCCCCGCCAGTGGGATCACGACCTTCACTCGCCTACCTCCTCACGGGATCAATGGCTTGATTTCGCCGGTCTCGACCGCGCTCCGGACGAACGGCACCGACGTCGTGTGGACGGCGACCTCGAGGGCCGCAGCGCAGATCGCGGAGAACACGTGGCCGCCGATCACGGTCGCGTCCGCCCGCGAGAACGTGCCGTGCACGTGGGCGTACGGCTCGCCATCCAGCAGCGCGATGTTCCCCGTGATCCCGCAGACCTCGAGGACCTCGTGGACGATCTGGCGATCGTACGCGGCGCGTTCCGGGTCGTAGTGCCCGATCTCCAGCCGCTGCACGCTGCCGAGCCCGTGCAGCACCGCCCCGTCCACATCGTGATGGCGCGCGAACGCGATCAGGCTCGCAATCAGCTCGTCGCCGGGCGCCAGTGCAAGAAAGTATCCGAAAGACGTCTCATGACAATGCACGGGATGCGACCTCCCGGCGCCGGAGCGCGGCGAAGAATAGGGCGCCGCGAGCTCCCGAGTCAAACGCAAGGCACGGGCCGCACGTTGCCCGACGCCGCCTCGCGTTGCCAGCCGGATGGTCGTGTCGCTATCTATTCGAGAAAGGAGGAGCTGCCATGCGAAGCTTGCTCGTCGGGACGATCATCGCGCTGGCCCTGCCGACCCTCGCCGCGGCGCAGGACGCCCGGGAGGAGCGGCACACCATCACGGTCACGGCCTCGGGCACGATCACGCGGGAACCCGACCGCGCCACGATCCTGCTCGCGGTCGAGAGCTTCGCTGCCACCGCCCGCGAGGCCGCGGACTCCAACGCCACGCGCATGCAGGCCGTCATCGCCGCGCTCCGGCGGCTCGGCCTGACCCAGGAGCAGATCCGCACCCAGTCGTACGACCTGTACCCCGAGTACGACTACGACCGCCAGGGCGCCACGGGCGAGGAACGGCTGCGCGGCTACCGGGCACGGAACATGGTCCGCGTCACCCTGGATGACGTGGCCCGCGTCGGGCAGATCATCGACGGGGCGATCGCCGCCGGCGCGAACCGCGTCGCCGGGCTGAACTTCGAGCTGCGCGACCCGGCCGCCGCCCGCGCCGACGCGCTGCGCTCGGCCGTCGAGTCCGCCCGGATCGAGGCCGAAGCCATCGCCGCCGCCATCGGCCGCCCGCTCGGGCCCGTGATCTCCGTGAACACCGGCGGGCCGATCGCGATCCCGGTGCCCATGGCGAGCCGCATGGTGATGGACGCCGCCGTCAGCGCCGCGCCCACGCCCGTCGAGCCGGGCTCGCTCCAGGTCACCGCAACGGTCACCGTCATCTACCGGCTGGAGCCCCGGTGAGCCTCTGGATGCGCAGGTTCTGGTGCGGCCTCACCCGCAACGAGGCCGTCACCGCCCCGGACGCCTGGGATCCCCGGCTCCGGGGCCGGACCTACGCCATCCCGTTCGACCGCGTCTGGCGCGCCGCCACCTCCCTGGCGAGCGGCGGCCTCCGCGGATGGTCGCTGGTCAGCGCCGACGACTTCGAAGGCGAGATCCACGCCGCGTCCCGCGCCCGGCTTCGCGACCGCTATTACGACATCACCATCCGCATCACCCTGGACCAGGACGGGCAGACCCGGGTCGACGCCCGGGCCAGTTCCCGCACCGGGCGCGTGGACTTCGGCGCGAACGCCCGCCGCATCGGGCGCTTCTTCACCGCCCTGGACCGGGCGCTCGCGCAGGAGCCCGCGCAAGCCGGCGGATGGTCGGGAGCGACGTCGCCCTGAACCCCGCGCTCCCCGGCGAACCCCATGCGCATCATAGACTTCCACACCCACCCCTTCCGCCCGACCGACCTCGCGCCCGCTACCCTCGAATTCATCCGGCGCATCTCCCCCGCGGTCCAGACCCACGGCGACCGGCTCTCCGACCCGGCCTTCGCCGCCGAGCTGCTCCGCGCCGAGGGCGTGCGCCACGCCGTGCTCCTCCCCGAGCACTGCCCGGCCACGTCCGGCAACGTCCGCACCGAGACCGTGCTCCGCCTCGCCCGCGAGGTCCCGGGATTCTTCCTCCCCTTCGCGTCCGTCGACCCGAACACCGACCCGGACCCCGCCGCCCTGCTCCGCCGCTACGCCCAGGACGGGCCCATCTACGGGCTCAAGCTCTACCCGTCCTACCAGTTCTTCTATCCGAACGAGCGGCGACTCTACCCGATCTACGAGGTCTGCCAGGAGCTCGGCATCCCGGTCCTCTTCCACATCGGCAGCTCCGTCATCCCCGGCACCCGGCTCAAGTACTGCGACCCCATCCACCTCGACGACCTGGCCGTGGACTTCCCCGACCTGACCGTCGTCATGGCGCACGGCGGCCGGGGCTTCTGGTATGATGCGTGCGCGTTCCTCGCGAGCCACCACCCGAACTTCTATATCGACGTGACCGGACTCGTGCCTTCTCGCCTGCTCGAGCACTTCCCGAACCTGGAACGCATCGCCGACAAGGTCGTGTTCGGCAGCGACTGGCCCGCCATGCCGCGCAGCGTGGGGCACAACGCCCGCGCCATCGCCGCGCTCGGCCTCTCCGAGGACGCCCTCGACCGCATCCTGTACCGCAACGCGGCGCGCCTCCTGCGCCTCCCGGACGACCATGCCTGACGACGCCGGAACCGGCGCCGGCCGGACCACCGCGCCCACCCCAGCGACCGCCGGTCCCACCCTGCTCCTGGACGGCGCCCTGGTCCTCACCCTCGACGACGCGGGTACCGCCGGTCACCTCGCCGTCGCCGTGGCCGCCGGACGGATCGCCGCCGTGGGGGAGCCCGCCGCGCTCCGGGATCGCTTCCCCGACGCCGGGACCGTGGACTGCTCCGGGCGCATCCTGTTGCCCGGCCTCGTCAACACGCACCTCCACCCGGAGCTCCACGTGCTCAAGGGCGCGGTCGAGGAGCTGAACCTCCACGCCTGGGATGACGCGGAGCACTTCGACCACGCCCTCGTGACGCTCTCCTCCCCGGACGGCGCGTGGATGCAGCGCGCCGCGGTCCGGGCCGCCCTCGCGGACTGCCTCCTCTCCGGCACCACCTGCGTCTCCACCTACGGCGTCACGGTGGGATCCGACGACGTCGCCGCCGACGCCCTCGTCGCCCTCGGACTCCGCGGCTACGTCACCATCCGTGACGTCGAGTTCCGGCCCGTACCGGACAGCCCCGTCCCGCGGATCTTCCGCCTCCACGCCGAAGAGGCGCTCACCCCGGCGGAGCTCGAAGCGGCCGCCCGCGCCCACGCCGATGGCGCACGCATCGTCATGCACGCGGCCGAGACCGAGCACCGGATCCGCCTCGTGGTCGAGCGGTTCGGCGCCACCACGGTCCGGCTCCTCCACCGCTACGGCCTCCTCTCGCCCCGCATGCTCCTCTCCCACGCCATCTACGTCGACGAGGAGGAGCGCGCACTCATGGCCCAGCACGGCGTCCCCGTGCTCAGCTCGCCCACCGCCGAAATGAAGCTCTCGGACGGGATCGCGCCCATCGTCGACTACGTGGAACGCGGCGTGACCGTGGCCCTCGGCACAGATTGCGCCGTCTGCAACAACAGCAATGACCTGTTCCTGGAAATGCGCCAGCTCGGACTGGTCCAGAAACTGCGGTACGGCGCGGACGCCATGCCCGCGGAGCAGATCTTGCGCATCGCCACGCGCGGCGGGGCCCGCGCGCTCGGCGCGGATGGCGAGTTCGGGCAGATCGCCGAGGGTTTCGCCGCGGATCTCATCCTGGTGGACACGGCGAACCCGCGCATCCAGCCCCTGGTGCATCGCCCCGACTACTCGAACGTAGCGGCGAATCTCGTCTACGCCGCGACCGGCCAGGATGTGACGGACGTCATGGTCGCGGGTCGGTGGGTCGTCCGTCATCGGCGGCTGCTCACGGCGGATGCGGACGAGACCTGGGCCGAGCTCGCCCGCGCCGCCGAGGCCCTCTATGACCGGATATTCTGACCCGATGACCCCGAACCTCTCCAGCACGCCGCTCCCCGACCGCCTCCCCGTGATGCCGCTCCGTAGCACGATCGTCTTCCCCTCGGCGGTCATCGGCATGCAGATCGGGATGCGCCACACCCTCGAGATGCTGGCCGCGAACCCGGCGGACGTGCTCCTGGCCGCCGCCGTCATCGCGCCCGGCGGCCCCGACGACCCCATCGACCCCCAGGCCCTCGCCAAGGTCGGCGTGGCCGTCCGCATCTCCGACCGACTGAACCTCCCGGGCGGCACCGTGCAGGCCACCATCCAGGGCGTGCGCCGGATCCGCCTGACGGAGGTGACGGAGGGGGACGGCCTCGTGGCCCGGGTCGAGCCCGCCGCCGAGGTGCCCGTCCCGGACGACGTCGCCGAACCCCTCATCGCCCGCATCCTGACCGCCCTCGAGGCACTCGCCGGCGAGGTGGAGCGGATCCCCGGCGAGGTGCCGCGCATCCTCCGGATGAACGTGTCCGACCCCGGCCGCTTCGCGGACCTCGTCGCCACGCTCGCGAACTTCAGCGTCGCCGCCAAGGACGAGGTCGTCCAGAGGCTGGACGTCCGGGAACGCCTCGAGTACGTGCTCGGAGAGCTGGAGGGCCAGCTCCGGCGGGTCCGGCACGTGGAGGAGGCCGACGCCGCCGCCGAGCGGAAGGAGGCCGAATCCACCGCCACGCCCGCCGAACGGGCGGCCGAGATCCGCCAGCGCATCAAGATGCTCCAGGCCGAGCTCGGCGAAATCGACCCCGCCGAGCGCGAGGCCATCGAGCTCATGCGCAGGCTCGACGCCGCGGACCTCCCCGGCGCCGTCGCCTCCCGCGCCCGCGCCGAGATCGAACGGCTGCGGACCGTGCAGCCCACGTCCACGGAAGCGAGCGAGATCCGCAGCTACGTCGACTGGCTGTTCAACCTGCCGTGGAAGCGGCGAGCCACCGAGGGCCCCGCGTCCATCGACCTCGCCGCCGTGGAGCGCGCCATGGACGAGGCGCTGCTCGGCCTGGAGGAGCCCAAGGCCTATCTCCTCGATTACCTGGCCGTCGCCAGGCTGCGCGGCGACCTGCGCGGTCCGATCCCGTGCCTCGTCGGCCCCGCGGATGTCGGCAAGACCTCGCTCCTGGAAGCCTTCGCCCGCGGACTCCGCCGCCCCGTCGCCTACCTCGACCTCGGCGGCCGGGGCGAGTCGGCCCTGATCGGCACCCGCCGCACCCGCGCCGGCGCGCAGCCCGGCAAGATCATCGGCGCGCTCCGCGACGTCGGCGTCCGGGACGCCGTGCTCATCCTCGAGGAGATGGACGAGATCGGGCTCGGCAAGATCGACGGGGACCCGATCGAGGCGATGGAGGAAGTGCTCGCCTGGAACGGGCGCAGCGCCTTCGTCGACCGCTACATCGACCTCCCGTTCGACCTCTCCGAAACCCTCATCGTGGCCACCGCCCTGGACTTCTACCGCGTGCCCCGCAACCTCCGGGACTTGCTCGTCGAGATCCGCATCGCCGGGTACACGCCCGAGGAGAAGGTCGAGATCGCCCGCGAACGGCTCCTCCCCCGGCTCATCGCCGAGCACGGTCTCGAGCCCGGCGACGTCGCCATCCCCGACCCCGAGCTCTTCTTCCTCGCTCGCGGCTATGCCCGCGACGCCGGCCTCGGCATGCTCTCCCGCTCCCTAGCCGCGCTCCTCCGCGCCCGCGCCCGCGCCAAGGCCCGCGGCGAGCTCGGGACCTGGACCTTCGACCGCGAGCGCATCGAGGAGGTCCTCGGCCTCCCCCGCTACGTCGCCACCACCGCCGAGAGCGCGCCCGAGGTCGGCGTCGTCGCCGGTCTCGCATGGACCGCGTCCGGCGGCGAGCTCATGTACATCGAGGCGCTCAAGATGCCCGGCTCGGGACGCCTCATCATCACCGGCCTGCTCGGGGACGTCATGCGGGAGTCCGTGAACGCGGCCTACTCCTGGGTCCGCAGCCGGGGCGAGTCCCTCGGGATCCCCGAGGAGGCGTTCCGGGACTACGACGTGCACGTCCACTTCCCGGTGGGTGCCATCCCGAAGGACGGGCCATCCGCCGGGATCGCCGTCACCCTCGCCGTCGCCTCCACCCTCTCGAACCGCCCGGTCCGCCACGACATTGCCATGACCGGCGAAGTCACCTTGCGGGGGAAGGTCCTGGAAGTCGGGGGGATCAAGGAGAAGGTGCTCGCCGCGTACCGCGCGGGGATCCGGGAGGTCATCCTGCCGCGCGGCAACGAGCGCGACCTGCGGGACGTGCCCCGGGACGTGCTCTCCCGGATCCATATCCACTACGTCCAGCGACTGGACGAGGTCCTCGCCCTGGCGCTGCTGGACGGGGCACTCGGAGAACGGGCCGCTTGAGCGCGGAGCCGGCGGCGCCTTGGCTGCGCCCCCGGGACCGACCCGCCCGCACCCGGTGGTCGCCCGGAGGTTTCGTCACGATGAACCGGCTCGACCGTCCGCGCAGGAGGGCGGACCGTGTGCAGCGGCGCACGCACGGCCGTACCGCCGGCAGCCACGCCCCGCCGCGGGTCGAGCGACCCGCCCGGCGACATGTTCCCATCAGTGGCGCTCTGTCGCGGCGACCAGCGGACCCGGTCGTCCGCGTGGCCGGGTGAACCGCGGGCCCGATAACCATCCAGCCAGGCCGCAGGAGCCGCGTCCCGGAGACCGCGAGGCCGACAGGCCCACCTGCATCCATCGCCAACGCCCGTTCGGGGCGGTGAACCGGCACGGTCGTTCGCGGGAACCGGATGACCAGGGCCCGACTGTCGCCCGGCCATGGTCCCGGCGCCCCTCGGCGATCGGACTGCCGGGCCGCCTTCCACCCGTGGCCCCGGACCCAGGAGGGATCCGGCGCATTCATCCCCCCGCCGCACGACGCACGGAGCCCCGCCAGCCGCTGACCGAACGATGTGCGGCGGGGCCCCGGCAACCCTGCCGGAGCCCCGCCTCGCCTCCATGGATGCCCTTCGCGGAGTGAACCCCTCTTCAGTCGTCCGCCCCGGGCGCCTCCGCGTTCGCCGCCACCGGCTCGATCCGGATCGGATGGTCGATCGGGTGCGGCGTGAGATCCTCGCCCTCGCTCCGCGCCACGAACGCCGCCGCGGACAGGTCGCCGGTCACGTTCACCGCCGTCCGCATCATGTCCAGGATCCGGTCCACGCCCAGAATGAGCGCGATCCCCGCCTGGGCCTGCGCCCCGAGCCCGACCGTCTGGAGCACCATGACCAGCATGATGATCCCCGCGCTCGGCACGCCCGCCGCCCCGATGCTCGCCAGCGTCGCCGTGAGCACGATCGTCATCTGCTCGGCCAGGCCCAACGGCACACCGTAGATCTGGGCAATGAACATGACCGCGATCGCCTGGTACATCGCGGTCCCGTCCATGTTGATCGTGGCGCCCAGCGGCAGCACGAACGACGACACCTGCTTCGACACTCCGAGGTTCTCCTCGGCCGTCTCCATCGTCACCGGCAGCGTCGCGTTCGAGCTGGACGTGGAGAACGCCACCAGCGGCACCTCGGCAATGCGGCGATAGAAGTCCAGGGGGTTGAGCTTGGCCAGCACCCGGACCAGGATCCCGTACGTGCCGAACGCGTGCAGCAGCAGACCGCCGACCACGCACAGCGCGTACACGAGGAGCGAACGGAGCAGGTCCATCCCCGACGTGGAGACGACCCCGGCGATCAGGACGAACACCGCGTACGGCGCGAGCTTCATGATCCAGTCGATGATCACCATGACCGTGTCGTTCACGCCGTGGAAGAACGTGAGCACGGCCTTCCTGCGCTCGGTGTCGATCAGCGTGATCGCCGCGCCGAAGATGATCGCGAACACGATCAGGGGGAGGAGATCCGCGTCCGCCGCGGCCCGGATCGGATTCGACGGGATCATGCCCAGCAGCACGTCCCGGACTCCGGGCTTCTCCGCGGCCAGCGCCACCCGCCCGGCCGCCTCCCCCGCGAACGCCTCCGCCAGACTGTCCCGCGTGGCCTGGTCGATCCTCGAACCGGGGCGCACGATGCTCGAGATCACCAGCCCGATCGTCACCGCGATCGCCGTCGTGATCATGTAGTACGCGACCGTCTTCGCGCCGATGCGGCCGAGCTTGCTGATGTCTCCCAGCGAGGCGGTCCCGATGATCAGGCTCGCCACGACCAGCGGCACCACGACCATGGTGATCAGCCGGATGAACGCCGTGCCGACCGGCCCGATCGCGACCAGCAACGACTTCATCCACCCCACATCCGCAATGTTCGCGACGAGGCCCACCGCCACGCCGAGAATCAAGCCGATGAGGATCTTCGTATAGAGCTGCATGAGCACTCCTCTAGCTCGACCGCGGCCCGGGTCGAGTGCGGTCCACGAATGCTGCTTGGGATCGAACGCGCCGAAATTACCGGTGTGCCCCAGGGCACGCAACCGATTCGCACGGTCGTACACGCCGGCTTTCCGTCCGGTCCACTCGATTCCCGGGCCGCGAGATGCTAGGTTTTCTGCGGAGATCGCACTGCCGATGGAAGCACGATGAGACTGTTCGTCCTGATCCTGGCCCTGCTCCTCGTCGCGTGCGAGCGGTCCGGCCCGGGTGGAACCGCCGATGATCCCGGCCGGGACCCGGACCTCGCCCGGCCGGCGTCCTACGAGCGCCGCTTCGCCTTCGTGGCCGGCGCCCAGGCTGCGCCCATCGTCGCCTTCTACGACTTCGCCACCCTCTACGACGGCGTGCGGATCCTCCGAACCGCCCGCGGCTGGTTCCGGGAGGACCAGCGCTGGAACGCCTTCCTGAACGAGACCTGGGCCTCGGAGCCCATCCGCGCACCGTGGCGGCTCGTCCCCCACGGCACGTTCCGGATCGTGGCAGGGGAGGACGAAGACGTCGATGTCCTGATCCAGCGCGGCGCGCAGAGCGAGACCCGGCTGGAAGCCGGCACGCCCCTCGCCGTGGCGAGCCCGGATCACGGCGTCCAGCTCGGTCTCCGCCTCGCGGAGCTGCAGGTCGGCGCCGAACGATTCGCCGGCGCCGTGCTCGATGCACAGATCGCCCGCGTGCCCGCGCCCGAGCACCGGCTCCGGGCGCCGGACCCGGCCACGGCCACGGCCGGGCCGGAAACCGTCGTAGCCGCGAACGGTGCCGACGACTCGACGGCCGTCCACGAGCCCTTCGCCGAGCTCTTCGTGACGGACGGCGCGCGGCTCTATCTCGCCGTGTCCCGCTCGCCCGTCGGCGAATCGTACCTGTGGATCAGGGACGACAGCGTGGAGCACACGCTGGAGGGTGGGACCGTGGTTTCCGCCGGCCGGGCTGGCCGCTGGCGCATCGTCGCACCCCGCGAGGACCTGACCGGTGAGCTCGAATCCCTCGGCCCGGCCCTCAACCCCGCGGATGTCGGTCCGTTCGCCGGCCTTGCCGAGGTCTTCCTGGTCCGCGGCTCGGTTCAGCTCGCAACCGAGCGGTTCCCCGTCTTCGGCCTCCTCTGGCGGTCCCGAGATTGATCACCGAGCTCGTCCAGGCCGCCCTGACCGTACTCTTCGGGTCGCTCGCCGGAGGGATCACCAACTCGGTGGCCATCTGGATGCTCTTCCATCCGTACCACCCGCCCGCCCTCTTCGGGCGCCGGTTGACCTTCCTCCAAGGGGCGATCCCCAAGAACAAGGCGCGCCTCGCCGCCGCGATCGGCAGGACCGTGGGCACGAAGCTGCTCACGCCCGAGGACCTGGCCCGGGCCGTGGACCAGCCGGCGTTCCGAGAGGCCTTCGACAGCCAGCTCCAGCGGTTCCTGGCGGATCTCCTGAACCGCGAGCGAGGTTCTCTCATGGAGGAGCTGCCCGCCGCCCTCGCTGTGGAGCTGCGCGCGCTACTCGACGACGCGGCGGCCGCCCTCCTCGTCCGCTTCGACGCCTACCTCGCGTCCGACGAGTTCCGCGATGCCGCTCGCCGCTGGGCCGAGCGGCTCGCCGATGAGCTCCGCGACCAGCCCCTCGGCGACCTGCTCACCCCGGAGCGCGAAGCCGCCTTCGCCGCCGCCGCCGAGCGCTGGATCGAAGAGCTGGTGACCGGCCAGGAGTTCGAAAACGCGGTCCACGACTACCTGGACCGCACCGCCGAGAAGCTCCTCCAGCCCGAGCGCACGTTCCAGGACCTGGTCCCGGCCGGGCTCGTGTCCGCCGTCGAGCGCGCCATCGCCGGCTACCTGCCCATCGCCCTCGAACGGCTCGGCGGGCTGCTCGAGGATCCCGCCGCCAGGGACCGCGTCGAACGGATCCTCCATGAACTCTTCGACCGGTTCATGAAGGACCTCCGGTTCCACCAGCGGCTCGTCGCATCCCTCCTGATCACGCCGGATACCATCGACCGCGTGATCCTGGCCATCCAGGCCGAGGGCGCGAACAAGATCTCGGAGCTCCTCCATGATCCCGCGGTCCGGGACGCCATGGCCCGGGGCGTGAACGACGCCATCGTCGACTTCCTCCGCCGGCCCGTGACCTCCGTCCTCGGCCGCGCCGGCGATCCCACGGTGGAGGAAGCCAAGGAGACCATCGCCGGCTGGGGACTCTCCCTGGCGCGCGATCCCCAGACCCGTGCGTTCATCGTCGAAAAGCTCCAGGCCACGCTGCGCTCCGCCGAGCGCCGGACCTGGGGCGACCTCTTCGGCCGCGTGCCCCCGGACAGGATCGCCGATGCCATCACCGCCGCGGCCCGCAGCGAACATGCGCGCGCCGTCTACAAGGACGCCGCGGCCCGGCTCATCACCACGATCCTCGAGATCCCCATCGGCCGATTGACCGACGTTCTCCCGCCGGACGCCGCGGCGAGGATCCAGGCGGCCGTCGCGGACCCGCTCTGGACCTGGATCCACGAGCAGATCCCGCCCATCGCGCAGCGCGTGGACATCGCTCGGCGCGTCGAAACGAAGATTCTCGATTATCCGCTGGATCAGTTGGAAGCGTTGATTCGGGGGGTGACGGAACGCGAGCTGCGGCTCATCGTCCGCCTGGGCTACGTGCTGGGCGCAATGATCGGCCTCATCTCCGCCCTCCTCAATCTCATCATGCGCTGACCGGAGCCGCGGCCTACCTGCGCCGCCACGCCCGGCACCGGTCGGGCGCCGGGCCCCTCAACCGCCCGGCAGGGGTTCTCCGGCCTCGAACGCCAGGATCCGGGCCCGCACGTCTTCGGGGACCGGGATCGAGCGCCCGGCCCCGTAATCGTACATGACCTGCACCGTGCGCCCCTCCGCCACGAGCTCACCCGCCTCCGTACGCGCCTCGTACTCCATGGTCAGACTCTTCGTCCCGATCTGCGCCGTCCGGAGCCGGACCGAAATACGGCACGGGTAGCGGATCCGGGCGTGGTAGCGGACCGTCGCCTCGGCCATGATGTAGTCGATGTCCTCCACCCTCGCCCGCCCCGCCACCTCCCGCCAGTACGCCGCGCGCGCCTCCTCGAAGAAGATCAGCGGAAGCGAGTGGTGCGCGTGGCCCATCACGTCCAGGTCACGGAACCGCACCTCGACGTGGTGAACGAAGCGGAAAGGCGTTTCGCCCATCGGCCGCGTCCGGCCCGTGCTACTCCCGGTTCGCCGGCGCCTGGATCACGCCGCACGCGATCCGCTCGCCCGAGTTTCCCGACGGATGCGTGTAATAGTCGTCCGCGTCCGCATGCAGGACGAGCGCCGTGCCGCCCTCCCGCAGGAGCGAATTCGGCCCCGGCCCGAGCGTCACGTACGGGTTGAGCGGCGAGTTCCTCCCCGCCCCGTCCGGCTGCACCACGATGTTCGGCAGATCGCCCGCGTGCGGCCCGTTCGGGTTCTCGATCCCGTGCCGCGTCCCCAGCGGATCGAAATGCGCGCCCGCCGTCTCGAAACCCGGCGGATCGCACTTCCCCGTCTCGTGAATGTGGATCCCCCGGCGCCCGGGCGTGAGCCCCGCGACCTCGATCGTGATCCGGACCCCGTGCCCCTCCTCCGTGAGCACGGCCGTCCCGACCCGGTTCCCGTCCCGTCCGATGAGTTCGACCCGGACCGGGGGCGGTCCCTCGCTCCCCGCCGTGTTGCGGGGTTGGGAATTCGCCGATTCGCACGCCGCGGCAGCGAGCACCAGCAGCATCACCGACCCGCGCCTGATCAAGGTCATGATTCGCCTCCGTTGGCAAACGATCCGCCGTACGCCCCTCGCGGACGAGTCCGGATCACCATGCAAAGGAATCAACCGGCGGGGAGCCGCCCCCGCCCACCCCCGGCAGCCAGCAGGGCGCCCGCCGCCAGCACGAGCAGCCCCGCGCCCACGAGGTAGACCCCCGGGAAGAACGCGCCCGGAACGAGGATCCCGGCGAAGACCAGAACCATCCCGAGCCCGGTCAGCAGGATCCCCGCCAGCACCACCAGCTCCGCCCGGCTCATCTCCGCGGCTGCCGCTGCGGCGGACGGATCCAGTTCACCGGCGTGAACGGCTGCTTCCGCTGCCTGCGCATCCCCGGCGGGAGTACACGGTCCTGCTTACCGAAGGGCAGGCCCGGCCAGCCGAGACCAATGTAGATCCCGACCGCCAGGGCACCGATCATTCCCAGAATCATTCCCATGGTCAGCTCGACTCCTCCAGAGTACCGGGGTGAAGCCGATCACCGGCACGGGCGCGCTCGCGCGGCACCGGCGGCAGCGTGCGCAGCACGCCGAGCACGTAGGCGTGCAGCTCGTCGTTCGACGCCACGATCCCGTACACGTACGGGTCCGCGCGGTTGTAGCGCAACTCCCGGCCATCCAGGTCCGTGGCCCGGCCGCCCGCTTCTTCCACGAGCAACCCGCCGGCGCACACGTCCCATTCGCTCTTCGGACCGCGGCTCACGAACACGTCCCCGCTCCCCGCCGCCACCCGCGCCAGCTTGTACGCCGTGCTCCCTGTCGGCCGGAGCTGCCACTCCCGGGCGAACGGCTCCAGCTCGCCCGCAGCGATCTCGCTCCGCGACGCGAGCAGCACCGGCGGGTCGGTCCTGGATGCCCGCCCCACCTCCAGCCGATGCGCCGGCCCGTCCCACGGGCTCCGCGCGTACGCGCCTTCATCCCGTACCGCCCAGAATACTTCATCCATGGCGGGGTTGTAAACCACGCCCGCCACCATCCGCCCCTCCTCCGCAAGCCCCACGGAGATGGCGAACTCCGGCAATCCCGCAATGAAGCTCCGCGTACCGTCGATCGGATCGACGATCCATACCCGGCGTCGCTCCAGACGGTCCGGCCGGTCCCGGCTCTCCTCCGACAGCCAGCCGTACCCCGGCCGCTCTCCGACCAGCATCCGGTGCAGGATCCGGTTGGCGTCCAGATCCGCTTCCGTGAGCGGCTGCCCCGGCGACTTCTCCGTCACCACCTGGTCCTGCCCGAAGCGCCGCATCACCGCCGCCCCGGCTTCCCGCACCGCCGCCAGCGCCAGTTCTAGATCCGCAAACAGCGATTCCCTCACAGCCACCATCCAGCTCCCACCGCCGCTCCGGCACCCTCGGACCGACGGCTCACAACGCCTCCACCCGCCGCATCGCCACCCTCAGCGGCACCACCGTGCCGAGCCCCGCCAGCCCGAACGCCCCGGCGATCCCCGCCACCACCCGCCCGATCGCCCCGCCATCCAGCGGCATGTCCAGCGCCCGCGCCCGGAGCACCGCGTACACCGGCCACGCCTCCAGCATGATCACCACGGCCAGGAACCCGATCGCCGTCATCATGAAGAGCAGCCCCCCGAATCCGGTCGGGATCTGAGCCGCGTTCTCCGTGTCGAACCGCGGGAACACCGCCCCGTACGCCAGCGCCATCGCCGCCATCGCCAGCGTCAGCACCACCACCGTGGCCAGCGAGAGCGCCATCATGAACGGGCCCACCTGCAGGATTACGTTCGTGGCCACCGTCAGCGCCAGCGCCACCACCAGGAGCGGCACCACGCCCACCCAGTACTTGCACCAGACCAGCGTCCGGAGCCGCAGCGGCGAAGAGCGGAGCATCCAGAGCGTGCGGCCCTCCAGGCTCACCGCGGGAAATATGAACCTCGCCGCGATCGCCGCCAGCACGAATCCCGTCAAGCCCAGATTCAGGAAGGATACCACGTTCACCAGGAAGAAGCCAACCTCCTCCCCCGTGCGCAGCGGCAGCACCTTCACGTTGTAGGTATACACCGCGACCAGCACCGCCAGCAGCAGGAGCTGGGACCACTGCGTCGTGTCCCGGAAGAAGGTCCGCACGTCCTTCGCCATGATCACCCGCACGTGGTCCGGCAGCTTGCGCAGCGCCCGGTCCAGGATGCGCCACCGCCTCGAACCGCCCTCCCGCAGCTCCGCCCCCTCCTGCGCCCGGCTGAACCCCGGAACGTAGAGCCGGGCATGCATCCACGCGCCTCCGGCCAGCATCGCCCCCGCCGTGGTCGCCAGCAGGAACAGCGGGAACAGGTCCCCGGAAACCCCCGGCGCGTCCAGCGTGCTCATGATCGCCCGCGCCGCCCACTCGCTCGGCAGCCACACCGACTGCGGCGTATTCAGCGACGCCACGAACTCCGCCAGGTTGCGGAACCCTTCCGGGCTGGTCAGCCGCTCCGGCTTCAGCAGCCGGAGCAGCACCACCGCGGCGGTCACGACGAACAGACCGAGGAGCGCCAGAAGGTCCCGCGCCCGGCGCGCCGGGAACACGTTCACCAGGATCAGCGTGATCATGGAGCCGAGCACCGCCGGCAGGACCAGCAGCGCCGCTGTGGCCGCCAGCGCCACCGCAACGTACTCCCACCCGCCGTCGTACACCCAGCCGTACGCGATCAGCACCGGCACCAGCAGCAGCACGACCATCCACGACGAGTGGGCGAGCGTCTCGATCAGCCGCGCGCCGTACAGCTTCACCGTGTCGACCGGTGCGGCCATGAGCAGCTCCAGGTCCCGCGCCAGGTAGAACGACGACAGCGCCGTGATCACGTTCGACAACAGGAGGATCGAGAGGAACACGAGGAGCAGCAGGCCCAGCAGCTTCGCGGCCAGCAGATCCCCGATCCCGGGCGTGCTCCGGAAGTAGTCCAGCAGTCGGTGGATCACCCCGTACAGCAGCGCCCAGAACGCAAGCCCCACGAACCCCAGGATCACCGCGCGCCCGATGCTGCTCGCCTGCCCCGCACGCCGCCGCGCGAGCCGCACCTTCACCCCGAGCAACACGCCCATACCGGCGTCCACCACGGCGGGCCGCGCTCCACCGGTCGTCGACGCCCCGCCCATCATGCCAGCCCCGGCCCGGGACGCAGCGCCTCGATGAGCTCCGCCACGCCCTCCGCTTCCGTGAGCTTCAGGAAGATCTCCTCCAGTCCCGCCGTACCGGCGGCCGCCTCCCGGCGCAGCTCCTCCATCGTGCCCACCGCCCGGATCCGCCCCTCGTGCAGGATCGCGATCCGGTCGCACAGCGCCTCCGCGACCTCCAGCGTGTGCGTGGACAGGAACACCGTCCCGCCCCGGTCCACGAACGCCCGCAACAGATCCTTGATCAGCCGAGCCCCCTTCGGGTCCAGCCCCACCATCGGCTCGTCCACCACGATCACCTCCGGCCGGTGCACCAGCGCCGCGGCGATCAGGAGCTTCTGCCGCATCCCGTGGCTGTAGCTCTCGATCACCGTGTGCTTCCACCGGTCCAGCTCGAAGAGCTCCAGCAGCTCGTCCGCGCGCTTCTCGGACTCGGCGCCGTTCTGGTTCCACAGCCCGGTCACGAACCGCAGGAACTCCGCGCCCGTCAGCTTCTCGTACAGGAACGGCCGGTCCGGGATGTACCCCAGCAGCCGCTTCGCCGCCAGCGGCTCCCGCGCCATGTCGTGCCCCCCGACCAGCACCCGGCCCGACGTGGGCTGGAGCACGCCGGCGACCATCCGGATCGTCGTCGTCTTCCCCGCCCCGTTCGGGCCCAGGAACCCGAAGAGCTCGCCGCGCTTCACGTGCAGATCGGTCGGGTGCACCGCCGTGAACGCGCCGTATCGCTTCGTCACACCCTCCAGCCGGATCATTGCACCTCCAGCCGCAGTCTGCCCATGAGTCGCACCAGTTCCACCTGCCGCGCCAGCCCGCCCACGACGAACCGCAAGTGCGCCGCGTCCGCCGGGAACTGCCCCAACGTCGGGTCCACCGCCACCCATTCGCCGAGCCAGACCTCCGGCCAGGCATGGTAGTAGAAGCGCCCGTTCAGGTAGACCAGCCCCGTCGCGGTCCGGGCCGGCAGCCCCAGCGCCCGCGCCAGCGCCACGTACAGGATCGTGTGCTCGTTGCAGTCGCCCCGGCGGGTCTCGAGCACCTGCACCGCGCTCGGCACGCTCGGCACCAGCTCCTTGGACACGCTCCGGTACACCCACTCGTTCAGTTTCCGGGCGACGCCGACCGGATCCGTCTCCCCGCCCGCGACCACCTTCGCGGCCTCCACGATCCTCGGATCCGTCGCCTGGATCAGCGGCGTGGCCTCCAGCTCGCTCGCCGGCTCGCCTCCACCCCGGTACGGCAGCGTGTAACCGGCTGCGAGGCCCGCCACGTCCTCCCGAACAATGACCAGCGTGTCCCCCCGCAGCGTCTGACGGCCGCCCGCCAGATCGAACCCCTCCAGATCCACATCGGCGAGCCGCACCACGAGCTGCGACGTCTCGCCCATACCCGACAACGGCAGATTGCTCGCGATCGCCGTGGACTCGATGATCGGGCCGTAGCCTTCCGCCAGCCCGGGCTCCGACCGCGTACGCGCCAGCTCCTGCTGCGCCAGCTCGTACTCCGTCCGCTCCACCACGAACCCGATCGGACTCTCCGCCTTCACCAGCCGGCCATCCGGGTCCACCCAGCTCGAGACCTTGATCCCGCCGTACGACTCCTCGATCCGCCAGACCGGAACCGTGTCGTACCGCGCAGGAATCCATTCCCGCCGCGCGGCGTCCAAATCCACGCTGTCCGGCACCAGGAGCCGGTCCCGCTCACCGACCCGGAGCATGACCTCCCGCGTGGCCAGCAACGAGGGGTCGAAGATCGCCAGCCGGTGCTCCCGCCCCGTCTCCAGACCGCCGGCCGCCGCGAGCCTGAGCGGCGCCAGCGCCGCCAGCAGCGCGCCGGATCCCGCGTCGACCTCGCTCCGCTCCGTCTTCCCGCCGGTCCGGATCTCCAGGTCGAGCGTAGTGCCGTCACGCACCGTCCCGCGCACCCCGAACTGGCTCCCCGCCGACGTGAGATCGAACGCGAACCGCCGGACATCCAGCGCCGGGCCGAGCTCCGCCGTCGTCGACATCACCGCCCGCTCCACCTTCCCCATCGCCGGCAGGTCCAGCACAAGCCGCTCCTCCAGCACGAATCCCCCCGGAACCGTGTCCAGCCGGGACGTCGCCAGCCCGATCGTCCGCCCGTCCAGCCGTACCGCGTAGAAGTACGTCGCCGGGTCCAGCCGACGGGTCGCCTCGGCAAGACGCGTCTCCAGCGGCTTGAAATACTCCCGCCGCACATGCTCGCCCACGGCGCCGAACCATAGCACGAACGCGCCGATGGCAAGCAATCGCCTGCCCGGTATCCCGAACATGCTCCCTGTTGTTATCGGTTGATGTCGACGACTGGTAACCGAGTCCGGCCCGAGGTGGGGAGAGTCTATGGGATGGCCTCGAGAAGCCGCTCGAACGCGAGCCGCTCGTACTCGTTTTCCACTACGATCACCACGCGCGCCGGATGCTCCGAGCCGCCCATGTGCTCCCGGAGCACCGGCACCATGATCTCCGCGGCATGCTCCGTATCGAGATTCCCCGCGCCCGTCCCGAGCGGCGGCATCGCGACGCTCTCCACCGCCCACTCCGACAGGCGCCTGAGCCCGTTCACCAATCCACGACGTACGATCGCCGGCGTCACCGGCTCCTCTCGCGAGCGCACCGCCACGTGCACCAGGTACTGGGCCTGCAGATCGCCCGCGCCCGTGATCACCGCCGAGCCGACGAGCAGCTCACCGAGGCGGGAGCACTGCTCCAGGACCGCCGGGCCGGCCGCCAGCTCCAGCCGGCGACTCGCCGACGTCACCGCGGCCCAGTCCGCGCTGACCGGCCGCAGGATCGCCATCTCCGCCGCGGACGCCAGCTCGCCGATCCGAACCTCGATCACCCCCGCGCGACCTCCCGCGCCTTGCGGAACATCGCCTCCGCCTGCTGCGGCAGACGCTTCTTGTCGTACAGGATGCCCATGGTGTAGTACGCCCGCGCGTTGGTCGGATCGAGCTGTACCGCCCGCGCCAGCATCTCCAGCGCCTCATCCACCCGCCCGAGCTGGTTCAGCGACTCGCCTCGATAAAAATGTGCGGCCGCGTGATCCGGATCCAGCTCGATCGTCCGGCGCAGCTCGACCTCCGCCGGACCGTAGAGACCGCGCTTGAAATGCAGAATCCCAACCGTCGCATGCACATCCGCACGGTTCGGATCCAGGCGCTGCGCTCGCCGGAGCTCCCGCTCCGCCTGCTCGAACCGTCCGAGCGCGGCAAGGACCATGCCCAGGCGGGCAAGGATGTCCACGTTCTCCGGCTCCGCCGCGCGCGCAGCCTCGTACTGCTCCAGCGCCTGGTAGTTGTCCCCCCGCCGTTCGTAGATCTGGCCGAGCAACAGGCGCACTTGCACGTTGCCGGGGTCGTCCAGTAGGAGATCGCTGCAGAGCGACGCCGCACCGTCCAGGTCCCCCGCCTGGAACCGCGCCTTCGCCTCCTCCAGCCGATCGCCTTCGCTCGCCACGATGTGCGGCTCTCCGCCGCTGGTGGGCGGCTCCTTCGACCCACCATCGTTCAATACTCGGGCTGACGTGCCCATCGGCATTCCAACCTCCAGGACCGCGCCGGGCACGGCCGGCGCTTCCACCGTGTCCGCTCCGTCCTCCACTCGCACGGCCGCCCCGTCGACGACCGTGACGGGTTCTACCTTCTCCTCCCCACCACCCGCCACCCGGATCCCCACCTCCAGCTCCACCCCCTCGATCCCATCCCAAAGCGTCGGCTCACGCTCCATGAACACGCCCGACCCCGGTGATCTCGTCCGGGCAGGAGATGGTCCCGTTACGTCTCGAGGGGCCGGCTCTTCCGATCGCCGCTCCGGTTCGGTCGCCTCCGGGCTGCCCGACCCGGCATTACCCCGCATCGGGTCCGTCGATTCCTCCGGGCGCCGCCGCTTCCGCTTCCTCGCCATGACCCGTCATCCCTCGCCATCTCGCGTGGACACGCACCCGAACACCCAGGCCAGATACGGTCCGTGGCCCGCCTCCACCGGCAGGACCAGGACCTCCGGGACCTCATAGGGATGCAGGGCCGGTACACGCTCCAGCAGCGCCGGCACCGCCGAGGCCGTGGTCTTCAGCACGATCAGGACCTCGCTGTCCCGCTCGATCCGCCCCCGCCAGCGATAGATCGAGACCAGCCCCGGAACCAGGTTCCCGCACGCCGCCAGCCCCTCCTCCACCAGCGCCCGGACCAGATCCTCGGCCACCTTCTCGTCCGGCGCGGTCACCAGTACGACCCGTACCCCCGTGTCCACGCTCATGGCCTCACTCCACCGCGACCCGCTCGCCCTCCGCGTAGAGCGACTCGATCACGTCCCGGTACCGCTCCTCGATCACCCGCCGCTTCACCTTCAGCGTGGGCGTCAACTCGCCGCCGCCAATGCTGAACTCGTCCTCGAGGATCGCGAGCTTCTTCGGCATCTCGAAGCGCGCCAGGCCCTTCAACTGCGCGAAGACGTCCGCCTCGACCATCTGGCGCACCCGCGCATCCCGCACCAGGCTGCGCCGGTCCGCCGCCGCCACCCCCGCCTCCGCCGCCGCGGCCTCCAGCACCGCGAAGTCCGGCGCGATCAGGAGCACCGGGTACGGCCGACGGTCGCCGATCATCACCGCTTCCGCCACGAACCGGCTCAGCTTCGCAAGATTCTCGATCGGGGCCGGCGCCACGTTCTTCCCGCCGGCCGTCACGATCAGATCCTTCTTCCGGTCCGTGATCCGCAGGTACCCATCCGCGTCGATCTCGCCCACATCACCCGTGTGGAACCACCCGTCTTCCTCCAGCGCCTCCCGCGTCTCCTCCGGCATGTTGTAGTACCCCGCCATGACCTGCGGGCCGCGCACCAGGACCTCCCCGTCCTCCGCGATCATGACCTCCGTGCCCGGCACCGGCTTCCCCACCGTCCCGATCCGGAACGCGCTCGGCGTGTTCACCGCGATCACCGGCGACGTCTCCGTCAGCCCGTACCCCTCCAGGATCATGATCCCCGCCGAGTAGAAGAAACGCGCGATGTCCGGGTTCAGCGGCGCCCCGCCGCTGATGAAGAACCGGATGCGCCCACCGGTCCGTTCCCGGAGCTTCGCGAACACCAGCCGGTCCGCGATCCCATAGCGGATGCGCGTCCACAGATCCGGTTCGCGCCCCCCCAGCTTCGCGTCCACCCACCGCTCCCCCACCGTCCGCGCCCACAGCACGAGACGCCGCCGCAACCCGGTCGCCGCCATCACCCGCGCGTGGATCTTCTCGTACAGCCGCGGCACCGACGGCACGATCGTCGGGCGCACCTCCAGCAGATTCTGCGGCACCGCCTCGATCGACTCCGCATACGCGATCGTGCACCCCGACGAGAAGAGCATGTACGCGGCGAGGCGCTCGAAAATGTGGGAGAGCGGGAGGAGGCTCAGCGCTACGTCGTTCGCCGTGACCTTGAGGATCCGCTGCGTCGCCTGGACGTTCGAATACAGGTTGTTGTGCGTGAGCATCACGCCCTTCGGCCGGCCGGTCGTGCCCGACGTGTACAGCATCGTGGCCAGATCGTCCGGCGTCGCCGCGAGCGCCCGCTCCCGGAATCCCTCTCCTCTGCCGGCCGCCAGCTCCTCCTCTCCCAGCTCCAGCACCCGCGACAGCGCCAGGACCGACCCGTCCTCCGCCCCGACCTCCTCGAACGTGATGATCCACTCCAGATCCGGCAGCTCGGCCCGGATCTCCCGGATCTTCGCGAGCTGCTCCGCCGTCGACACGAAAATCAGCCGCGAGCCGGAGTCCTTCAGCAGGAACGTGATCTGGTTCGCCGGCAGCGTGGCGTAGATGGGCACGACCACCACGCCCGCGCACTGGCACGCGTAGTCCGCCATCGCCCACTCCGGGCGGTTCTCGGACAACAGCGCCGCCCGGTCGCCCCGCGCAAGGCCGAGCCGCTCCAGCGCCAGCGCCAGGCGCGTGACGTCCGCCTCGAACTGCGCGTGCGAGATGGACCGCCACTCCCCGCCCGCCTTGTAGCGCAGCGCATCCGCCTTGCCGTATCGGTCTACCGCGTCGAAGAAGAGCTGGACCAGCGTACCGCGCGGGAGGTCAGCCGGGTTCGCAGCATAGCCGCGGGTCCCGGGTCGATTCGCCATCCGAGTCCCTCCGGGTTCGTGGGATCACCGGCGGCCGGTCGCTCACGCGAGGACGATCTCGGACTCGATCTCCACGTCCGGCCGCAGGGTGTGGAGCACGCTACAGTACTTCTCGTGCGAAAGCGCCACTGCCCGCCGTACCTTCGCCTCATCATCGGCGGACACGCCCCTCGTCTCGTACACCAGCCGTACCCGCGTCAGCCGCCGCGGCGGCTCCGGCGCCCGGTCCGCTTCCACCGCCACGTGGAGCGCCTCCAGCGGGACCCGCATCTTCCGCAGAATGTCCACCACGTCCACGGCGGAACACCCCGCGATCCCCGCCACCAGCAGCTGGACCGGCGTCGGCCCCTCACGCCCGTTCCCGTCGACAACGACGGCGGGCCCACCGACCGCGCCCGCCGTAAACGTCAGGTCCGTCCCCAACCACCGGACCGCGACTCGTACGTCCGCCATCAGGTCAGCTCACCCCCGGCCAATGCCGCCTCGAGCTCGCTCAGCGTCTGGCGCGCGTGCACGATGTGGCGCTCCACGTCCGGCCCCTTCGGCGGAGACTCCAGGAACGCCCGCAAGTGCTCCATCGCTTCCGCGTGCCGACCCTCGTGCAGCAACAGGAACGCGATCCCGTAATGCGCGCCCGCAGCCTTCGGATCCCGTTCCAGCGCCTGCCTGTACGTCTTGACCGCCTCCGTCGTCAGCCCGATGCGCGTCTGGGCGACCGCGATCTGCTGGAGAATCGTCACGTCGTCCGGGGACTCCCGCAAGGCGAGCCGAAGCGACGTCAGCGCCTCGTGGTAGTTGCCGGCCGCCATGAGCTCCACACCCTCGCGGTAGTAGTCCACCCTCTCTTCGGGCGTGCCGAACAGTTTCTTCCAGAATCCCATAGGCAAGCGAACGGAGGCGGGACCTGACCGAGCTGCGCCGCTGTCTGTAATTCGCTTCGCAAGATAGGACCGCGGCCGGGAACGCGCAATCGCACCACCGGCGCCGATCCGCGAGCCGCCGCGACGGCTCCGGCTGCCGGTCACCCCGCTCGACCGCGTGGGCCCCGGCCAGCCCGAGCGGCGCTCCCGCCCCCCGGCAATCGGGCTCGCCGGCGCCGTGGGGGTGGAACGCACGCGACGGAGCCGGATACCGCCACGTCACCCGAGGCCACCCGGTTCACACCGCGACGCCCCGAGCGGCCACGATCGCGCCGTCCCCCTCGACGAGCACGTGCAACCCGGCTGCGGCCAGCCGCTCCCGCGAATCCGCCGGCGCGGGGTCCAGCACCAGCCTCCCGGTCGGGGCGAGCACCCGGACCGCCTCGCCCAGCAGTGCGGCCGCGGTTCCCCCGGTCAGCGCCACCGCCAGGATCGACCGGTCGTAGAACGGCAACGCTGCTCCACTCGCCACGCGGCTCACCCCCGCCTCCTCCACCCCTCCCCCGACCCAGTCGCCGAGCGCGATCACTTCCAGCCCCTCGATCGCCCCCGCGATCCAGCCCGCCGCGCCCACCCCGGGCCCCGCGATCAACGTGAAGCCAGGTCCTTCCGTGACCCCCATGAGCGCCGCGAGCCGCCAGGCATACGCCTCGCTCCCGGACGCCTCGTCCGTCGCCTCCCCCACCCCATCGCTCGCCCCCGCGCGCAGGTCCGCCACGCCGCCCCGAACCGGGTACCGCTCCCGACAGTTCGGGCAGCCCAGCCACCCATCGAGGACGCGCCTCGACTCCATCCGGTCCGCCACCAGGATCAGCCCGTACCCGGGCCCGCACCGCGGACACGTCAGTATGTCCGTCAACAGGATGTTCATCCCGGCTCCGATCGTCCACGAACCCACCACGGGCCGGCCCGCACGCCATGCCCGCCAACGCTCGAACGTACCCCGCAACGCCCGGGAGATTCCCGGGCCGCGGCGCGGCCGGCTTCGCCTCCCTCCCCCGCCAACGCCCGTCGCCCGCTCCGACAGCGCCGACGACCGCATCCCTGACCGACGCTACCGTCCGCGTGGGGCCCCTCCCGCGCGGAACGAACCCGCGCCCAACGGGCCCGGAACCTTCCCCCGAATGCAGGAGACGGCTCCACCCGCGAGCCGCCGTCCCTGCCCTGGAGTCCGCCTTCGCCCCCCATCCGACCTGCGCCGCGACCGACCCGCCGCCCCCGCCACACGACGGAACCACCCTCGCCCCCGGAAACTCCCGGCATCGGATGGCTACGCGGGAGCGAAGAACGCCTCCCCGCTCCGTCGGACCACGCCCCGCGTCCCCGGCTCAGGCCGAATGGCCGGTGTCACCGGCAATCCCCGCCCTCGCCATCGGCACCGGGACGGCCTCACGTTCGACGGCCCGCTGCGGGGACACCGGAGAAACGAAGGGCCCGCGACCACGGGCCCCTGCCAATCCCGACTCGGAATGCCGATCCCACGCCCCTCGCCCCGGGCCGGCCCCGGCGCCTCCACAGCCACGCCCGCCGCGCCACCACCTCGCCCGGGACCTCGCGACCAGCTCAGAAGAACAGCGTCCGCTCCGAGTACTGCGCCCACTGCGTGGGCGTCTCCCAAACCCGCGTGTACAGGATCGCCTTCCCCAGCTCCTCCGGCAGACGAGCCTTCATCTGCTCATAGAAGTACCGCGCCTGGTTCTCCGCCGACGGCTCCACGTCCTTGAACTGCGGCAGGTCGTTCAGGTTCTCGTGGTCCAGTTCGTCCGCCAACGCCCGGAGATGCCGCTTGATCTCCACGAAATCGAACGCGATCCCCGCTTCGTTCAGCTCCGTCGTCGCGAACGCCGCCTCGACCACGTACCGATGGCCGTGGAGCCGCTCGCACTTCCCTCGATAGTTCCGCAGATAATGGGCGCTGTCGTAGTGCGCCTGCACGCTCACCACGTACATGTTCCGCCTTCAGGTCCGATCCAGGATGATGGTGCGCACGTCCATCTCCGATGGACGCGTCACCGCGTACACTATGGCATCCGCCACCGCTTCGGGCCGCAGCATCGCCGCACGCGGCGGCAGCCCGGGGTGCCGGTCGAAATCGATGTCGTCCCACAACTCCGTGTCCGTCGCCGCAGGCTCGACCAGCGTGGCGCGCACCCCCGTACCCCGCAGCTCCGCGTCGAGCACGCCGTGCATCCCACGAACGCCGAACTTCGACGCCGAATAAGCGCCGTTGTGTGGAAACGTCTGTCGGCCCGCGATCGAGCCGATGGTCACGATGTGCCCGCTGCCACGCTCCAGCATCCCCGGCAGGAACGCCCGGATCAGCAGGAACGGGCCCCGCAGGTTCACCGCGATCAGGTGATCGAAGTCCGCGATCTCCATCTCCGCCAGCGGCGAGAGCCGGAACGCGCCCGCCGCGTTCACCAGGATGTCCGGCACACCGCCGTCCAGCCGGTCCATGACCGCCGCGGCCAGCCGCGCCACCTCTTCCGCGTCGCCGACGTCCGCCCGGAGCGGGACGCCCCCCACCTCCGCCGCCACCGCCTCCAGCGCGGCCTCGCCTCGCGCCACGAGGAACAGCTTCGCGCCGGCCGCCGCGAAGCGCTTCGCCACCTCCCGGCCGATGCCCCGCGAAGCGCCCGTCACCAGCGCGACCCGCCCTGCCAGCACGCCGGACGCCTCAGAAGACGACCGATCCATGATCCACCACCAGGCGCAGGAACTCCTCCCGCGTCTTCAGGTCCTCCAGGAACACCCCGCGTACCGCGCTCGTGATGGTCTTCGAGTTCTGCTTCTCCACGCCTCGCATCATCATGCACAGGTGGTACGCCTCGCAGATCACCCCCACACCCTGCGGCTGCAGCACATCCCACACCGCCTGCGCGATCTGCTCCGTCATCCGTTCCTGGACCTGCAGCCGGCGCGCGAACACCTCCACGATGCGCGGCAGCTTCGACAGACCCACGATCTTCCCGTTCGGGATGTACGCCACGTGCACCTTGCCGAAGAACGGCAGTAGATGGTGCTCGCACAGCGAATACATCTCGATGTCCTTGACCACCACCATGTTGTGGTGGTCCTCCTCGAAGATCGCGTCCCCGACCACCCGCTCCACGTCGAGCTCGTACCCGCGCGTCAGCCACTTCAGGCTCTTCTCCACCCGCTCCGGCGTCTTCAGCAGCCCGGGTCGCGTCGGGTCCTCGCCGAGCCGGATGATCATCTCCTTCACCAGATCCTTGAAGGCGACGCCTTCCAGGCCGCCCTCCCGGCCATCCCTCGTGTCCATCGCCTCGCTACCCTCCGGTCCCGAACGCCCATCTCCCGCACGCAACCGGCTGCCCGCCGCTTGCGCGCCGCCGACCCACGAGGCCGCACGCCGGCCCCATGAACCTCCGCCGCCTCACCCCTCGTACTCCACGTAATTGCGCGGCGTCTCCCAAAGCTTCACCCGCACCAGCCTCACCCCCTCCGGGAGCTCCGGCGCGAGCCGCTCCCAGATCTTCACCGCCAGGTTCTCCGTCGTCGGATTGACCCCCGCCAGCCACGCCACGTCCACGTTCAGATTCCGGTGGTCGAGGTCCCGGATGACCTTCCCCTCCACCAGCTCCTTCAGCGCCTTGAGGTCGATCACGAAGCCCGTCTCCGGATCCACCTCGCCCTCGACCGTCACTTCCAGCTCGTAATTGTGCCCGTGCCAGTTCGGGTTCGCGCAGTCCCCGAACACGCGCCGGTTCCGCTCCGGACTCCAGTCCTCCCGCCCGAGTCGGTGCGCCGCGCTGAAATGCAGCCGCCGCGTGAGCTTCACTCGCGGCATGTTCGCCTCCGGGTTCCGTTTCCGCTCTGCCGCCCGCAAGGTGCGTCCGGCGCCCCCCGCCCGCAAGGCCACGCCCCGCTCGCCAACAAAAAGGCCGACCCGCGATGTCGCGCGGGCCGGCCCAGGATGACGCGAGGAAGGGTTTATTGAAGCCCGGTTCGTAACGATTGGTGACGTCCCCGTACGTTCCGCCGTCCCCGCTCAGGGCATGACGTCCGGCACGGGAGCGAGTCCCGGCTTCAGTGGTGTCGGCTCAATAAGTGGTCCTCCCCCACGCCACCTTCTGCCCGGAATCTAGCGCGCGGACAGCGTGAAGTCAATGCCGTGACAGCGGATCCGCCGCCTCCGCCGCACCGCCGGATCCGCCGATCGGCGACCGCTCCGGACCAGCGCCACCGGCCGGTCGCCCCCGCCGGGCACACCCCCGGATGATCCCCGCACGCTCACCAGGCCCGCCCCCCGCCTGGCGATCGAGATCTCTCTCGCGCCACCACTCGCCACAGGTCATCCGGGCCGGAAACGTCGAGCGTTGCCGTCCTCCACCGGGCGCCCTGCACGACCTCCCTCTCCGTCACGGCACGATGTCCGCCGGCGTGTGGTAGAGCACCTGCGCCGTCGCCCGGTCCGCGACGCTCAGCGTATCCGCCTCCACCCCGGCGAACATGATGTCCGACCGATCCGGCGAGTGCGTCGCGATCCCGATCACATGGCCCAGCTCGTGGGCCACGAGGCGCTTCAGCCGCTCGGGCTCCGCCGCCATCGTCGCGCTCACCACCACCACCATCTTGACCTGACTCATGCCCGTACCGACCGGGAGCAGCGGATACGGGCACAAGCGCCGGGTCGGCGCCGAGCAGACCGGCTGCGACCCGTGGTCGCTGAGACAGAACGCGGTCACCGCGCGGCTCCCGTCGAGCGACGCCGGACAGGCTCTCGTGTCCACCGGCGGCTGAACGTTCGACCACATCAGGACCACGTCCGCATCCTCCACCCGCGCCGCCTCCGCCAACCGGAACTCGCCGAACAGCATCGCCCGGTTCCACTGCTCGGCGCCGGCCCGGAACGCGTCCTCCAGCAGCCTGGCCGCCTCCCCGGCCTCCCCGCCCACCACGTGAACCCGGATCGTCTTGCCCTTCTCCCACCGCAAGACCCAGGACGCATCCGACAGGAAGTCGTCCAGCCGGAAATCGTAAGGCGCCTCCCGCCCCGGGATCGTCGGCGAGTCGCACGCCGCCGCCACGACCAGCGCTGCCGCCGTGAGGCCCGCAACGAGCCCCGCTCGCGCCTTCCGGCACACCGCTCGTCCGTTCGATCGCGCCCCCGGCATCACTCCCTCCCCCGCGCGCGCGTGATCCCCGCCTGGACCGCGAGCCGGAACACGGTCCCATCCGCCCCCCGCACGCCCGACCCTCCCGCGGACCGGAACGCCGTGGTGCCGAAGCCGTGCGCCTGCCCGGCCACGTCCAGACCGATCCGGACCCCCCCGGCGCGCCACCCCACGCCGCCCCCCACCTCCACCAGCGGCCGGAGCTCGCCGCCGTCCCGGAAGAGCCCCCGGGCCTCCGACGTGTACCGGATCCCGCCGAGCCCACCGCGCACGTGGTGGCGCTCCGTCACGTCGTAACGGAGCGCGACGACGCCGTGCCCGATCCCCAGGTCCTGGATCCTCCAGCTCTCGTCGCCTTGCCGCCCCACCAGCTCCGTGAACGTCCAGCCGCCCGCCACCTCCAGCGACACCTCCCGCCTCAGCGCCATCCTCACCGCGAGCCCGACCACCGGCGCCACCCGGGCGCCGACCCGCACCTCCTCCGCCAGATGCGTCACCGGGCCGCCGAAGATCGCCCGGTAGACGTCCGCATCCGCCACCGCGTCCCGGACGAGCGGCGTCGACGCCGCCACGCCGGCACGCGCCTCCAGCGTCACCCCCTGCCCCTGCACGCCGCCCGCCACGCACAGCGCCAGCGCCGCGCCCAGCCCGACGCCTCGCGCCAGGCGGACCCGGCGCCCGAGCCCGACCGCCCGGGGTGAGTTCCCCCCCACCACGGCACCCACCCGCTTCCGTTCCTCGGGTATCGCCATCGATTCCCGCCGTTGCTGAGAGCCTTCCCGGCCCGTGGCCGCACGGCCCGCCCGGCCGGTCTATGTCCCGTGATGCCTACAAGATAACGCACGAGTCCGCCGGATGTGTACTGCGCGGACAGCGCCCGCCGACCGGCCGCGTACCCCCCGACGCCCGCCCCCCCGGAACCCGACCGCTCTCGCCGGGCAGCCGCTCGCCGGCACCGGTCGCCGTTCCCACGGCCGAAACCGCCCCGCGCCACCACGCATCGCCCGGTAGCCGCCCGCCATCCGCGGCGCATGGCCCCGCCTCGCCCCGCGACGGCCAGCCCGCGCCGCCACCCCGCAGGGAACGCCGGTCCGGCTACACCGCGCCCCGGTCGCCCCCCGATGCGACCTCGACCCGAAAACCCCGTAGCCGCCCCAGGTTGCGACGGTCGCTCGCCACCGGGTCGTCCAGCTTCGGCGTCTCCAGCACCTTCGGCACCTCCCGGAACCGCCGGTCCAGGAGCAGCGCCCGGAACGGCTCGTCCCCGAGCGTGCCTTCCCCGATCCACGCGTGCCGGTCCCGCCGGCTCCCCCGGTCGCCCACCGAATCGTTGAGGTGGAACAGTCGGACCCGGTCCAGCCCCACGCACCGGTCCAGCTCCGCGAACACCCCCGCGTAGTCGCCCTTGAGATCGTAGCCCGCGGCCCACACGTGACAGGTGTCGAAGCACACCCCGACCCGGTCCGCGTGGGGCGGACCGATCAGGTCGATGATCGCCGCCAGCTCCTCGAAGCGCGAGCCCAGCACCTTCCCGCTCCCGGCCGTGGTCTCCAACAGCACGACCGTGGGCCCGTCCACCTCCTCGAGCGCTCGCCGGATCGCCCGGGCGTTCGCCTCCAGCCCGCGTTCGATCTCCCCATCCGTCGCGTTCCCCGGATGCGTCACCAGGTACTCCACCCCCAGCGCCGCGCACCGCTGGAGCTCCGCCCGGAACGACGCGTAGGACTTCTCGTACAGCTCCGCATCCGGCGTGGCCAGGTTGATCAGGTACGAGTCGTGGGAGGCGACGACGTGGATCCCGTGTTCCTCGCGCGCCGCCACGAACGCGGCGGCCGCAGCCTCGTCGACCGCCGGCTCCGCCCACCGGTTCGGCTGCTTCGTGAAGATCTGCATGACGACCGAATCGATCTCGGCCGCACGGCCGGGCGCCCGGTCCAGCCCGCCGGCCGTCGAGACGTGCGCACCCAGTTCGTCGGGTTTCCGTTCCAATGGTCCGTCCGGTTGTGGTGAATCGACGGCGAACCCCGGCTCGCCCGGGGCTCGCGCAAGGTAGGGGCGTGAACGATATTGGGCGGCACGCGAAGTAGCAAATTCCCAGGCCCCCGGTCACTGAAGGAGCACCCATGGTCCGGAACCCCTGGCACGACCTGCCCACCGGCCCGAAACCGCCGGATGAGTTGAACGTCGTCGTCGAAATCCCCCGCGGGAGCCGGAACAAGTACGAGCTCGACAAGGAGAGCGGGCTGTTCCGCTTCGATCGGCTGCTCTACAGCGCCGTCCACTACCCGGGAGATTACGGCTTCCTCCCCCGGACGCTCGCGGACGATGACGACCCGCTGGACGTACTGATCATGGTGACCGAGCCGACCTTCCCCGGCTGCCTGATCGTGGTCCGGCCGGTCGGCGTCTTCGAAATGCGGGACGAGAAGGGCCTCGATGAGAAGATCCTGGCCGTGCCCGTGCGCGACCCCCTGTACGACGAATACCGCGACCTCACCGACGTGCCCAGGCACTTTCTCCGGGAGGTCGAGCACTTCTTCGCGATCTACAAAGAGCTCGAGGGTGTGAAGACCACCGTGCTCGGGTGGCGCGACGGCGCCGCCGCCCGGCGCATTGTCGAAGCCGCCCGGGAACGCTACGCAACCATCGTCAACCCGGGGCCGGCCTGACCCTCGGGCGCGCGACCGACGTACGAAACGCCGAGGACCACGGCAGGTCGCCCACCGTGGTCCTCGGCGTTCACGACTCTCGCCGACCGTCAGCTCTCCGACGGCGGCGCGGCCTCCTCCTCGCCTTCCGACTGGGCCTCGGACTGCGTCTCCGGCTCCGCCGTCGTGTCCGTCACGGGTTCCTGCACCTCGGGCGGCGTCTCCACCGGGGGAGCCGTCTCCTCCGTCGCCGGCGCCTCCTCCTGGGCCGGCTGGCCACCGCATGCCGCGAACGTCAGCACCGTCGCAGTGGCGATCACCGTCAGCCATGACCTGTTCATTGCCACCTCTCCGTTGAGAGTCGCAGGTGGAATCCCGCGCTAGCTGTGCGCCGGACGCCAACAGACCGGGACGCATGGTGCCCCAGCCAATCCAATGTGCTTTGGGGTGGCAAAATGAACCCTGGCCCGGTCGCTGTCAAGAAAATTCCGCAGCGCGGGCGGCTGCTCCACGGCTCACGGCCCGCCCGGACTCACCCGCGCACGCGGTAGTTCACGATCGTGCTGCGACCGTCGGGAAGCGTCACGACCAGGGACACCGCCTGGCCGGGCCGCACCTCCCGCGCCAGACGCTCCAGTTCCGCGGCGCTCCCCACCTCCCGGCCGTTGAACCGCTCCACCACGAGGCCGGGCTGGACCCCGGCCCGCGCCGCCGGCCCCCCGGCCTCCACGTCCACGACCACCGCACCCCGCTCCGCCTGCACGCCGAGCCGCTTCGCCGCCGCCGACGTCGGATCCGCCGCCCGGAACCCGAGCCGGCCGAGACCATCCGCCGCCTGCGACGTCTCCGAACCGTCCGCCCGCCGCTGGGATTCGAACGCCCCGAGTTCGACCGGCACCCGCAGGCGCTCGCCGTAGCGTACCACGTCCAGCGTCACCCGCTGGCCCGGCCGATACCGCGCCAGCAGCTCCATCAGCGCACCCGTGGACTCCACCGTCCGCCCATCCACACCCACGATCACGTCCCCCAGCCGGATGCCGGCGCGCTCCGCCGATCCCCCCGGCTCCACCCCCTTCACCTCCACCCCGGTCGCCCGCTCCAGCCGGTACACCTCGGCGTCCGCCGGGTCCACCTCGTCGATCTGCACGCCCAGCCGCGGCCGCTGCACGGCTCCGCGCTCGATCAGGTCTTCCGCCACTCGCCGGGCGAGATGGATCGGCACCGCGAAACCGTAGCCGCTGTAGTAGCCCGTCGGACTCGCGATCGCCGTGTTGATCCCGATCAGCCGACCCTCCAGATCGACCAGCGCGCCGCCCGAATTCCCCGGGTTGATCGCCGCATCCGTCTGGATGAACGCCTCCAGCGGCGCCGACGCCTCCTCGTTCCGCCCGATGATCCCCAGGCTCCTCCCCTTCGCACTCACGATCCCCGCCGTCGCCGTCGAGCCCAGATGCAGCGGGTAGCCCAGCGCGATCACCCAGTCCCCCACCTCGACCGCGTCCGAATCACCCAGCGTCGCCGCGGGCAACCCCGTGGCATCTACCTTCAGCACCGCGATGTCCGTGTTCGGATCCCGGCCGATCACCCGCGCCTCGAACTCCCGCCGGTCCTGCATCACGACCCGCACCCGGTTCGCCCCGTCCACCACGTGGTTGTTCGTCAGGATGTAGCCGTCCGGCCGGAAGATCACCCCGGACCCGTTCCCCACCCGCGGCGCCGACTGCGGCTCCCCCCGCCGGAACAGGTCCTCCCACGGCGTGCCCCGGAACGGCTCCGGAACCTCGATCCGCGCGCGCCGCACCGCCTCGACCTCCACGAACACCACCGACGGCAGCGCCCGCTCCGTCGCCCGCCGGAACGCCCGGCTCAGCTCCTCCGGCGAGCCCGTCCCCCCGCGACCCTCCTCGCGCACCGACACCCCGCCCTCACCCGACGGCGCGACCTGGCCCGCGCCCACCACCGCGCCCCCGAGGACCCCACCCGCCACGACCACCGACACCGCCACGACCGTGATGAGCTTCCGTCTCAGCCCTTGCACCTGTACCTCCGATCGGATCCCTGGCCCGACTCTCTACACGAACGCTTATCTAGTTATAACCCAACCATTTGCGAGCATACCCGCGAACCCCGCCCACGTTCGGGCACGCCCGCCGCCGGCCCCCGCGCCACCCCCGGGGTCGGTATGCTTCTTGCGCCCCCGGACTCTCAGGTGGACCACCCGAAACCGGCGGCATTCGTGGCTTTCTTGATTGCTCTCTATGTCCTCCTGGTGATCGTCCTGCCGCTCGCGCTCAGCGCCATCGTGAGCTACCGCTCGTTGCCTCATGGTCCCGCCTGCCCCATGTGCAAGGGCGAAACGTTGAGGCTCGTCTCCCGCTGGCTGCGCTGGGCGTCGCGGCTCGGTTCACGCACCGAGCTCCAGCGGCGCTGGTGCGTGGCGTGTCAGTGGGAGGGCGTGATGCGGGTCTCGGCGGCCCGCGCCCGCCGCCTCGAGGTCGTGCGGGTGGACCGACCATCGCAGGGCACCGGCGAGGCGAGTCCGGAGGCCCGGGCGCCGGAGGGCGCCGAGGGCGCGATCGATCTGCGTCGCCTGGAAGTGGATGGACGGCTCTGGAGGGTGCTCGTGCAGTGCTGGTGCCGGGGCGGCAGGTGGTACGGCCGGCTGCTCTTCATCTCGCCGTCCGGCAGGATGCTGGCCGACTCGATGGAGCCGTTGAGCGGCGTCTCCCGGCACGACGTGCTCGGCCAGGCCCTCGCCCTGCCCGATGCCCTGATCGCCGGACGGCTCCGCGCAGTGATTTCGGATACGATGCTCGGCTGAGGCGACGCCGGCGGACGCCGCCCCGGGGCCGCGAACTCACTCCGCGCGGCCGCCGGCGCGTCCCGCCTCGCCCCCCGCCTCCTCCCCCGTCATGCACCCCGCGGCCTCCACCGCGGCCTGGAGGATCCGACGCCGGGCCGGGTACCGGAGACGTCGCATCGCATCCTCGAATTCGAGCCACGCGTGCTTGTGCGCTTCCTTCGGCGAGAGCCGGACCCGCCGCCGTTTGGTCTCCGCCAGGAAGTACGTGACCTGCTTCTGCACGATCGTCCGCTCGTCCCCCTGGCCGAGCGTGAACCGGTACCGCTCCGTGTGCTCGAAGCCCGGAACCAGCGTCACGTCCCCGGGCGTGAGCCCGGTCTCCTCCTCCAGCTCGCGCAGCGCCGCGTCCAGCGCCGTCTCCCCCTCGTCGATCCCGCCCTTCGGGAACTCCCAGAGCGGACGCTTCGTCAGCTTCGACAGGATCAGCAGGAACCGGCACCTCCGGCCCGTGCGATGGTAGACGATCACTCCCGCGGACTTGTCTCGACGGTACGCCATCCGGTCGGTCGCCAGGGATCCGCCCCCGCTGCGAAAGAAAGGATCGCCGGCCGGGGACGGGTTCCCGGCCGGCGGGGGTGGAATAGGGGGATACTGATTACCCGCCGCTTGCGCGAAACGCAAACCGCATGCCCGCCGCTCGGGGCTGGCGGAGCCAACCCCTGCGGCGCGCAGGGGCGACTCCCGCGGCTCGATGGCGGATCAGCCGGCGCCGCCTGCCGATCCGGGTCGCCCGGCCCCCCGATCCCGCACCGCCTCCCACGAGAATGCGCCCGACGGCTCGGCCGGCCGCCCGAAATGCCCGTACGCCGCCGTCGCCGAGTAGATCGGACGCAACAGCCCGAGCGACTCGATGATCCCCCGCGGCGTGAGATCGAAGTTCTCCCGGATCCACTGCTCCAGCTCGGCCTCGTCACGCCGCGACGTGGAGAACGTATCCACCGCGATCGCCACCGGCTCCGGCTCGCCGATCGCGTACGCCACCTGAACCTCGCACCGCTCCGCGAACCCCGCCGCCACCACGTTCTTCGCCACCCACCGCGCCGCGTACGCCGCCGAGCGATCCACCTTCGACGGGTCCTTCCCGCTGAACGCGCCACCCCCGTGCCGCGCAGCGCCCCCGTACGTGTCCACGATGATCTTCCGGCCGGTCAGCCCCGTGTCCGTCGCCGGGCCGCCCTCCGCGAACGAGCCCGAAGGGTTCACCAGCACCCGGTCCTGCCACCCCGGACGCAGGTACTCCCGGGGCAGCGCCGCCCCGATCACCTCCTCCAGCACGAACGACCGGATCTCCCCCTGCCGCCTCGTGTAATCCCGCGAGTGCTGCGTGGACACCACGATGCCCGTGACCTCCACCGGCTCCCCATCCACGTACAGCACAGACACCTGGCTCTTCGCGTCCGGCCGCAGCCACTCCACCGCTCCGGACTTCCGCAGCTCCGCCAGCCGACGGGTCAGCCGATGCGCCCACAGGATCGGCGCCGGCATGAGCTCCGGCGTCTCCGCCGTCGCGTACCCGAACATCATCCCCTGATCCCCTGCCCCCTGCCGCCGCGGATCCGTCTTGTCCACCGCCCGCGCGATCTCCTCCGCCTGCGGCTGGATCCGTACATCCACCTCCACCGTGTCCGCGGAGAACCGGTCCTCCGGATCCACGTAGCCGATGTCCCGGATCGCCTCCCGGACCACCGCCTCGATGGCATCCCGATCCAGCGGCGCCCGGCTCCGGATCTCGCCGGCAACGCACACGTAGTCCCTCGTCACCAGCGTCTCGCAAGCCACCCGCGCCTCCGGATCCAGTGCGAGATGCGCGTCCAGCACGCTGTCGCTGATGCGGTCCGCGACCTTGTCGGGATGCCCCTCCGAAACCGACTCGCTCGTCAGTATGTACCGTTTCGCCATGACCTGTCCGCAAAAAAAAACCGCAGCCGAACGCTCGGCAGCGGGCATCCGGCGCTTTAGTGCTATGGTTTAACGTGGGGCACAAGCTGCCGAATCAAATCCCACGTCGACGGCCGTTCGGCCCGCCGAATCCGGCGCCGGCATCACCGGGCCGGACTCACATGATACCCGAACCGGCCCGGTCGTGTCAAGGAACGCGCCTTGCACTCCAGGCAGCGGAGGCGGCACGACATGGCAAGGCTCTACGGCCCATCCCCGGGCCCATCCGAACCCCTGCGTCGCGTGGACGATCTCGCCGGCTCCCCCGTCGACGACGTCGATGGCCGCCACGCCGGCACCGTCTCCGGCGCCCTCGTCGACGCCGCGTCCGGCCTCATCCGGTACCTCGACATCGCCATCGCCGATTCCGACCGCCACGTCCTCGTCCCCATCGGCCACGCCGAGGTCCGGCGCACTGACGGCGTGGCCAGGGTGCGGCTCAAGGTCGCGGCGAAGACCGAGCTATACGAGATCCCGGAGTACGTGGAGCACGGGCCGCCGCCGGACGACGCCTACCACCGTGCCGTCCTCGACGCCCACGGCCGGCTCTTCCACGGCGAGCGCTACTACGCTCACCCGGCCTACGACCATTCCGGCCTGTACGCGGGTGACCACCCCATCGTCGTCGACGTGCCGCCGCCGCCCGCACCGGAGCCGCTCCGCCGGCTCTCCCGCCTACCCGGCTACCGCGTCGCGGAGGACGAACCCGACATCCGCGGCTGGCCCCTCCTCGCCGGCTCTGGAGAGCGCATCGGCGTCGTCTCCGACCTGATCGTCGATCCCGAGGCGCACAAGATCCGCTACGTCGTGGTCACCGTCGCCCCCGATCACCGCACGGTCCTGCTCCCCGTCGGATTCGTGCGCGTGGACCCCGAGACGCGCAGTCTCCAGGCGCCGGCGCTCACCGCCGAAGACGTCGCCGCGCTCCCGGTGATCGAAGGCGACCCGAGCCGCGCCGACGAGCTCCGCATCCGCGCCGCCCTCGAAGCCCGCCTCGTCGGCCCCCGACGCTTCGACGGACCCGATTTCACGCCCCCGCGAGGCCTCTCAGACCAGCAGGCGTCTTAGCCCGCCCTCGGTTTCCCACGCGTCGAACGATTCGGCCGCGGCCACCCCCCACCGCCGCCCCACCGCCTCCAGCCGCCCCACCAGCCACGCCTCGTCCGGCCAGCCCACCCGCTCCCGGTAGAACCGCGCCACCGCGAGCACCTCCTCGCGGTAGTCGCTCACGTCCACCGCCGCCTCCGGAAGCAGCGAGGGCGGCTCCCGGAGCGTGTAGACCGGTACGTCGGCCCGATGCGGCGCCAACGGCTCCACGACCCGCGCGATCCGCGCCAGCGTCACCGCGTCCCGCACGATCTTGCCCGTCGCCTGATGGTCCGGGTGGCGCATCCCCCGGCGCCACGCGTTCCCCCACGTGATCACCGCATCCGGCTCGATCTCCGCGATCGCCCGCGCCACCCGATGCGCCGCCTCCACCGTCGCTTCCACCCGCGTGTCCGGAAACTCCATGAAGAGCGGCTCGCAATCCAGCAACTTCGCCACCGCCTCGCCGTGCGCCATCCGCCGCCGCCCCACCTCCTCCGGATCCAGCCGGCCCAGCGCCTCGGTCATCTCCCCGCGCGTCAGCCACAGCAACACGACGCGATGCCCCGCCGCGCGATGCGCCGCGATCGTGCCCGCGCAACCCACCTCGTCATCGGGATGGCTCAACGCCACCAGCAGCGTCTTCACCGTCTCCTTCCCTTCTTGGATTCGATCCTACCGCGACCGGCCCGCCCTCAGTCCCGGCGCAGGGTCAGCCGTACCCGGATGCTCACCACGTCCGTGTCCGGCTTCCGGATCCCGCCCGGACCGCTCTCGGCCTCCAGCACCAGGGCGTCCGGAAAGCCCCGCACCTGCCGGAAACGGGACAACGGCAGCGCCCGGCACGCCCGATCCGGGAAGAACTCGATCACCCGGCCGTGCAGCGCGAACACCCCTTCACAGAATCGGTCCCGCGACCCGTCGCCGTCCACCGGGAAGTTGAACGTCCACAACGTGAACCTCCCGAACGGCTCCAGCCGCAGCGCCACCGGGAACGCGAACCCCGGTCCCGTGCTCGAACCGCCCGGCGCGCTGCTGAACACGTCCTTCGACTCGAGGATCTCCTCCGTCCCCGTCCACAACCCGATCAGCGCCTTCCCCTCGAAGAAGCCCTTGTCGAACCGCACCTGCACCGGCCCGAAGCCGTCGTCGTCATTGCAACCGACCGCGACTCCGGCCAGCAGCAGGGCCACGCCGACCCCGGCACGTCCCGCACGCCCGATCGTCATTGCCGGCCTCCGATCTGGGTTCTCCCCTCCCTCCGCCCCACCCCGCTCGTGCTCTCGATGGACGTGCCCCGGTATGGAAGTCCCGTGCCCCCGCGCACTCCGGGATTTGACTTTCTACCCCTTCACCGCCATCTTCCCGGCCCCATGGAACTGATTCTCGCTGTAGCGTGCGACGAAGCCAGCGTCCGGCCCGACGGAAAGCTGGACCTCATCGGTATATTCAACGAGCTCAACGCGCCCGGGTTCCCTGCCATGCAGGAGGAGATGACCGTGGTATTCGTCATCGAATGGCCGCGGCACCTCTCCGGTAGGATCCCGCTCCGCGCCGACCTGGTGGATGCCTCCGGCCGCAAGCTCCTGACCATCCAGGGCCATACGGACGTCGAGCCGCGCGGCCCGGACCGGGCGCCGGCACAGACTCGCCTGGTCATGCCGCTCCGGGAGGTCATCTTCCCGGCCCCCGGCCCGTACCACTTCGACTTGCAGGCCGGTGACGAGACTCGCCGCGCACTCTCCCTCTTCGTCGCGAAGGTAGAGCGACCCGGCGTCGCCTGAGGCAGAGCGGAACGCGCCCCCCGGCCCACCCGCTGCCCATCCGGCCGCGGGCGGCGCTCCGGCCTTTACGCACCATCGCTCACGTGACGGGCTCGCCCGGACCACCGGACGCCCCCCGGACTCCCACCGGGTCTCGCGGGATCGTGCGTCCGGTCGGCCTCCAATGCCCCTTCCCGGACCCTGTATCGTCACGGCGGGTATCATGCCGCAGCCCGGCTTGACTCCCCGGGAATTCCCGCTGGACATCGGAGGTTACGTGGACGACACCGATCCTTCGTCGGAGCTCGTGCGGGTGCTCACCGCGCTCGCCGATGTGAACCGCTACCGCATCGTCGAGCTGCTCGCGACCCGCGCGGCCGAACTGTCGTGCGGCGCGATCGGCAACGAGCTGGGGCTCTCACCCTCGCTCATCTCCCATCACCTCGCGATCCTCGAAGAGGCCGGCATCATCGATCGCCGCAAGTGCGGCCCGTGGACCCTGAACCGGCTCCGCCACGACGAACTCTCCCGAAGGCTGTCCGCGCTCGAAAAGCTCGCCCGGCCGGATGGCGTCGCCTGAGCAGGCGCCATCCGCCGGGCGCTTCGTTGTCGGGCGACGTCGCCTGATCCGCCCGCCGCGTCAGCGGCCCGGGATCCCCGGCTCCGTCATCGCCCGCGCGTCCAGCACCGTCTCCAGCTCGTCCGGCGGCAGGACGCCGCGCGCGAGCGCCACCTCGCGGACGGTCTTGTTGCTCGCGTAGGCCTCCTTCGCGATGGACGCCGCCTCGTCGTAGCCGATCTTCGGAGCCAGCGCCGTCGCCAGGATGAAATTCCCCTCGAGCAGCTCCCGGCACCGATCCTCGTTCACCGTGATCCCGTCAATGCACTTCGTACGGAACACCGTGGACGCGTTCGCCAGCAGCCGGATCGACTGGAGCAGGCCGTACGCCATGACCGGCATCATCACGTTCAGCTCGAAGAAGCTGCCCTGCCCGCCGACCGTGATCATGGTGTGATTCCCCATGACCTGCGCGGCGACCATGGTGACCGCCTCCGGGATCACCGGGTTCACCTTCCCCGGCATGATGCTCGACCCGGGCTGGATCGCCGGGAGCGTGATCTCCGCCAGCCCCGCCCGCGGACCGCTCGCCAGCCAGCGCAGGTCGTTCGCGATCTTCATGAGCGAAACGGCCAGCGTGTTCAGCGCCCCGTGCGCGTACACCACCGTGTCCCGCGTGGACTGCCGCTCGAAGTGGTTCGTCGCCTCCCGGAACTCGATCCCGGTCATGACCGAGATCCGCTGGATGGCCCGCCTGGCGAACTCCGGGTGCGTGTTGATCCCCGTCCCCACCGCGGTCCCGCCCAGCGGCAGCTCCGCCAGGTCCTGCGCCGCTTCGTTCACCCGCCGGATCCCGTGCTCGATCTGGCTGGCGTAGCCGCCGAACTCCTGACCCAGCCGGACCGGCGTGGCATCCATGAGGTGCGTGCGCCCGGACTTCACCACGTGGTCGAACTCCGCCGCCTTCTCGGACAGCGCCGCCGCCAGCCCCGCCAGCGCCGGCACCAGCTCGTTCTGGATCGCGACCCGCGCCGCCACCTGCATGGCCGTCGGGATCACGTCGTTCGACGACTGGCCCAGGTTCACGTGATCGTTCGCGTGCACCCGCCGCGAGCCCGCCGACTCGCCGAGGAGCTGCATCGCCCGCGTCGCGATCACTTCGTTCGCGTTCATGTTCGTGGACGTGCCGCTCCCCGTCTGGAAGATGTCCACCACGAAGTGACGGTCGAGCTCCCCCGCGATCACCTCATCCGCGGCCGCCACGATCGCCCGCCCGATCTCCGGATCGAGTAGGCCGAGCTCCATGTTCGTCTCCGCCGCGGCCTTCTTGATCATCCCCAGAGCGGCGATGAACTCGCGCGGGAACCGCAGGCCGCTGATCGGAAAGTTCTCCACCGCGCGTTGCGTCTGCGCGCCCCAGAGCGCATCCGCCGGCACGCGCATCTCGCCGAGCGAGTCCCGCTCGATCCGGTACGCCGTCTCCGCCATGGTCCTCAACTCCTATCTCGCACGTCGGGCACCCCTCGCCCGACCGATGGTGAACGGTGGTACTTCAGATACCTCCCCGCGAGCGCTGGGCAGCCCTCTGCCCGCCCCGCCCCCGCGGGAACTCCCGGACGCCACGCCGCCCGGGATGCGACAGCCCCACCCGAATCCAGCCGCTCGTCCTTCGGCCACGTCGCTGCCGCCGACTTCACGCCCGGGCGGCCGCCCGGTCAGCGCGCCGGCCGGGACGGCCGCAGCTCGATCCGGCTCGGGAGCGCCCGCCCCGGGTACGCCAGCAGGTCCACCACGGCCTGCGCCACGTCTTCCGGCCACAGCTTCCAATCCCGCCCCGCGTCCTGGTCGCGCCCGCCGAACTCCGTGGCAATGCTCCCGGGCATGATGTAGCTCACCCGGATCCCATCGTGCCGCACATCCTGCATCAGCGCCTCGGAGAAGCCGATCAACCCGAACTTGCTCGCGTTGTACGCCGCGCCGCCCGCGAACGCGTTCTTCCCCGCCAGACTGCCGATGTTGATGATCCAGCCCCCGGTTTCGCGCAGATGGGGGATCGCCTCGCGCGAACAGTAGAACACGCCGCTCAGGTTCGTCTCGAGAACCGCCCGCCAGTCCTCCACACCCAGCTTGTCCGCCGGCGCGAAGATGCCGATTCCCGCGTTGTTGACCAGGACGTCCAGCCGGCCGAACTCCGCCACCGTCCGCTGGATCAGCTCCCGGCACGCATCGTAGTCCCGGACGTCGCACGCAATGCCCAGCACGCGGCCGCGCCGGGCCACACCCTCCACCGGCTCCACGGCCGCGAGGCGCTCCGCGCCGCGGCTCGCGCTCTCCGCCGTGCGCCCCGTGATCACCACGTCCGCGCCCCGCGCGAGCAGCGCTGCCGCGATCGCCGCGCCCACCCCGCGGGTGCCGCCGGTCACGATCGCTACCTTGTCCACGAGCCCTGACATGCCGCCTCCTTTTCCCGATCCCGGAAATCCGCGTCAGTTTAGGTCCCCACGGGTCAGCGTTCAAGGCCGCCGCCGACTGTCACGCCCGCGATTGCCACTCCCCCTCCCCGGCCGCTACAATTCGCCCATGGACATCACCGGCAAGGTCGCACTCGTGACCGGCGGCGCGCGCCGCGTGGGCCGCAGCATCGCCCTCGACCTCGCGGAGGCCGGCGCCGACGTCGTCGTCAACTACTTCCGCTCCGCGCAGGAGGCCGAGCGCACCGTGGCCGACATCGTCGCCCTCGGTCGCCGCGCCATCGCCGTCCGGGCGGACGTCTCCCTCGCGTCCGACGTCGACGCCCTGGTCCGCCGGGTCGCCGATACCTTCGGCCGACTCGACATCCTGGTGAACAGCGCATCCACCTTCGAATCCGCACCGCTGCTCGCCATCGATGAAGCCGCCTGGGACCGGGTCCTGGGCGTCAACCTGAAGGGGCCGTTCCTCCTGACCCGGGCCTCCGTACCGCTCCTCCGCGGACACGGAGGCGGCGTGGTCATCAACATCGCCGACCTCTCCGCCTTCCAACCCTGGCCCAACTACGCGCACCACAGCGTGTCCAAGGCCGGCCTCGTCCACCTCACCCGCGTCCTCGCCCGGGCGCTCGGTCCCGACATCCGCGTGAACGCCATCGCCCCGGGCACCGTGCTCCCGCCCGACGACTCCACGGCGGAAGACCTCCGCCGGCAGCGCGAACGCACCGTGCTCATGCGCCTCGGCTCGCCCGAAGACGTGAACCGCGCAGTCCGCTTCCTCATCGAGAGCGATTACGTGACCGGTGAGGTCGTCGTGGTCGACGGTGGAAGGATGTTGCTCTAGCGGTGTATCAGCCGTGCATGAAGGCACGGCTGCTCGCGATCATCCTGGTTCCGATCTCCGTTGCCGCCACCGCCGCTGGCGTCGTCCTGGGTGGTGGGCTCGGCAACGACTGCCCGTCCGTCGATGAACTGCGGAACTACCGCCCTCCCGAGGCCACCCGCGTATTCGCCGCGGACGGCTCCCTCCTGGCGGACCTCTCCCCGCAGCGCCGCATCGTCGTCGACCTCGACGCGGTGCCCACCATCGTCCGGGACGGCTTCGTAGCCGTCGAGGACCGGCGCTTCTGGGAACACTCCGGCGTCGACCTCCACGGCGTGGCGCGCGCGCTCTGGCGCAACGCGACGTCGCTCTCGTTGCGCGAGGGGTTCAGCACGATCCCCATGCAGCTCGTGCGCAACGTGTTCCCAGAGGAGCTGCCCCGCTCCGAGAAGTTCGGCCGCAAGCTCTGCGAGATTCGACTTGCCCGTCAGCTCGACCGCCATCTCACCAAGGCCGAGGTCCTCGAGCTGTACCTGAACCAGATCTACATGGGCGAAGGGCTGTACGGCGTGGAAGCCGCGGCCAGGGGGTACTTCGGGAAGCCGGTCCGGGCGGTGTCTCCCGCCGAGGCCGCGCTGCTCGTCGGCCTGATCAAGAACCCGGCGGGTTACAACCCCCGGCGCCATCCCGCTCGGGCCATCCGACGGCGCAACACCGTGCTGGATGTCATGGCCCGGGAAGGGGTGATCGACCCCGAGACCGCGGAGCGGGCCAAGGCCGAGCCGCTCCGCCTCGCGCCGCCGCTGGAGAGCGCCGGGCCCGCGCCGTACGTGGTCGCCGCGATCCGGCGCGAGCTGCGCACCCGCTTCGGGCCCGACGCGGACATCCGCGGGCTCCGCGTGTACACGTCCATCGATCCGGAGCTCCAGCGCGCCGCACAGGAGGCCCTCACCGCCCAGATCCGGCGGATCGAGTCCGGCGCCTACGGCGAGTTCCGCGGCCCCAGACCCGCCGACGGAGGCCCGACCGCGGCGGACAGCGCCACCGGCTTCCTCCAGGGGATGTTCATTGCGATCGACCCGCGGGACGGCGGCGTCCGGGCCGCCGTCGGCGGCCGCGACTTCGCCCACTCCCAGTTCGACCGCGCGTTCCAGGCGCGCCGGCAGCCCGGCTCCGCCTTCAAGCCGATCCTCTACGCAGCGGCGGTCCAGCAGGGCATCCCGGTCACCACGCGCATCCCGACGACGCCCGTCGCCGTCTCGAACGCGAACGCCCAGGTCTGGCGCCCCGCCGACCACACCGCCGACACGGTCGGCGCCCTGTCCATGAGGGAAGCGCTCGCGATCTCCTCCAACAGCGCCACCGTCCGACTCGGCACCCTGGTGGGTGAAAGCCGCGTGATCCAGTTGGCCAGGGACCTCGGCCTCTCCACGCCGATCCCGCCGTATCCGTCCATCTTCCTCGGCTCCGCCGAGGTCGTGCCCGCCGAGCTCGTCGCGGCCTACGCCGCCTTCGCGAACGGCGGTTACCGCATCGAGCCGCGCCTCTTCCACCGCGTGGAGGACAGCAGCGGCCGCGTGCTGTGGGAGGCGTCACCGCCCCGCCAGCGCGTGCTCGACGAGGGCACCGCCTACCTCGTGCTCGACATGCTCGAGGACGTGGTCGACCACGGAACCGCCGCGTCCGTCCGCAGCAGCGGCTTCTGGCTCCCGGCCGCGGGGAAGACCGGCACCACGAACGACGGCAAGGACGCCTGGTTCATTGGCATGACGCCGGACCTCGTCGCCGGCGTGTGGATCGGGTTCGACCAGCCGCGGCCCATCGTGGCCGGCGCCAGCGGCGGCCGCCTCGCGGCGCCCGCCTGGGCGGCCTTCATGAAGACCGCCTACCGCACCCGCCCCGCCCCACCCCCGTGGACCCCGCCGGCGTCCCTGGTGAGCTTGCCCGTGGACGCCCTCACCGGCCACGCCGCGACCCGCAACTGCCCTCCCGAGCAGGTGCGGATCGAGTACTTCCTGCCCGGGACCGCGCCGGACGGGTACTGCCCGCTCCACCCGCCCAGCGCCCTCGATCGCTTTTTCGGCCGCATCTGGCGCGGCCTCCGGGACATCTTCTGATCACGCCGCGCGGCCCCACCGCCGCCGCTGCGCAGGGCAATGAAAAGCGCCACGGCCCCCGGGCCGTGGCGCACCACACCGGGACAACAACGATCAATCGCCGCCCATGGGATCCACGTCGATCCCCGTCGGCACCTCCGCCGTCTCCAGCACCGGCACCTCCCCGACCCCCTGATGCGCCAGCCACCGCTCCGCCTCCAGCGCCGCCATGCACCCCGTCCCCGCCGCCGTGATCGCCTGCCGGTAATAGTCGTCCATGACATCCCCCGCCGCGAACACCCCGTCCACGCTCGTCGCACAGCGCCACGGATGCTTCGTCACGATGTAGCCGCTCGGCGTCAGCTCGATTTGCCCCTCCAGGAACGCCGTGTTCGGCGTGTGCCCGATCGCCACGAACAGCCCCCCCACCTCCAGGTCCCGCTCCTCTCCCGTGATCACGTTCCGTAGCCGCAGACCCGTGATGAAGTCCTCCCCATGCACGTCCACCACGACCGTGTTCCACTCCACCCGGATCTTCGGGTTCGTCAACACCCGCTGCGCCATGATCGGCGACGCCCGCAGCCGGTCGCGACGGTGGATCAGCACGACCTCGCTCGCATACTTCGTCAGGTACATGGCTTCCTCCGCCGCGCTGTCTCCCCCGCCCACCACCGCCAACCGCTTGTTCCGGAACGCCGGCAGCGCACCATCGCAAACCGCGCACGCGGACACCCCGCCCCCCGCCCGCGCCAGCCGCTCCTCGTTCGGCAGCCCCAGCCAGTTCGCCCGGGCACCCGTCGCCACGATCACCGCCTGCGCCTCCACCTCCGCACCCCCGCTCGCCTTCAGCAGGAACGGACGCCGGCCGAAATCCACCGCCACGATGTTCTCCATCACCGCGCGCGCGCCGAACCGCAGCGCCTGCTCCCGCATCCGCATCACCAGCTCCTGCCCGCTGATCCCCTCCGGAAAGCCCGGGAAATTCTCCACCTCCGTCGTCCACATCAGCTGACCGCCCGGGATCATCTCCCGCGACGGCTCCCCCTCGTAGACCAGCGGATTCAGATTCGCGCGCGCCGCATACAGCGCCGCGGTCCACGCCGCAGGCCCCGAACCGATGATGACCAGCGTCTCCCGCGCTCCCGTTGCCATACCCTTCGCCTTTCTATGCTCCCTCGCAATCCGTTCGCCGCCGGCCATCCGGCGGCCTCGCTCCCCGACTCCCCAATGCTTCGGGCGCAAGTTAGGTTCCGCGTCTGCCCCGTCGCAACCGACCCGCACCACCCCGCCCACACTGCCCCCGCCAGCCGCAAGAACGAGGATCTGGCGTAAAAGTGACTCGGATGTTAAAATCGCAGATCATTTATCTACTGCCTATGACCGTCGCATCTGAGCACTCGCCCGTGTCGAACGCAGCTGAACGCCTGATCGCGTCACTGACAGGTGTCGTATCCGCGCGTGTCGTCATGAATCAGGCAGGCGAGCCGCTCGAAATCCACGTGCTCGCCACGCCCGATCTGCACCCGAAGCAAATCGCGCGTAACGTGGAGTCCGCCCTGACCGCGGGCCTCGGGATCGAGATCGACCGACGCATCATCAGCATCGCCCAGGTCAGGGAGACGGACGATCCGGTCGCCGTGCTCCAGGCCTCCCCGGAGCCGGGCGCCGAAGCCGCCACGCCCGCGCCGCCCGCCGATCCCGAACCGGACGAGCGCCAGGAGACCGTGAGCACGCCCGAGGAGCCGCAGCCGACGGGAACCGGCCGCATCCTCTTCGTGGCCGTGGACTCCCAGTACGTCGCCGGACAGAACGCGGTCTGCCGTGTGACGTTGCGCCGCGACGGCGTCGACTATACGGGCGAGGGCCAGGCCGCCAACACGCCCCAGGGACGCGTCACCGCCGCGGCCCGGGCCGCCTTCGCCGCACTCGCACAGCTCGGCGGACCCGAAGACTACGGCCTCGAAGGCGCATCACTCGTCGAGGCCCACGGCCGTACCTTCGTCATCGTCGCGGCACGGGCCCTCAGCGGTCGACGCTCCATCTCGCTCTCCGGCGTCGCCCCCGTGGTCCGGTCGCCGGAGGAAGCGGCCATCCTGGCTTCGCTGCACGCGACGAACCGTCGGATTGAACTCTCCCGTTGACCCGAGGACTGCAATCGTGGAAGCACCGCGTGTCGTCGTCCTGTTCCGCCCTCGTCAGCCCGGCGAGGCGTTCGAGATCTGGCATGTGGCGTCCCGTGGCAACGGCGACGCGAACGTCATCGTCGAACGTGAATCGTCCGCCAGCGGAGGGACGATCTCCATCGACCGCCCGTTCGGCGCGCCGATCTCCCGTCTGGTCCGCTTGGTCGAGGCCGAGTCCGACCGCATCCTGACCGGCAAGCAACAGACGGTCGAACGGCTGCGCAGTCTGTCCAGCGGCCTGATGGCCTGATTCCTGCACACCAGCACGGGGCCCCCCGAACGGTCGGGTACCTAGTTTTCTACATCTCAGGGTAGCGTAGGTGAACTCGACGACGCGTTCTCGGACAGCGGCAGCGCCGCCCGCGCCGCATTCGGCGCCATCGCGCGTGCGCCGCCTGATCGAACGTATTGGCTCCGCGCTACGGCACCGAATCAACAATCCGTTGCAAGCCATCCTCTCCGAGGCCGAGCTCCTCGCCGCCTCGGAGGCCGGACAGGCGCAGGAGGTCGTGGCCGCCACAGCCGCCATCGAGGAGAGCGCCCGCCGGATCGCGGCGGTGCTCGCCGAGTTCGAGGCGCTCGCCGAGGCCGAGGCCGCAGCCGATGACTTCTCCGGCCGGCAGTTCGACAATGTCGACCTCACCCGGGCGCTCGCCGCCGAGCTCGCGGCCGTGGCCCGCCATGCGGAGGCCCGGGACCCGGCAGGCACCGACGACCCGCTCCAGCCAAGGCTCCGTCGCGCCGCGCGACTCGCCAACCTCTGGCTCTCCAGCACGGCGCGCTTCCGCCCGGATTACGCACCGACGCCCAGCACGCGTAACCCCGCGGCCGTCCCGGCCAACCTCCCGGATCCGGGCTACTCCGCCGCGGCCGTCGCGCTGGCGAACCGCTTGGCAAGGCTCGAGGCCGAGCACCGCGAGCTCGCCGAACGCTTCGAGAAGCGGGAACGCTTCTGGCGCTTCGCTACCCACGAGCTCCGCAACGCGGCCAACGCATTCGTTTCCTGGGCTTACGTCCTCCGTAAGTCCGAGATCCGATCCGCACCGTGGTTCCAGCCGCTCCTCCGCGCCGCGGAAGCCGTGCTCCGCCGCGCTGAGGAGGCGCTCGAACTCGATCAGGCCGGACGCGACGACTTCCCGGTCCGCCTCGAAACCGTCAACCTCGTCGAAGCGGCCAAGGAAGCCATGCAGTTGATCCGCCCCGCGGCCGACCACCACAACCTCACCCTGGCCGTGGCCGCGCCGCCGGGCGGGGAGCCCGTCTGGGCGACCGTCGACCCCGATCGGCTGCAGCAGGTGCTCCACAACCTGCTGCGCAACGCCGCCGACTTCACGCCGCCGGGTGGCTCGATCTCCATCACCGCCCGGATCGTGGATGACGAGGCCGTGCTCGAGGTCGAGGACACCGGCCCCGGGATCCCGCTGGAGGTGGCCGAGAGCCCGCTCCCGTTCGAGCCCTCGGCGCCCGTGCCGGAACGCCGCAGCGGCTTCGGCCTCGGACTCCCGCTCTCCCGGTACCTCGTCGAACAGATGGGCGGTACTTTCGTGCTCGAACCTTCACAGCCCGGAACCGGCGCCCGGCTGGTGCTCCGGTTCCCCCGTGCAGAGCCGTGAGCGATCAGGCGTACTCTGCCCAGGACGCATGGCGCTCCGCCGAGCTTCGGAGCGCTCGCGAAATCGAACAGCTCCCCGGGGTGCTCGCAGCCGCAGTCTGGCTCGCGTCCCCGAACACCGTGCGCGAGGTCTACATCGCGGCTACGCCGGACACTTCGCCCGATGACGTGCGCGCCGCCGCCGCGGAGCTCCTCGCGCGCAACGGGCTCCATTGCTCGCTGGACGTCATCCAGGTCGGCATCATCGACAGGGCGACTCCCGGGTCCGACCAGACCGCCGCGGCGCCGTCCGAGGCGCCCGCCGGTCCCATCTACACCGGGCGCTTCCTCGTCCTCACCGGGATCGATGTCCACCGCGCCAACAACAACGTGACCTGCCGCGTCCAGGTCCAGCGCCTGGGCGAGTTCTTCTCCGGCGAGGCCACGGAGCTCGACACGCCGAACGGTCGCGCGCGCGCCGCCGCCCGCGCGACCCTCGCCGCCGCCCAGCTCGCCGCGCCCAACGCCGCACTGGGACTCGACGGGCTCACCATCATCGACATCTTCGGACACCCGCACGTCGCCGTCGCCGTGGAAGCGGCCTCAGCCAGGCGAGTCACGCAACTCACCGGCCTCGCCCGCGTCGACCGCTCCATCGAGGACGCCGCCGCCTTCGCCGCCCTCGGCGCCATCGAACGCTGGATCGCTTGGTGACCCGGAGATGACAGGAGGGCGTCCGGACGCTGTCACACGCGTCCGGACGCCCTCCCATTGCCTGTCCAGGCCCTGTCTGTCCGAGATCCGGCAGCCCGGCGTACAGCCTTCACCCGAGCGCCCGTCGCACGCCCGCCGGCTCCCCGGCCCTTCCACCGCCACGGCCGGCGACGGGCGTCATCCCCTCCACTGCACCGCCATGGACACGCCCGCTCGCGGCTCCGCGCTGGACGATCACTCCTTCCAGCCGTGGAGGATCCGCTCCAGGTCCTCCTTGTGCCGCGTCTCCTCGGCGATGATCTCCTCGAGATCGATTCGCAGCCCGACCTCCCCCGCCGCATCCGCCTGCTTGACCCGCTGCGTGTAGCGCTCGATCGTGTCCTTCTCCGCCTGCAGAGAGAGCTCGAGCATCTCACGATTGCTCGTCGTGAGCTTCACCTCCGCCGGCCGCGTCGTCGGCTCCCCGCCCAGCGCCACGATCTTCTGCGCCAGGAACTTCGCGTGCTCCAGCTCGTCCGCGATCTCGCCCTCTAGGAACGACGAGAGCTGCAGCCGCAACGGCCCGCTCACCAGCCGCGAGTACAGCAGATAGCTGATGATCGCCTGGTACTCGTGCGCCAGGTCCTCGTTCAGCCCGTCGATCAGCGCCTGCCTCGCACTGTCCATCGCCATGCTTCCCTCCACGGAAAGGGTACGTTGAAACCAATAATAGTTATTATTAGCAGGAGCGCAAGACCCGACCGAACCCGCGTTCCCGCAGGTCAGGCATCCGCCGGGCCCACGAAGCGACGCACCTCTTCCACGACTCGCCGCGGCTCCACGGGCTTCGCCAGGTAGCCGTCGCAACCGGCCCGGATCGCCTTCTGTCGGTCTTCTTCCAATGCGTGGGCAGTCAGCGCGATGATGGGAATGTCCTTGGTCCGCTCATCGGCCTTGAGGCGCCGCGTCGCCTCCCAGCCGTCGATCTTCGGGATCGAAATGTCCATCAGGATGAGGTCCGGGTGGTCCGACCGGGCACGGTCGACCCCCTCCTCCCCATCCCGGGCCTCGATCACCTCATAGCCGACGAAGTCCAGAATGGTCCGGTAGACCACCAGGTTGTCCTCATTGTCCTCGACCAGGAGCACCGTCTTCTTGCGGTCACTTGCCATCGCGTGCTCACATGCGCAGAGGGGACAGCGGCGCGACCGTGGAGCAGGATACAGGAACCGTGCCGCTGAAACCAGTGTGGCGTAACGGATTATCCCTCAGGCGACGACGCGCCGCACGCGCCCGGCGCCGTCCGATCCGCCGGGACCCCGCCCGCCGCGTCGTCGCCAGTGGATCACTCGCCGGCCGACATGGCGGCCGCCTCCCGCTCCTTGAAGACCTTCAGGTTCGTCGAGTGCCCCGGATTCACCCGAGCGGTCGGGTCGATGTAATGGATCGCGTTGTTCACCGCAATGGCCGCTTCGGCGAACCCCGTCGCGATCAGGTCCAGCTTCGACTGGTAGGTGACGATGTCGCCGGCGGCGAACACGCCGGGGATGTTCGTCTCCATGAGCGGCCCGACCTTGATGGCGTTGCGCTCGAGCTCGAGCCCCCAACGGGCGATCGGTCCGAGTTCCGGCTTGAACCCGATCAGCGCCAGGACCGCATCCATCTCGAACCGCATCTCCTCGCCCGTCCGGTTGTCGAAAATGGTGACGGCCGTGACCCGGTCCTCGCCGTGGATCTCCCGCACCTCCTTGTGCGTCAGGAGCTCCATTTCGCCCCGCTCCACCGCCTGCGTCATGAGCTTCATCGAGTGCGCGTGGGCGCGGAAGCCCTCCCGGCGGTGGATCAGCACGAGCCGCTCGCAGTGGTCCTTCAGCGCCAGCGCCCAGTCCACCGCCGAATCCCCACCGCCGACGATCAACACGCGCTTCCCCGCGTAGATCGCCGGGTCCTTGACGTGATAGGCCACGCCCTTGCCGAGCAAGGCGTCGTAGCCCGGACAGTCCAGCGTGCGCGGCGAGAAGGCCCCCTTCCCCGCCGCGATCACCACCGCCTTGGATGGATAGCGCCCCCGGTTCGTCACGAGGACGAAGTGCCCGTCCTCCCGGATCAGGTCCACGACCTGCTCCTCCAGCCGGACCTCCGGGCCGAACTGGGTCCCCTGCTCGATCAGCTTCACCGCCAGATCCCGGGCCAGGATCTGGGGGAAGCCGCCCACGTCGTAGATGTATTTCTCCGGGTACAAGGCCATGAGCTGTCCGCCCAGCTCCGGAAGCGAATCGATGATCCGGGTGGAAGCTCCGCGCATGCCCGCGTAGAACGCGGCGAACAGCCCGGTCGGGCCGCCGCCGATGATGGTGATGTCCTTGAGGTCCCCTGACGTCACGCTCCCGTCCCCTGCCGTCGTGAGCAGATCGATCGTCCGTTCGAAGTCATGAATCCTATCGGACCGCCGTACTGCGGCGCAAGGTAGCCACCGCGAACCGCGTGTAGTCCAGGATCGCGACCGCGCCCGCCGCGCCGACGACGATGACCCACGCATCGATCCACGCCGGATGCAGGAGCAGGATCAGCACGGCCAGGATCTGGAGCGCGGTCACCGTCTTTCCGGAGAAACGCGCCCGGAACCGGATCGGCAGCCGGAAAATGGAGGCGACGACGAACGCCGCGGCCGTGAAGAGGTCCCGCGCCAGCAGCAGCAGGAGCTGCCAGAGCGTCAGGACCCCGCCGATCGCGAAGGTGGCGAGCGCGGTCACGAGGAAGGCCCGGTCCGTAATGGGGTCCAGCACCTCGCCGAGTCTGGACGTCATGTCGAACCGCCGCGCGATCCAGCCATCCAGGAAATCGGACGCGGCGGCGGCCGCGAGGATCGCGGCGCGGCCCGCCGTCGATTGCACGACGAGGAACGCTGCCGCCAGGGGCAGCCGGATCAGCGAGACCACATTGGGCAGAGACAGGTCGCGCATTCCCCGGGGTTTCTCGCTCCGTTCACGAGGTTCGCACGGGACCGCCGATCGCCGGTGCAAGGCGCATTCCGGTCACATCTCGCGCATCGTCGAGCACGGCGCGGGCGGCATCGTCGCGGCGCCGGCGCTACCCTCGCGCCGCGCGTCCGCCTGCAAAAGATGATACCCCGGGCTGACAGGAAAGCGCCGCGGTGCCCGCGGCGCGCGGCGCGGACAACCCGGACCGCCGTGGGGCCACGGTCAGTCGGCGGGCGCGAAGTCGCCCGCCGCGACGCGCTCGCCAGCGGAGCGCAGCACCTCCCGGGCGTTCTCGTACGTGATGGTACGTACCGCTTCCCCAATCGGAAGCCAGATGCAGGCGGAGATCCCTTCGTCGATCTGCGGCCTCGCCTCGCCGCCGAGCGATTCGAAGAGGAAGAAATGGCAGAACTTGTGGACGAGCTGGTCCTGGTCCCGGAAGTACCAGTCGATGGTCTGGAGCTCGGCGAGGGGGCGGAGCTCCGTGAGCCCCGTCTCTTCCCTCACCTCCCGGAGCGCGGCCTCGAGGGGGGTCTCCGCGCCCTCCACGTGGCCCTTGGGAAGGCCCCAGTTCCCGTACGGGTCGCGGATCAGCAGGAACTCCGGATCGTCGCCACGGCGGAATACGACGCCGCCGGCGCTCGTCTCCACGCGCGCCCGCTGCGGGCGGCCCCGCACGTTCCCCTCCTCCCGCGTCTTGCGGCGGGGTGGTTTCTTAGCCACCGAGCAGCAGCTCCGCAATCTGGACAGTGTTGGTGGCGGCGCCCTTCCGCAGGTTGTCCCCGACCACCCAGAAGTGCAGCACGTGGTCGAGATCCGGATCGCGCCGCAAGCGGCCCACTCGGACGACGTCGCCGCCCGCGACCTCCCGCGGCATGGGCGGCGTGCCGTCGTCCACCGCCACGCCGGGCATGGCCTCGAGCGCGGCCCGCGCCGTTTCCAGGTCGAGCGGGCGTTCCGTCTCCACCGTTGCCGCCACCGAATGCCCGACCTCGACCGGGACCCGCACACACGTCGCCGCGACCGGCAGGCCCGGGAGGCCCAGGATCTTCCGGGTTTCGTTGCGGATCTTCGCCTCCTCCTCGGTCCAGCCCGCCGGATCCCGGTCGCCGATCGCCGGGATCACGTTTCCGGCAATGGGCGCCACGAAGGGCGAGACCGCCGACTCGCCACCCGCCAGCTCCGCGCGCAACGCGTCCATGCCCTTCGCGCCCGCGCCGGACACGGCCTGGTACGTGCTGACCACTACGCGCCGCAACCCGCCGGCCCGGCGGATCCCCTCCAGCGCCAGGACCAGCTGGATCGTCACGCAGTTCGGGTTCGCGATGATGCCGCGTGGCCGCTCCCGGACCCGCTCCGGGTTCACCTCCGGCACCACGAGCGGCACATCGGGATCCATCCGCCACGCCGACGAGTTGTCTACCACCACCGCGCCGGCCTCGGCCGCAACCGGCGCCCACTCCCGGCTGCGGGTCGCGCCGGCCGAGAAGAGCGCCAGCGCGCACCCCTCGAACGCCTCCGGCGTGGGCTCCACCACGGGCCACTCCCGCCCCCTCCACGGAAGCCGGCGCCCCGCCGAGCGCTCGGACGCCAGCAGCACCACCTCGTCCGCGGGGAACCCGCGCTCCTCCAGGACCCGCAGCATCATCTGCCCGACGGCGCCCGTGGCGCCAAGGATCGCGACCTTCATGGGCGCTCCGCAAGCCCCAATTGAAAAGCTTCGTGCAACACGTTCAGCGCGTCGGCTTCCCGGTCCGCGCCCACGAGCAGCGCGATCGAAATGGCGGACGTCGACAGACCGTAGACCTCGATCCCTTCGTTCATCAGCGCCTCGTACGCCCGCGCGTACACGCCCGGACGGCCGTGCATCCCGCTCCCCACCAACGCCACCCGCGCCAGCCCGTCCTGGACCTCGATCGTCTCGCCTCCCAGCTCGCCCAGCAGTTCCTCGCACACCGCCCTGGCCTCCGCCAACGCGTCCTCCCGGACCGTGATCTGGAGCTGCCTCCGCCCGTCCGGCCGGTCCGCGTGCGCCACCATGTCCACGCTCACACCGCACGTCGCCAGCCGCGAAAGGACCATCGACACCGGCCGCATCCCGGGAGGCAGTCCCCGCAGCACGATGCGCGCATGGCCCCGCTCCGACGCCAGCCCCCTCAGTACAAGCTCCTCCATGCCGCGCTCCATCGGCGAGATCAGCGTGCCGCCGGCGGCAGCATCCGCGAACGAGGACAGCACCCGCACCGGAATCCCGTAGCGGGACGCCAGCTCCACGGCCCGCGAGTGCATGACCCGCGCGCCCGAGCACGCCAGCTCGAGCATCTCCTCGTAGTCGATCCGTTCGATCAGGCGCGCGTTCCGCACGACCCGGGGATCCGCGGTGTACACGCCATCCACATCCGTGTACACCTCGCAACGGTCCGCGCACAGCGCCGCGGCGAGCGCCACCGCCGTGGTGTCCGAGCCCCCGCGCCCGAGCGTGGTCACCTCCCGGGAACGACTCACGCCCTGGAACCCCGCCACGATCACGATCCGCCCCCGCGCGAGCTCTTCCCGCACCCGCGCGGCCCTGACCTCCTCGATCCGCGCGCCCGTGTGGACTCCGTCCGTAATGATCGCCGCTTGCGAACCCGTGAAGCTGATGGCTTCCGCGCCGAGCTCCCGGATCGCCATCGCCAACAGCGCCATCGCGATCCGCTCCCCGGCCGTCAGCAGCATGTCCAGCTCGCGCGGATGCCGCCGCTGCGGATCCTCCGAGACCGAGCGCGCCAGCGCGATCAGCTCGTCCGTCGTATCGCCCATGGCCGATACGACGACCACCACATCGTGCCCCGCGGCACGCTGCGCAACCACCTTGCCGGCCACCCGGCGGATCCGTTCCGGCGTGCCGAGCGAGGTGCCGCCGTACTTCTGAACGATGAGCGTCATCCGCTACCAGGCATTGCAAGTCTCGGGCAGCAACGGCCCCGGCCCGGCGCCGGAGACGCCCGCCGGCCTCGCTCAGAAGATCCGCAGATTGATGTACTTGCGCGGGTTCTCCTGGAAGTCGCGCAGCAGCGACTGCAGCAGCGTGTTCGTCCGGACGAGGTCGCCGTACAGCGTGCTGTCCTGCACCAGTCGGCCGAGCGTGCCCTGCCCCTGTTCCACGCCCGCCATCACCGAGCCGAGCGCGTGGAACGCGGTGTCCGCCCGCGCCATCGTCGAACGCAGGTCCCGACTCGCCGCCAGCAGCGCCGCGGAGAGGGAGTCGATCTGCGCCGTCGCCCGCTCCATGTTGTCCACGATCGACGTCAGCTCCCCGCTCGCGACCGCCGACTCCACGTGCCGCGAGACCCGGTTCACCGTCTGGACCGCCTCCCCCAGCGCCTTCATCGTCCCTTCCAGGTGGGCCGACAGCTCGTGCATCGTGCGCTCCTGCGCGCCGATCAGGTTCGTGAGCTGCTCGCTCACCTGCTGGATGTTCTCGACCGCCTCCCGGATGTTGACCGCCGTCTCCTCCGTGAACGCGATCTGGAACCGATCGCTCACCACCGCGACGTTCTCCGCGATGCGGTCCAGCGCCGCGGTCAGCCGGGACATGTCCGGCAACGAGTAGCCCGGCAGCACGTCCGGATCCAGCGATTCCAGGTAGTCGTACCGCGGGAACCGGCCACGGGGATGGATCTCCGCCTGCCAGTCCCCGAACATCGACTCGGGCGAGAGCAGCACCACGGCGTCCTGCGGGATCGGCGCGTCCGCCCGCACACGCATGCGCACGAGCACTGCGTCCCCACCCGGCTCGAGCACCACTTCCGAGACGCGGCCGATCGGGACGCCCCGCACCTTGACCGCATTCCCCTCCATGAGCTGCCCGACCTCGCGGAACCGAGCCTCGAGCACGACCTCTTCGCGGCCGAGCGCCGCGCCTTTCAGCCACAGCGTACCGAAGAACGTCAGTGCGGCCCCCAACAGAATGACCACGCCGACGATCACTTCACTGCGACGCTTCACGCGACCTCCTCCGCGAGCTCAGGACGGCCCTCGATGAAGGCCCGCACGACCGGATCGTCCACCGCCTGGATCTCCGCCGGCGTGCCCACGAACCGGACCTTCCCCTGGTAGAGCATCGCGATCCGGTCCCCGATGTAATACGCGCTCTGCAGGTCGTGCGTGACCACGATGCTCGTGACCCCCAGCTCGTCCCGCATCTTCAGGATCAACCGGTTGATCACGGCGGTGGTCACCGGATCCAGGCCCGTCGTCGGCTCGTCGTACAGCAGGTACTTCGGGTGCGTCGCGATGGCCCGGGCCAGCCCCGCCCGCTTCCGCTGGCCGCCCGAGAGCTCGGCCGGGTAGCGGCTCCCGTACTCGGACAGTCCCACCAGCGTAAGCGCCTCCCGGACCCGCTCCTCGATCGCGTCCGCGGTCATCTCCCGGATCCGCCGCAGCCCCATGGCCACGTTCTCCGCCACGGTCATGGAATCGAAGAGGGCCGCGAACTGGAACACGAAGCCGACGTCTCGCCGTAGCTCCACCAGCTCGTCCCGCGTCAGCTCGCCGACCCGGCGGCCGTTCACCACGATCGTGCCCGCATCGGGCTCGAGCAGACGCACGATCAGCTTGAGCAGGACGGACTTGCCGGACCCCGAGTGGCCGATCACCACCATGGTCTCGCGGTCCCGCACGTCGAGCGTGAAGCCGTCCAGGACCACCTTCGGCCCGAACGACTTCGACACGCCTTCGATCCGTATGCTCATAGCAGCGCGACCGCCCAGAACGCGTCCAGCACGAGGATCAGCATGCTCCCCACCACCACCGCGCGGGTCGTGGCCTGCCCGACCCCCTCCGCGCCGCCCCGCGTGCTGAACCCGAAGAAGCACCCCACCGCCGTCACCGCGAGCCCGAACGATGCCGCCTTCACGAGCGAGTAGCGCACATCGAACGGCGCGAAGAACAGCCGCAGGCCCCGCACGAACTCGGGCGTCGACAGGTCCAGCAGGTTGATCGCCGTGATCCACCCCGCGACGATCCCCATGGCATCCGCGAACGCCACGACGATCGGGAACATAATGATCCCGGCGATTAGCCGCGGCACCACCAGATAGGACATGGGGTTGTACGCGAGCGTCTCCAGCGCGTCGATCTGCTCCGTCACCTTCATCGTGCCGATCTCGGCCGCGATGTTCGCGCCGACCCGCCCGGCCAGAGCCAGCCCGGTGAGCACCGGCCCCAGCTCCAGGATCATCGTCTTCCCCACGAGCGTGCCGACGAAGTACAGCGGGATCGCTCCGGTGAACGTGTACGACGCCTGGAGCGCCATCACGATCCCGGTGAAAGCGGCGATGAAGAGGGCGAGCGGGAGGGAGTCGACGCCGATCCTCGCCATCTGCACGGCAACGAGCCGCCCCCAGGTGGCGACATCTCCGGCCGCGCGAGTGGCGGCGGCCGCGAATTTTCCGAACCGCCCGAACGCGGCCGCCAGGTCCATCGCCGACCGGCCCACCCACGCCAGTGGAGCGCTCCACCCGTGCATCATAAGCGCCAAAATAGCAGAATTACGGCAGTTCTGTCCACCCCGACGCCCCTCCGGCCCGAGCCTTGCAAACGAAGTCCGCACGGCCGATTGCGTGGCCAGCCGGCGAGGAGGTGCAGCGGATGAGCAGCGAAAAGAAGCGCGCAGGACAGCGGCCCGGGCCGCGCCGTACCGAGCCCGCCGACCCCGGGTTCCAGAAGCGTTGGGTGGATACCCCCAGGCTGGGCGCCGAGCAGCTCGATGCGGCCTTCCGCCACGGCTTCGACTCCCGCGTGCGCTTCGCGGACCGGCCGTTCCATGAAGTGGAGCACTACCTCCGGGAGAGTTGGGAGGGTATGGGGCGGCCGGAGCCGTGGGCGGAGGTATGCGACGTCGTCCGTAGCGGATACGAACGCTACAAGGGCGCCGGCTTCGCCCCGTCCACCGACCTGGGCCCCGAAGCCCTGGACCGGTTCACCCGCTTCACCGCCGGCGGCTCGGCCATCGGCGGCGGCACCCTCGGAGAACGCCCGCTCCTCGGTGCGTCCGCGCCGGTTTCCGATTTCGACGGCGAGGGCGGTCCGCCCGTGGGGGGCGAGGAAGAGGCCGGAACCGAGGAGACCGACCTGCCGCCCGGCTGAGCATCCTCGTGTCCCGCCGCCGCGCGCCGGACCGGGCCTGGACCACCGCCCCGCCCCCGGTCCGGCCCCCCTCAGCCGCCCGTCGAGCCGACCCAGCGGAGCGTGGGCACCGCCGGCGCCTCCCCCAACTCCACCGCCGCCGCGTAGAAGCGCAGCAGCCCCTGCTGCATGCGCTCGTCCAGGGAGTACGTGAGCGAGCGCCAGTACCTGGCAAGGTGTCCGGCCTCGAGCCGGTACCGCTCCGCATGACGCTCCGCCAGCTCCTCGACGCGGGAATAGAAGTAGGTCATGGACTCACGCAGGAGCCCGTGTAGCCGGATCAGCTCGTCGTCCCGCTCCGGACCGGCGGACACCTGCCAGAGCGCGAACGCGAACGGCAGACCGGTCCAGTTCCGCCATTCCGCGCCGAGATCCGTGAATTCCCGACCCTCCCTCGCGGGCCTGCGGAGCGCCACGTCCCCGATCCACAGCACGGCCGCGGCGCCCGCGTCGATCGGATCCCCATCCCGGGCCTGGTCGAACCACCGGTACTTCGGCCGCAGCCCGTCCCGCAGTTCGAGCAGGGCGCGGAGCAGCACGACCGAGGTGGCGGACGCCGTGGGAAGCGCCACTTCGAGGCCGTCCAGTTCATCCAACGGCCGGGTCCGCTCCAGGAGTATGCTCCCCACCGGGCCATCCGACCCGATCACCAGGCCCGGCAACAGTCGGTACCGGTCCGCGTGGCGGGCATATTCGATGCTGGACGACGGCGCCACGTGGATCCGCCCCGCCGCCAGCTCCGCGTTCAGGAACGACGGGATCCCCGGCACCAGCTCCATCCAGGACGGCGGCTCGCCATCCACGAGCCGTGCGTGCACGGGGAAGCAGTTGCTGTATTCTATGTGTCCGAGTCGAAGCATTTCGGCATCGTTCGTTCGAGGCACGAGGCGCCCGTCCGGGGCGCGGTCGCTAACTTAGCATGTGCGCGTCCCGCCGCCAGAGGCGCCCCCTCCGCGGCGCCCTGATCCTCGCGCTCGCCGTCGCCATCGCGCTCCTGGTCTTCTTCCTCGACGACCTGATCCGCGCGGCCCGGCCGACCTACTCCCTCGTCGTCACCTATCCCGCCGCGCCCCGGCTCGTAACCGGCGCGCCCGTCTGGCTCGCAGGACGGCCGGTCGGGACGATCACCCGGATCGAATTGCTCCCTCCGACCGACGCGCACCGCGACCGCATCGCCGTCACCATCCGGATCGCCCGGGCCGTTCAGCCCTTCGTCCGCACCGACAGCCCCGCACGCCTCACGACCCCGGGCCTCCTCGAAGACCCGATCATCGACATCTATCCCGGCAGCCCGGATGCCCCGGTACTCCGACCCGGAGATACGATCCGCGGCACGCCGCTCCCCGAGCTCGACTCTCTGGCGGACAAGGCGCTCGCCTTCGGCCGAGCGTTCGACTCCTTGCTTGCCGGCGTACGCGTGCTCGACACCCTCGCCGACCAGCGCCGCGGCGCTCTGCTCGACCTCCGAACGCAGCTCACCCTCGCCCGGTTCCAGATCGACCGGCTCGCCCGCCAGCTCGAGGAGGGCACGCTCGGGCCCATCGCGCGGGACTCCGCCCTGCGCGCCGACCTCTCGCAGATTTTCCGGAAGTTCAATGAGATGGGCCGTCGACTCGGAGAGATCGCCGCGGACTCCGGCGCCACGGGCCAGACGCGCCCCGGACCCGCCCTGCACGAACTCGCGCAGAGCGTCCGGGAGCTGAGGAGCAGCATCGCCGACCTCGAGGCGATCGTCGGCGGGCCTGACGGGTTCCTGCCAAGACTGGCTCGGGACTCCGCGCTGTTCCACGCAATCGCCGCCACCCGGGCGGCGCTCGATTCCCTGATCGCCGTCTCGCGCCGGAACCCGCTCCGATACCTGTTCTGAACCCGGCGGAGTTCCCCGCTAACCGCGATCCCGGCCGTTCCCGCCCGAGTAGACCGGGATGATCAGAGACACCGTCGTCCCGCTGCCCGGCGACGACCGGATCTCCACCCGCCCGCCGTGCGACTCCACGATCTCCCGGCAGATCGCCAGCCCGAGCCCCATCCCCTTCGGCTTCGTGGTCACGAACGGCTCGAAGATCCGCTTCAGCCGATCCGGGCTGATCCCCGGGCCGTTGTCTCTGATCTCCACGATCGCATCGCCGGAACGCCGCTTCAGCCGGATCTCGATACGCCCCGGCCGCTCCCGGCCATCCTCCGCCAGCGCCTCCCGCGCGTTCCGCAGCACGTTGTCCAGCGCCTGCCTGAGGTAGTACGGGTCCGCCCGGACCTGGAGCGACTCCATCGGCCCCACGATCACCTGGATCCCCCGGTGCTCCGCCTCCCGGATCTCGCTCCGGGCCAAATCCCCCACGAACTCCCTCAGGTCGAGAGGCACCAGCTCCAGCTTGCGCTTCGAACCCGTCGCGTAGGCCGACAGCTCCGCCAGCAGCTCCACCACCCGCGAGGACTCGCTGATGATGGCCTCGCTCACCTCCCGCCTCGCCGCCTCGTCCTCCACCAGCATCGGGTCCATCAGCATCTCCGCGTGCAGAATGATGGTCTGCAACGGGTTCTTCACCTGGTGGAGGATCCGCGCCGTCGCCGTGCCCATGGCGGCCAGCCGCTCCGCTTCGACCTGCCGCTTCATGCTCCGCCTCGCGACCGCCAGCACGATGCCGGACGCGAACGCGACGATGGCGAGCACCACCAGCACGTTGACCAGCATCAACCGCTGGGCAGCCGGGAACAGCTCGGCCTGAAGCCACACCACGTGCGCCAGGGGCATTACGTTACATCCAGATGGATGGTCGGGTGACTCATTGTACTATCACCGCCGAACGGCGGCAACATAAAGCCCACCCCGCCCACCGACCCCGAGCGGCGCCGCGCAGGCACGCGCCCCCGCGCACCCGCGTCCGGGTGCGATGCTCAGGCCGTGGCCGACGTGGGCTCGGCTCCACGGGACCCGGCACCCCGCGTGGCCAGGATCAGCGCCATGACCACCAGGAACTGCGCCACGCCCGTGGCGAGCTGGATGAACTGGTGCAGGTGCCAGATCTTCGCCGCAGTCTCCCGCCCGACGCTCTGTAGAATGACCTCCTGCACCGGCAACAATAGGATGAAAACCGTCCGGATCCCGACGAACACGGCGAGGTACGGATCGACCCGTCCGAGCCGACCGGTGACATACAGCGCGCAGAGCCCCAGATACCCGCCGATCGCAACGAAGGACAGGATCCGCGTCACGTCCAGGAGTCGCTCCCAGCTCAGGTTGGCCCAGGTCTCCATCGCACCGGCCGGGATGGCCGCCGCCCCGATCAGGACCACCGCCGCCAGGACCGCATAGCACAGCCGACGTATGTGCGTGCCCTCCAGATAGAGCAACGCCAGTACGGCGGGCAGGGCCGCGCTCATCATGGCGTGCAGCAAATACGTGGCATTGTACACGAAGGCCCGCGTCTGCGCGATCAACGAATCCGGCGGCTGCCCCCGGCGCAACACCGCCAGGACCTCCAACACCAGATTGTCGAACGCGAGCACCCCGTACAGCACGCCCAACACCACCCATGCCAGGTGCGTCGTCCGGGACAACGCATCCCTCCGACGCACCACGACGTACACGATCCCGAGCGTCATTGCCACCCGGACCGCGAGCGTCAGTCCCCGGAGCAGCGAAAGCGAATCCACGTCCGACTACTTCCCTCAGCGACCGGAATGCCTCAGCTCTCGTCGCCTTCGTCTCCGTCCTCGTCCCCGTCCCCGTTGTCGGGCGGCGGGTTCTCATCGTCGATGGTGAAGATCACCACCTCCTCGTCCCCCTGCTCCGCCTTTCTGCCGCCCAGCTTCGTCTCCACCACGATCCGCTTCACCACGCCCCGCGGATCGTGCACCGTGATCTCGAAGTTCAGGCCCTGCGCCGCAGACGTCACCCGCGTCCGGACCCTGCTCCCCGGGTCCTGCTCCCGACGGCTCGGGTTCCGGAACAACGTCTTCGTCGACTGCCGGCCGCTGTCCAGTGTGCGGGTGACCTTGATCATGCGCAGCCAGTCCGGCTGGTAGCTGATCTTGTAGCCGTAGCCCCGCTGGTCGGACCCTTGTCCTTCCCGATTGTGGCGTGCCATGCGAGCCTCCGCCGGTGGTGCATGAGGGGGAACTCGGAAACCTGCGATTCTTGGAATAGTTCTCCGTCAGTCCGGGGTTGTCAAGTTCTGCATTCGCGCCCCCGGCGGCCCTGTCGGATATGTCGTCATATCAATTCGTTACAATTCACGGCGAAGTCGCGCCCGCGCCCGCGCCGCCGCGATCCCGCCCGCCGCCCCCTCCCACGAAAATCCGAAAATCCATCGTTACCGCCCCGCGCACGCGCTCCGCATCCGCCCCCCGCGTACGCGAGTACGGATCTTGCACCGCTCCGGCCCGCGGTCATGCACTCGCGCCCGCGGCCGGGCCTCCCGCCCCATCGCGGGCAGCGTCGTTCCGTGCACCGTTTCCGGGTCCGAAAGACCCGAAACAAGCACCGAACCCCTTGACCACAACGACCCTGGATGATACATTATGGCAATCATCCACATACCGATACCTACCAGAACTTGGAGGCTAGGGCGCCTCGCCGACCGTTTCCGGTCTGTTACGTTCTGACCTCTGCATGCTCCCGACTGATTCGACCCCGGATGGCGACGCCCGCCCGCCAATCCTGTCCCATTGCATGCATGGAGTGATTCGTGGACATCGCGGAACTGAAGAGCAAGTCGATTGCTGAGCTGCACGAGATGGCCGAGCAGTTGAACATCTCCAACTACTCCGGCCTCCGTAAGCAGGACCTCATCTTCCGAATCGAACAGAACCTCCTCGATAGCGACGTCGTGCTCCGGGGCGAGGGCGTCCTGGAAATCCTCCCCGAGGGGTACGGCTTCCTCCGGTCTCAGGACTGGAATTATCTCTACGGGCCGGACGACATCTACGTCAGCCCGTCCCAGATCAAGCGCTTCGACCTCCGGACCGGGGACACGATCATGGGGCAGGTCCGGCCGCCGAAGGACGGCGAGCGGTACCTCGCGCTCCTCAAGGTCGAGTCCGTGAACGGCGATGACCCGGAGAAGGCGAAGCACCGGATCGCGTTCGACAACCTGCGCCCCCGCTACCCGGACGAGCGCATCCGCCTCGAGGGGAAGTCGGGCGACCTGTCCATGCGGCTCATGGACCTGATCTCTCCGATCGGGAAGGGCCAGCGCGGTCTGATCGTGTCGCCGCCGAAGGCGGGGAAGACGATCCTCATGCAGAAGATCGCGAACGCGATCATCGAGAACCACCCGGAGATCCACCTGATCGTCCTCCTCATCGATGAGCGCCCGGAAGAGGTGACGGACATGGAGGAGAACGTGAACGCCGAGGTGATCTCCTCGACGTTCGACGAGCCCGCGGACCGGCACACGCAGGTCGCCGAGATGGTGATCGAGAAGGCGAAGCGCCTCGTGGAGCACGGCCGGGACGTGGTGATCCTCCTGGACTCCATCACCCGTCTGGCTCGGGCCTACAACGTGACGGTGCCGCACTCCGGGAAGATCCTCTCCGGCGGCGTCGACGCCCACGCGCTCCACAAGCCGAAGCGGTTCTTCGGCGCGGCGCGGAACATCGACGCCGGCGGGTCGCTGACGATCATCGCCACCGCGCTGATCGACACGGGCTCGCGCATGGACGAGGTGATCTTCGAGGAGTTCAAGGGCACCGGCAACATGGAGGTGGTGCTCGACCGGCACATTGCGGACAAGCGGATCTTCCCCGCGATCGACATCAACCGGTCGGGCACGCGTAAGGAGGAGCTGCTGCTGGACGAGTCCGAGCTGAACCGGGTCTACCTGCTGCGCAACTTCCTGTCCGACATGCCGCCGGCCGAGGCGCTGGAGTTCCTGCTCGACCGTATGCGGCGCACGAAGACGAACAAGGAGTTCCTCGACAGCATGGCTCGGGGCTAAGAGCCGTTCCCGAGGACGAGCAGTTCGTAGGTGGCGCGCTGCGGCGGCGTGAGGTCGCGCGGCATCGCGATGACGAGCACGGGGGTGCGGGGATCCTCCGGGATGTGGAGGATCAGGTGGTTCTCTCTCCTGGATTCATCGAAGGGCAAGGCGCGCCCCCGTGGATTCACGGCCACGATCCGGCCGGCGCCGGACTCCTCGGCGAGGCGTAGCCCGTAGGTGATCCACTCGGCGATGGGGTCGCTCGAACCTTCCGCGACCCGGGGGAGCAGCACACGCTCGTAGTGTTCCCGACAGCGCTCGAAGGCTGCGGGATCGCGCTCCCGGAGATGCCGCAGTCCAGCCCTGTAGAATTCCCGCGGATCCCGCAGCGTACTGCGAGACAACGCATCTTCCAGGCGCGCGTCGGCGCGCGTGCGGAGATCGTGGTCCATCGGCTGGACTATGGAGGGCTGCGGGCCCGGCGTCAAGGCGGTCGGCGCACCGACAGGCAGGTCGCGCGGGGCCGTCGATGTTCGCTCGGGCGACGTCGCGTACGCCGCGCGCCGGTGCTTCCGAACCGCGCCGTCCGGCGCTATCTTGCCGGTATTCGAGCCTCGCTTTCAGGAAGGTGTACCGATGCCCTGGTCCCGCACCGGACGCAACGAGCCGGCGCCCGCCGAACCCCCGGAGGTCCTGGAGCTCTCGTGGGAGGTGTTCGGCGAGCTGTGCCGCGCACTGGCGGTGAAGGTAGCGAACAGCGGCTATGAGCCCACGCTCGTCGTGGGGATCGCGAAAGCCGGCGTCATCCCCGGCGCCGTGATCGCATCCATGCTCGGATGCGAGTTCGCTTCCATGAAGATCAGCCGGCGTGCCGGATCCGAGCGGGTCCGGACGCGGCCGAAGCTCCTCTCGGCCGCCCCGGTCGAGGCCGCCGGCCGTCGGGTCCTGATCGTGGACGAGATCTGCACCACCGGTGAAACGCTCCGCCTCGCCCTCGCCGCCGTGCGCAGCGTGCAGCCCGCGGACGTGAAGACGGCCACGAGCTTCGTCAAGTTCGGCGGCTACAAGCCGGATTTCTACGCAATCGAGACGGACGCGGTGGTGATCTTCCCGTGGGATCGCCACGTGGTGGACGAGCGCGGCAACCTGGTGGTCAATCCCCTGTACCAGGGGCTTCTCTGACGAAGGGAGCCAACGCGCCTCGCGCCGAGCGCAGGATCGTGAACGAGAAACGCCCGGGCCGTCTCTGGCCCGGGCGTTTCCGTTTGCCGCTCATTGTGCCGGAGGCGGCGAGGCCGAGGACAGCCTCAGGCCGATGATGCCGGTCACGATCAGCGCTATGCAGGTCAACCGGATCGCGGTGGCGGGCTCCCGGAAGAGAACGATGCCGAGAATCGCCGTCCCCACGGTGCCGATCCCGGTCCAGACGGCGTACGCCGTACCGAGGGGGAGCCACCTCAGCGCCAGACCGAGCAAGCCCATGCTCAGAACGAGCGCCGCCGCCGTGCCCACGGTCGGCCACAGACGCGTGAACCCGTCGGTGTACTTCAGCCCCACCGCCCACCCGACCTCGAACAACCCCGCAACGAAGAGAATCAGCCACGCCATCTCTGGTTCGAACCGGTGCAGGCAGGTGCAAATACGCCCCGGGCGGCCGATCGGCCGCCCGGGGTGCTGTCGCGTCAGACGTCCAGGTTCCTCACGAACCTCGCATTCGACTCGATGAACGCGCGGCGCTCCTCGACGTCGTCTCCCATGAGCGTCGAGAAGATCCGGTCCGCGGCCACCGCATCGTCGAGGGTGACCTGGAGGATCGTCCGGGTCTCCGGATCCATCGTCGTCTTCCAGAGCTGATCCGGGTTCATCTCGCCCAGACCCTTGTAGCGCTGGACGACCACGTTCCGGCTCTCCCCCTTCCCGTTCCCGGCGAGCCGCTGGATGTACATGTCCAGCTCCTCCCGGTTGTACGCGTAGTACTCCTCCTTCCCCCGGGCCACGCGGTACAGCGGCGGCTGCGCGATGTACACGAAGCCCTCCTCGATGAGCTGCCGCATGTGCCGGTAGAAGAAGGTGAGGAGCAGCGTCCGGATGTGCGCGCCGTCCACGTCCGCGTCGGTCATGATGATGATCTTGTGGTAGCGCGCGTTCTCCAGGTTGAACTCGTCCTCGCCGATCCCCGTGCCGATCGCCGTGATGATCGTCCGGATCTCTTCGTTCGAGAGGATCTTGTCCAGCCGCGCCCGCTCCACGTTCAGGATCTTCCCGCGCAACGGCAGGATCGCCTGGAACGTGCGGTCGCGCCCCTGCTTCGCGCTCCCGCCCGCGCTGTCACCCTCCACGAGGTACAGCTCGCACATCTTGGGATCCGTGAGGGAGCAGTCGGCGAGCTTGCCCGGGAGCACGCTCCCCTCGAGCGCGCTCTTGCGCCGGACCAGCTCCCGCGCCTTCCGCGCGGCCAGCCGCGCCCGCGCCGCCTGGAGCGCCTTTTCGATGATCGCCCGCGCCACGGACGGGTTCTCATCCAGGTAGATGGCCAGCTTCTCGTTGACCACCTGCTCGACCGCCCCCCGGACCTCGGAGTTCCCGAGCTTCGTCTTCGTCTGACCCTCGAACTGCGGCTCCCGGACCTTGACCGAGAGCACCGCGGTCAGACCCTCCCGGACATCCTCGCCGGAGAGCGCGTCCAGCTCCTTCTTGAGCAGCCCGTTCTTGCGCCCGTAATCGTTCAGCGTACGGGTGAGCGCCGCCTTGAACCCCGTGAGGTGCGTCCCGCCTTCGTGCGTGTTGATGTTGTTGACGAAGGTGAACGTGTTGTCGTTGTAGCCGTCGTCGTACTGGAACGCCAGCTCGATCTCGGCCTCCTCACGGCTCGCCTCGATGTAGATGGGCTTCGGATGCAGCGGCTTGCGCGAGCCACGCAGGTGCTCGACGAACTCGATGATCCCGCCCTGGTAGTGGTATTCCTCGCGGCGGCCGCCCGCCCGCTCATCCGTCAGCGTGATGCGCAGGCCACGGTTCAGGAACGCCAGTTCCCGGAGCCGGTTCGAGAGCGTGTCGTAGTTGTACGTCAGCTCGGTGAAGATCTCGGGATCCGGCTTGAAGGACACGGTCGTCCCCGTGCCCTTCGCCTTCCCCACGACCTCGAGCTCGGTGAGCTTGTTGCCGCGGGAGAACCGCTGACGGTACAGCCTGCCGTCCCGCCAACGGACCTCCACCTCGAGCCACTCGGAGAGCGCGTTGACCACGCTCACGCCGACGCCGTGCAGCCCGCCCGAGACCTTGTACGCGGACTTGTCGAACTTGCCGCCCGCGTGCAGCACGGTCATCGCGATCTCGACACCCGGCCGCCCTTCCGTGGGGTGCACGTCCACCGGGATCCCACGGCCGTTGTCCACCACCGTGATGGAATCGTCCGGGCGGATGTAGACGTCGATCTGCGTGCAGTACCCTGCCAGCGCTTCGTCGACCGCGTTGTCGACGACCTCGTAGACGAGGTGGTGCAGCCCGCGGGTGCCCGTGGACCCGATGTACATGCCGGGACGACGCCGCACCGCCTCGAGTCCCTTGAGGACCTGGATCTGGCCGGCCGAGTACTCGCTCGCCACAGCCTGATTCTGCGCCATATGCCCTTCTCGAATTAGCGGAAAATCAACACTGTCGAATACCCCGCAACGCCGCGGAAGTTGCCTTTCCCGCCAAGGCCGGACGCACCTTTCCGGGGATCGGCGGATCAGTCCCTGGCCATTACGAATCGGATCTTTTCTATGCGGCCCCGCTCTCGGCCCGCATTCAGCCGGCGGAGGATCTCCGATTCCATGAGTTTCAGCTCCATGAGCCACGCACTGGAGCGGACGCCGACCACGAGCACGCCGCGGGAGGCGTAGAGCGGCCGGGTCACGGCGGCGATGGCTTCGCCGACGCGCTCGGCCCACTCGGGCACGACGCTCGCCTCCGCGACCCGCTCGGCGATCCCGGCACGCTCGAGGTAGGCGCTGACCGCATCGCTGAGGCGGGTGGGTCCCATGGGTTTCCGGTTCATGGCGTCACCGTCCCGTCCGCAACCTTCCAGCGCTCCAGCTCCCCGTGGCGCGGCTCGAGGTCCGTGGGCTTGGGCGCGGTCAGGATCACCTGCCCACGGGCCTCGGCTTCGAGGAGGTCCAGGATCCGGCGCGCCCGGCCGGTGTCCAGCTCCGCGAACACGTCATCCAGCAGGATGATCGGCTCCCGGCCCCGGGCCTCCCGCACGGTCGCGGCCTCGACCAGGCGCAGCGCGATGGCGGCCGTCCTTTGCTGGCCTCCGGACCCGAACTCCCGGAGATCCCGCGGGCCGTCCCGCCCGACGAGCTCGAAACCGAAGTCATCCCGATGCGGCCCGGTGAGTGTGGTACCCCGGTCCCGCTCGCGCGGAGCCAGCCGGGCCAGCTCGGCCCGGAAGGCCTGGGCGACGTCCTCCACAGAGACGTCCGGGCCGGGAGGGACGGGCGCGGCGGCGCGATACACCAGTCTCGCCGCAGGGCCACCGCTGATGGCGGAGTAGTAGTTGGCGAAGGCGTCCGCATGGGCGGCCGCCCAGTTCGCGCGCGCGGCCATGACCCGCGCGCCCGACTCCACGAGCCCGTGGTCCCACACCGCGAGCAGCGAGGGCGACGCCCCGTCCCGAAGCAGCGTGTTGCGCTGGCGGAGCGTCTGCCGGTAGCGCTGGAGCGCCTGGAGATAACCGGGCGCGTTGAGCGAGAGCGCGATGTCCATGAAGCGCCGCCGCTCGGCCGGCGAGCCGGCCACGACCGCCACGTCCGACGGGGAGAAGACCACGATGCCGATCTGGCCGATGGCATCTCCGAGCCGCTCCGGCTCGACCCCGCCGACGGTGACCCGCTTCTTGCGCGTGCGCCGGTCGTACGCCGCGGCGATCTCCAGGGTCCTGTCCGTCGCCGGGTCCTGGAACCGCCCTCGAACGTAGAACGTGTCCGCACCGAACTTGACGAGCTGCTCGTCGGGCGCGCCACGGAAGGACCGGAAGATCTCGAGGTAGTAGATCGCCTCGAGCAGGTTGGTCTTCCCCGAGCCGTTGTCCCCGATCAGCGCCACGCCCTGGCGGGGTAGCACTAGGTCCAGCTCCGCGTAGTTGCGGAACTGGCGCAGACGCAGCTCGCGGCACACGAGAACGGTCGAGGCGGCGGCCATGGACGGGCGTAATATACCCGTGCGGCGGCGGCGCGGCAAACGATGGGGAGCGCCGGAGCGGCCCCGCAGGGCAGAGAATCGCGGCGGCGTTACGCGAACGACGCGACGGGCGGCGCGGCCCGGAGAGCCGTGGGATCGGAGCGCTCGCCGTTCGGGGTCGAGGTCTCGGTGTCATCCGGCTCGAGCGGGCCGGGTCGTGACCGGGTGCCGCAGGAGCTGAGGACCATCGTCAGGGCCGCGAGCACGGCAACGCATCGAAGCTGCCCCATGATTCCACCCTCGTTGCCGGCGTCCGGGTCGGGGCTCGGTCCCGCCCCCGCCCGGGCGCCAGCCCGGCCGCCGCGAGGGCCGTCCGCTCCCCGGCTCAGCGGCCGGTGAAGTTCGGCGCGCGTTTCTCGAGGAAGGCGTTCATCCCCTCGCGCATGTCTTCCGTCGAGGCCAGGAGGCCGAATAGGTTGGACTCGTACGCCAGCCCCTCGTCGACCGTCATCTGGCCGGTCCGGTCCACCGCCTCGATGGCAAGGGCGATGGCCACGGGCCCGTTCGCAATGCAGCGGCGCAACAACCGTTCCGCCTCCGCGAGCAGCTCGGCCTGGGGGCAGACCCGGTTGACGAGCCCGATGCGATAGGCCTCCTGGGCGTCGATCATGTCGCCGGTCAGGATCATCTCGAGGGCGCGGCCACGGCCGATGAGGCGGGGCAGGCGCACCGTCCCGCCGTAGCCGGGGATGATCCCGAGCTTGACCTCGGGCAGGCCGAACTTCGCGTTCTCGCTCGCCAGGCGGATGTGGCAGGCGAGGGCGAGCTCGAGCCCCCCGCCGAGAGCGAAGCCGTTCACCGCGGCGACGACGGGCTTGGACATCCGTTCGATGAAGCGGAACGTGGTCTGTCCCCGCCGCGAGGTCTGGACGCCGTCCACGGGCCCCATCCGGGCGAGCTCGGCGATGTCCGCGCCGGCCACGAAGGACTTCTCACCCGCGCCGGTGACGACGACGCCGCGCACGTCCGCGTCCTCGGCCAGCGCCCGGAAGGCGCGGTCGAGCTCGTCGATCATCTCGGCGTTCAGCGCATTTAGCTTCTCGGGGCGGTTCGCCGTGACCACCGCGATCCCGTCGTTGCGCTCGATCTTCAGGTAGCGGAATTCGTCTGTCATGGTACCGGTTCGTGCGAGGTGGGTGTTCGGCCCGGCGCGGCCGGGGACCGTGCGGCGAGCGCCCGTCCACGAGGCGGCCGCGGCCGGGTGTCGGCGAATATAGGCCGCGCGTCCGGAGGCGGGCAAACCCGGCGAGGCAGCGGTCCTCGCCGGAAAGGCAGGGTCACCGCCGGGCGGCGGAGAAAGGCCTCGGGTGCCGGGGCGGGAGCGAGCGGCCTGCCCACCGGCGCACTTCAACGGCCGGGATCGGCAACCCTGGCGGTGCCGCCGGCTCCCCATCCGGCCCGATGGCTCGGGCGGCTGGCGGGGCCGCGGAGGGACTCAGCGCCCGCCGCCCGTGCCCCGGACGATCCCTTCGACCAGCCGATCCGGGTCGAAGCGGCGCTCCACGAACGAGCGCACATCCTCCACGGTGACCGCCCGGATCCTCTCCTCGAATTCGCGGAGCTCGGCGAGGCCGTCCCCGAGGAGGAGTGCGCCGGCCAGGTCCGCGAGCTGCGCGGCGTTCGTCTGACGCCGGATCTTCCACTGGCCGATGGCATAGTTCTGGGCCCGTTCGAGCTCGTCGGCGGTGATCCCGTGGGCGGCCACGCGCTCGAACTCCTCGATCAGGCCGCGTCGCGCCTCGTCCTCCCGTTCGGGGGACGTCGCGATGTAGGCGACGAAGGCCCCGCCGCGCCATCGCGCCACCGGGTACGCCGTCACGGTGTACGCCAGCGATCGTCTGCCGCGCAGCTCCTCGAAGAGCCGCCCGCCGAGCCCGCTCATGACGTTCCCCAGGATCCGGGCGGCGAAGAGATCCGGATCGTTCCGCGCGGGGCCGGGGAAGCCCAGGACCAGGGCGGTCTGCGCCTTCGCGCGGTGCTCGGCCTCGGAGCGGACGCCGTCCGGCCAGCGGGCCATATCCCCGGGCCGTGCGGGCCGCGCCGGAGGACGCTCGTCGAACGCGGCGGCGATCGCGGCCGCTGCGGCGTCGGGGTCGACGTCGCCTACCATGAGCACCCAGGGTTCTCCGCCGAGCACGCTCTCGCGGTGCCACGCCTGGACCCCGGCGCGGGACGCGCCCCGGAGCGTGGACTCCGTGTCCGCCATGGTGAGGCCGTACGGGTGCCCGGGGAACGCCGCCTGGAAGAAGAGCCGCAGCGGATAGCGGTACATGTCGTCCCGGAGCTGGTCCAGGTCCGCGAGGGCGATCTTCCGCTCGCGCTCCAGCTCCGCGTCGGGGAAGCTGGCCCGGAGCGCCACGTCCGCCAGGAGCTCGAAGCCGTGCCGGAGGTGGCGGCCCGGGAGCGTGAAGGTGAACTGCACGGCGTCCGTCGCGACCGCGGGGGCGATGGCGCCGCCGAGCAGCTCGGCCTCCTCGGCGATCCGGGCCGCGTCCCGCCGGGCCGTCCCTTTGATCGACGTACGAGCCACGAGGGAGGACAGGCCGGCCGTCTCCGGGGCCTCGAGGAGCATGCCTCCCCGCACGAAGATCCCCATGGCCACGAGAGACGACGTGCGCGGGAGGATCGCGGCCTTCACCCCGCCCGGCAGGTCGTAGAAATGGACGCCGTCCTCCCATCCGGTCGCCGTCCACGCAGCCGGCACCGCCGATGCGGGCGGCGCAGACGGGCGGTCGGCCGGACGCCCGGAGGGGGGCCCTGCGACGTCGCTCAGCAACGCTTCGAGACTGACGCTGCTCCAGCCGGGCGAAGGCGAGTCCGCCGGACGGTAGACGAGCACCGTTGCACGATCCAGCGCCAGGTACTCCCGGGCCACGCGGACCAGGTCCTCCGCGTCCGCGGCCATGACCCGCTCCAGGTACTCCCCGGCCAGGCGCCAGTCCCCGAGCGCCTGCCACTGGGCGAGCAGGCTGGCCTGCCCCTCCACCGTCTCCAGCCGGCGGAGCACCCCGGCTTCCAGCATGTTCCGCGCGCGCTCCAGCTCCGACGGGAAGACCCCGTCCCGGCGGAGCGCATCCACCTCGCGCCAGGCGGCCTCCAGCGCGGCCCGGGTGTCCTCCGGCGCGAGCGTCGCGCTGATCCCGAAGACGCCGATCTCCGTGGGCGTGTAGTTGTACGCGGCGATGGAGCTGACCAGCCCCGCGTCCCGGACGCCCCGGTAGAGCCGCGACGCGCGCCCCTGCCCGAGCACGATGGCCAGCAGGTCGAGCCGCGGCGTGTCCTCGTGCAGCACGCCGGGCGTCCGCCACCCCCACTCCACGTGCGTCTGCACGATGTCCCCGGCCAGCTCCCGGAACCGGAACCCGACCCTCGGCGGCTCCTCGGGCGACCGGTCCACCACCGGTTCGCCGGCCGGCATGTCCCCGTAGTAGCGCTCGACCAGGTCGAACGTCTCTTCCGGGTCCACATCCCCGGCAATGACCAGCACGATGTTCGACGGACGGTAGAGGTTCCGGTAATACTCCCACACGTCCGCGCGCGTCAGCCGCCGGAGCCCTTCCTCGGTGCCGATCCGCCAGCGCCGGATCCGGTGCACGTCGAACATCTCCTCGTACAACGTCTCCGCCGCGACCGCCGCCGGGTTGTCCAGCTTGCGCTTCGCTTCCTGGATGATGACCAGCAGCTCCTTGCGCAGTTCCTCCTCGTCGATGGCCGAGTTGCGCAGCGCGTCCGACTGGATGTCCAGCCCCTGCTCCAGGGCGGAGGACGGCAGGACCGTGTAGTACGAGGTGTAGTCGTAGATCGTCCCGGCGTTCAGGTAGCCGCCCGCGGCCTTGGTCTCCCGCGCGATCTCGCCCACGGCCCTCCGGCTCGTGCCCTTGAAGTACATGTGCTCGAGCACGTGGCTGATCCCCACGACCCGATCCGGCTCGTCGAAGTAGCCCGCCTTCACGTGCGTCACGATGGCGACGACGGGCGCGGAACGGTCCTCGCGGACCAGCACGGTCAGGCCGTTGTCCAGCCGCTTTTCGTGGGTCGGCAGCCGGGTCAGCAGAGAAACGACGCTCATGCGATCGAAGCTCCCGGACGGGGGTGCGAGGGCGAGGCAAGCTAGGGGGCAAGCCGCATGCCGGGCAAGCGCGCGGAGCGCGGTCGGACGCGAGCGCGCGGCGACCCGACGTCGCCTGTCGCACCGGCGCCCGCCGCGCGGCGGAACGCGAGTTGCCCTCTGGCCGTCGGATACCGCGGAGGCACGCTCATGCAGAACAGGAACCGGGCGCTGCTCGACGGCGCCGTGCTCATCAGCCGCGAGATCGGCGCGAACGCGATCCTCCTCGCCGCCGCGCTCCCCCGCGAGGCCCGTTACCTGCGCCGGGCGGTCGGGTCGGCTTGCCGGGTGATCACCGCCACCGGCGCCCCGGGCGGCGCGTCCGGCGTGGAGCGCGATGTGCTCTCCCTCCCGGAGGTCCGGCTACGGCGACGCGGCCGGGCCAAGATCGCGCTCCTCGAGGCGCTCGCCGCCGGGATGCTCCGCGATGGCGATCGGGTGATCATCCTCTCCGGCGACGTCTCCAACGGATGCTGCGAGCTCGACACCCTCGCGGTGGTGGAGCTGACCGGAGGCAACGACTCCCTCGACGGGCAGCCGGGCGCGGCCATGGACTCCCTGCGCCACGGCGTCGATCCCGCGGCGTTCGACGCACTCCTCGGGCTTTGCGTGGAGCTCGGCCACGAAAGCAAGGCCGGGCGGCGGCCCGGGCTCCTCGCCACGCTCGGAGACCACGAAGCGGTGCTCGCCCGCTCGCACCCCATCGTGCTCAATCCATTCGAGGGGCATCCGGAAGCGGCACGGAGCATCCTGACCGCGGCCGCGAAGCGGGCCGTCCGGGAATTCGCCGGGATCGACGGGGCGTTCGTCCTCCGCGGGGACGGCGTGATCGCCGCCGCGGGGCGTTACCTCGAACCCATGGCCCCCGTGGGCGCGGTGCCGTCCGGCCTCGGCACCCGACACCGCGCCGCCGCGGGAATCACGCGGGCCACGAGATGCGTTGCGTTCGTGGTTTCCGAGTCCACGGGAGACACCCGCGTGTTCAGCGGCGGACGGGTGCTCACCACCATCGAACGCACGGATTGACGGCCGGCCCATCCCGTGCCATTCTCAACGCTCGTACGTACAACCAGCCGGAGTCGATCGTGCTCGTCTACCTGAACGGGGAGTACGTTCCCTACGCCGAGGCCCGCGTCCCCGTGGACGACCGGGGCTTCCTCTTTGCGGACGGCGTATACGAAGTGGCGCTCGCCTACAACGGAAAGATCTACCAGCTGGACGCGCACCTCCGCCGCATGGAGCAGGGGCTGCGCGCGCTTCGCATCGAGTGGGACGGCGTCGCCGGCCTGGCGGAGGTGGCCGAGCGTCTCCTCGACGAGAACCAGCTCCGTGGCGAAGCCGCCGCTTCCGTTTACATCCAGGTCACGCGCGGCGCGGCGCCCCGGGCCCACAGCTTCCCGACGCCGCCCGTGCCGCCGACGGTGTACGTGGCGGCCAGGCCGTTCCGGCTGCACCCGCCGTCGGTCTTCGAGGACGGCGTGGCCGCCATCACCGTGCCGGATGTCCGTTGGAGCCGGTGCGACATCAAGTCCGTCAGCCTGCTGGCGAACGTGCTCGCGAACCAGCAGGCCAAGGACGCGGGGGCCTTCGAGGCACTCTTCGTCCGGGACGGCGTGGTCATCGAGGGCTCCCACTCGAACCTGATGGCGGTGTTCGACGGCACCATCGTCACGTATCCGGCGTGCAACTACATCCTGCGCGGGATCACGCGTGACAGGGTGCTGGAGCTCGCGGCGGAGCTCGGCATCCCGGCCGTCGAGGGACCGATCTTCGCCGACCGGCTCTTCGAGGCCGATGAGGTGTTCCTGACCGGCACGACCACGGAGGTCATGCCCGTGGTTCGCGTGGACGGGCGGCCCATCGGCAACGGCAAGCCCGGGCCGATCACGAAGCGCCTGTACGAGGCGTACCGGGCCGGGGTCGCCTGACCCCGGGCCACCCACGGGAGGAGCGGGGGCGGTGGCGGGCGGACCCTCGGAACTCGGGCGTCCGTCCTCTGGTAAGCTGGCACATGTTGCCGCACAGCACACGCGCGCCGGCCGGATCCGCCGATGGACCGGTGCCGGCTTTGCCTCTGATGACGGAGCACTCATGGAAATACGCATCACCCGACGGCTTTGCCCACGGACCTGGGATGTCCTGCTCAGCACCGGGCAGTGCGTGACCACGGCGCCGCTCTTCACGGACCTCCAGGCGGAGTACCTCCAGGCGCTGAAGTCCGAGCCGCCCATCCTCTGCCTCGCGGACGGCATGACGTTCGACGCGCGGGAGATCGTGGCGCTCGTGCCCGGTCAGCCCATTCTGGAGGACGAGATCCCGGGCAGCGCGGCCTGATCGCGAACGGTGGGCGCTCGCACGTGCGCACTCCGCGCGGCGCCCACCGTTCCGCTCAGCCGGCCCGACGGGCCGGGAGCGCCTCCATGGCGCTGGCCCCGTTCTCCATTCCCTCCACGTACAACCTGCGCACCAGCACCAGCGCGACGGCGAGCATCGGGACGGCCAGCAGCAGTCCGAGGAACCCGAACACGATCGCCATGAGCGCCTGCACCAGCACGGACAGCGCGGGCGGCAGCTTCACCGCGCCTTTCATCACCAGCGGCGAGATCAGGTTGGATTCGAGCTGCTGGACCGCCACGTACAGCAGCAGGACCCAGAGCGCGTCCTGCGGCGAAATGATCAGCGCGATCGCGATGGCGGGCACCGCGGACAGGATCGGGCCGAAGATGGGCACGAACTCGAGCAAGCCCGCGATCAGGCCCAGCGCGAACGCGGCGGGGATGTCCAGGAGCCAGAGCCCGAGGGTCGTGAGCGCGAAGATGATCGCCATGTTGATCACCGTGCCGAGCATCCAGCGCCGCAACGTGTGCCCCACCTCGGTCAGCGCCTCCTCGACCTTCGCCCGGCTCCGCGGTGGCACCAGGCGCGCCATCCCCCGCGCGTAGAGCTTCGATTCCGCGGCGAGGTAGAGCCCGGTGAAGAGGACCACCAGGAGCCCCGCCACCGCCCCCACCGCCGTATTCAGGAGGGGCAGCGCACCCGCCACCACCCCGGCCACCTCCCGTCCCAACCGCGTCTGGACCTCGACCCGCAACTCCTCGCTCGGCTCGCCGAACTCCCCCACGATCACCCGGTACTGATCCTCGACCCAGGCGACCAGCCCCTCGATCGCCTGCGGGAACTGCTGCCGGATCAGGATGACCTGCTCTTCCAGCTTCGGCCAGGCGAGCACCACCAGCGCCACCAGCAGCCCCACCCAGCTCAGCACCACCACCAGCGCCGCCAGGGCCCGCGGCACCCCCCAACGCTCGAGCCGGTCCACGAAGATCGACAGGAAGGATGCGACCAGCACGGCGAAGAACGCGGTGAAGAGCAGCTCCCGGCCCAGCCAGAGCAGGTTCGCGATGGCCCACAGCCCGAGCACCACCAGGCTCGCCCGGGCCACGAACCCGATGTCCAGCCCCCCGGAGTCGTCCACCGCCCCCCGGTTCCGCCCCTCCGGCAAGTCTCGCCTCCCGCGTTCGTGCCGACGCATCGCCGCGCACGGGCCATGCCACCCGCCCCGGCCCAACCCGCCATGGCCCCCCTGCCCCCACCCCCGCATCTTGCACGATCCGGCCCCAGGCCATAGGCTCCCCCCGGTCCCGAGCAGGGCACCGGCCGATCCGAAGAAACGCCGAACCACCGCCCGGCCACGGGGTACTAGCCAGCCACGACACGCGCGCACATCGACTGCACGAGACACGAGAAAGGTGGATCAGGATGAGTCGCTCGCTGAACAAGGTCATGCTCATCGGCAACGTGGGGGCGGAGCCGGAAGTGAAGATGACGCCGTCGGGCACCAAGGTGGCGAAGGTGTCGCTGGCCACGAACCGCACGTTCACCGACCGGAGCGGCCAGCAGCAGGAGAAGACGGAGTGGCACCGGCTGACGTTCTGGGACCGTCTGGCCGACATCGTCGAGCAGTACGTGCACAAGGGCGACCGGCTCTACGTGGAGGGCCGGATCGAGTACTCCCAGACCGAGGACGAGCACGGGAACCCGCGGTACTGGACGGACATCGTCGTGCGGGAAATGGTCATGCTGGGCTCGTCCGGGGCGGGTGCGGGCCCGGACATGGACACCGGGTCGGAGTGGCGCCAGCGCCAGCCGATGGGCCGTCCGGCTCCGTTCGAGCCCGAGGACGACGACCTGCCGTTCTGAGGAAGCGGCACGCCACGGGGCGAAGGGCGAGGCCCGCAGCGAAAGCTGCGGGCCTTTTCTGCTGCCCGCCGACCCGATGGAGCCCGCCGCTCTGCGGGAAGTTCTCCTCCGGGCGGAGCCGCTGTTCGGGCAGGGCTCGCGGGCTGGGCAAGGCCGGCAAGCCAGCCCCGGAGGGTGCAGCCAGCCGTGCGGTACGGCTCGGCCGCCGGGGGCCCGGCGAGGCTGCCGGTCGGCCCCGACCGGACGACCTGGAGTCCGGACCCGGGCGGCGGGCCAGGCGACTCAGCCGTGCGCAGCGGGCGCGGTAGCCGGTCAGTACCCGCCGACCTTTCGGCGCATGCGCTCCCGCGCGCCTTGCGTAACCGCGCCGACGAGCGGCTCGAGGACATCCGACGCGAGGGACATCCGGCCACGCCGGGCGGCGGCCCGCTTTTCCATCCGCTGTTTCAACCGCTGATTCACGCGCTCCCGGCGCTCGGCGCGCCACTCGCGCAGCGCCTTGCGCTCCTCCGGGCTCAGGATGCGGTGCTCCCGGCGGGCGCGGGTCCGCTTCCCCGCCCTGCCGATCTCCTCCTCGCCGTGCTCGCCCTCGTCCCCCCGCAACACGCCGGAGAGGAGGAGCCCGACTCCGAACGCGATACCGAGGCTCGGCCAGGCCCGGCGGCGGATCGCTTCACGGGCGGCGCGCAGGACGTCCAGGCGCCCCCGGAGCTCGGTCCGCTTCTCCTGGATCCTCTCTTCCAGGGCGTCCAGCGTGGCCGAGATCCGGCCGCGCGCGTGCTCGATGGCGCGGCGGGCCTCTTCCGTCGTCTCCGGCTCCCGCCTCACGACCTCCTGCGGCAACGGTTCCGCCGTCGGCTCCGCCGGCACGGGCACGACCCGTGGCGCGCGCTCCCCCGCCACCTCCTCGATGCGGCTCTCCTGCGCCATGGCTGACCTCCGGGTTCGATCTCCATAACTGATTGTTGCACTATTCGTTCCGCGAAACCCGGGATCGCCGGCCCCAGGGCGCGGCGGCCTGGAACCCCATGGCCGGATGCGAAACGGCCGGCGTCCTCATCGGGAACGCCGGCCGTGTCCTTTGCACGATCGACCGCTCAGGGAAGCGCGCGCCGCTGCTTCGCCGCCAGCCGGTCCGGAGGGAGCGCACGCTCCTCGATCACTTCCAGCTCATCCGGGGCGAAGTAGCGAATCTCCACCTCGTCATCGAGGATCACGCCATAGCTCTGCGCGCGGTATTCGCTGGTGTCCGCGACCGTCCCCGTACGCCCGATCACGCTCGGGTCCAGTGGGAGCGCGCCCCGCCGCACCCGCACGCGCGTCCCCTCCGGGATCAGCGCGCTGTTCACCGCCAATTTCGCCTCCGGGTTGCAGTTGAGTCCTACGTCGATTCGAACGATGGCGAATCCCGGCGCCGCGCGCAATGCCTTGCCAGCACACGGACCCGGCCTATATTTCCGGCCGCAGCGATCCACATGCGTCAAGGAGCGCCAATGGCACAGGGTCACGCGTCGGGTCAGTCCACAGTACCCGCGATCATCGGGTTCGCCATAGGGATCATCCTCGTCCTGCTGGGATTCATCGCCCTCTCGTCCTCCGCCCGCGGATTCGGGCAGGGTCTCGCGGACTGGGGCGTGGGCTACGGGCTGGTGGGCGTCCTCATCCTCGCGGCAGGATGTGCGGCGATCGTCGGCACCTGGTGGCACCGGACCCGAGTGGTGGGACGGCATCATTGATTCGCTCCCGGGGGCGGGGCGCGTCTTGCTGGACGGGATCGTCCATGCAGCCGCGCCGCGCCCCCGAAACAGTAAACCCGCCCCGTAGTTCCCGCCCCTCGAGCCGCCCGACGGGCGGCGCATTCCCCGGATCGAACCGCGGGCGGACCCACGGGGGGTTGCCCCGTTCCCGCTGAGGAAGCGCGTCGCTCCATCGCGACGGGCCGGCGGTTCCGCTCGCCGCACGTCTATGCGACGACGATTTCCGCCGACCCCACGGGCCGCATTGGACCACCGTGGATCCGCGCCCGGGACACGCCGAATCCGCCCGGCCACGACTTTCCCCCATAACCACTCACGCGCGCACAGCCCCGTACGAGGACGGGCGCCGGCGAGGACCGGACGAGGGCATGTACAGCAGCGGGCGCAGCGGCCGCCATTCGCCCGACCCAACCCGCGGCCCGCTCCGAGTGCCCGTGCGAAAGAGACCCGGGAGCGGCGCCCGCCCGTACGGCGTGCCCCTCCCGCTGCCCGCCCCCCCGGACGATGCGATCGATCGCCGTTCCAGCACCAGGGCCGGAGCCGTCAGCCGACGGCCGACCCCAAGCTCAGCCCCCGGCCGCTGTCGGTGTCGGGTCTACATCCGCCGCTGACACCCGCCCGTGCCCCTCTCGTTTCACGGAGTGCGACGACACGATCGGTCGCCACTCCGGCGCCCGGGCTCGAGCGCCGAAAGAACGGACGGCCTGATCCTCGGATTCTTTCCGCAATAGGGCTTCGGATACGAAGCCGACCGCAGCGCTTCGACCGTTGTGCAGGGATCGTGGCGGCGGGAGCGGTCACGCCCCGGTGGTCAGAGGTGGAGTCCGAGAGTCGCTGATGGGTCCCCGCTCGGGTTCTCGCCGCCCGGAGGTCCTGGGACGGGCGGCCCCGCGAAACGGCGCCCCCGGCCGACGGATGGCTCGGCTGCGTGCCGGCCCGCCATCACCGGCGCCAGGCACACCTCTGCCGCCGACGGCCGACTCTCCGGTCGCGGCCCGTCCACTGCATGGACGACGGATGGCCACGGGCAGGGGGCGCACCGACGACGCACGACCCGTGAATCGAGGACGTGTGCCGGGGCGCCATCACGGTCGACCACCGGGAGCGACCGCCCGGGTCACCCCGTGGCTCCCCACCCCGGAACCGACCTCCGGTTCACGCTCCGGTTTTCCAGAAGCCCAGCAGCTCCTCCTCAAACCGCTCGGGCGTGGCACGGTAGGCCGCCGACCATTCCTCGTAGGTCGGCAGATCCATCTGGCTGGTCAGGACTTCCGTGACTCGCTGGACGAGAGCCCGGTAGGACAGGGCGGCGGCACCCCGGGACCCGGACCGGTCCGTCCGACTGCCGTCGCCGGGAGTTTCCGTGGCGGGTTCGGTGCTGTTCCCTCCGGCGGCGGGGTCGGCCCGGGCCGCGGCAGCTCCGGCTGGCTCCGTCACCGTCTGGGCGAGCTGGTAGATCTCGTCCGGCGTCAGACGCAGGAATCTCTCCGCAACCCGCGCGGAACACCAGTCGAGATACTTTCCCCGCAGAATCGAGGGGTCCGCGGGAGCTGAGCTCATTCGTACGACCTCGGTGAGGGGGCAACGATCACCACGAGGCGAGGCATCACGGTGCGCCCCGATCAACCCCTCGTGTCTCGCCGGCTCCGACCTCGATGTGCGGCCGGCGTCGACGTCTACGCCGTTCCGCCCTCATACCGTACGCCGCACGAGGCGCGCGCGTCAAGACTTTCGTTCCTCGGAAACTTGCGCCCGCGCCGAAAGATGCTCGAATATCGCCCGCCTCGTCAGGCCATAGAGCAGAATGCGACTGAGGAACTCCGGGTCCCGACGCTGTACTTCCTCCACTTCCGCTGCAAGCGCTCGCGGAAGTTCCACCCGGAGTTCGACGGCGCACGTATCCCACATAGGATCTGCCTCAGGCCTGTGAAAAGATTGGACAAAACAGGGGCGAGCGCGCGCCGGGTCGGCGCGGCCTCGAGTTCAGCGATCCAGATTCCGATCGACGAGGCCAAATTAGGCTCCACGGGGGCGTACGTCAAGCATATTCGTAAAGGACGCGCCGGCAACCGTTTAGACGTATCGTATTGGCCCACAACGACTTGTGAGACCGAACACCGGCCGAAAAAAGCAGAATCCGGGGATTGTGCGGCGGGCGCCGCCGGCCGTGGCGCCCGCCCGAAATGCCATGCCCGTGAACAGTTAGCCGGCGTGAACGTAGGCTTTCCCGACGCCGCCGACTTACCTGTAAACAAATGATTATGTGCGGCGGCGAAGCGCCCGGCACGCCACCGGACCCGGAGCGACCACCATCACACCACCGACACCGCCCCGTACAGTTCCCGCAAACGTACGCAGGGCACACGCGCCTGGCCCCGGTCCAGCTGCTCGAGGGTGTCGCGCGGGCCGAAGGTGTCGATCGAGCGCCGGATGTGCGCGTACCGGTCCGGCTCGTAGCGGGCGTACAGCCGGAGCAGGCCGAGCCGGAGCTGGTCCATGAGCGCCCGCGCCTCGGCGAGGACGAGCGGCAGGGGGAAGAGCAGGTGATACGCGGTGCCCGAGTCCACGTAGCAGCGCCGGACGTCCGCCCCCGGGAATGCGTCGAGCAGGAGGCGCTCGAACCCGGCATCCGGCGTGGCCCGGCAGCGCTCGATGTAGAGGGAGTTCTCGTCGTAGATGAAGCTGACCGTGGCCACGTCGTCCGGCGCGATGGCGATCCTCACCGCGGTCCGCTCGTTCATGTCGAGGTCGCGCACGATGTCCCGGAAGCCCATGCGCAGCACCGTCGGCCGGGTGAGGGCGTTGTAACCGACGCGCCCGAGCACGCTCAGCGTGATGGCCTGGCAATACTGGACGAGGGGACCGGGCACGACCCCGCCGCTCATGAGGGAAAGGTCCCGCGGCGTATCGAGGAGGAGCCGGACGTGGTCGAGGGTGGGCTCGTAGACCCAGTCGAGGATGACGAGTTCGGCGCTGAGGTCGAGCTGCCGGATCGTGCCGCTCCCCAGCTCGAGCACTTCGGCGGAGGCGGCGTACTCGCCGTCGAGGACGAGGCCCAGGCCGATGTCGTCGATGCGGCCCGCGCCCCGGTCGAGCTGGTGTCCGTCGCGGTACTGGATGACCGCCCGGGTCAGCGACAGGTCGCCGACGCCGGGGACGTCGGCGAGGGCCTCCGGCCTGGCTTTCAGCGCGATACCCATACCCTGCTCCTCCACGTTGCGCGTTCCGGACTTGCGACATCCACTGGTTCGCGAGGTCCGCCACCGGCGACGGCTGCATCGCCCTCCACGGTTCCGCCGCGTCCGGTGCAGCGGACAAGCCCGACCACGTCCTCGTGGCCGGCCGCGGAGGCGCCACGGGGCGGCCAGCACCCCGGAGCGTGGCGGCGGACCTCGCGTATGGCTTCAGCCCTGGTGCGTGCGTGGGATCGGAGAGCTCGGACAGCGGGGCGGCTGGCCGGCGGATCTGCCGGCCGGGGGCCGGATCCACGCCGCGAACAGGGCAATACGATTCCCTTGCGCCGAGGATCCGGATCGATTAGACTCCGCGGTGCCACCCAGCGAAGCCGACCCGCCCTCGGCGTGACGGCGGAAGACCTCGGAAGCGGCCAACTTCCGGGGTCTTCTCGTGTTTGTGGGGCCGGTGTCCGGTGGGTTCGGCGCGGGCGGGAACCTTCCCGACGGGCCACACCCGCTCCGTGGTTGAACTCTGGAGGAGTCCGCCCCCGCATCCAGGGTACACACTACACCCTTGACACGGGGGCGGCACGCTCATAGACTGGTCTCCAGCCACGGAGGATGGGCGGGCCGCCACCCGCACCGACCGCGAGAGCTCTCGGTTGCCAGCCGAGGGCTCTCGTTTTTCATTGGACCGGACGGAACCGGCCGCTGTGCGTTCCGCGGGGCCGGCTGGCGCCGGGGCGGACGCGGGCTCCGTATCGAGCGCGGAGCCGGAGATCTGTGCGGCGGCGGGTGCGCCCCGGCGGGCGTTCCCGGCGGCTCCCGGCGAAACGAAACGCCTCCCGATCAAGGAAAAGAAAACCCTTGACAGGGAGGCGTGCCGTTGCTAAGCTTGCCGGTAGCCAACCGAGAGCAACGGGGACGCCACCCCGACGCCGATACCGCCTCGCGGCTGCCAACCGCGGGGCGGTTTTCGTGTTATCGAGCCGCGATTCCGCGGCCGCGCGCGACCGTGCGCCGGGTGCCAGCCGGCGTGGCCCGCGCGACCGTAGCATAACTCCGGGGGCAGGCGGGGGTCAAGAATGTCGCCGTCCGGGAGGCGTCCCCTGGCCGCTTCCGGCCGGCCCTTCGCGACGGTCGGCGCGCTGGCCGACCGACCGTCGGCCGGCGTGGGATCTTCTTCTCCGGCCATGCCTTACGCCACCCGCTCCCCGGGCCTGGCCACCCCATCCCCGCCCGCGCCATAGGCCGGCGGACGCGCCCTCCCGGGCCATGCGCCCGCCTCCGGCACGACGCCTGCTCCCCCGGAAGGGCATGACGACCCGGCGCCTGCCCCTCCGGATGCTGGCCGCGCTGTGCTGGCTGTTTATCCCTACTGGGGGCTGCAGATCCGAGGAAGCGCCCGGGGCGGCGGTCCCGCCGGCGGCGGAGCGCGGCGGCGGGGTCCGCAACGGGCCGGACGACGGCTACGTCCCGGACGAGCTCGCGTGGTTCCGCGAAGGCCGGCCCGTGGTGTTCGGGGGCCGGGAATGGCGCCCGGTGGGGCAGCCCTTCGAGCAGGAGCGCGCCGCGTTCGTGCGCGTCGGAGAGTTCGAGGGTATGGCCTTGTTCGCGGCAGCCGGGGATGAGCCGCCGTACGAGCACCTGTTCTTCCCGTTGGGAGGCGACGTCTGGCAGACCCTGGAGCCCGCGGCCGAGGCCGGGGACGCCGGCGTACGCAACGTCCCCGGCCCATCGGGTCAGAGCCCGAGCGGGACCGGAACGGGCTTCTCCCCCGAGTAGTCGTAGAAGCCGCGACCCGACTTCCGGCCGTAATAGCCGAGCGCGACCATGCGACGCAGGAGCGGCGGCGGCGCGAAGCGCGGCTCGCGGTACTCCTCGAACATGATCTCGGCTACCCGGTAGAGCGTGTCGATCCCCACGAAGTCGCTGAGGGTGAACGGGCCCATGGGATACCCGGTCCCGAGGGTCATGCTCTTGTCGATATCCTCGATGGACCCGAGCCCCGACTCCAGCCCGCGGATGGCGTCCAGCATGTAGGGCACCAGCAGCCGGTTCACGATGAACCCGGAGGTGTCCCGGGCCTCGACCGGCTCCTTGCCCAGCGAGCGCGCGAACGCGTACGCGGTCTGGAAGGTCTCGTCGCTCGTCGCAATGGTGCGCACCACCTCGACCAGCTTCATCACCGGGACCGGGTTGAAGAAGTGGAGCCCGACCACCCGGTCCGGTCGCTTCGTGGCCGCGGCCATGGCCGCGATGGTGAGGGAGCTCGTGTTGCTCGCGAAGATGGTGTGCGGCCCGCAGATCCGGTCGAGCTCGGAGAACATGGCGTTCTTGACCTCCAGGTCCTCCACCACCGCTTCGATGACTAGGTCCGCGTCCGCCACATCTTCCAGACGCGTGGTCATCCGGATCCGGCCGAGGACCTCGTCCCGCACGGCGGGCTCGAGCTTCCCGCGCTCGACCGCGCGGCCGAGACTACGCGCGATGGCTGCGCGCCCGCGCTCGCAGACCTCGTCGCTGACCTCGCGGACCACTGTCTCGTAGCCGGCCTTCGCGGACACTTCGGCGATCCCGCTGCCCATGAGTCCGCAGCCGAGGACGGCAACCCTGCGGATCTCCGCCATATGTAGGCTCCCTGTTGAGATGGACGTTCGACCGTCGGTGAAGCGGCGGAAATATGCGGGAAGCGGGGGAGCAGTTCAACCTGAGGATCGGGAGAGACGCCCGCCGCGCGAGGCGGCCCCGGCGCCTCAGCCAAAGGGCGGGAGGTGACGTTCGAGCCCGAGTTGGAGACGGCGGCGCCAGGGCGCGGGCGGCGGGTCGAGGAGCTGCCCGCGCTCGAGTCGGTCGAGGAGTCCATCCACCTCGAAGCGGGCGGCTTCGAGCCGTTGCTTGAACCGGGACGCCGTCACGGCGATGGTCGCACGCAGGCCCGCGGCGAAGGCGGCGGCGCCCGCCGCGACGCCGGCGATCACGCTTCCTACCGGGCCCAGCGCCTCCGCGAGCCCTGCGGCCATGACCACCGCGGCGGGTGCGCCGACGACCAGTCCGACGATGGAGCCGGTCGTGATCCCGGAGATCAGGTACGCACGGCGTCGATTGTCCATGCTCACCTCCATTCGGACGTGGACGCGGCCCTCCTCGAGCTGCCGGGCGGAAACCCAGACGCGCTCGGCACGGGCCACGTGCCAGCGGCCGGACGGACGGCTCAGCGCCCGGGCGACGGTCGATATGGTGTCATCCGCGGGCTCCAGCCAGAGCCGCCCGGGCTGCATGCGCCGGACCTGGAGGTATTCACGGGTGGTCAGGTAGTCCTGGAGGCGGTTCAGCGTAGCGGATGCGTCCCCGGGAACCACGCGGGACGCAGCGACGGACCCGGGCCCGAAGACCCGGCGCACGAAGCTCGGAGGCTCGTCGCGCTCCGGCAGCTCGTACAGCGCCTGGCGCACGAGAGCGGCCGGGAGTCCGAGTTCCGCCCCGATGCGCAGCACCTCGGACTCCGAGAGCCGGTCCTCCGCGTCGGACTGGGCGGCGTAGAGCTCGATGGCCCGCCGGATCACGGCTTCCAGGTCGTTCCGCGTGATCCGTCGTTCGCCGAGCCCGCCGTTCCGCTCCTCGCTCACATCGGCCACGGTTCCGCCCCTGTCAGATTCCTGCGAGCGCCTGCCGGATGATCTCCCGGATCCCCTCCTCCAGGCCCTCCGGCAGCGGGAAGGCGTCCGCGAACGCGGCCTCCAGCGCGGCGGGGTCCCCGGGCACCGCACGGCCGGCCTGCTCGAGGAAGAACCGCCGGTACTCGTCCGCCCGCTCCGGGGCCAGACCCTCGATGAGGGCGAGCCCCGCGTGGGTCGCGGCGCGGGCCGACAGGACGCTCTCCCCGGTCAACCGGATCCTCGCCGGCGCCACGTGCTCCCGGATCGCCTCACCGACCAGCCCGTACGTGGACTCGCGCAGCAGCGCGAAGATGACGTGCTCGGGGTCGAACGCGGCGCCCGGTCGCGCGCTCCACGGCGTGGCCATGACGATCCGCGGGACCCGGGTGCCCCGCACCACCATGCGCCCTTCCGCCCCGATCGCGGGCACGAGGAGGACGTCGGCGCTCCTCAGCCCGGTGTGGAGGAGGTAGCCGGAGAGTTTCGAGGCGACGTCGCCCCACGCACCCGCCACGGCTTCGGCCGCCTCCTCCAGCTCCGCACGGGTCTCGGCCCAGTACACCCCGAAGAACGCCTCGTGCTCCGCCTCCAGCGCCCTGGCCCAGTCCACGACGACCTTGCGCTGTTCGGCCCTGGGAAAGAGCCCGGACAGGAAAGCCACGACCTCGGCGGACGCAGCGTCCCCGGCGCGGCGGGGGTCGCCTCCGGCCCGCTCCCAGGCACGGATCCCGAAGAAGAGCGCCTCCCGGTCCTCGAAGTACAGCGGGAGGAACTGGAGGGGGCGGTAGGCCGGATCGGCGAACACCGCCCGGAATTCGTCCGCCCGCTCGTCCAGAGGCGTGGGCCCGACCCCGCGATCCCTCCGCACCGCGGCCACGGCCTCCGCATACCCGGCGCGGTACGCCGGGAGCGGCAGGGGCGTGCTCTCGTGCTCGCCGTCCGAGTCCCGGCCGGCGCCGTGCTCCGCGTGCTCGACCCCCACCAACGCCAGGCCATGGTACCAGAGCGCCATGTGCTCGGCGGTGCCGAATCGCCAGCCCGGCCGCGGCGCGGCGCCCGGTCCCTCCAGAACGGTGGATCCGGGCCCGCATGCCGCCAGCCCGATGGCCGCAGCGATGGCCATAAAACGGATCGGCCGGAGGGCGCGGGTTCGGTCAACGGTCATTACTGCCAGGTACTCCTGCGAAATCTGCAACTCCAGGTCAGGCGAACGCCTCCACGATCACCGCGATCCCCTGACCACCGCCGATGCAGGCGGAACCGAGCCCGTACCGCCCCCCACGGCGCCGCAGCTCGTGCAGCAGGTGGACGGTGATCCGGGCGCCGGAAGCGGCCAGCGGATGCGTGAGCGCGATCGCACCGCCGTTCACGTTCGTACGCTCGGGATCCAGCTCGAGCTCCCTCGCCACGGCGGCGAACTGGGGCGCAAAGGCCTCGTTCACCTCGACCAGATCCATCCGGTCCAGGGTCAGCCCCGCCCGCTCGAGCGCCTTCCGGCTCGCCGGCGCCGGGCCGATCCCCATGATGTCCGGCTCCACCCCGGCGATCCCCCAGGCCACGAGCCGGCCGATCGGCTTGACGCCGTTCCGCTCCGCCCAGGCGGCGCTCGCGATCACCACGGCCGCGGCGCCATCCCCGATGCCGCTCGCGTTCCCCGCGGTGACGAGCCCGTCCTTCTTGAAATACGGCCGCAGCGCCGCCAGTGCTTCACGCGTCGTGTCGGGACGGATGTGCTCATCGTAGCGGAACTCGACGTCGCCCTTGCGGGACTTCACCGTGATCGGCGCCACCTCCGCGTCGAAGCGGCCCTCGTCCCAGGCGCGCTTCGCGCGCTGCTGCGAGCGGTACGCCACCTCGTCGGCCTCCTCCCGCGTCACGCCGTAGCGCTCGGCGAGCCGCTCCGCCGTCTGCGCCATGGACAGGCCGCAGTGAGAATCGGTGAGCGCGGCCCACAGCAGGTCCTCGAAGAACCCGCCGGCCTCACCCAGCCGCAGCGCGCCCCAGCGCGCGCCCCGCACCACGTGCGGCGCCTGGCTCATGGACTCCGTGCCCCCGCACAGGCACACCTCCGCCTCGCCCAGCAGGATCTCCTGTGCGCCGTGGATGATCGCCTGGAAGCCCGAACCGCAGAGCCGGTTGATGGTGACCGCCGGCACCTCGATCGGCAGGCCGGCGCGCAGCCCCACGTGGCGCGCCAGGTAGATGGCGTCCGCGGAGGTCTGGAGCGCGTTGCCGAACACCACGTGGTCCACGGCGTCACCCGGGATCCCGGCGTCCTCCAGCGCGGCGCGCGCCGCGACCACGCCGAGGTCCGTGGCGGTCATGTCTTTCAGGGTTCCACCGAAGGAGCCGAACGGCGTGCGGCGGCCGGAGAGGAACACGACATCGGTCGAATGGCGCTGGGTTCCCATGCGACGCTCCCTTCCTGAAACGGTCGTGCCGGCCCGGCGGGCGTCCGCCCGGGCCGACGCATCGGCGATGGAGTACGTCAACGGCAGCACCGGCCCCGGCCGCGCCGACAGCGCGGCCGGGGGGTGCACGGGTTGCCAGTACCCCGAGGGATCGGCGAGGTTCGGCGGAGGACCGCGGCCGTTACGCGCTCACCCGGGCACGGATGTCGTCCCGGATCGAGTCCCCGACCTCATCCGTGGTGAGGGTGCCGCCCAGGTCGGGGGTGGTGCGCCGCTCCGCGATCGCGCGCCGGACCGCGTCGACCACGTACCCGGATTCCCGGTGGTAGCCGAGATACTCGAGCATGAGCGCCGCGGTCAGGATCGCGGCAAGGGGATTGGCGGTACCGGTCCCCGCGATGTCCGGCGCGGAGCCGTGGACCGGCTCGAACAGCCCGATCCGCCCGGGATGGATGTTCGCGGAAGGCGCGAGTCCGAGCCCGCCGGCGAGGGCGGCCGCCAGGTCGCTCAGGATGTCGCCGAACAGGTTCGAAGCGACGATGACGCGGTACCGGGCCGGGCGGCGGATCAGGTCCAGCGCGAGCGCATCCACGTACATCGCTTCCCGCTCGATGTCCGGATACTCCGCACCGACTTCCGCGAAGACCCGCCGCCAGAGCCCGCCCACGTACTGCATGGCGTTCGCCTTGTCGGCCAGCGTCACCCGGGGCATGCCCGCCGCCCGGGCGTACTCGAAGGCCGCCCGGACGATCCGCTCCACGCCCTTGCGCGTGTTCACGTCCTCTTCGATCGCGATCTCGTCCGGCGTGCCTTTCTTGAAGTTGCCGCCCATGCCCACGTACGGCCCCTCCGTGTTCTCCCGGAAGATGACCATGTCCACGTCTTCCGGGCGCACATCCTTGAGGGGCGAGAGCGCCTCGTCGTAGAGGCGGACAGGGCGGAGGTTGATGAACAGGTCCAGCTCGAAGCGGAGCCCGAGCAGGATGGCGCGGGCGTGCTCGTTGCCCGGAACCCGCGGATCGCCCAGGGCGCCGAGCAGAATGGCCTGGTAGTCGGTCTGGAGCTCCGCCATCTCCCGGGGCGTGATGGCCGTACCGGTCCGGAGATAGCGGTCTGCACCGAGATCCCACTCGACGAGCTCGAGCGGGAGTCCATTGGGCCCGGACAGGGCCTCGAGAATCTTGACGGCCTGGCGTATGACCTCGACGCCGATGCCGTCACCGGGGATCACAGCAATCCTTGGCATGGCGCTGAGTATAGCGGCCGGGCGGGCCGTTGCGCCAGGTCGGGCGTCACCGGGCACGGGTCTGGACCGTGATGCGCCCGGTGCCTCCGTAGGTGAGGCAGACGAAGGGGTAGTCCCCGGGCGGCGCGCCGTCGAAGCTGACGACCCATACGGCGCCGGCCGTGATCAGCGGAGGTCCCCGGAGCTGGTATGTGGACTCGAGGAAGGAGCGGGCCTCGGGCGTGAGCCCGGCCTCGTCGAACGCAATGGCGTGGTTTCCTGCGTCACCGGCGGTGAAACGCACCACGTCGCCGGGCCGGACGACCAGCTCGTGCGGCTCGAAGATCGCGCCCTCGAAGTCGCTCCGGATCACGACCTCGTGAATGGACGCGCCGCTCGGCAGGCGCGCGGTGTCCGTGCCCAGGTCCAGCTCGGGCCCGGGCTGCGGGCCGGGCGGCTGCTCGCACGCCGCCAGCGCCAGGAGGATCAACAGAAGCCAACCGGGGCGCCCCCTGCGGGAGCGCCCCGGTAGCTCGACTTCAAACCGCGTCACCGTCAGTTGCCGTGGCTGATCGCGTACACGTACGCCGCGACCGCGCGCACCTGGTCCTCGGTGAGCTGGGCGCCGCCCATCGGCATCATCGGCGACGGATACTGCTTCGGGTTCGGCACGCCCGTCTTGACCAGGTTCACGATCTGGTCGTACGACCCATCGATGTTGAGCCACTCCTGATCGGTCAGGTTCGGGGCGAGCGTCGTGCCCTTGGCATCCATGCCGTGGCACGTGGCGCAGAGCCCCTGCCCCACGAAGATCTGCTGGCCCTCCTGGACCATTTCGGGCGTAACACCCTCGGGCAGCTGGACGTCGGTCGGCGCAGACGCCGAGGGCGTGCTTGCAGGCGCAGGCGTCTGAGGCTGCGCGGCAGGCGGCTGCTGCTGTTGCCCGCCGGAATCCCCGCCGCAGGCGGCCAGGGTGAGGACTGCTGCCGTCAATCCGGCCAACAGCGCAGTCGACCGCTTGTTGGGCATGAGTTTCCTCCTGAGTCGTGACATGCTGGACGGGCCCGGGCCCATCCCTACGAGTTCGACATGCAACGGATCCGCGACCGCGGGAAACCGGCGCCGAAGATAGAGGGGCGCCGGTGCACCGTCAAGACGTTCGTCGCCATCGGGGACGGTCGTCGAACCGCCGCGGTCACCGCGGAGTGTTCAGCGTGGCGCGCACGCCGGGCGGTGCTCGCTGCAGAACGTCTTCGGCCGTCGGATCTCCCGCCGCCCGCAACGCTCGCACCAGGCCGATCCAGTTGAGCTCCTGCTCGGGCTCCAGTTCGACCGCTCTCCGGTACCTGGCCGCGGCGGACGCCGGCTGCCCCAGGTCCATGAAGAGGTGGCCCAGCTCCCGCTGCACGGCTGCGTCCTCGGGCGCGAGCCTCGCCGCCTCCCGGAGCTGGTCCGCGGCCTCCGGGTGCCGGTCCTGGCGCCGGTAGATCCGGGCAAGGAAGAGGCGCGCGGTGACGTTGGACGGATCTCGTCGCACGACCTCGCCGAGTGCCGCTTCCGCCTCGGCGATCCGGCCCGCCTGGAACGCATCCACGCCTTCCTTCAGGAGCGGGTCGGGCCTGAGCAGATACACGGCCACGATGACGGCGAGCGCGAACACCGCCACGCCGATGGCCAGGCCGAGCATGCCCTTCCGGCCCCGTTCGGGCTCGGGCGGGGGCGCTGGCGCCGCCGCCGGCGCGTCTTCCAGGGCGCCAATAGGGGCGGCGCCCGGCGCCAGCCGACGCCCGGCAGCCCGGACCTCGGCCCGGGTTCGCTCGACCGTTCGGAGCGCGAGCTCCGGGTCGGCCGGGCGCACATCCCCCGCCGCGGCGCGTTGGACCGCCGCGTGGAACTCGTGCACGAGCCCGGCGAGTTCGATGGTGATCAGGTCCTGCCGGCGCAGCGCATCCAGCAGACGGTGCCAGGGGAGTTCTTCCGCGGAGAGGGCGGCGCTGCGCAGCTGCCCGGGGGTGTCCGGGTCGGCGATGAGGAGGAGACGCAGCGTCCGCTCGACGGCAGCCAGGACCGAGGCCAGCGGGTCGGCGAGCCCGCTGAGCGACTCGCCCGCACCGAGCCGGTCCAACGCGCCCCGCGCCGCCTCGAGCGGTTCCAGGACGCGCGTGGAATCGATCATGGGCTCAACGTTCTATGCGCAGCAGGCCGGCTCTCGCGCTCGCCCTGAGGAAAGCCTCCGGGTCATCGCTCGGGATCCCGATCCCGCGCGTCGCCCGCACCTCCTCGGCTTCACGACGCATGAACTGTGCGATGGTCTCGCCCTCCCGCCCACGCACATCCCGGAGCTGGCGCACGATCTCCAGCCACGTGCCCGCGATCACGGTGCCGTCCTCGAGGCGGACCCGATGGAGCGTCTGGCGGGTCTCCGGCTCCGCGCCGATGAAGAGGTCGAGCTGGAACGGCTCGTGGCTGCTCGTCTCGATCTCGGCGAACAGCTCGTCCAGCGGATCCGGGTCGACCTCCAGCTCCTCCAGCCGGGCCTCCCACGGGACCAGCTCCGGATCGCCGGACTCCAGACCGTGCAGCGCGCGCTTCAGTTCGATGAGCCGCCAGAGCGCGACCGGATCCCAGTGCTCCGACGGCGGCACGCGCTCCAGCTCCTGGAGGGCGCCCTCCCAATCGCCACGGTCATAGAGGAGATGCCCCAGGTAGACCCGGGCCTCGTGGTGGTCCGGGTCGAGCTTCAGCGCGCGGCGCAGATTGCGGCGAGCCGCCACTTCGTCCCCGAGCCGGTGGAGCGTGTATCCGAGCGCGGCCACGGCCTCGGCGCTGTCCGGGCGGAGATTCACGGCCTCGGCGAAGACGTCGCGCGCGTGCGCGAACATCCGCTCCCGGTAGAGCGCGCGCCCCATGGAGAGGAGCAGGTCCAGGTCCTCGTTGCAACCGTTGCGGCGCGCCTGCTCGAAGAGGTCGAGCGCGTCCTCCCGCCGGCCAATGCGGAGCATGACCTCCCCGAGGCCGACCAGCGCATCCTCGTTCTCCGGATCGAGGACCAACGCCTTCTCGAATGCCTGCTTGGCCCAGACGAATTCCTCCCGGGCGAGGCGGGTGTAGCCGAGGCCCACGTAGAGCTCGACCGAATGCGGATAGAGGCGCAGACCTTCCTTCAGCGTGTCGAGCGCGGCATCGTAGTCACCCTCGTTGTACAGGTTGTGCGCACGTTCGTCGTACTCCTCGGAGCCGAGGAACGAAGTGGCCATACTCTGCGCCTCCTCTCTGCCGATCAGCCGGAAAACCGTGGACTGGTGGGGAGAGCACCAGGATGCCGCAATGGCGTTTGTCTCAATCTAATGTGGTTTGGGAGAAGATACCACCCCTGCGTAAGGGCGCGTGAGACTTGGAGTTCGTCGCGGTGCCCGCGCGGCGGAGCCGGCATCCGGGAGCGGTCCCGGACGCATCCGAGGGGCGGCGTGGGAGCCCGGGGCCTGTCGGGAGCCACGGTGACCGGCAACGTGCGGTGCGCCGCCGGGCCTCGAGCCCGGCGTCCGGATCAGGGCGCCGGCAGCGGCGGGTCCACCACCTCCGATTGGAACCAGCGCCAATCGATGGGCATGTTGCGGGGGATCCTGTCGCGCGGGGTCGGGTAGCGGTCGAAGGGCAGCCCGTATTTCCGGCTCAGGTAGAAGTTGACGGCGTTCGCCACGTACCCGGAGGCCGTGTATCCGTGCTCCCCGTGTTCGAGGATCATGGCCACCACGATCTCCGGCTCGCCGCCCCATGGCGCGCCGATCCCGACGAACCATGCGTGGTCCGGCCCGTGCGGGTTCTGCGCTGTGCCCGTCTTGCCCATGAAATCCCAGCCGGGCAGCCGGCTAAGGTGCGCGGTGCCGTTCGGTCCGACGACGCGGCGCATCCCCCGGCGGATGGCCTGGAGGGCGTCGCCTGAGATCCCGAGATCGAGCACGATCGGCGGGTCGTTGTCGAGCCGGGCGAAGCGGGGCGCGGGCGCCTTGCCGTCCGGCCGGGCAATGGCCACGTAGAGCTGGGCGAGCTTCAGGGGCGAAAGGGTGACCAGGCCCTGCCCGATGACGAGCGACATGATCTCGTTGTTGGCCGGACGATAGCCGAACTTCCGCTGCCAGTCCGCCGTGCTGGTCGGGAAGGTGCTCGCCACCTCCCCCGGCAGATCGACCCCCGTGGGCGCGGCCAGCCCGACCCGCGTGCCGACTTCCAGGAACCGCTCCAGGCCGACCCGGATCCCGAGCTGGTAGAAGTACACGTTGCACGAGTACTTGATGGCGCCGACCAGGTTCTGGTAGCCGTGGCCGCGGCCGTACCAGCAGCGAGCGAAGCGTCGCTCGTAGCGGAGGCCGCCGGTGCACGGGATGGGCATGACCTCGTCCGGCCGGACCAGGCCGAGCTGCAACGCGATGGCCGCGGTCGCCAGCTTGAAGGTGGACCCCGGCGGCTGGGTCGAGCCCGCCGAACGGTCCAGGAGCGGCTTGCTCTCGTCCGTGTTCAGGGCCTGCCAGGTCTCCGGGTCGATCCCGCCCACGAACAGGTTGGGATCGAAGCCGGGCGTGCTGTACATGGCCAGGACGCCGCCGGTCTGGGGCTCGAGCGCGACCATGGCGCCGCGCGCCCCGGGCGGGAAGATCTCCATGAGGTAGCGCTGGAGGTCCAGGTCGAGGTACAGCCGCAAGTCTCTGCCCGGGATCGGCGGCACGCCCATCTCCTCCGGGAGCCACCGTTTGATCCGGCCGAGGGCGTCTACCTCGAGGTAACGGACGCCCGGCTCGCCGCCCAGCTCACGCTCGTACGTGCGCTCGAGCCCGGCCTTCCCGATCCAGCGTCCCTGGCGGTAGCCCCGAAATTCCGGGAGTTCCAGCTCGGCCGCGCTGATCTCCGCCACGTAGCCCATGAAGTGGGCGACGGCCGGTCCCGCGGGATAGTGCCGCTTCGGGTATTCGTGGACCAGCACGCCGGGGAAGAGGAAGCGCCGCTCTTCCAGCCGCGCCACGGCGCCGGGCGGCGCGTCGTTCGTCACCACCATGGGCAGGTGGGGTTCCCGCCGGTACTTGCGGAGCGCGATCTGGATCTCCCGGTCGGTGAGCCCGAGGATCGGGCGCAGGCGCTCGAGGGAGGCGAGGAGCGAATCCATGGGCGCGGGCATCAGGAGGACCTGGTACCCGACCACGTTCTCCGCCACCACCCGGCCGTGCCGGTCGTAGACGGTGCCGCGGGGCGCCCGGACCACGATCGGCCGGAGCCGGTTCTCCTTGGCCACCAGGGAAAAGTACTCGGCGCCGATGATCTGGATCCGGACCATGGCGAAGGCGAGGGCGCAGGCGGAGACCACGGTGGCGACCCGCGCGCCCTGGGCCCGCCGGCGCCGCAACGACCGCGGTTGGTCCAGGGGAGACATGCCTCACCCCGCTAGCGCCGACGATACTCCACTCCGCACTCGGGGCAGACCAGCCCGCGCCCCCGCTGCACGAGGGCGACCGACAGCGCGTGGCGGGGGCAGAGCGGTTCGTTCGCCTCGCGCAGCCGGTTCACGACGCGGCGCCGCTCCAGGTCCGTGGCCGCCGGGACATCGTAGCGGGCGCGCTGCGCGCAGCTCTTGCACTCCACCCAGAGTTCCCCGGCGCCGGACGCCAGCGTGCCGACCCGCACGACCTCCGCCACGCCTCCGCACAGCACCGGGCACGGGATCGGCGAGCCGGCGTAGAGCGACTCGAGGACGCGCGATGGCGTCGCCCACCCGTCCTCCCGGGGCTGTCGCATGGTTGGTTCGATCCTGGTCGCCATAACCACCTCCGGCCGGGAACAGCGCAAGTGCCGGGCCGAACCGGAGCCCGGGACGGGGCACGGCGACCAGGGGGCCGGAGAGCGCTCCGGATCGAAAAAAACGGCCGGAACCGGGACTCCGCCCGGCTCCGGCCGCCGCCCGGCTCGACGGGTCTCAGGACGTGGCCGACTCCACGACCGAGGGCCGGGGCGTCACGTACCGCACGCGCGTCACGCGACGCTCCTCGGTCTCCTCCACGCGGAACTCACCCCCCGTGGGCAGCGTCACCACGTCGCCTTTCACGGGGACGCGGCCGAGCTCCCCGAAGATGTAGCCGCCGATGGTCGAGAAGTCGTCGTCCGGCAGCTCGAGTCCGAAGCGCTCGTTCACCTCGGCGATGCTCGCGCCGCCATCCACGAGCACGTGGCCATCCTCGGTCTCCACGAACTCCGCCTCCGGGAGGTCGTGCTCGTCGTAGATGTCCCCGACGATCTCCTCCAGCAGGTCCTCCAGCGTGACCAGCCCCTCGGTGCCGCCGAACTCGTCCAGCACGATCGCCATGTGGAGCGACTTCGCCCGCAGCTCCGCCAGGAGGTCGTCGATCCGCTTCGTGTCCGGCACGAACCAGGGCTCGCGCATGACGGCGCGCAGGTCGAACGGCTTCTCCGCGGTGCCCGCCAGATACGGGAACAGGTCCTTGGCCAGGACCACCCCCACGATCTCGTCCAGGTTGCCCTCGTAGACCGGCAGCCGGGAATGCCCCTCCCGGGTGATGACCTCGACCACCTGTTCGAGGGTCGCGTCCGCGGGCACGGCCACGATGTCGGGCCGCGGCGTCATGACCTCCCGCGCGGTCATGCTGCGGAACTCGAGCACGCCCGAGATCATCTGCTCCTCGTCCGCCTCGACCATCCCCTCCTGGTGGCTCTGCTCGACGAGCATCCGGATCTCCTCCGGGGTGTGCGCCAGCGTATCGCCGGAGGAGGGCTCCAGGCCGAAGGAACGAATCACCAGGTTGGCCGAGCCGGACATGAGCCGGATGAACGGCTTGAACAGCGCCCCGAACGCGAGCGTTGGCCACGCGGTCCACAGGATCACCGGCTCGGCGCGCTGGATCGAGACCAGCTTCGGCACCTGCTCGCCGAGCACCACGTGCAGGTAGGTGACCAGCATGAGCGTGAGCACGGTGGCAATGATGTGCGCCGCCACGGTCGGGCTCGAACCGCCGGGCACCGCGGCGAGCAGGCCGAGCGGCAGCCGCTCGATGTACGGCACGAGCAGGGCGTGTATGGTGGCTTCGGCGATGTAACCGATCCCGATGGACGCCGCGGTGATGCCTAGCTGGGCGGCGGAGATGAAGTCATCGGGGCGTTCGAGGGCGCGAGCCACATGCCGGGCACGTGGCGATCCGGCGCGCACGAGTTGTTCGATGCGGGTCCGCCGTACGGCCACGAGGGCGAATTCCGCCGCGACGAAGTAGGCGTTGATGCCTACGAGAACGAGTACGGCGGCGAGCTTGAGTAGAGTACTGGCAGGATCCATAGGATCCGCCGCCGACCCTCCGCGTGTCAGCGCGCCTCCGCCGGGTGGGCGGGGCGGCGGCGAGGGGCGCGGAGGTCAGGCGGCGTTTGCGTCCTCCTGAGACTGCGATGTACCTTGGCGGCCGTGCGAGATCACGGGCTGGCAGAAGCGCAGACCGAGATCACGGAGGTACCGGAGATCCGCCTCGCTCAGCTCCGGGTACCGCTCGGCCATGTAGTTCATGGTGTCGTCCATCCACTCTATCTGCTGCTCGACGGTCGCGCCGATGACGCCGCAGCGGTGGATGTGGCTGAAGAGCTCATCCCGAGCGCGGTCGAGCGTGGACTTCTGGTGCTTGTATTTCGTCAACAATTCCTCCTGGAGGCTGCGGGCGCGCAGCGCTCCGGTCGCTGCAAAGGGAACGAAAAATCGTCAGTTGTCAACCCATACAATATAACGTCCGGGCGCAGCGTATGCAAACGGCGGACGGACTCGATCCGGTACGATTGCAAGTTCATCGCCAGCTCTTCGGCGCATTGGCGGAGGAGATGGGCGCGTCGCTGCGGCTGGCGGCGTACTCGCCGAACATCAAGGAGCGGCGGGACTATTCGTGCGCGCTGTTCGACGGGCGGGGCCGGGTGGTGGCGATGGGGGAGCACATGCCGGTGCATCTCGGGGCGTTGCCGATGAGCGTGGCGGCGGCGCTGTCGGAGCTCGGGCGGCTGGAGCCCGGGGACGTGGCGGTGTTGAACGATCCGTTCCGGGGCGGGACGCATCTGCCGGACATCACGGTGATCCGGGCGGTGTACGTGGATGGGGGCGACCCGGTGGGCTACGTGGCGGTGCGGGCGCATCATGCGGACGTGGGGGGCATGGCGGCGGGCTCGATGCCGCTGGCGCGGGAGATCTACCAGGAGGGGCTGCGGATCCCTCCGCTGCGGCTGGTCGCGGGCGGTTCCAGGAACGAGGATGTCTGGCGGCTGATCCTGGCGAACGTGCGGACGCCGGCGGAGCGCGAGGGGGACCTGGCGGCGCAGGTCGCGGCGCTGTCGGTGGGGGAGCGGCGGCTGCGGGAGCTGGTGGCGCGGCGGGGGCGGGGGGAGGTGGAGGCGGCGATGGCGGCGCTGATCGCGTACGCGGACCGTCTCGTGCGTGCGGGGATCGAGCGGATCCCGGACGGCGCGTACGAGGCCGAGGACGTCATGGAGGACGACGGCACGGGCGGGGGCCCGTTCCCGATCCGGGTGCGGCTGACGGTGCGGGGATCGGAGCTGGAGGTGGACTTCACGGGCACGGCGGTGCAGGCGGCGGGCGGGATCAACGCGGTGGCGGCGATCACCGCGTCGTGCGTGCGGTACGTGTTGCGGTGCGTGCTGGAGGATCTGCTCGGGGAGCCGCTGCCGGCGGGCGGGGGCGAGCTGGGGGCGGTGCGGCTGGTGCTCCCGTGCGGGAGCCTGGTCTCGGCGGAGCCGCCGGCGAGCGTGGCTGCGGGGAACGTGGAGACGTCCCAGCGGATCACGGATGTGTTGCTGCTGGCGTTCGCGCGGGCGCTGCCGGACCGGATCCCGGCGCAGTCGCAGGGGACCATGAACAACGTGGCGATCGGCGGGGTGGACCCTCGGACGGGCGAGCCGTTCGCGTACTACGAGACGGTGGCCGGGGGGATGGGCGGTGGGCCGTCCGGCCCGGGGCTCTCGGGCGTGCACGTGCACATGACGAATTCGCTGAACACGCCGATCGAGGCGCTGGAGCACGCGTACCCGCTGCGGGTCACGCGTTACGGGATCCGGGCGGGCACGGGCGGCCGGGGGTTGAACCCGGGCGGCGACGGCCTGCGGCGGGATTTGCTGCTGCTGGCGGACGCGGAGGTGAGTCTCCTGACGGAGCGGCGGCGCGTTGCGCCGGCCGGATCGGCGGGCGGAGGTCCCGGCGAGCCCGGCGCGAACGTGCTGATCCGCGATGGGCGGGAGGAGCCGCTACCTGCCAAGGGCACGTTCCGCCTGCGGGCCGGTGACACGGTCAGCATCCGGACGCCGGGAGGCGGCGGGTGGGGGGAGGCCTGAGTCTGTGGGCGCCGTGGAGTTTGAACGACGCTACACCATCGTGCGCGGCCGCCGGATCCACTCGGTGCACTGCGGCTCCGGCCCGCCGGTGGTGCTGGTCCACGGCCTGGCCGGCTCGCACCGCTGGTGGCGCTACACCATTCCAGCGCTACGGGACAGCTACCAGGTCCACATCCCGGAGCTGCCCGGTTTCGGCAGGAGCCGGCGGGCAGGTCCGGTCCCGAGCATCCCCGAGGCCGCCGAGATCGTCCTGGACTGGATGGAGACGCTGGGACTCCGGGAGGCGGCCCTCGTCGGCCATTCCATGGGCGGCCAGATCTCGATCCACTGCGCGGCTGGGCAACCCGGGCGCATCAGCCGCCTGGTCCTCGCGGCCCCGGCGGGCATTCCGCGGGACCTCTCGCTCCGGAATCTCCCCCGTCTCGCCCTGGGTCTGCTCCCGCCGCGCGTCTGGGGCCGGCCGGGCTTCATGCCCACGATCCTGATGGACGCGCTCCGTGCCGGGCCGGTCACGCTCTGGACCGCGCTCCGTCACATCCTCGCCGACGACGTGCGCGGCCTGCTCCCCGGCATCTCCAGGCCGACCCTCCTGATCTGGGGCGACCGGGACCCGCTCGTCCCGCCGGAGCACGGGCCCATCATGCGCGAACTCCTGGCCGACGCCGAGCTCGTGATGATCCCCGGGGCGGCCCACAACGTCATGGTGGACCGCCCCGGGGATTTCAATTCAGTGCTGCTGGACTTCCTGGAGAAGGGCCGGTGATCCCGGCCGGTGCCGCTCAGGACACCTTGCGGAGCCGGATCCCGCCGTTCACGGTCCTGAGCCGGAGCGTCCGGCCGCCATCGCCGATGGTGCCGTGGATCCGGTTGCGCGCGATGCGGCCCGAGATCGTGATGGGGAAGTCCGCGGTGATCGACCCGTTCAGCGTCTCGGCACGCAGCTCGGTGTGCAGGTCGCCGGGCAGGGCCACGGTGATGGCGCCGTTCACGGTCTCGAAGGAGAGGTCGCCCTGCCAGTCCGTGCGGCCGAGCTCCACCTCGATCGAGCCGTTCACGGTCCGCGCCCGGACGAGGCCGGTGGCCGTGACGTGGATCGAGCCGTTGACGGTGGTGGATTCGACGTCGCCCCGGAGCCCTTCCGCGCTCACGTTCCCGTTCACGGTGGCGGCCACCAGGCGGATGCCCGCGGGCACGCGCACCGTGAAATCCACCTTCACATCGTTGTCTCGCGTCGAATTGCGCGAACCGCCGGGCGCACAGCCGTTGGGCTCGCGATCCGGCGGGCTCGGGTAGACCGCGCAGATCGTGACACCACCCCTGTGCTCCACCACCCGGATCTCCACCTCATCCGGGTCGCTCCGCCGCCCCGACTTCTCCGCCACGACCTCGATCAGGTCGCCGGCGGCGGGCATGGCGGAGATCTTGCCGTTGATGCCGCGCACCTCGAGGGTCTGGCCCGGGGAGAGCCGGCCCGACCATTTGAAGTCCTGCCCCGCGGCCGCGGCCGGGAAGAGCGCCACAGCGAGAATGGCGGTGGTGATCGGCGTGAATCGCATGGGTCGCCTCCGTAGCTGGTGCTGGATCCTTCCTGTCCGGCGCTCCGGCGCGGACGGCGTCATTTCGCGCCGCGCCGGGCGATCCGGATCGTCCCGTTGAACGTCTGCAGTTCGATGCGGGCGCTCCCGGTCCCGAGCGTGAACTCCATGCGGCCGGAGGACTGGCCGGGCGCGAGCGTCAGCGGATAGTCCGACTCGAACCGGCCGAACATGCTGGCCACGTTCACGGTCGCGTTCGCGCCCTCGGGGATGTGCATCGCAATGCTCCCGTTGTGCGTGGAGAGCAGGTAGCGGCCGCCATCGCGGATCGTGCCGTCGTAGGTCACCTTCCCGTTCAGGGCGGTGGCGTCCACGTGGTCCGACTCGATCCCTTCCAGCGTGACGCTCCCGTTCACGGTTTCGACCGTCAGATCGCCCGTTGCGCCGAACACGCGGATCCCGCCGTTCACGTTGTAGACGTCGAGCCGTCCGCGGCTGTCGCGTACCTCGATGGCCCCCTGGACGGTCCGGAGCAGGACGTGGCCGTTCCCGCCGGTCACCCGGATGTCGCCGTTCGTGGTCTCGACACTCACATCCGCGTCGGAGCCATCCAGCGTGATGTTGGTGTTCATGCCGTTCACGCGGATCGGCATCCAGGCCGGCACGGTGACCGACAGGCGGGCGCGGCGGGGCGGCCCCTGGCGGCCGGCGATACGCACGCGGATCACGGAAGGCGCGCGGGTGATCGAGGCGACGTCGCCCAGCTCCCGGTCCCCGGCGATCGCCACGACATCGCGATCCCACACCCTTACGTCCACGTTGCCGTTGTGGTTTACGACCTCGAGGCGGCTCCCCCGTTCGACGGGGATCACGGTATCGGTCGGTTGGACCGGCACCGCCAGGAGTACGAGCGAAGCGAGAAAGGTGCTCAACATCGGGTCATCCTCGTCATTTCAGCTCTGCGCGCTCACGAGCGCCGTGGCACGCCGGAGCAGCTGCATTTTCCGCCGCACGTGGTCGGCGAGATATGCGTTGAGGTACGGGTTCGCGGGGTCGGCCGCGAGGGCGGCGCGGACCTCTTCGATGGCGCGGTCGATGGTTGCCAGGCTCTCCTCGAGGACGCGCACGGTCGCGGAATCGAGCACGTCCCGGTGCTCGGCGAGGAGCTGCCGGAGGTCGGCGACCGCGAGGTCGTAATCGGTCGCGTCGAAGCTCACGAAGGTCGCCGTGGAGACCGGCGGGTCGGCGGGTTCGGCCGCGATCCGCGGCGGGCCTTCCGTCCCCGGCCCCGCGCCCGCCCGGCTCACGAGCCAGACCGCGCCGCCGGAGAGGAAGGCGAGCGCGAGCCCGGCGGCCACCAGCTGCGGGATCGAGAACGCGAACCTGCGCGCCCCCCGTTGCCCGGCCATGCCTTCCGCGGAGGACTCGTCCCGCTGCTCGCCGGCGGCCCGGATCCGCTCCGCTATGGCCGGCCAGAGGTCCGTCTCGGGCGGCCGGTCCTGAAGGGTGCGGGCGCGCCACACCACCTGCTCGAGCTCCCGCAGCGTCTCGCGGCACTCGGCGCACGCCTCCAGGTGCGCCTCGAGCGCGAGCCGGGTCGGCTCATCCAGCTCGCCGTCGATGTATGCGGACAGAAGGTCCGTCCACTGGTGGCTCATGTTCGCCCCCATCACCGATCGAGGTACGCGCGCAGCGCCATGCGTGCGCGGTGCAACTGGGACTTGGACGTGCCCGGGCTGATGCCGAGCAGGTCGGCGATCTCCTCGTGCTTGTAGCCCTCCACGTCGTGGAGCACGAAGACCTCGCGGGCGCCGGACGGGAGCCGCGCGATGGCGGTCTCGAAGTCCACGCGCAGCTCGTGGGCGATCCCCTGCCCCGCTTTCCCGTCCAGCACGCCGTCATCCTCCTGAAAGCGCTGGCGGCGGGTGGCCAGGGTGCTCCGCCGCGCCAGGAGCACGTTCACCGCGAGCCGGTGCAGCCAGGTGCCGAACGCCGAGTCGCCCCGGAACGTGTGGAGCTTTTCCCAGGCGCGGATGAAGATCTCCTGGGTCGCGTCGTCGGACTCCTCGGGTCCGACCATGCGCCGGGCGAGCCCGTGGATCCGTGCGACGTGGTGGCGGTAGAGCCGCTCGAACGCCGCCACGTCTCCCCGCGCGGCCCAGGCCGCGTCCCGCGCCTCCTCGGCCCGTGCGGCCGCCTGCTGGTCCCGTCCCGTCGTCGTGGTCACCCGTTGCCCCGTGCATCCTGTCCGAACGGCTTGGATAGGAACCGCGCGCCGAAGGTTGCAACATGGCTCCCGCGGGCGGTGAACGTAAGGGCCCCGGTGCTCCCTTCCCTATTTCCCGGGCCCGCGCGAGGTGCTATAGTGGCGGCAAAGCGTGTCAGCGTAATCGCGCCCGTACGGTCGGGCGCCGGCACGGACCCTGTGCAGGGAGCGGGAGCATGCGTGCGACCCGGACGATCCTCCAGCTCGGCGGCATGGCCATGATCATGGCATGCGCCGCCGGCCCGTCGGCCGAGTACGACGTGGTGATCCGGAACGGCCTGGTCTACGACGGGAGCGGGAACCCGCCGGTGGAAGCGACGGTGGCCATCAACGGCGATACGATCGTGGCGATCGGCTCGCTGGGCCGGGTGAGGGGGCGGCTCGAGGTGGACGCCACGGGGATGGCCGTGGCGCCGGGGTTCATCAACATGCTGAGCTGGGCCACGGAGTCGCTGATCGAGGACGGCCGGTCCCAGAGCGACATCCGCCAGGGCGTGACGCTGGAGGTGTTCGGCGAGGGGCAGTCGATGGGCCCGTGGAACGAGGCCATGAAGGCGGAGCGGAAGGCGCGGCAGGGGGACATCAAGTTCGACATCGAGTGGACCACGCTCGGCGAGTACCTGGAGTACCTGGAGCGGCGCGGGATCGCGACGAACGTGGCGTCCTTCGTGGGCGCGACCACGGTGCGGATCCACGAGCTGGGGTACGAGGACCGGCCGCCCACGCCCGAGGAGCTGGCGAAGATGCAGGCGCTGGTGCGGCAGGCGATGGAGGAGGGCGCGCTCGGCGTGGGCTCCTCGCTGATCTACGCGCCGGCGTTCTACGCGAGCACGGACGAGCTGGTGGCGCTGGCGGAGGCGGCGGCGCCGTACGGGGGGATGTACATCTCCCACATGCGCAGCGAGGGGAACCAGCTCCTGACCGCGGTGGAGGAGCTGATCACGATCGCGCGGCGCGCGGGGATCCGGGCGGAGATCTACCACCTGAAGGCGGCGGGCGAAGGGAACTGGGCCAAGCTGGACGACGTGATCTCCCGGATCGAGCAGGCGCGGGCGGAGGGGCTGGAGATCTCGGCGAACATGTACACGTACACCGCGGGCGCGACCGGGCTGGATGCGGCCATGCCGCCGTGGGTCCAGGAGGGCGGCCTCGACGAGTGGATCCGGCGCCTGAAGGACCCGGCGATCCGGAAGCGACTGAAGGTGGAGATGTCCACGCCGACGGACGAGTGGGAGAGCCTCCTGCTGCTGGCCGGCTCGCCGGACCGGGTCGTGCTGGTGGGGTTCAAGGAGGACTCGCTGCGCTACCTGACGGGCAAGACGCTGGCGGAGGTGGCGGCGATGCGGGGCACGTCGGTGGAGGAGACGGCCATGGACCTGGTGATCCAGGACGGGAGCCGGGTCAGCACGGTGTACTTCCTGATGTCCGAGGAGAACGTCAGGAAGCAGATCGCGCTGCCGTGGATGAGCTTCGGCTCGGACGCCGGCTCGCTGGCGCCGGAGGGCGTGTTCCTGAACTCGAACCCGCATCCGCGGGCGTACGGCACCTTCGCCCGGCTGCTGGGCAAGTACGTGCGTGACGAGCAGGTGATCCCGCTGGAGGAGGCGATCCGGCGGCTGACCTCGCTGCCCGCGGAGAACCTGCGGCTGCGGAAGCGGGGCGCGCTGAAGCCGGGATACTACGCGGACGTGGTGGTCTTCGACCCGAAGACGATCCAGGACCACGCCACGTTCGAGGAGCCGCACCAGTACGCGACCGGCGTGCGGGACGTGTTCGTGAACGGCGTCCAGGTGCTGCGGAACGGGGAGCACACCGGCGCGCTGCCCGGGCGCGTGGTCCGGGGCCCGGGCTGGGTGGGGTGGCGGCAGCAGGATACGGTCGCCGACGGGGCGAACTAGCGGCGGACCGCCCGGCCGCAAAGAGAAGCGCGCCCCCCGCACAGGCGGGTGGGCGCGCTTCGCATCATCGGGTCCGGCGGCTCGAAGTGCTCAGTTCCGGTCCGCGCCGGCCGCCTGTTCCTCGGCGATGCGGAAGAGCGCCTCCATGGTGCGCGCCTTCGACAGCAGCTCCACCGCGGCCCGGATCTGATCATCGTCCTGGTTCGCCCGCTTGAGCCCCTCCTCCTCGCCCCAGGCCGCGCGGGTGATCTCGAACGCCACGTAGTCCAGGAGCGCGCCGTTGGCGCGGTCGTAGAGCGCCCGGTCCAGCTCGATGCCCCGGGCCACGAGGGCGCGGTAGAACGCGTCGGCGAGAGCCGAGTCGACCGGGAAGCCGGGCTTCAGGCCGGGGTGATCGTGGACGTACTGGACCGCGAACTGGAACACCGCCTCGCCGAACCGGGAGCCGTAGCGCTGGATCGCCCGGTCCAGCTCGATTTCGTCCGGGGTCGCGGGCCGCCGCGTGTCGAGCACGATGTCCGGACGAATCCCGCCGCCGCCGTGGAGCGGGCGGCCGCCCGCAGAGCGGAAGGTCGGCGCGTCGTCGCCCGAGGCGACGTCATCCGGGCCGCCTCCGCTGCGTGCGATGGATCCGGACCGGAGCGGGCGCTCGATGGTGCGGCCGGAGGGCGTGTACCACCGCGCGATCGTCAGCTTCAGCGCGTTGCCGCCGGACAGCGGGAACACGAGCTGGGCGAGTCCCTTGCCGAATGTGGTCTGGCCGAGCACCAGCGCCCGGTCGTGGTCCTGGAGCGCGCCGGCCACGATCTCCGCGGCCGAGGCGGTGTACGGCCCCACGAGCACGACCACGGGGAGGCCGTCCAGCTTCTCCGGCGTCCGCGCGAAGTACTTCCGGCTCTCGCCCGGCACGCGACTCCGGGTCTCGACCACGAGCGCGCCGGCATCCAGGAAGAGGTCCGCGAGCTTGACCGACTCCTCGAGGATCCCGCCGGGGTTGCGCCGCAGGTCGAGGATCAGGGCGCGCATCCCCTCGGCCCGGAGCCGGGCGATCGCATCCGCGACCTCCTCCGTGGTCGACTCGCTGAAGAGCACCAGATCCACGTAGCCGATGTCCTCGGTGACCATGTACGCCGCCGGCACGGACCGGATGTGGATCTCGTCCCGGATGATCCGGAACGGGATCGGCTCGTCCACACCCATGCGCGAGATGAGGAGGTCGACCGGCACTCCCTTCGGTCCGCGCATCCGGGCCGCCGCCTGGTCGAGGGACAGACCGTACGTGGACTCGCCGTCGATTTCGATGATCCGGTCGCCGGCCCGGATCCCGGCGCGCTGGCCGGGCGTGCCCGGGAGCGGCGAGATCACGGTGACCCAGTTGTCCTGGAGGCCGATCTGGATCCCGACGCCGGCGTACTCGCCGCTGAACCGGATCGTCATCTCCCGGAGGTTGTCCTGGGTCAGGAAGTCTGCGTAGGGGTCGCCGAGCTCGCGGAGGAACCCATCGATCGCCATGCGATACAGGGAGTCCGGCTCGACTTCGTCCACGAAATGCTCGCGGACGTGGTATATCACCTCCTGGAGCAGGCGTGCCTGGAGGTAGACGTTCGCCCGCGCATCGCCCTGCTGGAGCATCCAGCTCCCGGTGGTGAGCACGACGAAGGCGATGGCGATGGGGGCGACGATCGAGCGGCGCAGCTTCATGGGACCTCCGCATGGGGCGTGATTCGATCTGGATGGTAACGATCGGGCGGGCAAAACCGCAACGGCCCCGGGCGAAGCCGGCGCAGCGCGGGGCGGTCCGCCCCCTTCCGGAAGCCGCTGGCGGGACCGGGGTTGCGCGGGTCCGGGCATGAACCGGTCGCCCGGTTGGGCGTCGGTCTTTCCCTGTCCGATGCGTCCTGTACCGGGGAGGGATGTCGGACACCGGACCGGCGGCCGTCGTGGGCGGAGGCCTCCCGAAGCCGGCGATCGCCACGGAGGGCGGGGAGAGCCCCGGGCGCCGACGGGGCGTGGTCGCGTGCCGAGGCGTGGTCCCCTCGCCCCGGCAGCGGCGCGGCTCCGGCCCCGGGCCGTACGGAGGCTCCGGCGGATCGAACCCGGCGCGCCCGTAATGGATTCGGATCAGGACCTCGCGGGAGGAGGCGCTGCCCTCGAGCCGGGCGGCATCCGGTCTGAGGGCGTTTCCGGGCCCGGGGCCGGGGCCCGCCGGCCGCCTGTGCGTCCCGTGGGATTGGTCCGGGCCCTGTGGGGTATTAGCTTCGGAGTAGCGAACTGCGCGGGCGGCACCGTGGAGCGGCGTCGCCCACGAGCGAGGACGGAGGAGGACGACGACACGATGACAAAGGTCAAGGGAGGCCGTGCGGCGAGGCCGGCGGCGCAGCGGCCGGAACAGAGCGCGGCACGGCCATCGCTTGCACAATGGGCGTGGGAGTGGGTGAAGTCCATCGCGATCGCGGCAGTGATCTTCGTCGTGGTCCGTGCATTTCTCGTCCAGACGTACACGATCACGTCCGGCTCGATGGAGAACACCGCGCTGGTCGGGGATTTCCTGATCGTCAGCAAGGCGGCCTACGGCACGCGCGTGCCGCTCGTCGGACTGCGCATACCGGGTTATGAAGACATCGACCGGGGGGAGATCATCGTCTTCCAGGGTCCCCACCAGCCGGAGCTCGACCTGTTGAAGCGGGTCGTGGGGATCCCGGGCGACACCATAGAGATGCGGAACCGGGTGCTGTACGTGAACGGCGAGCCGGTGGACGAGCCATACGTCCGGCACATCATGCCGGACGCGGATGGGACGCATCCGTCCATGGCGTGGCAGGTGCCGTACCTCCTGAACGGCGGGGCGCCGAACCCGTATCAGCCGTCGCTGAACAACTGGGGTCCGATCGTGGTTCCGCCGAACCAGTACTTCGTGCTGGGCGACAACCGGGATGACAGTCTGGATTCGAGGTACTGGGGCTTCGTGGACCGCGACCTGATCAAGGGCCGGGCGCTGTTCGTCTACTTCTCGTACGACCGGGACCGGGGCCGCCCGTTCGGGTGGCTGCGGGACGTGCGCTGGAGCCGGATCGGGACGGTCATGCGGTGAGGGGCGGTCGGGCTTGCATGGAAAGTAGACCGGGCGCGGTCCGCAGTCTCCCGCGCGGGCACGCGCGGGGGTACGCAGCCCCGGGAGCGGCTCGGCCCGCTGGGCCGGAGCGTCGTGCGGAGCCAGGCGAGCGCCCGTGGGCGTAGAGACCGGCGATACGCGCTGGCCCGTTCGACATCGATTGCGGGATCGTGGAGGGGTGGTGATGGAGGCGTATGAAACCGAGGAAGTCCGGAGTGGAGTGGAAATGAACAGACGCGATCCGGCGGAGCTGAGTCCGACCCGCCTGGCACGGCTGTGTGGGCGGGCGCTGAAGCTCCGCTGCCCGCAATGTGGAGGGCGCGGGCTCCTAAAGACGTGGCTGCGGCTGCGGGAGCACTGCCCGACGTGCGGGCTGAAGCTGGACCGCGGGGAGACGGATCACTTCATTGGCGGGTACACCGTGAACTTCATCGGCGCGGAGCTGATCGTCACGGCGTTCCTGACGGTGGTCGTCCTGCTGTCGTGGCCCGAGGTGCCGTGGGACTTCATCACGTATGGCGGCGCGGTGCTGGCGATCGTGATGCCGGTGGTGACGTACCCGTTCTCGCGCGTGCTCTGGCTCGCGATCGATCTGGCGTTCCAGCCGCCGGTCTCCAGGGACTTCGACCCGACCTCCTCCGTGGAGGCCAGGGCCGTACACGGCGCCGGCTGAGTCATCGGCGGGGAACGGACCCGGGAACGGGGGCGCCGGCGCTGCCGGCGCTTCCGTTCTTTTTCAGCCGACGCTGAGCAGTTCCTTCAACTGCTCCGGGGTCAGCTCATCCGCGCGCCGAGCCCCGAGGCGCCTGCCGGTCCGGGCCACGGGTGGAGCGGCGGGTTGGGTCGCCGGGCTCGCGGGAGCGCCGGCGTAGTCGTACCCCTCCAGCGAAACCCGCTCGAGCTTGAAGCCGATGACCCGCTCGATGGCGTGGACGAACGCCAGCTCCGCGGCGGTCATGAACGTGATCGCGGTGCCGGTCGCGCCCGCGCGGCCGGTGCGGCCGATCCGGTGCACGTAGTCCTCGGGATCCTGAGGCACGTCATAGTTGATGACGTGACTGATCCCCTCGATGTCGAGGCCGCGCTGAGCCACATCCGTGGCCACGAGCACGGGCACGCGCCCCTCGGCGAACGCCGCCAGCGCGTCCGTGCGCTGCCGCATGTCCTTGTCCCCGTGCAGCACCGCTGCGCGGATCCCCGCATCCTTCAGCCGCGCGAGGAGCAGATCCGCCGTCCGCTTGGTGCGGGTGAAGACCAGGACGTGATCCATGCCCGGCCGCCGCAGCAGCTCCAGCAGGAGCGCGGGCTTGCGGTCCGGCCGCACGCTGTACAGGACCTGTTCGACCTTGTCCGCCACCGTGGACTGCGGCGTGATCTCGACCCACGCGGGGTCGCGCAGGATCCGGAGGGCGAGGGCATGCACGCCGTTCGGCATGGTCGCCGAGAAGAAGAGCGTCTGGCGGTCCGCCGGCAGCGCCTCGAGGATCGCCTCGATCTGCGGGCGGAAGCCCATGTCCAGCATCCGGTCCGCCTCATCGAGCACGAGCACCTCGACCTCGGAGAGGTCGACCGTGCCTCGCTCGATGTGGTCGATGAGCCGGCCGGGCGTGGCGACCAGGACGTCGAATCCGGCCCGGAGATTCCGGATCTGCGGACCGATCGGCACCCCGCCGAACACCTCTCCGATCCAGAGCTCGGTGTGCCTGGCCAGGGCGCGGGCGCATTCCGCGACCTGCTGCGCCAGCTCCCGCGTCGGGCAGAGCACCAGCGTGTGGAGCCCCTCGCGGTCGATCTGACGCTCCAGTGCGGGGAGCAGGAACGCCCCGGTCTTGCCGGTCCCGGTCTGGGCGATGCCGACCACATCCCGGCCCGCGCGGGCGTGGGGGATGGTCTTCGCCTGCACCGGCGTCGGCGTGGTCCAGCCGAGTTCGCGTACGGCTGTAAGTAGCTGCGGAGCCTCGATCAGCTCCTCGAAACGTACCAAAGAGAAATCCCTCCCGTCGGTGGGCGGCCCCAGGGGGCCATAAACGCGGAGGCCGGGTCACCTGAGCCAGGGAGGCGCCGGCGCATGGAAGCGCCGCGAGCCTGCCCGCCCGGCTGCCCGGCCTCACCAACATTAGGTCTAATGTAATGGATTACGTGCGTCGCCGCAATGTTTGTCGGGGAATCAGTGACCCGCAGGCCATATCCAATCCCGGCGAACGTCGGAGAAGGCGATCGTGAGCGATGCGCGGATCCCCGCGACAGCCGTTCGCCTGTAAGGGATTGTGGTCGGGTCTGTGCGGGCGTTCGAGCCGTGGTAGGCGAACCGGGCCCGGGCGCGGCTCCGGCCGATGGGCGCACCGCTCTCAGTCGCCGGTGTACATCGGGTTCGGCCGGCGGCGCGTCCACGACGGGGGACGCGATGCGCGCCATGCGGAGGAGCTGGCGGCCCGCCCGGGCCGGGGCTCCGAGCGTCGCGGCGCGCGGCGCCCGCCGATGTCAGGCGGCCAGCGCTCGCTGGCCGGAGCGAGGCCAGTCGTGCGGCTCGGGGACCCGGACCCGGTTGCGCCGCCCGGCAACCGGACGGTCCCGGAAACGAGCCCGCGATCGTTGTCCAGTCGGCGGCTCGTCGATAACGTACCGAACGGGGTCCGATGAGCGCCCCGGACGGCAAGACCCGAGCGGAGGTGGCCAATGACCGTGTTGCCTCGGGAACGTAGCGGGTTGTTCGTCCTGCCCATCGTGATCGCGCTGCTCGCGGCCGGGTGGACGGGAGACTTGCGGGCGCAGGCGGCCGAGCGAACCGATCCGGCCGCCAGCCGGCTGTTCTTCGTGCCGACGGGCCGGACGTTGCCGCGGGGCGAGGCCCAGCGGGGCGCGTACATGGTCTTTCCGTTCGGCACCTATGCTGTCACGGACCGGTTCATGATCTCCGGCGGCACGCCATTGTATCCGGAGCTCACCGGGCGGATGTGGTAACTGGCGCCGAAGCTCGGATTGTATGCTGGCGACCTGCTGAGTTTTGCGGCCGGCGCCCTCCTCATCGTGGGAATCGACGTCATACGGCCACGCCGAGACTCTTCCACCCCTTGCCGACGATCTTCGGCCCTTCCGGTTTCGAAGCGGTGTCACCGACGCTCTGGATCGCGGGCACGGTGGGGACGGAGGATCGTTCGGCAACCGTCGGGTTGGCCACCTCAGCGACGATCGCCGGGGATTGGAGGCCGTACGAGCGTGATATGGTGTCGGCGGGGGCGCATGGCTGCTGGTCCGGCGCTTCGCCGAGGATGGCACGGTGGACCGGGTGGCGAAGCTGATCGGGGAGTTCTACGTTTTGACGCCGTCGCCCCATGGTCCTCGGTGGGACGGGTCGCTCGCCGCACTGGGCATCCGCTTCCTGAACGGCCGGTCCACGGTGGAGGTCGTCGCCGTGGCGAACGTGGAGTACGAGACCGAGATGGTCACGAGGCGGGGCGGCGGCTCCCCGGAGTACTTCCGCCGCCTACGCCTGCGCTTCCGCCAGATCCCGCTGGTCTCGCTGAGCTAGAGGCTCTGAGGCGGGGCCCGCGCGGTCGAGCCCGGATCGATCACGGAGTCCGGACGCGGCCCGGGCGACGGAGCGGGCCGGTGGTGGAGCCGGGAGAGGGACGGGCGGAAGACGCGGTGAAGCAGTGAACCATCGCTGTTCCCGGTCAATGCTCTGTCCGCGGGCAGGAGCGTCCGGCGGGGGCCGGCAAGGTGAGCGGGGCGGCGCGGGGATTCGCCAGGAGTACTGGAGAACGTCATTTCAGGCAGTGGTGCCGTCGTCGGCTGGCGGTGGGATCGGCATCGAGCCCGGGCGGATCGGCCCGGATCGGCCGTCGCGGGTCGGCGCACGAGGAAGTCAGGTCGGGAACACTTTCATGTCGCATGACGTGGGACACCTCCGGGCATGGGTGATGGCGACCCGCCCGGGTCAGGGATTGCGGGGCAGGGGTCGGGGGGTGCGGCCAGCTCCGGCTCCAGGCGGCCGGCGCCCCTCCGGGGCGGCGGGGTGATGGGCGGGGTGAACGGCCGCTCCATGGGCGAACGTGGACGGGAGATCGGCGCGCCGGTCTCTGGCGTGGCGGAGGAGGGCGGCCAGGTCGTGGTCGTGGAGCTCGGATCCCTGATCGATCCGGCAGACGCGTGCGCCCGGCTGCGTGCGCTTCCCTACCCCATGCTGCTCGAGAGCGTGGCGCGTAGCGGGGAGGCCGGCCGACACTCGTTCCTGGTGTGCGATCCGTTCCTGCTCGTCCGGAGCAAGGACGGCCGGGTGGAGGCGAAGCGGGGTGGCGGCCAGTGGCGGCCGGTGGACGGATCCGGGCCGGACCCGTTCGCGGTCCTGCAACGTCTCCTGTCCCGCTTCCGAATGCCGAGCCTGCCGGGGCTCCCTCCATTCCAGGGCGGGCTCGCCGGCTATTTCGGCTACGACCTGCTGCATCATCTCGAGAGGGTCCCCGCCCCCGCCCACGACGACCTCGCCCTCCCGGATCTGTTCGTCGGCTTCTACGACTGGGTCCTGGCCTGGGACCACGAAGCGGGACGGTGCGTGCTGGTCTCGACCGGGCTCCCGTTCCGGGGCGCCCGGGCGCGGCGGCGAGCTGTGGCCAGGGCGCGTGCGGTCCAGCGGTTGCTCGCGGAGCCGGGACCGGACGCTCGGGATCGCGCGGCCAGGGCGTTCCTGGAGGGCGATGACGCTCCTCCGCCGCCCTCCACCTCCCCACCCCGCCACCCGATCCCGGAGTTTCCCGGCGTCCGGTCCACGTGTTCGCCGGACGACTTCCGCCGCATGGTCGCGCGGACGCGGGACTACATCCTGGCCGGGGACCTGTTCCAGGCGAACATATCCCATCGGTTGGAGGTCCCGTGGGCCGGCGACCCCTTCGAGCTGTACCTGCGCGTGCGGGCGAGCAACCCTGCGGACTTCGCGGCGTACCTCGACCTGGGACCGGGGGCGGGCGCCGTAGTCAGCGCGTCACCGGAGCGATTCCTGTACGTGACGGGTCGGGAGGTCGAGACACGGCCGATCAAGGGGACGCTGCCGAGGGGCCGGACGCCGGCGGAGGACGCGGAGCTGGCGGCAGCGCTCCAGGCGAGCCCGAAGGACCGGGCGGAGAACATCATGATCGTGGACCTGCTGCGGAACGACCTCTCGCGGGTCTGCGAGGATGACTCGGTGCAGGTCGAGGCGCTCTGCGCCCTGGAGCATCACCCCACGGTCCATCACCTGGTCTCCATCGTGACCGGCAGATTGCGGCCGGACGTGGACGCAGTGGACCTGCTCCGGGCGGCGTTTCCCGGCGGGTCGATCACCGGCGCGCCCAAGGTCCGGGCCATGCAGGTGATCGCCGAGCTGGAGCCGACGAGGCGGGGCGTGTACACGGGCGCCGTCGGATACATCGGATTCGACGGGGGCATGGACACGAACGTGGCGATCCGCACGATGGTGGTTCGGCGCGGCGTCGCGTACCTCCAGGTCGGTTGCGGGGTGGTCCTGGACTCGGATCCGGACCGGGAGTACGCGGAGAGCCTGGCCAAGGCGCGCGGGCTCCTGGCGGCGCTGGAGGCGTGCTCGTGATCGTGCTGATCGACAACTACGATTCGTTCGTCCACAATCTCGCGCGGTACCTGAGGCGGCTCGGCGAACGGACGGTGACGGTGCGGAACGACGAAGTCGGCGTGGACGACGTGGCGGCGCTCGCGCCGTCGCACATCGTCATCTCGCCGGGGCCGTGCTCGCCTGCGGAGGCGGGGATCTCGCCGGAAGTCGTGACGCGGCTCGGCGCGGCGGTGCCGATCCTGGGGGTGTGCCTGGGGCACCAGTGCATCGCGGCGGCATACGGCGGGCGGATCGTGCGGGCCCGACGGCCCACGCACGGCCGGGCCACCGCGGTCTCCCACACGGGCGCGGGCATCTTCGAAGGGCTCCCCTCCCCGTTCCAGGCCGGGCTGTACCATTCCCTCGCCGTTGCGCGGGAGGACCTCCCCGCCGAGCTGGAGGTCGTGGCGGTGGATGACGCGCGCGAGATCATGGCGATCCGCCACCGCCAGCACCCGGTCTGGGGGGTGCAATTCCATCCGGAATCGATCCTGACCGAGCACGGCCCCGCCCTGCTACGGAACTTCCTTTCGCTGGGCGCGCCGGCCGGGGCGGCCGTTTCCGCCGGGCGGGAGCCGCGGCCATGACCACCGTGTGGGTGAACGGCAGGTTGGTGGACCCGGACCGTCCCGCGCTCCTGCCGCTGGACCGGGGCTTCACGCTGGGCGATGGGCTCTTCGAGACCATGCGCGCGTACGGCGGTCGGATCTTCCGGTTGCAAGAGCACCTGGCCCGGCTGGAGGCGGGCCTGCTGCGGCTCAAGCTGCCGGTCCCGGCGGGCCTTAAGGACGCGGTGCTGGAGACGCTCGCCGCGAGCGGCCACCGGGACGCGATGGTGCGGCTCACGGTGAGCCGTGGCCCGGATGGGGAGGACGGCCTCGAGGCGACGTCGCACCCCACCGTCGTCGTCTCGGCGAAGGCCTACGCCCCGGATCCGCGCTGGTACGAGGACGGGATCCGGGCGGCGGTGGTGAGCGCGCGGGTCAACGAGTTCGCGGCGACCGCGGGCTTGAAGCAGATCGGATACCTCGAGCCGCTCCGGGCGCAGGCGGAGGCGAAGGCCGCGGGCGCGGATGAGGCGATCCGGCTGGACACGCAGGGCCACGTTGCGGAGGGCGGCATGAGCAACGTGTTCCTGGTGGTGGAGGGCGTGCTCCGGACTGCGCCGGCGTCCTGCGGGATCCTGCCGGGAATCACGCGGGCCGCCGTGCTCGAGCTGGCCGGCGACCAGGGACTCGAGGTGTTCACGGCGCCGATCCCGCCATCCGCGCTGGAGCGCGCGTCCGAAATCTTCATCACGAGCAGTCTGAGAGAGCTGGTTCCCGTCACGCGGCTCAACGGTCGGCCGGTGGGGGACGGGCGGCCGGGTCCCATCACCTTGCGGCTGCTCGCCGCGTACAGGGCGCTCACGCGGGAAACCGGGACTCCATCCTGAGCGCGGCTCGTGCGCCGCGCCATTACGCCGATGGCACGTGGGCTGCATCGGACCGTCGCATGCCGCGTCCGTCGGTCCCCGATCCGGCGAACAGACCGGAACGGGTGCCGGCGTGTGTTGAGCGTCGGGCAGCTCCGGCGTCACCGGACCGAAAAGGTGATCGTGCGCAGGTCCGGAGCGGCAAGCCAGGGATCCGGTCACTCCCCGCACCTGGAGGAACAATGAACATTTCGCACCTGCGCCGCGTGGCCGTGCCGAGCCCGCTCCTGGTGCTCGCGGCCGTCTTCTCGACCGCCGCTTGCGAGCCCCAGCCGACGCCCGAACCCGAGGCGGCAGCCCCACCGGCGCCGGTGGAAACGCCGCAGCCCGCCACCACCACGCTGACGGACCCGGAGATCGTGATGATCGTGATGACCGCGAACTCCGTGGACTCCGCGAACGGCGAGATGGCGCGCCAGCGGGCCGAGAACCCGCAGGTCCGGCAGTTCGGCGAGCGCATGGTGGCGGACCACTCGAGGCTGAATCAGCAGGCAGCCCGGCTCGCCCAGCAGCTCAACGTCACGCCGCAGGAGAGCGACGTGAGCCGCCAGCTCCAGCAAACCGGACAGCAGACGCGGGACCAGCTCGGTCAGCTCTCGGGCGCGGATTTCGACCGCACCTACATGCAGGGCGAGATCTCGCTGCACCAGAACGTGCTCGACATGATCGACACCACCCTGCTCCCGAACGCGCAGAACCCGGAGCTGCGCTCCTTGCTGGAAGAGGCGCGGCCGATCATCCAATCGCACCTCGAGCAGGCCCGCCAGATCCAGGGCCAGCTGGCGGCCCGGTAGTCCGGCGGCAGATCGCTCCTCCCGGCGGCCCGGCAACGGCCCTCGTGCGAACGGGTGGCCCCCCGCTGCGCCCGGCGCTGCAGCGGAGCCACCCGTTCACGTGAGGGGCGTACTGGCGCCCGTTCTGGCCGGAATCTACCTTTTCGCATGCGCGGAACGCGAGGCCGCCACGGTCCCGCCATCCGCCGGGAGCCCTTCAGCTGGACTCGATCATGTGGCTGTCGTTCATCGCGTTTGGTGTCGGTCTGCTCGGACTGTATTTCGGCGCCGAGTGGCTCGTCCGGGGCGCGGCCCGGCTCGCCCGTTCCTTCGGCGTCAGCGTCCTCATCGTCGGATTGACCGTGGTGGCGTTCGGCACGTCGATGCCCGAAATGGTCGTCAGCGTGCTGGCATCGATCCGCGGTCAGGCCGATGTGGCCACCGGCAACGTCGTGGGATCCAACGTCTTCAACCTTGCGGCGATCCTCGGCGTCTCGGCGTTGATTCACCCGCTGACCGTCCAGGCGCGGCTCGTCTCGCGGGACATGTCGCTCATGCTCATCGCGTCCCTTCTCATCGCCGGCCTCGCTCTGGACCACGCCTTCGGCCGGGTGGATGGCCTGATCCTCCTCGCCGCGTTCGTCGGCTATGCCCTGCTCATGATCCGGGCGGCTCGGTACGCGACACCGAGGGTCGAGGAGGAGTACCGGGAATTCGAGGTCGCCCAGGCGCTCGAACCACCCGACGTCGCCCGATGGAAGAATTTCTTGCTGATTCTCACCGGGCTCGTGGCGCTCGTGGTGGGTGCGCGCCTGCTGGTGGATGCCGCGGTCGAGTTCGCACGGGCGGTCGGCGTATCCGAGCTGGTGATCGGCCTCACTATCGTGGCCGCGGGCACGTCCCTGCCCGAGCTGGCGACCTCCGTGGTGGCCGCGTTCCGCAGGGAGACCGACATCGCGGTGGGCAACATCGTCGGCTCCAACATCTTCAACGGCCTGGCGATCCTCGGGACGTCCGCGGTCATCCATCCCCTTAACGTGGCGCGCCCGCTGCTCCGCATCGACATCCCGGTCATGATCGCCATCAGTCTCCTGACCATTCTGCTCGCCCGCACCCGTCTGCGGATCGACCGGTGGGAAGGCGCCGTGTTGCTCGGAACCTACGGCTTCTTCACCTGGCTCATGCTGGAGCGGGCCACGAGCGAGGCCGCGAGCATCGCCCCGTTCCTCGGCGGCCCGGCCTGATCGGCACCGCGGACGACCGGTAGCCGGATCCTCCGATCGACAAACGTTCCAGCGATCTGCCCTGGTCCGCCGTGGGTGGCGTGGTCGGGCACCGGGCAGACCGGGCGCGGGCCGACGCCGCGCCCGGTCCGCTAGCGGGCCGCAGCCGGCCGGGCCCCGGCGCGCCAGGCCCGGTGCTCGGTCAACCGGCCGCGCGGCCCGTGCACCACGGACGCCGCGCGGTCGCGTCCGGGAAGCGGTCAGCGCAGCCGGTCGAGGAGCGCGCGGAGCGAATCGGCGGGGAGCGGCGCGCGGCCGGTCACGAGGAAGCCACTGCGCTCAACGGTGAACGTCACGAGGGGGTCGGGCGATGCTCCGGCCTTGGCCGCCTGTGCCGCCCGGGACGCCTCCGCCTCTACGGCCGGCGCCGCGGCGGCCGGGGACGCGCGCCGCTGGAGCAGTTCGAGCTCGCGCCCGTCCGGGAGCCGCTGGCGGACACGGACCGTGTAAACGCCGTCCGTGACCGCGCCCTCGACGGCGAGCACCTCCAGCTCCGGGACCGCCAGGAGCGGGCCGCCGAGCCGGCGCTCGCCTTCCTCGCGGCTGAGTGATTTCCACGGAGAGACGACCACGCTCATTGTCGCGGCCTCGACGGTCGTCGGGGCGACCAACCTGTCGGCGACTTGCTCCGTGTCCGCCACGGGCCGCGCTCTGGCCGCCCCCGCCTCCACCCGCCCGGCGACCGGCGCCGGCCTCGGTGCCCCCGCGAGCGGGCGCCTTGCCGGGAGCGCGGCCGCGGTTTCCGTATCGGCTGCCGCGGCGACCGCCGCACCCGCCTGATCCCCCGCCTGGGCGCCCCCGCGGGCCGCCGACTCATCCGGCCGCGCCGTCGCATCGGCCAGCGGCTCGCCCTCCGCACCGGCGCGTGCCCCCGCGGCCGGCGCATCCGGCGCACGGGCCGTGCTCCGGGGCGGAGCATCGGCGGGCGCGGGCGGCGTGGCGTGCTCCGGGGCCCCGACCGCCGACGTGGCCGACTCGAGGGCGTAGGGCTGGGGGGCGGAACGGAAGACCGCCTCCCGCGCATACCAGCCCATGGCCAGCGCGAGCGCGATGCTCGCCGCCCAGGCCACGCCGGCCCACGGACGCGAACGCCCAGGACCCGCATGCGGCACCGGTGCGCCGCCCGCGGAAGCCGTCCCCCCTGCGGCTGCGGCGTCCTCGGCCTCCCGGGCGCGGCGTCGCGCCAGGATCGCCTCGAAGGGCGGCACGTCGACGCGCTCCGGACCGGCCGCCGCGAGGATCGCACCGCTGCGGTCCCGGTACGCCCTCGCCTCCTCCAGCCGCGCGCGGCACTCGGCGCACGCGTCGATGTGTGCGACGATGGCGTCGGCTCCCGCCCCGGCCACGGCCTCGAGCTGGCCATCGAGGCAGGCGTGCAGGTGCGCGTCATCCACGTGCGGCATGTTGCTCCTCCAGCGCGTTGTACGCGTCGACCAGCCGCTTGCGGGCGCGGCTCAACGTGGTGCCCACGGCGCCCGGCGAGAGGCCGGTCTGCTCCGCGATCTCGCGGTAGTCGAGGCCCGCGTCCCAGAGCAGGAGCACGTCCCGGTCTCGCTCGGACAGGGCGGCGAGGGCGCGGCGGACGGTCTCGAGCTTCTCGTTCCGCTCGAGACCGGCGGCGGGATCCTCCATGCTCTTCTCCCTCGACTCGGCGTCGAAACGCAGCAGGGTGAGGTGCTTCTTGCGCCGAACCACGGCCCGGGCCTCGTCCATGGCCAGGTTCGCGGCCACGCGGAAGAGCCACGCCCGCGGGTTGTCCGGCTGCCGGTCCAGCGCGCGGACGAACGCTTCCTGGGCAAGCTCGTGCGCGCGCTCCTCGTCCCACACCTTCCGGTGCAGGAAGCGCACGAGCGATTCGTAGTTCGCCCGGTAGACCTCTTCCCAGTCGACGCTCACGGTCCCCCGTAGTGGGTTCGGTTGCCCGGCTCCGGGCGCGACGCCGCGAGGGCGGCCCCACGACGTCGCCTCCCGGAGACCCGGGATCGGTTCCCTACCGCTGCGCAGGCCACGGGCGCTTCCCGCAGCCACGCGCCGCGACAGCTCAGCCGCGGAACTCGCGGACCAGGCGGCGCACCTCCTCCCGCGACAGGTTGCGCACGCCGCCCGGCGCCACCTTGAACGCGACGCCGTGCCCGGCCACGATCGAGTGCTCGAACGCGCTCCAGTACGGGCGGAGCTCCGGCGCGGCCTCGAGGAGCGCGAAGTACGCGGGGCCGTACGGCTCTATGTGTACCGTCTTCCCGGACGGCTTGTGCCCGAGGTCCGTCCAGATGCCGTCGCGCTCCACGAAGAACCGGCCGGCGACGAGCTTTGGGGCCGCCGTGGCTTCGTGTACGGCCGCGGGAGCCACGGACTCGAACGCCGCGATCTCGGCCCGCTCCAGCTCCGCGCCGCTCCGGGCGAGCATCCGCCGGCCGTCCCGGGCGGACGCGGCCACCGCCGCCCTCCCGGTCGCGGACTTCGCGGGAGCCCGGTCCACCGCCATGGGCGCGATCCGGACGTCCGGCCCCGAACGGTGGTCGCGCGCCAGGACCTCCGGTTCCTGGACGAGATAGGCCGTGTACTCGCTCAGCAGCCCGTAGCGGAGCGCGAGCCGGCGGGCCTCCTCGACCAGCTCGGGCGTGGCGCCCTCGAGCCGGATCGTCTGCATGAGCGCGCCGAGCTTCCTCGCCGCCCAGAGCCGCGGGATGTAGTCGTTGCCCGATTCGTGGGCGGGGAACCGGACCGCGGCGCCGTACCGCTCGGTCCGGCCGCTGCGCCGGCCGACGAGCTCGATCCTGCCGGACCGATCCGCGCCCGTGCGCTCGTAGCGGCCGAAGATCACCAGATCCTCGCCCGCGAAGAGGTCGGGCAACACCTGCGGGTAGACCTCGGTGAGCCGCACCGGCGCGTTCGCCAGCACGAGGTCGGTCAACACCGGATACCGGATCTTGTGCGCGAGGGAGGCGACGGCGCTCTCGACGTCCTCCCCCGGCGCCACGTACGCCGTCGTGCCCCGGCCGGCGGCGCTGAGCCGGTCGAGGAGGTACGTGTTGACGTCGTAGCCGACGCCGAAGGTGAAGATGCGCGCGCGGCGGCGGGCCTGCTCCGCGATCTGCGCGATCCGGTCCGGATCCGTCTCGCCGGTGGACGGCTGGCCGTCCGTGATGAAGATCACGATCGGCAGGCGCTGCTCCGGCGAATCGAGTCGGAACGCTTCGGCGAGGGCGCCGGAGATGTTCGTGCCGCCGGACGCCTGGAGGCCGTCGATCCACCGGTGCGCCCGCTCGATCTCCGTGCCTCGCGCCGGCGTCCAGCCCGGCCGGTACGACACGACGCGGCTGCTGAACGTGATCAGGCGGAACCGATCCTCCTCGCCGAGCGTCCCGAGGAGCTGGCGGAGCGCATCCCGCGCCTGGACGATCTTGCTGCCGGACATGGAGCCGGACACGTCCAGGACCACGGTCACGTCGCGGGGTTGCGTCGCCTCGCTCACCTGGCCGGGCGAGAGCGTCAACATGAAGTAGCCGTCCTCGTCATCGGCCCGATGGGTGACGAGCGTGGTGCCGACGGGGCCCCGGGCGAAGGGGAGGAAGAGCGAGAAGTGGCCGGCCAGGGTGCCCACCGGCTCGACGACCAGGGCGCCGTTCTCGCGCTTCACGCGCAGCTCGTGGGTGGGCGAGAACGGGTCGTGGAACCGGGAACCGTCCTGCGCGCGGAGCGTGGAGACGAGCGGTGCGGGTTCGGTATCCCGATGAGGGACGGGTGCGACGTCGCCTCCGACGCCCCCCGGTCCCCGATTCCGACCGCCGGCGAGGTACCGGAACTGGAGCGCGTCCCCGGCGCGCTCGAGGACCTGCGTGTAGCGGAGCGTGATCTTGCGCCTCTCGCCGGGCGCGAAGGGGAAGATGCGGGCGCGGAGGAGGCCATGCCCCGCCAGCTCGATGAGGGCGGGGTCCCTCTTGCTGCGAACGATCTCTTCATAGATCTTCCGGGCGCGCTCGGCATCCATGGTCTCGCCGCGCAGCTCCTCATCCCCCTGGAAGAGCGAGAAGTCGGCGAACACGGCCTCGCCCGGGAGCGGGTAGAGGTAATCCGCCTCGTTGAAGGGGCCTCCGCGGTTCTCGAACCACTCCTCGACCTCGACGCGGGCGATGCGGTCCGTGACCTCGATCGAGACCGCGGTGCGCAGCCTGACCACCGCGGCGCCGGGCCGCTCATGGTGCCGCACCTCGACCCAGCCCTGGGCGTGGAGCGAGGCGGGCGCGAGGAGCGCGGCGGCGAGCGCGAGCGCCGGGGCGATGCGGCGGACGCGGCCGATCGCGCGGGCGAGCCCGGGTGCGGGAGCGGACGCCTGCGCCCGGGCCGATCCGGGACGGGTACCGAGTGGGCCGCCCCGGGTGTGCGGGTTCGCCGCGGGAGATGCGCGGAGGCGGGCGGTGCCCCCGGCGCTTTCCGGCATCGGGACGTCGTCGCCGCCGCCAGTTCGCTGCGGCCGACCAACGCGGGTAGCGGTGTGCAGTGCGGTCGTCATGGCATCCTCCCGATTGGGTTCTCGGGCCCTATGACGACGCAGACGGAGAAGTTTGCACACGGGGCCAGCCAACCGGCGGGGCGGGTGCCGGCAATCGGTCGCCCGTTCATGGAGGTGCCGGTCGCGCGCGGCCCGCGGGAACCCCGGGGGTGCGAGCGGTGTTCATGGTTCCGGTATTTCCCCCGGACACAACCTGGCTATTACGCATGCTTCCTCATCCGATGGAGCTCGCCATGATCCGTGACAGCTCGCGGGACTCGTTCCCGGTATCCGGGTCCTTTATCGAATCTGTCGAATCGACGTCCGGCGCTCGCCGCGGCCCGGCCGGGTCCGACGCCCGCAAGGCGCCGGTCCATGGGAGGGGCCGCGCGGCCGGAGGGCTGGTCGCGCTGGGCGCCGTGCTGGCGCTCGGGGCGGCGACGGCCGCGCCGGCGCAGGCCCAGGGGGGTGCGCAGGTCGTCGAATCGGAGCACTACACGTTCCGGGTCGTGACGGTGGCGGACGGGCTCCAGCACCCGTGGTCGATTGCGTTCCTGCCGAACGGCGACATGCTGATCACGGAGCGGCCGGGGCGGCTGCGGATCGTGCGGAACGGCAAGCTGCTGCCCGATCCGGTCCCGGGGGTGCCGCCGGTTCGGGCGCAGGGCCAGGGCGGGCTCCTGGACGTGGTGCCGCACCCGGACTTCGCGAACAACCGGCTGCTGTACCTGACGTATTCCAAGCCGAACGAGGACGGGAGCGAAGCCACCACCGCCGTGGCGCGGGCGAAGTTCGAGAACGACCGGCTCACGGACCTCGAGGAGATCTTCGTGGCGCAGGCGTGGAGCCGGGGCGGGAACCATTTCGGCTCGCGGCTCGTGTTCGACGGCAAGGGCCACATCCTCATCACGGTCGGCGACCGCGCCGCGCGGCCGGAGCTGGAGACGGCCGAGCGCCATCCCGCCCAGCTCCTGACGAACCACCAGGGCACCGTGATCCGGCTTTACGAGGACGGGCGCGTCCCGGAGGACAACCCGTTCGTGGGGCGGTCGGACGCGCTGCCGGAGATCTGGAGCTACGGGCACCGGAACCCGCAGGGCCTGGCGCTGCACCCGGAGACCGGGGACCTGTGGCTGAACGAGCACGGCCCGCAGGGCGGGGACGAGCTGAACCTGGTCCGGCCCGGCCTCAACTACGGCTGGCCGGTGATCGGGTACGGCGTCCAGTACGGCGGATCGATCATCCACCGGGGCACGGCGCAGGAGGGGATGGAGCAGCCGGTGCACTACTGGGTGCCGTCCATCGCGACGTCGGGGCTCATGATCTACACCGGCGACAAGTTCCCGGCCTGGCGCGGGAACATCTTCGTGGGCGGGCTGGCCGGTCAGCAGCTCGCGCGCCTCACCATGGACGGGCAGCGAGTAGTAGCGGAGGAAACCCTGCTGCGTGGTATTGGGCGGATACGTGATGTGCGCCAGGGCCCCGACGGCTACATCTACCTTGCCATCGACGACCGGCCGGGCGGGTTGACGCCCGTGGTCCGGCTGGAGCCGATCCCGGGGTTCTGAGGCGGGGCGGTTTCCGGGTCCGTTCCCGTGGAGCGTCCAGCGGCTGGCGGACGCCGCGAGGAACGCGGCCCGGGGCCCGGGAGGGCCGACAGGACGACGTCGCATCCTTCCGCGACGTCCCGGATGTTCCCGGCAGCAATGTCATCTCCGGACGTCTCGTGCGTCATAGCAGCAGGCGGCACGAGAGCGCGGGCCGGCGGTCGGCGGCCGGTTCCGGATCGGGGACCGCCGTGGGCCCGGGCCAGACGGGCGCCCCCGGCCCCGGTGGTGTGCGGACCGCCACTCCCATCGCGGCACCGGTGCATGGGATCCACGAACCGCGGCACGGTGTAGCAACCCGAATCACCGTTCCTGGCGTACGCATCGCGCCGGGTTGACCCCGAATCGAAGAGCGGCCGGCTCGACCGGCCCCGGCCCCGGCGCGACTCATCCGTCCGGAAGGGCGCCGACCCGACCAGGCGCCCGGTGGCACGAAGCGTAGAGCTCGTCCGGACCTACCGGCGGTCCGCCGCATACGGCTCGCTCATTGCAGCGGAGCACTGCCGGATTCCCGTTACGGAATCGTCTCGACAAACCGGCTGCCCGCCGACGGGTGCCATGGCCGGGCTCCGGCATTCCGGCGCAGGAATTGCCACCGCGGGCGTATGATCCGCCGGCCAGGCGTTATCGAACCCACAAGGATGCAAGTAGACATCGTGGCGAACGACGTATCACTCGGAGTACTGGAAGTCCTGGGGAACGGGAGCGGCTTCATCCGTCGGCGTGAAGCAAGCTACCTACCCGGGCAGAACGATATCTACGTAGCCCAGAAGCTGATCCAGAAACACGGGCTCAGGACGGGCGACGAGTTGAGCGGGGAGGTGGGACGCTCGCCAGGCAAGGGGAAGAACCCTCCGCTGATCAGCGTCCACACGGTGAACGGCGTACCGCCGGAGATGCTGAATCACCGCCCGCAATTCAGCCGCCTCAGCGCCCTCCATCCCAACGAGCAGCTCATCCTCGACTGCGGCCTCATGCGTCGCGGCCAGCCGGACTACACGAACCGCGTGATCGACCTGTTCTGCCCGTTCGGGAAGGGGCAGCGCGCGTTGATCGTGGCGCCGGCCAAGGCGGGGAAGACCACGGTCCTCCAGGCGGTGGCGGAAGGGGTGGTGCGGAACTATCCCGACACCAGGCTGATGATCCTGCTGATCGACGAGCGCCCCGAAGAAGTCACGGAGATGGAGAACTGCGGTTTCGGGGAGGTGATCGCGTCGAGCTTCGACCATCCGGCGGAGCGGCACGTGGCGGTGGCGGAGATGACGCTGGAGCGCGCCCGCCGGCGGGTGGAGATGGGCGAGGACGTGGTGATCATCCTGGACTCGATCACCCGGCTGGCGCGGGCGTACAACACCGTCGAGCAGGGCAGCGGCCGCACGCTGACCGGGGGGCTGGACGCGAATTCGCTGGAGAAGCCGAAGCGGTTCCTGGGCAGCGCACGCAAGATCGACCCGGCGCAGGGCGGCGGGTCGCTCACGATCATCGCCACCGCGCTGGTGGACACGGGCTCGCGGATGGACCAGGTCATCTTCGAGGAATTCAAGGGCACGGGGAACAGCGAGCTGGTCCTGAGCCGCGAGCTGGCGGACCGGCGCATCTTCCCGGCGATCGACATTCTGGCCAGCGCCACGCGGCGTGAGGAGCTGCTGCTTTCCGAGGAGATGCTCAGTATCTCGAGGGCGCTGCGCCGCCAGCTCTCCGGCTCGACTCCCGCCGATGCGATGCAGGAAGTGCTCGTCCTGATGAAGCGCACGAAATCGAACGCCGAGCTGGCGAGTCGGGTCACGGCGCAGATCTGAAGAACGGGGCTGCCGGTCGGCGCGGGTCCGGGCGTGCGTCGCGGATCCGACGACCCTCCACTCCGACCCCGTCTCCCGGCGGCGCGCCGTGCGGGTCCTCCCGCGGCCGCGCCCCTCTTTCATCTTCGCGGTGTTCCTGGCGGGCCGACGCGGGCGTGGACTCTCGAGAACGCGGGGCGACACGGAAACCCGTGCGCCGGGCGGTCCGTAGGTACGGGCAGTCTCCTACGCGCGTGAGGCGCTGGACCAGCAAGCCGTAGAGGGATGGAGGACCTCGCATGTCACGGTTGCACGTACTTCTCGGCACGGCTCTACTGATCGCGGCGACGGCGGCGCCGGTCCGGGCGCAGGATCCGGAGTCGCCGGCCTCGACGTGGACCGGTCGGAGCCTGGACCTGGCCATCAACGGATACGGGGTGAGCCTGGGCAACTCGCCGGGGATCAACGGGCTGCGGATCAACTGGCGGGATCGCGAGCTGCACCGGGTGAACGGCGTGAACCTCACGCTCTGGCGGCCGGGTGAGAACGTGGGCGGCACGATCAACGGCGTTGCGCTGGGCGTGGCCGCGCCGGCGGCCGGGCGGATTACCGGGGTGGCGGCGGGGTTGGGGGCGGTGGTGGCGGAGCGCCATCTCCGCGGGATTTCGGTCGGCGGCCTGGCCGTGGTCTCCCAGGGAGGGCTGGACGGGATCCACGTCGGCGGGCTCGGGGTGGTGAGCGGCGCTGCATCCCGGGGGATCCGGGTCGGCGGGCTCGCGGTGGTCACGGGCGGCCCGGCGACCGGCCTCAGCCTCGGCGGGCTGGCCGTGGTCTCGGAAGGCGACCAGCGCGGCGCGAGCGTGGCCGGGCTCGCAACCGTGTCGAACGGCAGCATGTGGGGCTTCAACGCGAGCGGGCTCGCCACGGTCGCCCAGGGCGACATGCGTGGATTCAACGCGGCCGGTCTCGCGACCGTGGCGGAGGGCTCCATGACCGGGGCGAACCTGAGCGGGCTCGCCACTGTGTCGCAGGGGCGGATGAGCGGCCTGAACGTCAGCGGGCTGGCCACGGTCGCGCAGGGTCGGATGACCGGCGTGAACCTGGCCGGGCTCGCCACGGTCGCGCAGGGCGGCATGGCCGGCATCAACGCCAGCGGCTTCGCCACCGTCTCCGCCAGCTCCATGACGGGCGTGAACCTGTCCGGGATCGCGACGGTGACGGAAGGCACGGCCCGGTGGGTGAACGGCGCCGGCGGCGCGCTCGTGGCCAACCGGTCGCTCCAGGGATTGAACGTGGGCGGCCTCGCCGTGGTCGCGAACCGGGCCCTCCAGGGGATCAACCTGAGCGTCGGCGCGCTCGTGGGCGGCCGGGAGGTGACGGGACTGAGCACCGGCGGGCTCGCCGTGGTCTCGGGGGACGGGGATGTGCGGGGGGTAGCGCTTTCGGTCGGCGCCGTCGTGGCGGATGAGGCCTTGCGCGGCTTCGCCGTGGGCGGCTACAAAGTCGAGGCCCGGGACATGAAAGGGCTGGCCGCTTCGGTGGCCCGGATCAAGACGAGCGCGATGACCGGCGTGTCCATTGGAGCGTACAACGAGATCCGGGGTAGACAGACCGGTCTGAGCATCGGACTCTTCAACACGGCGGACGAGTTGAAGGGCGTGCAGATCGGTCTGCTGAACCGCGCGCGCAACAACCCGCCGCCGTTCAGGTTACTCCCGCTGATCAACGTGCACTTCGATTGACGGAGCGATGACGACGAGGGAGCGGAACGTGAGGGGGGCGCCGCACATTCCGACCGGGAGCGGCGCGACGGAGACGTATCGCCCGCCTTATCTCGCGGCAGGCATTGCGGCGCTGGCGGTCTGGATCCTCTACGTGGTCACGCTTGCGCCGACCACCTGGTTCTGGGACACGAGCGAGTACATCGCCACGGCGCACATCCTGGGCATCCCGCACCCGCCGGGCAA
>ERZ777003.123-NODE-123-length-157416-cov-14.080344_pt1 | contig 157416 bp, 126 predicted proteins | sample MGYA00374956_ERZ777003 | MGnify/ENA primary metagenome ERZ777003 (study PRJEB29302, sample SAMN06268252) | bioreactor metagenome | isolation source: Joint BioEnergy Institute, California, USA | place: USA:Joint BioEnergy Institute, California, USA | collected... | reverse complement strand
GGAGGGCTCGCAGATGACGATGCCCTTGCCCCGCACGTAGACCAGGGTGTTCGCGCCGCCCAAGTCAATGCCAAGGTCGGTGCCGGTCCAGCTGAGAATTGATCGGAATGGCCAGATCACGCTGGTCTCACTTTGCTACCGCCGGGGCGGTAAATGACGTTCTACCGTCAACAACCGACGCCGCGGAGCCGCACCGCGTCCGCCGTGCGGGCCACCGCCAGGCGATAGGCCGCGCTGCGCAGTGAAATGTCGTGCTCGGCCGCCATATCCCAAACGTGTGCGAATGCCGTTGAGAGACGCGTTCGAACATAGGCATCCACCTGTGTCTCTTCCCAGGGCTGGCCGTGGAGGTTGGAGACCCATTCGGCATGGGAGGCGATGACACCCCCGGCATTGGCGACGATGTCGGGCACGACGACAACCCCGCGCGCGGCGAGCGTCTCGTCCGCGTCCACAGAGACCGGCCCGTTCGCCGCCTCGACGATCAATGGCGCCTGGACGCGGTCGACGTTGTCCGCGGTGATCTGCTCTTCGAGCGCCGCCGGGATGAGCACATCCACCGGCAACTCGAGAACCTCGCCGGGAGCGAGGCGGCTCGTCTCCGGTCCGAACGAATCGGCAATGCTCGCCAGCACGCGGCCCGGTACGGCTTGCAGCCCGGAGATGAGATCAGCAACGGCGAATCCTTCGGGGTTGTAGAAGTCGCCCGAGATATCGCTCACGCCGACGATGCGGCAACCCGCGTTCGCCAGCGCGAGCGCCGTCACCGACCCGACTTTGCCGAACCCTTGGATTGCGACCGTCGTTGAGCGGGGATCGCGGCCCGTCCGATAGAGTAGTTCCAGCGTTATGGCTGCGACGCCGTTACCCGTCGCCGCGCCGCGCCCTGGAATGCCGCCGAGCGCGATGGGCTTCCCCGTGACGGTTGCCCAGACGTTGCCGTCCGTATCGCCGCCGATGGCCTCCATCAGCCAGACCATCGTCTGCTCGTCCGTATTGACATCCGGAGCGGGGATGTCGCGCCATGGACCGGCGATCGGGCGGAGTGCCACGCCGAAGCGCCGCGTCAGGCGCGCCAGCTCCGTGCGCGACAGCATCCGTGGGTTGACACGGATGCCGCCCTTGGCTCCTCCGTATGGTAGACCAATGACGGCGCATTTCCAGGTCATGAGCGCTGCCAGCGCCTCGGTCTCGGACTCGGTGAGATCAGGGTGATAGCGGATGCCGCCCTTAGCCGGTCCGCGCGCGGTCGAGTGCTGGACTCGATAGGCCGTGAAGGTTTGGATGCTACCGTCGTCCATCATGACAGGGAGCGTGACGCGCAGCGATCGCTCGGGTGAAGAGAGGATCTGCCGAATTCCCGGCTCGATCTTGAGCGCATCCGCGGCTGCTTCGAAGTGTCGGGTGACCGACTGCGCGAAGCTCCGCTCTCGTACGCTCGTCCCCGCGCTCGGCGCTTGCGGCGACGGTGTTGCTGGCACCACCATGAACGAATTCCTCCTTCAATCCGAGTTGGTGGGCTCAGACGCGCCGATCAATTGGATCGCGACCGCGCCCCAGCCTCGACGGCCTCGATCCGCAGCATGTTCTGACGGCCCTCGACGATGACCGTCACCTCCTCTCCGCTGCGGCGCCCCATGAGAGCGAGACCGACCGGCGATACATAGGAGATATGGCCGTGGCGCGGGGCGACATCCTCCGGACTCACGATCCGGTAGACCTCGCGCGTGCCATCGTCCCAAGTCACTTCGACATCCCGGCCGACATGCACGACATCGGGCGGGACGTCTTCGTTCGGGTCCGGCTCGGCGCGCCCGAGCACCCACTCCAGCTCATTGATGCAGTGCTCCAGGTACTGGAGTTCCGCTGGACTCGCGCTATCGACCTGGAGTGACGGCTGCTGCCCGGAGCCGCCCACGGTCGCAAGGCTGGCTGCCAAGAGTCGCTGACGGAGCTCCGTCAGCTCGTCATGCATTCGCCGCCATCCCGTCGTCGTCAGCCGTACCACAGGCCCTTGTCTCATGATCCCTGGCCCTCTTCGTCGCCTGGCCCTACCCTTTGGAGGCGGCCAGACCAGACCATCACCAGGGCGCTTCAACAAGCGCCAGCTTCAGGTTAGGAGACGAACATGAAGAACCACGCTGATGAATATGAAAGATGCATGAATGCCAACTCTCTCCCCCGGCGAGCGACCGCGCGGCTACCATTGAGACTTTGATGGCCGCGATTCGTCACTAGCGGCGGCATTTCTCATGACCACCAACCGCGACCCCAGCGACCTCGAATCTCAGTGGGAACGCGCGCTGCGTCCCATCGTTGTGCTGGAGGCGCTGGCCACCCGGCAGTCGGGCACGCTGATCGAGCTGCGCGAGGAGCTGCTGGCGCGCGGGATGACGCTCGATCTCGATGAACTCGACGAAGTCGTGACGTGTCTCGCTGAGGCGGGGCTCATCGAGCGCCGGCGATCGGCCCCGGATGATCTCCCCGAGCAATATCAGCCGACGTCCGCGGGTGAGACCTTTGTCAATCGCCAGCGCCGGCGGCTCTCCCGTCTCGCGGGTCTGGCCGACGCCGAGGAAGTCGCGGCCGAGCGAGCGGCGCTGGCGCAAGAGCGAGAGACGATCGAGCGGCTCCGCTCCGATCTCCTCTCGACGGTGTCGCACGAGCTGCGGACGCCCTTGACCTTGATCCGCACCTCGATCGGCCTGCTCCTCGATAGCGACCCGGACGAGGAGATGCGCTTACGGCTGCTCCGCAATATCCGGCAGAGCAGCGAGCGGATGCACACCCTCGTCACCGACCTCCTCGACCTCGTTCGCCTGAAGCACGACCGCGCCGATCTGCAAATGCGCTGGCTCGACGCGGGCGCGCTGGTCGTGAGTGTGGGCTCGCTGATCCGGCCGCTGATAGATGAGCGGCAACAGACGCTAAAGCTCGAGATCCCTGAGCCGGCGCCGCGACTCTACGGCGATCATCGCCGTCTGGAGCGCCTGCTGCTCAATCTCCTCTCAAACGCGAACAAGTTCTCCCCGCCCGGCGCGATCGTGAGCGTCGCCGTCGAGCAGCAAGGAGACGAGGTGGTCTTTGCCGTCTCGGACACGGGACCGGGCATCCCGCCCGAAGCCCTGCCGCACTTGTTCGAGCAGTTCTACACTGCTCGTACCAGCTCCTCGACCCACAACATCGGGGTCGGACTGGGACTACCGATCGCGCAGGGCATTGCTGCCGCGCACGGTGGGCGAATCACGGTTGAGAGCGAGGTTGGGCGCGGAAGCACATTCCGAGTTTGGCTCCCCCGCACCGGCCGACGCCCGGAAGAGGCGCAATGAAGATCCTCGTCGTCGACGACGCGGAAGAAGTCATCGAGGCCGTTACGATCAGCTTCACGCTGCAGTGGCGCGAGACGGAGGTCATCGGCGCGACGGACGGCGAAACGGCGCTGGAGATGATCGAGCGTGACCCGCCGGACATCGTCCTCCTGGATGTCATGATGCCCGGGATGGATGGGCACGAGACGCTGCGCCGGATACGGGCCTTTTCCGATGTGCCGGTCATCATGCTGACGGCGAAGGATGGCGTGCTCGACAAGGTGAAGGGCCTCGAGCTCGGCGCGGATGACTACGTCACCAAGCCCTTCGATCATCTCGAGTTGCTCGCCCGCGTGAAGGCGCTCCTACGCCGGCTCGCCATGCCGCAGCCGTCGTCGCATGCGCAGACATTCACCGACGGCCGTCTGACGATCGACTTCGCGCGCCAGGAGGTCACCATCAACGGCGAGCCCGTGGCGCTGACGCCGATCGAGTACAAGCTGCTCTATCACCTGGTGCGGAACGCGGGTCACGTCCTCCGGCATGAAACGTTGCTCGCGCGGGTCTGGGGGGCGGAGTACGTGGACGAGGTCGACTACCTGCGCGCCTATATCCGGCGGCTGCGCCTCAAGATCGAGGAGAACCCGGAGACGCCGCGCCTGATCCTGACCGAGCGCGGCCTCGGCTATCGCTTTCGCGCCGACGGCGACCGCGAATCGGCCAGCCGGTGAAAGCAGGGCGGCGAGGCGCGTTGCCACTTGGGCCATCGCCTCGCCGCCGTCGCATTCCGTGAATCGCCGAGGATTGCAGAGACGCGACCGGGTTATTGGGCCGCTTCCGTCTCTTCCTCCCACTCGAGCTCGTCTGCAGGCCATTCGGCGAGCGCGGCCGCCTCGGCCTCTTCGAGCTCTTCTTCCTCAGCCGCTGCTGTCTCGGGCTGGAGTGGTGGCTCGCGCCGGCTCGGCACTCCGTAGGAAGGCTCGCCTTTCATGACCGCGAGCTTGCGTTTGAACTGCCGCTCGATGCTGTCAACCGCTCGCTCGACGGCGAGGTTGGCGGTCTCGGCCGCGCGAGCGCTGACGATGTGTTGCCCGAGGTGCCCGAGCTGCACCCGCATCCGCGCGCGAACCATGCGCTGATACGGATGCCAGTCCATGACGAGCTGGATGATCGGCTCGCCGTGGGCGGAGAGCCGGCGCTGCAGCTTGCCGAGGTGACGCTGAATCAGCTTCTCCTCGACCTCGTTGAGATCGAAGCCCCGGATCTGGATTCTCGGTGTCGGTGCCATGTTGTGGCCACTCCCTCTCTGACGACACGGGCCACTGCCAAGCGCGGTTGCCCGTGGAACTCAGAAGCGAACGAAGGCGCCAACGCCTCCGTGCTGATCCAGCATCTCCGCCGCTTGCCCCTTCACGACCTCGATCCGTGCCCCTTCCTCCAGTCCACGGACGAACAGTCGTTCCCGCAGATCGACCGATTGAGTCGGCGGCGCCCCGCAGGACGGGCAGCGATCGAAGCCGACCACCAATCGGCCGCACTGTTCGCACTCGCTGCCTTCGGCCTTGAATCGTTCGGAGATGAACAGATGATGGAGCGCACCCATGCTCGCGGCTTCCAGGACCGCATCGAGTCCGAGCGCGACGTTGGGTGTGCTCGCCTGCTCGAGCAGCTGAGTGACGTATTCCCGTTCCCGCTCCCGCTCGATCGCTTCCATCGCGTCAATGGTCGCCTGGTGGATCTCCGCCTCGCTCGCGGTCATCGGCAGCGAGAACTGGCCGGCCAGCCGTGCGCGGAGCGGACGGGGGAGATCCTGCGCCAGGAGCGCGCGCGCCTCCTCGGGTCCGGCCAGGAACAGCCGGTCGAACGGCTCGCGGCGCAAGAGGTCCATCAGCGCGCGGGACGTCCGCCGCAGGTGCTGCATGGCGCGCTCCAAGTGGCGGCGCTCCAGACGTCCCTGCACCATCCCGCTCCAAGCACCGGTCGGCATGCTCCCTGGCACGTTGATGTCCTGCCGTGGCGGGGAAGAGCGGACGCGGAACGGATAATCGGCGGCCCCGCCCCTGCCGGGCAGCTCCGTCTCGAACGACTCGTGGGCGTGGATGGCACCGAGGTAGATGGTGAACAACCTTGTGGTGCTCTTGTCGACGAGCGCGACGGCCACGCGCTCGAACTCGTCAAGCGCCTCCACGAGCTGCCCGATGTGCGGCTGGGGAGACCAGGCAAATTCCGGCCACGGCCGGTTGGGCATGGGCACCGCGAAGAAGTAGTCCGGCTCGCCCGAGGCGAAGATCGCAATCCCCGGATACCGCGCGACGAAGCGATGGAGCAAGAAGTCATCGGCCTGCGCCACCGCCGCTTCGAAGGCCTTGCGCTCGGCGGGGTCGGCAAATTCGAGCGTCTCCTGCAGCGCCTTCCAGCCCGCCCGGAAGGCGAGCAAGTACGCACGCCCCTTGACCCGCTCGACTGACGTGTCGATGTAGGCGGACAGGACCCCGCGCGCCGGAGGTGGCGTCTTGCGCAGGTTCTCGATCGCGCGCGGAAGATCGAGGACGTCGCTGACAATCCCCGTTTGGATTTGCGCGTCGACCATAGCCTAACCCGTCCTTTCTCGCTCTCCGGTCATCCGCCAGGTCGCGGCGGCGAATGCGCCTGCTTGAGGGGATGACCGGATCCATCCCGGCTAGGTACAGCTTAGAACGCGGTGAGTTGAAGCGGCGATACGGATGAGGCCGTAACTGTCGCAAAATCGTACGCGGGTGCCAAGTACGGCTCGGTGAGCCAGATGGCACCCGCGTGTGTTTTCTCCGCGATCGCCTAGATCATCAAGTCGCCGCCGTTGATGTCCAGGGAGGCGCCGGTGATATAGGCGGCGCGGTCGGAGACGAGAAAGGCCACGAGCTCGGCCACCTCTTCCGGCTGGCCCAGGCGCGGGATGGGAAAGCTCCGGGCGTATGCTTCGCACTGGGCATCGTCAATCGTCGCCCGTACCATCTCCGTGTCAATCAGCCCGGGGCAAACCGCGTTGACAGTGATCCCGTCAGCCGCGACTTCCTTGGCCAGGTGGCGCGTGAAGCCGAGGACGCCCGCCTTGGCGGCGGTGTAATGGGCGCCGCCCACGGTGCTGACGTTCTTGCCGGCCGTTGACGAGAGATTGACGATCCGCCCCCAGCGATTCGCCCTCATCAGCGGCAGCACTGCCTGTGAGCAGAGGAATGTCCCCTTCAGATTGACCGCGATCACCCAGTCCCACTCGTCTTCGGGAATGTCGATGACCTTGGTCGGGCGGAGGACGCCGGCGTTGTTGACCAAGATGTGGACGGTTCCGAAGCGGTCTTTCACCTGCTCGACCATCCGGCGCACCGCGGCCGAGTCCGTGACATCGGCCGGCACCGCGATTGTCTCCACGCCCCGTCCGCGTAGCTCGCCCGCCACGGCCTCCGCGGTGCGCTCATTGACGTCGTTCACGGCGATCTTGGCGCCGCGCACTGCCAGCGCCCGCGCGATGGCGCGACCCATCCCCTGCCCGGCGCCGGTGACGATGGCCACGCGACCGGTAAGATCCTCCAGGTTGTTCGTCATCCGTACCTCTGCCCCTCCTCAAGCCGGCAACTCGTAGCGCTCTGGCCCGCGTCTCAGCCGATCACGCCAAGGGCGCGGCCGGTCTCGGCAAACGCGGCGATCGCGCGATCGAGATGCTCCCGCGTGTGTGCCGCCGAGAGCTGGACGCGAATGCGAGCTTCGCCCTTCGGCACCACCGGATAGCTGAAACCGACGACGAAGATGCCGCGCTCGTTCAACGCCCTCGCCATCTCGACCGTCTTGTGCTCGTCGCCGAGGACGATCGGCACGATCGGATGGATGCCCGGGACGATGTGGAATCCCTCGGCGGTCATTCGCTCCCGGAAGTAGGTGGTGTTCTCCATCAGGCGCTGCCGCAGCTCCGGCTGCCGCTCGGCGATGTCGATCGCGGCGAGCGACGCGGCAGCGATGGCCGGGGCGAGGGTGTTGGAGAACAAGTAGGGGCGTGAGCGCTGCCGCAGGTAATCAATGATCGCCTGGCGCCCGGTGGTGAAGCCGCCGGTGCCGCCGCCGAGCGCCTTGCCGAGCGTGCTGGTGATGACATCCACCCGGTCGGCGACGCCGAAATGCTCTGGCGTGCCGCGCCCGTTCGGGCCGAGGAAGCCCGTCGCGTGGGAATCGTCTACCACGACCAGCGCGTCGTACTGATCGGCGAGATCGCAGATCTCCGGCAGCGGCGCCAGGTCGCCATGCATCGAGAAGACGCCGTCGGTGACGATGAGGCGGAAGCGAGCGTTCCGCGTCTCCTCCAGGCGCGCCCGCAGATCGTCCATATCCGCGTGCTTGTAGACCTTGCGCTGCGCTTTCGACAGGCGGATGCCGTCAATGATGCTAGCGTGATTTAGCGCGTCGCTGATGACCGCGTCCTCCGGCCCGAGGATCGTCTCGAAGAGGCCGCCATTGGCGTCGAAGGCGGAGGAGTAAAGGATGGCGTCGTCCGTGCCGAGGAAATCCGCGATGCGACGCTCCAGCGTCTTGTGCAGATCCTGCGTGCCGCAGATGAAGCGCACCGAGGCGAGCCCGAAGCCACGCTCGCGCATCCCCTCCTGCGCCGCCGCGATGATCTCCGGGTGATTCGCCAGCCCCAGGTAGTTGTTGGCGCAGAAGTTGAGCATCGGCCCGCGCTCGGTCATGATCTCCGCGCCCTGGGCACTGGTGATGATCGTCTCTTCCTTATATAGACCCGTCTCGCGGAGCGTCGCGAGCTCGGCTTGCAGGTGAGTCAGCAGCGCGGTCTTGGACATCCTCGGTTTCCCTCACTTCATTACGATCCGAACGACCGGGGGCATTCTAGAGCGTTGCGGCCGAAATGAAAGAGTGTTACGCCGTGCGCTCTTGCCGCAAGGGTGGTGGGATGGGTATGTCCGACTGGGGTGTGTACGTACATGTATAATGCGGATATGCCTCGCTGACCTATTCCCCGCACACGACGGCGACGACGTCTCACAGCGGAGAGTTCACGAGCGTTTCTACAAGATGGCGGGGGAGGAGCGGGAAATGGCAGCGCAAATCATGACCGTTGGTGAGGTGGCGGAGACCCGGTCCGAGCCTGGCCAGTCGCCGCTCAACGATTCTCCGTTCCGCTCTCCCGCGCCGACGGTCAAGCTCCTCCGCGAGGAGTCAACGGCGCACCCGTTCGCGCTCACGATCGCCGCCGCGTGGTCCTGCTATGGCTCTCGGCCGGCCAAGGTCGAGAACGTCCTGAAGCTCATCTCTGAGACGGAGCCCAACGGGCTCAGCCCGGAGAAGGCGGCGGAGCGCGCGGATCGCCGCAACCGGGCCATCAAGCTCTACGCGGATCTCTTCGCCGCCGGGCACCACACGACGCTCCAGCACGCGAACTTCGTCTTCGTCCTCGATAATGTCTCCCGGCTGGCCATCTGGTCCTTCTTCCACGCTCATCCCCACTACAACTCGGAGCAGGTCTCGCAGCGCTATCGCGAGGTGCGCGGTGATGTCATGACGACGCCCGACCTGCCCGAGCCAGCGCTGAGCATCTACCAGGCGGCGATCGAGCGTAGCCTGGAGGGATACCGGCGGCTGACCGAAATCCTGACGCCGGACTTCTCCCGCGATTACGCCCGTGTCTTCCCCGCCCGCGCGAAGGCGACCGGCGAGGCGGCGGAAAAGCGGTTCGCCAGCGCCGTGCAAAAGCGAGCGCAAGAGGTGGCGCGCTACGTCCTCCCGCTCGCGACGCCGGCGCACCTCTATCACACGGTCAACGGCCTGACGCTGCTGCGCTACTACGTCCTCGCCAACCAGCCAGACGCGCCTACCGAGGTCCGCTACATCGTCAACCGGATGGTCGAAGAGGTGCTCGCGGTCGATCCCTACTTCCTGGGCGGGCCGGGGCATCCGCTCGATCTGCGCGTCATCGGCGCGGAGGACTCGCTGGAGGCGCGGGCGATTGAGTCCTGGCGGGAGAACCTGGCGCGGTCGGCGGAGGAGACGGAGGCGTTCTGCCGCCGCTTCGACGAACAGCTTGCGCCGTGGTCGAGCAGCCGGCTGGCCTCCTTCAATCCGGAGGCGGAGCGGATACTGGCGGAGGCGGTTCGGACGGTGCTTGGCGTCGGCCCGGACGCGATGAGCGATGCCGAAGCGATCGCGCAGGTGCTGGACGGATCGCGCAATCCGTACCTCGGGCATCCGCTCTTCCTCGCCATGAACTCCAAGCTGATGCAGACGATGAACCACGTCCCGTTCACGTTCCAGAAGCGCATCAGTGGGGCGGAAGACGCGCAGAACCAGCGCCACCGGGGGACGCTCTCCTCCAGCCCGCTGCTGACGGCGCACATGCGGCGCGAGCCGGATGTCATCGTCCCGTGGGCGATCGCGCGCAACCCGGCGGCGCGGGCGGAGTACGAGGCGACGATCGGCGAGATGTGGGCGGCAAAGAACAAGCTGCTCGATCTGGGCGTCTCGCCGGAGTGGGCGCTCTATCTCTTGCCGAACGCGCATCGCGTCCGCTTCTACGAGAGCGGCACGCTGCTGACCTACTTCTGGAAGTGGATCAAGCGGCTCTGCTACGACGCGCAGCGGGAGATCTTCGAGACCGCGCGGGAGGAGGTCGCTCAGGTCCGCGCGGCTTTGCCGGAGATCGGCCGATATGTGGACGGCCCGCCCTGTGTCATGCGCTCTCGCGCGGGTGTCTCTCCGATCTGCCCGGAGGGTGAGCGCTTCTGCGGCATCCCGGTCTGGCGCAACTACGACTTCGAGACGCTGGAAGAGCGCCGGGTGATGTAACCTCGGCGCAGCCTCTCCCGACGTAAGACAGGGAGCGGCGCTCCCCTACTCTGCAGGTGGCGCGCCGAGCCAGCCGCCGCTGAGTCCCGCGTCGCGAAGCTGATCAGCGCCGATGTTGCGCGCCAGGACCGCCAACCCGGCCAGGTGGCTCTGCAACCCGGCGGTGCTGGCGCAGCAGTCGATCAGAATCACCGGGCGGATGCCGAGGTCGAAGATATCCATCGCCACCTTCAGGACGCACATATCGGTGTCGATCCCGACGATCGTCACCTGTTCGTCTCCCCGCTCCCGCAGCACGGCGGCGAGCTGATCGGGCAAACCGGTGTAACCGGCCTTGGTGAAGACGCTCCCTGGCTGCGCGTACGGCGCCAGCTCGGGGGCGAGATCGGTTTCCGGCGCTCCGACGCAATCATGCCAATCCAAAAACCGGTGATAGGGGCTGCCCGGTGCGTTAGTGAACCGGGTGAAGAGGACAGGCGTATACCTACCCGACTCGATGAGCCGAACGACCCGATCCGGGATGTGTGAGGTGAATGAATTGAGGAACCCGACCTGGACGTCGACGACGATCAACGGCTCTGCCATTCCTTCCCCCGTATCACTCGCGCTTTCCGCCGCGGTCTTTCGGATTATCCATCGTCGCGCATGAAAGATTTGCGTGCATAATTCGATGTTGCGCCCTGGGCAATGTAACGTTAGCGGGGCGCAGCACGTCTTAAGGTTGGCGACCGACAAGCCGTTGACGACGTTATGCGCGCGGCGCATGATTGTCGCAGGCGGCCGGTCCCTGGTGGCTCGCTTCTCATACAACGACTAAGGACGGCCCGTGTCACTCCGAATCGTCTCCGACGACATTGAGGAATCCCTGCTGCCGTTACCACCGACGTCGTTCGTGGGCCGGTCGCGCGACGTTGACAGTGTCGTCGCGCTCCTCCAGCAACCGGACGTCGTACTGCTGACCCTGACTGGGCCGAGCGGTGTCGGCAAGACCCGTCTCGCACTCCAGGTCGCTTCCACGCTGCGCGGAGAATTCAACGAGATCTGCTTCGTGTCCCTCGCCGCCATCGGCGCGCCGTCTATGGTGCTGCCGACCATCGCCCGCTGCCTCGGCCTGCGCGACGAAGGGGATGCGGACTTAGAGGAGCGGATTCAGGAGCGCCTCTTTGGCCGTCGGACGTTGCTCGTCCTTGACAACTTCGAGCAGGTCGTCAGCGCCGGTCCCGCGTTGACCGCGCTCTTGGTCGCGTGTCCGGAGCTGAAAGCGCTCGTCACCAGCCGGCAGACGTTGCGCGTCACGGGGGAGTTCGAGTACCCGGTGGCGCCGCTCGACATCGCCAGTCTCGACGCCTCGGCCGGGCTGCCGGAGGTATCCGCCAACGAGGCGGTGACGCTCTTTGTGCAGCGGGCACGCGCAGTACGCCCGGACTTCGCGTTGACCGAGACGAACGCGCCGATCATCGCGGAGATTTGCCGGCGCCTCGATGGGCTGCCCTTGGCGATCGAGCTGGCGGCCGCGCGGATCAAGGTCCTCTCGCCGGCGGCGCTCCTGTCCCGCCTGACGTTCCGGCTCGAGCTTCTCACCGGCGGCCCGCGCGATCTACCCGAGCGGCTGCAAACGATGCGCCGCGCGGTTGCCTGGAGCTATGACCTCCTCGCGGATGAGCACCGCCAGCTCTTCCGGGTCCTCTCTGTCTTCCCCGGCAGCTTCGCATTGGAGGCCGCCGAGGCCGTGGCCGAGCGGGTGGCGACAGAGCTGTGTGGAGAGAATCAGGGAGACGCTGGCGCTCTCACCTCCGTCTTCGACGGGTTGGTGGCGCTGATCGACGCGAGCCTCCTCCAGCGTGAGGAGAGCGATGCCCACGTTGACAGCGAGAGTCCCCGCTTCCGCATGCTGGAGACGATTCGCGAGTACGGGTTGGAGCAGCTGACGGCCTCCGGCGAGGAGGCCGCGGTTCGGACCGCTCACGCCGCCTGGACCTTGTCGCTCGCGGAGACGGCGGAGGCAAAGATCTGGGGGCCGAACGGAGAGCGCTGGCTGGCCACGCTCGAGACCGAGCACGATCACCTGAACGCGGCGCTCAGCTGGCTCGTCACCTCCGATCCCCCGGCGGCGCTGCGTCTCGCGGGCATGCTCTGGTGGTTCTGGCAGACGCGCGGGCATCTCTCCGAAGGCAGAACCTGGCTGGAGCGAGCGCTGGCGGCGGCGCCCTTGGAGCCAACGTGGGATCGAGCCGCCGCACAGCTTGGGGCAGCATTCCTCGCCGCTCTGCAAGGAGATACCGAGGCGGCTGCCGCCCATGCCGAGGCGGGACTCGCCTTCGGGCGGTCATGCGGTGATCCGGCCTGCATCGGCCGCGCGCTCTTCACCCTGAGCTTTGTCGCGGGCAGCCGGGGAGACCACGAGCGCGCCGCCGAGTATGCCGCCGAAGCCCTCGACGTCGTCCGCGAGGGGAACGTCGATCCGTGGCTCCCCTTCGCCCACAACCGGCTCGGTATCGAGCTCTACGAGTGCGGCGATCGAGCCGCGGCCGTCGGCCACTTCGAGGAGGCGCTGGCTCGTTGGCGAGCCCAAGGGCACCAATGGGGCGTCGCCACCGCGCTTGCCAATCTCGCGCGCTGCGTGCGAGGCCAGGGAGACGACAAGCGAGCGACAGCCCTCTACCGGGAGAGTCTGGAGGCGTCCCGCCGGGTCGGCGACACCTGGGGCATCGTTGAAAGCCTGACGGGATTGGCGAGCATCGCCGGCTCATACGGCCAAGCCGAAACCGCCGCTCGCCTGTTTGCGGCCGCCGAGCGGGTGCGCTCGGCAATCGGTCTCCGGTTGCAGCGCTACGTCAGGACGGAGCGCGACGAAGCGGTCGATGCCGCTCGGCGCGAGCTTGGAGAGGCGGCGTTCAATGCCGCGTGGGAAGCTGGCCAGGCGCTCTCTCTCGACGAGGCAGCCGGCATCGCCGCGACGATCATCCCATCTCGTCCCGCGCCGCGCGCGGCTAGTGCGGCGGCTCGGTCGAGCGACAAGCCGGCGCCGAGCGACACGGCCGGACTGACGCCGCGCGAGATCGAGGTCTTGCGCCTCCTCTCGGAAGGGAAATCGAGCCGGGAGATTGGCGACCTCCTCTTCATCAGCCATCGGACGGCCACGACGCACGTTGCGAACATCTTCACGAAGCTCGACGTCGACAACCGCGCGGCCGCCGTCGCCAAAGCCTTCCAGCTGGGCCTGCTGTAACGCGGGCCCATGTGCTGAGTGCTGGGTGCTGAGCTGCAAGCCGAGCTGGCTAGCTGCCCTCGGCTCAGCACCCGGCACCTCTTGCTCCTGCCCTGGCACCTGCTCTAGAGCACTTCTCTCTCAGCACTCAGGACTCAGCACTCCTCCGTGCACTTCGCCATTGACGCGGTAAAATCCCATCCGCTACACTCACGTACATCAACGCAATTTCGCATCCTGAAAACGAGAGCAGTTCCCGTGGCGCCGTAGTGTGGGAAGCGATTGACGCATGCGAATCGCGATCGGCGAGCTCAAGCAGGAGAGCAACACTTTCGCCACCCGGCCGACGACGCTCGAAGATTTCCGCGCTTGGCATCTCTGGAGTGGCGAGGAAGTCATCCACCGCAGTCGCGACACCAACTGCGAGGTCGCGGGGTTTCTCGATGTGCTCGAGCAGCACGGCGCTGAGATCGTGCCGACCATTGCGACCTTCGCAATGTCCGGTGGCCGGGTCGCGTCATCTACCGTCCGAGAGCTGCGCGACTGCCTCCTCAGGAGCTTGGAGCAAGCCGGAAAGCTCGACGGCGTCCTCCTCGCGCTGCACGGGGCGATGGTTGCCGAAGATGACGACGATCCGGACGGCGCGATCATCGCTGCCGTCCGTTCTTTGATCGGCCCCGACGTGCCGCTGGTCGTCACGATGGATCTGCACGCGAATGTCACGCGGCGCTGCGTGGAGCATGCGGACGCCATCGTCGGATTCCGCACGAGTCCCCACATCGATTTGCGAGACACGGGGCAGCGCGGCGCGCGTCTGCTGGTGCGCACGGTGCTGGGCGAAGTTCGGCCGGTGATGGCCTTTGCCAAAATCCCGATGGTCGTTCCCGCCTCGACGCACATGCATCACGTGCCTGGGCCGTTCAAGCGCCTGATGGATGCAGCTGCCGTGGCGGAGAGCGGAAGCGTCCTCTCGGCCAGCGTCTTTACCGTTCAGCCCTGGCTCGACATTCGCGAAATGGGATTCGCAACCATCGCCGTCACGGATCGCGATGCGAGCCTCGCGCGGGAAGTTGCCTGCAAATTGGCCGACCAAGCCTGGTCGGAGCGCGATGCGTTTCTTGACACCGAGCTGGTGCCGATCGAGGCCGCGATCCAGCGCGCGCTCGCTCGGCCGGACGGGCCGGTCGTCCTCTCGGACATCGCCGATGGCACCGGAGCTGGCTCACCCGGCGATGCAACCGCCGTGATCGAGGCGCTCCTGCGAATCAACCCGGACCGGCCCGCCTATGTCTGCGTTCGCGATGCCGAAGTCGCCGAGCAGGCCATTGCGGCCGGAGTCGGAAGCGAAGTCGATGTTCTGGTCGGGGGCAAGCTCGACAATGTCTTCAACCGGCCAGTTCGCTTCCGCGGCACTGTTGTTTGGGCGGGCGATGCCCGATTCCGCTTCAGCGGCCAAGGGTATACCGGCGTCGAGATGGACATGGGGCCGAGCACGGTGTTGCGTCACGGCCAGGTCTCGCTCCTGGTCATGAGCAACTCGGTGATGACGGTCGACCCGGCGATGTACCGCGCGGTTGGCCTCGAGCCACTCGATGCTCAGATCGTGGTCGTCAAGTCGCATATTCAGTTTCGGGCCGGATACGACGGCATCGCCAAGGAGATCATTCTGCTCGATAGTCCTGGCATGAGCAGCGATCACCTAGAGAACCTTCCGTTCACCCGGGTTGACCGGCCGCTCTTCCCGCTCGATCGAGCAATGACATACACGTGCGAGGCGGTCACCAACGTGCGAAGCTGACCGGCTCGCTTCAGGTTGGCAGTGGCTGGATGTGGTGGCATCGATGCCAGCCCGATGGACGGTGCTGGCAGGCGGGGCCGAAAGCGATATGGAGGATCGAGCATGGCCGGTAACATTGACCTCACGCGTCGAAGCCTTCTGAAGCTGGCAGGAGCCACAGCCGGTCTGGCGGCGGCCGGACGCGCTGGTCTGGCTCCGTCACGCGCTCGCGCGCAGGACAAGCCGTACGCGGGCGTCACGCTGCGTGGCCTGACCCAGGGTGGCATCGCCTATAACGCGGCGCTGCATCAGTTCTCGGCTGAGTTCGAGGAGCAGACCGGCGCCAAAATCGAGTGGGACGAGCAGCCCTGGGAGCAGCTGATGCCGAAGATCCAGGGCGAGCTGGCCGCTGGCACGCCGAGCTACGACTTCTTCTGCAACGACATCGAGTTCCAGTACACGATCTTCCCCTATCTCCAGCCGATCAACGAGCTGATCGAGGCTCGCGGCTATAACATGGATGGGTTCTTCGATCCGATCTACAAGTACGGCGAGGGCGTCGCGGGCGGTCAGGAGGGTGTCCGCTACGGCCTGCCGATTCAGGTCGGCTCCTCGTGGGTCTTCTACCGCAAGGACCTGATCGACCAGTTCCCGACGACGTGGGCCGAGTACGAGGCGTTGCTCGAATCCCTCACCACCGACGGCAAGTACGGCCTTAGCTTCGCGGGCGTCCCGGCCCAGCTGCCGAAGCTGTTCCTGGCGCGCTACTGGTCGCAGGGCGATCCGCTCCTGACGCCAGATTGGAAGCCGCTCATCAACAGCGAGAAGGGCATCAAGGCCGCCCAGATGCTGTATGACCACATGAAGCGGTTCGCTCCGCCAGGCATCCTTGGCTGGGACAACCCGGACGCCTCCAATGCCTTCTTGGCAGGCGACGCCGCGGTGCTCGAGGGCTGGTCCGCGTTCATCCTGCCGGACCTCGACAACCCGGAGAAGTCGCAGGTCGTCGGCAACTGGGCGGTTGGCCGGTACCCGGAGAACGGGTCGGGCAACTTCGTCCAGCACAACATGGTCATCTTCAACACGTCGCAGAACATCGAGGCGGCGTTCGACTTCATCGCCTACTGCACGGGCTTGGACAACGCCAAGCGGCTCCTCCTCGATTACAACGTCGAGTCGCCGCGCCGGGCGGTCTGGACCGAGCCTGATGTGCTCGAGCAGCGGCCGTATCTGGAGTCGGTGGCGGAGGCGTACAACGTTGCCAAGCCGTTCGCGCCCGGCCTGCCGCAGTGGCTCGAGATGTTCATCACCCTTGCCGAAGGTCTGTCGGCGGCGCTGTCGGATCAGCAGGAAATCCCCGACATGCTCAACGATGTCGCCAGCAAGTGGGAAGAGCTGATCAAGCAGGCGCCGCCCAGCTTCGAATACAAGGAGTAACGGCGGTTTGGGGACCTGGCGGCATCAACCGCGTCGCCGGTCCCCTTCTCAAGAGGCGTTGAATCGCATTCCGGCAGCATGCCTCACATGAACTCGCTTGGCATGCTGCCGGATCTCGGTGAGATAGCTTGGTGAGAATCGCTCGACGATGACTGCTTCGACGGACGCGCCACGCGTCGCTGACCGGATGGGCCCGCCGGCTTGGGGAGCGGCGACCTCGGAGCCGGTTGTGCGCCAGCGCCACACGCGCGAGCGCTGGGTCTCGGTGCTCTTCCTCGCGCCCTCAATATTGTTTCTGCTCATTACTTCGGTTTACCCACTGCTCTATTCGCTGTGGCTCTCGTTCCATTCCTGGAACATGATGCTTCCGAATAGCCGGCCGATTTGGTATGGACTCGATAACTATCGCAACCTCTGGGAATCCGAAGCGTTCCGTAACAGTATCCGCGTTACGCTGATCTTCGTCGTCTCCGCGGTCACAATTGAGTTCGTGCTCGGGATGGGGCTCGCGCTGCTGGCCACGTCACGGATTCGGGCGATCGGGCTCATCAGGACCGTCTTGCTCGTCCCGCTGATGATGGCGCCGGTCGTGGCCGGGGTGCTCTGGCGGACCCTTTTCCACTCGACCTATGGCGTGGTCAACTGGCTGCTCGATCTCGTCGGCATTGCCCCTCAGCCGTGGCTCGGCTCACCGTCTCAAGCGCTGCCTGCTGTCATCACCGTCGAGATTTGGCAGAACCTCCCCGTTGTCGCGTTCGTCCTCGCGGCGGGCATCCAATCGCTGCCTGTTGACCTTTACAAGGCGGCGGCGGTGGACGGCGCTTCCTCCTGGCAGGTGTTCCGCCGGATCACCCTGCCGATGCTCCGCCCCGTCATCATCGTCGTACTCCTGCTCCGCATCATGGATGCGTTCAAGGTCTTCGATATCGTCTTCACGATGACCTACGGCGGACCCGGCCAGACGACCGAGCTCCTTTCGATGTTGATCTACAAGACAGGTCTGCGCTTCTTCCAAATTGGCCAGGCCAGCGCGATGTCGTGGGTCTTCCTCATCGTGATCTTCATCATCTCCCTCTTCTTCATCAGGAAGCTGCAGCAAAATGAGTGAGCGCGCCATGTCGCCGGCAATCAACTACCGTTTGCAACGGCACCTCAAGACGGGGTTGCTGTACGGCATCACTGGCCTGGTGCTGATCATCATCGCCTTCCCCGCCTACTGGCTCGTCACGACCTCGGTCAAGGTCGGCGCGGACCAGGCGACCTACCCGCCGGTGATCATCCCCACTCGCTTCACGTTGGAGTCATACGAAGCCGTCTTTCAAACGGCCGGCGTCCCGCGAGCCTTCCTCAACAGCACGATCATCGCCCTGGCAACGACGGCGTTGACCACCTTTTTCGGGTCACTCGCCGCCTATGCGCTTGCCAAGACGTATCTCTCGTTCGCGCTTCGCCGCGCAATCATGCTCTGGATTCTCATCACGCGGATCTTCCCCCCGATTACGACCGCGATCCCCTATTACGTGCTCATCAAGCGACTCCACCTGGGCGACACGTATATCGCGGTCATCCTGACCTACGTCGCCTATGGCTTGCCATTCGTGATTTGGCTGATGCTCGGCTTCTTCCAGGATCTGCCAGCTGACATCGAGAAAGCGGCGATCGTGGATGGCTGCTCGATGTGGCAACGCTTCCGCCGAGTCGTCCTGCCGCTGGCGCTGCCCGGGCTTGCCGTGACGGCCATCTTCGCCTTCATCTACTCGTGGAATGAGCTTCTGTACGCGTCCATGCTGACCTCGTTCAACGCCAAAACGGTCCCCGTCGTTGTCGCGGGATTCATCTCCGATCAGTACCTGCGGTGGGGAGAGATGTCGGCGCTCGGCACGCTGATGATCATCCCCGTGCTGATCTTTTCATCCCTGGCCCAGCGCTACCTCGTGCGTGGCCTGACATTTGGCGCGGTCAAGGGGTAGGGATGCTAGGCGCGGTCAGCTATCTAGGTCCAGAGGGAACTCACCGTGGCTGAGATTCGGTTCGAGCACGTGACAAAGCGATTTGGCAATCATGTCGCTGTTAACGATCTCAATTTGACTGTTCACGACCGGGAGTTGCTGACCCTGGTCGGGCCGAGCGGCTGCGGCAAATCCACGACCCTGAGCATGCTCGCCGGGTTGGAGGATCCATCGTCTGGGCTGATCACGATTGATGGCCGCGTCGTCAACGATGTGCCGCCGGGGGCGCGAGACATCGCGATGGTCTTTCAGAGCTACGCGCTCTATCCCCACATGACGGTGCGTCAGAACATCGGCTTCGGCCTCGAGGTCAGAGGCGTGCCGAAGCGGGAAATCGAGCGCCGCGTGATGGAGGCGGCGACGATTCTCGGGATTCAGGATTTGCTGGATCGGCGGCCGAAGGAGCTCAGCGGCGGCCAGCGACAGCGCGTCGCGTTAGGACGGGCGCTGACGAGAGAGCCGAAAGCGTTCCTCTTGGACGAGCCGCTCTCGAATCTCGATGCTCAGCTGCGGATGCAGATGCGCGCCGAGCTGAAGCTGCTGTTCGCCCGCGTCCAGGGGACCGTGGTGTACGTGACCCATGACCAGGCGGAAGCGATGACGCTCAGCGATCGCATCGCGGTCATGAATCAGGGTGTCCTCCAGCAGGTCGGCACGCCGTTGGAAGTCTACAACCGGCCCAAGAACGTGTTTGTTGCCCGCTTCTTGGGCAGTCCGAGCATGAACTTCATCCCGTGCGAGGTCTGCCGGGATGGTGGAGATACCTATCTCGAGGGGCCGGGGCTCCGCTACTCGCTGAAAGGGGAGCTACGGGCATTGGCGGAGACCGCGCCCGATCGCCGTGTCATTCTCGGCATCCGGCCGGAAGATCTCAAAGTCGTTCCGAAGGATGAGCACGCAGGCTTGCGGTGCCAGATCGTGCTGATCGAGTCGATGGGCTCGCAACAATTCATCTATGCCCAAGCCGGCAATGGACGGATTATCGTCACAACCGAGCCGGACTTTCAGGCCACGGTCGGCGAGGACATCCAGCTCGCGCTCGACGACAGGAAGCTCCACCTCTTCGACCGCGCGACGGAGCAGAATCTTCTCTTCATGGCTGCCGGATCGTCCGTGGCTTGATCCAGGCCGGTCGTGTTCGGGGCTTCGTTCGTCGCGCCGCTGAGAAGTAGATGAGTCAGTGGCGAGCCGCGCGATCCCGAAGCCAACCGCGCGGCGGCCGTCGCAAGTGCGTTCGACGTGGGCTTGTGCTAGTTCCGCCGGCAGCGTCCGTCAGACATCGGCGGGCGTGGCAGCCGGAGACTCGTCAGTGGCGCTTGGTTGGCTGTAGCCGAGCGCGGCGGAGATTCGCGCGGCCGCGTCTCGCACCCGAGCGGCAAGCTCGGATTCCCGCTCTGGCGTGACCCGGCTGGACGGGCCGGAGAGGCTGATCGCCGCGACGAGGCGACCTTGATAGTCGAAGACTGGCGCGGCGAGGCAGCGCGCGCCGGGCTCGTTCTCTTCATCGTCCACGGCATAGCCGGTCCGCCGGACGCGCTCGAGCTCTTCCAGCAGCGCCTGCGGCTCGACGATCGTCCGGCTCGTCTTGCGAGGGAAGGTCTGCCCGGCCAGCAACTCATCCCGCTTCGCGGCCGGCAGGTGCGCGAGCATCGCCTTGCCGAGGGCGGTCGAGTTGTAATCGTCGCGCGCCCCGATCGTCGCGGCCATCCGCAGACCGTGGGTGCTCTCGATGATGTCGATGTAGATGAGGCCGTCCTGGCCCGGAATCGCCAGATTGACCGTCTCCCCGGTCTCGGCGTGGAGAGACTTGAGGACCGGCCGCGCGGTCGTGCGCAAGTCGAGTCGCTCGGACGCGCGCATGCCGAGTTGGAGGAGCCGGAATCCGAGCCGATAGCGCCCGGACGCCTCGTCGCGCTCGACGTAGCCGCGCTCCTCGAGATTGACGAGGATTCGCAGCGTCGTGACCTTGTTGATGCCCGAATGGGCGCTGAGCTCAGTGAGCGTCAGCGCCTCGTGCGTGTCGAGCAGATCGATCAAGTCGAGCGCCTTCGCGAGGACGCCGATTCGATACCGTCCCGCCGCGCTCTTCTCGCTGGTTCGGCCGTCGCCATCGCCGGCGACCTTGCTCTCATCCACCCGTGCCGTCGCTTCGCGTGCTCCGTTGCTCCGCTGTCGCCTCACCGTTGCTACCCTCGTCCGGGCGACTTCGCTGTCGGCCGACCAACCGCCCGTCAATCTTCGACTCGGCCGAATTCTGCCAGCGCGACCGGTTGCCCCCGCGTCGCCGATTCCTCCATCGCCAGCGAAAGGCGAAGCGCCTCGATCGCGTCCTGCAGCGTGATCGCCGGCTCCGCCGCCCCGCGGATCAGGTCCGCGAAGTGACGGATCTCCAGCCCCATCGCGCCGCCGGGGACACCGTACGACTCCAGCCAGAATGTGGTGTCCAGCGCGCGATCGAGACCATCTGGTGTCCAGCATTCTAGGCCGGATTCACCTTGCTCGATGCGGATGAAGCCGCGCGTACCGACGACCGTGACGCCAGACGACCGAGCGGGTAGCGCTTCCGGCGGGATGTGCCATCCCAATTCTGCCGCACCGAGGACGCCGTTCTCGAAGTTGATGACGGCGTGATAGACATCGTCAATATCATAGCCGTGTACACGCAACGCGCCCGCACGGCGCTGAGCGTAGATTGTGGTTGCCTCCGAGCCGGCGAACCAGCGCATGACGTCCAGATCGTGCACTCCGTAATAGAGCGGGATCGTCGTCCGTCCCCGAAGCACATCTTGATCTCGCACGTTGCCGACCCGGCGGGTGGAGATGCTGACCACGTCGCCGATCTGACCGGCCGACAGTCGCTGCCACGCCCCGATCCAGCGCGCCTCGAACCGTAAGAGATGCCCGACCATCGCTGGTACGCCGGCCTCGGTTGCCGCGCGCTCGATGGTGCGCGCCGCTTCGAGCGAGTGTGCGATCGGCTTCTCGATCAACACCGCGACTCCGTTCGAAAGCGCGGCGACGGCGGGCTCGACGTGGCGATCCTCCGGCGTGGCGATGATGACACCCTGGACACCCGACGCGCGGGCTAGGCTCTCGGCATCCTGGAAGAAGGGAACGGCCAGCTCCTCCCCGACCGCCTTCGCTCGGTTGGCGTCCACATCGCAAACGCCCGCGAGTCGAACCCCTTCGATCTGGCTCACGAACCGGGCGAAGCGGTGGCCCATGAACCCCAGGCCGATTACGCCAATGCCGACCTCTGACGCCACGTTTTCCCTCCTAATCGCGTCGATTTTCAGCCGTGCCCTCAAGGGCGAAGTGGCAGGCAGCCTGCCGTCCTGGTAACCACTCGATCAGCTCTGGACGCCGCTCGGCGCATTCAGGACGCGCGAGCGGGCAGCGTGTATGGAACGCGCAGCCGGATGGGGGATTTGCCGGGCTGGGCGGCTCGCCGCGCAGTCGGGCGCGTGTCGCGGTGCGGCGCCGCAGCGACGGCACGGCGGACAACAGGGCGCGCGTATACGGATGGAGCGGTTTCTCCACGACGTCCTCGGCCGGCCCGTGCTCCACGATCCGGCCAAGGTACATGACCGCGATCCGGTCGCTCATGTAGCGGACTACGCTGAGGTCGTGGGAGATGAAGATGTAAGACAGGCGGCGCCGCTCCTGAATGTCCTTGAGGAGATTGAGCACCTGGGCCTGTACTGAGACGTCCAGCGCGGAGACGGATTCATCGAGCAGAACGAGTGACGGCTCGATCGCCAATGCCCGCGCGATCCCAACGCGCTGCCGTTGGCCGCCACTGAACTGGAAGGGATAGTCGCCGGAGCGAGCCGGATCGAGGCCAACCTCCGCCAGCAACTGGCGCACGCGCGTCTCGATCGTCTTCTGGTCGCCGACTTTATGGATCTTGAGTGGATCGGCGACGATCTCCCCGATCGTCATGCGCGGCGGCAGCGATTGGTAGGGATCCTGGAAGACGATCTGGACGTGGCGGCGAAACCGCTGCGCATCCGCGACGGTGACCGGCTCCCCCCGGAAGCGGACCTCGCCCGTGGTCGGCGGCTCCAGGAAGAGCAAGGAGCGCACGAGGGTCGTCTTGCCGCAGCCGCTCTCGCCGACCAGGCCGAGCGTCTCGCCTTCCTCTAGCGTGAAGGACACGCCGTCGACCGCGCGCACGACGCCCACTTCCCGTCCCAGGATTCCCCGCCGGATCGGAAAGTGCTTGGTCAGGTTCTTGACCTCGAGCAATGGCATCGCCGCTCAGCCCTCGTTGCTTTCCCCTCGCCCACGGTCGGTCGAGGAGATGGAATTCGTGCCGCGTGCATCCTCCGCCGTCTCCACGAGCGAGGAGTTCCCACGCGACGACCTGTTGTCGTTTGCAACCACACTGCTCGCCGGCGCCGCGCGTCCCGCTTCCACGGCGGTCGTTCCGTATTGGGACGGCGCTGATGGCGGCGAGTCGATCAGGTGGCAGGCAGCCTCGTGATTCGGACCGACTGCGACGCGCCGCGGCTTGACCTGATGGCAGATCGGCATCACCTGCGGACAGCGGTTGGCGAAGGGGCAGCCGGGTGGCAGGCGCGTGAGGTCCGGCGGGTCGCCGGGGATGGCCGCCAAGCGCGACGTCTCGGTCACCGCTACCCGCTCGACCGCATCCAGCAGCGCGCGGGTGTACGGGTGCCGCGGCTGATCAATGACCTGGTCTCGCGGCCCGATCTCGCAGACGTGGCCGGCGTACATGACGAGGATGTCGTCGGCGAACGACGAGATGAGCGCGATGTCGTGCGTGATGAAGATCATGCTCATCTTGTGCCGCTGCCGCAGTCCATCGAGCTCGTCGAGAAGCTGCGCCTGCGTCGTCACGTCGAGCGCCGAGGTCGGCTCGTCGAGGATGAGCAGCTCCGGCTCGCTGACCATCGCCAGCGCGATCATGACGCGCTGGTTCATGCCGCCGCTGAGCTGGAAGGGATACGCCCGCAGCACGCGATCCGGGTCGGCGATGCCGACGGCGCTGAGCGCCTGACGGGCCGCTTCATGGGCCTGGTGTGGCGGCAGCGAGCGGTGACGCCGCAGCGTCTCTTTCAATTGGTAGCCGACGGTCAAGACCGGATTGAGCGAGGAACTCGGGTCCTGGAAGATCATGCCGATCCGCTTGCCGCGGATCGCGGTTAGCTCGCGGTTGCTCAGCCGCGCCAAGTCCTTCCCGTCGAACCGGATCTCGCCCCCGGCCACGCGACCGGGCGCATCGAGCAATTGGATGATCGAGAGGCCGAGCGTGGACTTGCCAGACCCGCTCTCCCCCACGACGCCAAGGACGCTCCCCTTCTCCAGATCGAAGCTGACGCCATTGAGTGCCCGTATCGTTCCCTTGCGGGTGGGGAAGATCGTCGTCAGGTCGCGGACGCGCAGCAGCGGCGCGCCGTCCGCCGGATCCTGGTCAGCGCGCTCGGCCGGCGGCAAGGGGACGCGCCGGAAGTTGCCGTGGGTTAGCTTCGGATCGAAGAAGTCGGCCAGGCCGTCTGCCGCGAGGCTAATGCTGAGGACCGTCAGCAGAATTGCCACTCCAGGAAAGACGGCTACCCAGCCGCTGACCATCATCACCTGCCGGCCATCCGCCAGAATCGTGCCCCAGGAGGGAGTGGGCGGCGTGAGGCCGAGCCCCAGGAAGCTGAGGAGCGATTCGACGATCACGAAGAAGCCGAGGTTCAGCATCCCGATCAGCGGGATCGGCTGCCAGACGTTCGGCAAGATGTAGCGGAAGAGCACTCGCCACCGCGAAGCGCCGAGCGCGCGCGCCGCGAGCGCGTAGTCCTTCTCCCGCTCGGTCAGGACGCGGCTACGGACGACGCGGGCGTAGATGATCCAGCTCGAGCCGCCGAGGACGAGCACCAGCTGCCACCAGGTGCGCTCCTGCGAGACTGCAAGAATGGCGATCGCGAAGAGGACGAAGGGGAAGGCGAGCTGGATATCGCCGAGCCGCATCAGGATGGTGTCGGTCCAACGCCCGAAGTACCCGGCCAGGAGACCGGTGATGAAGCCAATCGCGGTCCCCAGCAGAACGGAGCCGACGCTGATCAGGAGCGAGTACCGAGCCCCGTAGATCAAGCGGGAGAGGATGTCACGGCCGAGCAGGTCGGTGCCGAGCGGATATTTCCACGTCCCGTCTGCCTGCCACGCTGGTGGCTTGAAGCTCGCCATGAGGTCCTGCGCGAGCGGATCGTGCGGCGCGACCCACGGCGCGAAGATCGCAATGAGTGTGATCGCCACGACACCGATGACACCAGCGAGCGCGAATGGGCGCGTTCGCAGATACTCACCGAACTCGCGCAGCATGGAGCGAGATCGGGAGCGCGAGGCGTCCGAGCTCACCGTCGTGGCCGGGGCGGCGTCCGAGCCGCCGGAAGAACTGCTTTGACTGGTTATTGGCTCAATACTTGACACGTGGATCGAGTGCCGCGTAGGTCAGATCGACCAAGAAATTGACGAGCGTGAAGACCACGGCGATGGCCAGGACGGTTCCCTGCACGACCGGGAAGTCCCGCTGCTGAATCGCCAGCAAGGCCATCAGGCCGATGCCCGGCCAGTTGAAGATGGATTCGATGACGACGGCGCCGCCGAGCACGTAGCCCGCTTCGAGTCCGACGAGGGTAATCAGCGGGATGGCGGCGACCTTCATCACGTGGACGAACAGTAAGCGGCGCTCCGAGAGACCGCGCGCCCTACCAGCGCGGACGAATCCTTCCCCGAGCGCTTCGATGAATCCTTGCCGGACGGCGCGGATCAGCAGGGGCATCAGCGATATCGTCAACGTGATCGTGGGGAGGACAAAGCTGGCCGGACCTTCGAGATCGATCGCCGGCAGCCAGCCCAACCTGATCGAGAAGATGAGGACAAGGACGACGCCAAGCCAATAACTTGGCGTTGCCTGCGCGATCGCGACGAAGACGAGGGCGATCCGATCGAGCAAGCTGTTGGGTCGCAGCGCGGCGCCGATGCCGATCACGAAGGAGAGCACCGTCGTGATCACCATCGTGACGGCGCCGAGCGCGAAAGTGTTCGGGAGCGCTTCCAGCACCGCCTCCCGAACCGGCCGATTCCCGCGGAACGACGTGCCCAGGTCTCCCCTGACGAGGTCCTTGAGGAAGTTCACGTACTGAACGGATAGCGGCTTGTCGGTGCCGAGCCGCTGCCGCGTCTGCTTGATCACTTCCTCGGAGGTGCCCGGCCGCTCCATCAGGCGGGCCGGATCGCCCGGTACCAGGCGAATGGCGAAGAAGGTGACCGTGACCACGCCGAAGATCACGATCACCATTTGGATGGTTCGCTGGAGGATATAGCTCGACACCGCGTACCTCGGGCTAGGAGATGAGGGCCGAGAGGCGAGGCTGCCGCCAGTCTACGAGGTCGGGACGCGGCGGTCGTGATGCCGCGCCCCGCGGGGACGAGACCGAGCGACGCGCTCGCCTACCGAGCTTACGCTCCTCGTCCCGGCCTCATCTCCTCGTTGTCCAAGGTCACCGACTCCTGCCCTCGATCTTACGTCAACGCCGCCTTATGGAAGCGCGTCGAGAAGTTCGGGAGGGCGATGAGGCCGGTAAGGTTCTTGACGTGCGCAATCGTAAAGTCGCTGTTGTACAGCGGAATGTGAACCAGGTTCTGCCACAGATACGCCTGCAGCTCCTCGAAGATGGCGCGCCGCTGCTCTTGATCGACCGTTGCGTTGCCGCGGTCGATCAACTCGTCGATCGTCGCGTCGTTCGCGCCGGTCCAAGCGCCGGGGGAGTGATAGAGCGTCTTGAGCGCGGCGTTCGGATCGCCATTGGAGCTCCAGCTGAGGTGGAAGAAGACACCCGGCTTGTCCGGGCTGAACAGCCCGTCAATGATCGCGGCGACGTCCGTGATCTGCAGCGCAACCTTGAAGCCAACCTGGGAGAGGGAATCCACGATCGCTTCCGCGACTTCCTCGCCGCGTGGCAGGAAGCCGGCCACGCCCCAGAGCGGCAACTCCGGCTCGCCGTCGTTCGGGAAGCCCGCCTCAGCCTTGGCGGCTCGCGCCCGCTCCAGGTCGAAGGTGTAGGCCGGCTCCTGCGGCTTGGCATAGAGGCCGTGGTTCGGCAGGTGGGTCACCGAGACCTCGCTCGCGCCCTGGACGAGCGCGGTGACGATCGCCTGCCGGTCGATGCCCCACATAATGGCCTCGCGCAGCTTGACATTCGCGTAATCCCAGGGTGGCGGGGCATCCATGCGCATCCAGAGATTGACGTTCTCGAACCCGGTGTTCGAGATCAGCTCGATGTTCGGGTTCGACTGGAGGACCGGCAGGTGCTCAGGCGGCACGCGGTCGAGGACGTGCGCCTGGCCGGCCAGCAGCGCGTTCAGCCGGGTCTGCGGATCGATGATGTACTCCCAGATCAGTGTCTGGATCGTCGGCGCGCCGTCCCAGTAATTCGGGTTGGCCTCCATGACCTTCCGGTCCTTCTCGTTGCTGACGAGGCGGAAGGGGCCGGTGCCGTTCGGAGATGTCTTGAGCGTCTCGAGTCCCGCCGGCGGCGTGGACGGATCGCTGCTCGGCTGGATATCGGCGGCGGAAAGGATCGGCAGGGTAGCGATCTCGGTGTAGATCGGGGCAAACGGCTCCGCCGTCTTGAGCCGGACGGTGAAGTCGTCAATGATCTCGACCGTCGTCGGCACCATCGAAAGCGCCTTGACCGTCTCCTCCGCCGTGGCGCCGGAAGCGCGCTCGATCGATGCCTTGACGTCGGCGGCGGTGAAGGGCTGGCCGTTGTGGAAGGTCACGCCTTGCCGCAGCTTGCACTCGATCGTCACATCATCGACCTGCGTCCAGCTCTCGGCCAGGCCCGGAGTAAGCTGGCTGATGTCGGTCGACTCGATCTTCCAGAGCGTGTCGAAGATCTGCTCCTGGATCCGGCTTTGGGCTTGAATCGTGTGCTGGTAGGGATCCCACGTGTCGGGGAACGCTTCGGCGATGAGGAAGCGGACTTCGCCCGCCTCTTGGTTCAACGGTTGCAGCGTCCGACCGCGCTGGCGCGGAGCGGCCGAGGCCGCGACCGGCGCGATGCCGACGCCGAGTCCGAAGAACGCGGCGGCTTGCATGAATTGCCGCCGGGTGATCTCCCCGGCATGGAGCTTCGCCGAGAGAACTTCAAGGATCTCTGCTTGGTTCATTGCTCCCTCCTCGAACGCCGGTCGCCCGGACACTCGAACGCAACATGCCGCTGGTTGCGCCATTTCCGAATGGTGAAACTGAGTTAAGACGCGCCGGCATTATAGCGTGCTCCCCAGACTGAATCAATCATGCCTGCTACGCACGAGTGGGAATGCCAGGTCGTTGACTGTCTCGCGGTTGGGTGCCTATACTCAAGGATAGGCGGGAAATGTTGTTTCTCATTAAGAAACCATGCCATTCGCTGGGGAATCTAGAGAGTTGCCGGGACCCTTCTGGGCACGCGTCGCCGCTCGACGCCATGTCAGCGGCTAGCTAGGCCATGGCTTTGAGCTGCGCGATGCCGCATCGCTCGACGATTCAGCGAATGGCCGGTTCGAGAATGAGCGCCACGCGGCCTGATCCCCCGGTGGCGATGAGAAAGGGTTGAGTCGATGGCAATCCAAGCGCCGCCGCAGCCGAGTGATCTCTTCGAGCGGGCCCAGGCTTCGCTCGCCAGCGGAGTCTCCGCCTCGATGCGGCTCCATCCGTATTTGGGCCGCCCACTCTTCATCCAACGCGGCGAGGGGGCATACCTCTACGATCTCGAGGGCAAGCGCTATATCGACTTCAATATGTCGAATGGCGCGGCGCTCCTCGGACATGACCATCCGGCAGTGCGGCAGGCCGTCCTCCAAGCGCTCGAGATGGGAATCATTACCGCGGCCGAGACGCCGTACCACGAGCAGCTCGCGGCCACGATGTGCGAGATCATCCCCGCTGCCGAGCGCGTTCGCTTCTCCTCCGTCGGCACGGAGGTAACCCTCGTCGCGCTGCGGATCGCGCGTCACGTCACCGGGCGGACGAAGTATCTGAAGTTCGACGGCCACTTCCACGGCCTGACCGAGCCGTGGCTCTACCGTCGCGCCGACCCGCTCAGCGATGACCCGACCATCGTCCCCTCCTCCGGCGGCGTCCCCGCCAGCGGGGCGGAGGACGTGGTGATGATCCCGTTCAACGATGTCGAGGCGTTCGAGCGGGCGATGGAGCAGCACGGCGACGAGCTGGCGGCGGTGATCTGCGAACCGGTCCACTACAACGCCGGCTGCATTCCGCCCGCGCCGGGCTACCTCGAATTGCTCCGAGAGCGGACGCGACAGCACGGCGTGATCCTCATCTTTGACGAGGTCCTCTCCGGCTTCCGCTCTCATATCGGCGGCGTGCAGGCGCAGTACGGCGTGACGCCGGACCTGACGACGCACGCGAAGGCGCTCGCCAACGGTCTGCCGCTCGCTGCCGTCTCCGGCCGGACCGATTTGATGCTCTCCCTCGCGCCGGCCGGCCCGGTCGCGCATTCCGGCACCTACTCTGGCTTCCTGGCGAGCGTCCTGGCGGCGCTGGCAACGCTGGAGGAGTTGCGCAAGCCGGGTGTCTACGACCGGCTCAACGCGACGGCGGAGAAGTTCTATCAAGATCTGCAAGCGATCTTCGACCGGTATGACATCCCGGTGCGGGTGCAGGGGCTTGGCGCGCGCTTCGGACTCTACTTCGGTCGCCGTGAGCCGGTCCGGACCTGGTCAGACGCCCTCGGACACGACCACGACCTGAACCGGCGCTTCGCCCTCGGCTGCCTCGAGCGCGGCGTCTATTTCCACGCCTATACCCGCCAGGGCCCGCCGGGTCACGCCGGCTTCTCGCTCGCGCATACCGACGAGGACTTCGCGCAGACGCTGACGGTGGTTGAGGACGTCGCCAAAGAGCTGCGAGCGTAACGCGCGGCGCTTGACGTCGCGCTGACCGAGGGTCGCGCCCAGGAGCGCACCGCGCCAGGCAGGGTCTCCAGAGCCAGGAGGGGGCGATGGGCATTTACGATGATCTTGGGGTGAAGCGGGTCATCAACGCCGATGCGCGGCTGACGCGCCTGGGCGGCTCGAAGATGCCGCCGGAGGTATTGGCGGCGATGGCCGAGGCGGCGCAGCAGTACGTCGATCTGCCGTCGCTCCAGCGGGCGGTCGGCAAGCGCCTCGCTGAGCTGACGCGCAACGAAGCAGCGTATGTGACGACGGGCGCGGCGGCCGGGCTGGTGCTTGCCACGCTCGCCTGCGGTATCGGGCAGGACCTGCCGGCATTGGCGCGGGTGATTGAAGGGGCGCCGCTGCCGAAGGACGAGGTGATCATCCACCGCTCCCATCGCATCCCGTACGATCCGGCAATCCGCTTGGCCGGTGGCCGGCTGATCGAGGTCGGAAACGTCCTGCAAACCTTCCCCTGGGAGCTGGAAGCGGCGTTCACCCCGCGTACGGCGATGGTCCTCTACGTCGCGGGGACGCACGTCGGGCACGGCGCTCTGTCTCTCGAGCAGACGGTCGAGATCGCCCACGCGCACGGCGTGCCGGTCGTGGTCGATGCCGCGGCGCAGCTCCCGCCGGTCGAGAACCTCTGGCGATTCACCCGCGAGCAGGGCGCCGATATCGCCATCTTCAGCGGCGGCAAGGATCTGCGCGGGCCGCAAGCGAGCGGACTCGTCGTTGGCCGGGCGGATCTGATCGAGGCGTTCTTCGTGCACGGCGCGCCGAATCAGCGCCTAGGCCGGCCGATGAAGGTTGGGCGAGAGGAGATGATCGGCCTGTTGAAGGCGGTCGAGCGCTATCTCTCGCTCGATCACGAGGCGCGGATGGCCGGATTCGAGGAGACGGTCCAGCGGTGGATCGCGGCGCTGAGTGGCATCCCCGGCGTCAAGCCGAGCCGTGGCTTCCCGAACGAGGCGGGGCAGCCGGTGCCGCGATGCCTCATCGAGATCGATCCCGCCGTGACGGGCATGACGGCCGCGGAAGTGCGCCAGCGGCTGTGGGACGGCGACCCGGCGATTGCCGTTCCCCAGCTTGATGAGCGCACAATCTCGATCACGCCCGATGTGCTCGATGGCGACGAAGACCAAATCATCCTCGATCGCCTGAAGACGATTCTGGCCAAGACACTCGTCTCCGCCTGAGCCGTTCGCCGGTAGCTGTGCCGGTTGCATATTGACGGCGATCGGAGCTATGCCTATACTCGGTATCGAAGCCCGAACACACATTTCACCAAGCGAAACAGAGCGGCCATAGTCGTCTCATGTGAGTCGGTGGCAAGGCTAACCGGCTGACAGCGGAGGAGGGGGATCCATGGACGGCGAACGCCTTTCGCAGCTGCTTGATGAGGCACGCGCGCATCGTCTGCCGCGCAGGGACCTCCTCCGAAGGGGCGCCGCGCTCGGTTTGTCCGCGCCGGCGCTCGCGATGCTCGCCGCAGTCACCAAACCCGTTCTCTCTCGGGCGCAAGATAGCTCGAATCCGTTCGGGGTCGATCCGGGGCAGTCGCTCGATGTCCTGATGTGGGACGTCGGCTGGGGCGACGAGTACGCCCTCAATGCGCTCGAGATCTACAAGCGGCTCTACCCGGGCGTGGAGATCGAGTACCAGGGCGTCCAGCGGGTTGCTGAGATCGCTCAGCCCCGGTTCGTCGCCGGCGATCCGCCCGACGTCATCGAAGCGACGCTCCTCGACCGCGCCGCTCTCGTTGCCGAGGGCCTGCTCGCGGACCTGAGCGACCTGTTGGCTGCTCCGGCTTACGACACTCCTGACAAGACCTTCGGCGAAACGCTCCTCTCTGGCACCCAGACAGACGCGATCTTTGACGGCAAGCCCTACGCCGTCAACTTCTCCTACGGCCTCCAGGGCATTTGGTACGACGACCGCGTCATGCAGGAGCACGGCTGGGAGTACCCGTCAACGTGGGAAGACATGCTCGCGCTCTGCGAGGAGATCAAGACGGCTGGTTTGTCGCCCTGGACGTATCAAGGCCGCTATCCGAGCTACATGACGACCGTCCTCTGGGAGCTGATCTGGAAGAACGGCGGGATCGAGGCGATCGCGAAGATCGACAACCTCGAGCCGGATGCCTGGCGGCAGGACGCCGTTCGCGCGTCCGTCGACGCGCTGTATCAGCTCGCCGACCGTGACTATTTCATGCCTGGCACAGAGGGGTTGACGCATACCGAGGCCCAGGCTGAGTGGTTGCAGGGCAAGGCGGTCTTCATCCCCTGCGGCACGTGGCTCGAGAACGAGATGAAGGACGTCATCCCCGAAGGGTTCCAGATGACCTTCAAGCCAGTGCCGCCGCTGGCTGGTGGCGCGGTCCCGTTCGAAGGCGTTTCCACCTTCTCCGGTCAGCCCTTTGTCGTACCCGCCGAGGCGAAGAACGTCGCTGGTGGCAAGGAATTCATTCGCCTCCTCTGCTCGAAGGAAAACGCTGGCTTCTTCTGCGGCTACGCCCACTCTTTGACGACGATTGTCGACTCCTGCGTGGGGCTCGATCTCGGTTCCGCCTTCAACAGCGCCTTGGCCGCGTTCCAGGCAGCTGGCGACAATCGCTTCGCTGGCCCCCTCTACCCATCCTGGTACAAGCCGCTTGCGGACGAGGAGACGACCCAGATGGGCGCTCTGCTTACCAAGCAGATCACGCCCGACGAGTACATCGACAACGTCCAGCAGATGGCCGACGACATCGCCGCCGACGACTCCATCCCCAAGTTCACGCGCGAGATCTGAGCCTGCCGCCGGTAGCCGAGCGATTCGGTCGCGGACCATTCCCCGCATTGGCAGGAGGCCAAGCCTAGACTGCCGCCGAATTGCTATCGGCTACCGGCTCAGAGGGCGTCATGCACCATCACAAGTATCGCCTCATCATTCCGTTCGTATTGCCGTCGGCCCTCATTTACGGCGTTTTCGTTCTCTGGCCTTACGCGCAGGCACTCTACTTTTCGCTGACGCGGTGGCGCGGCTTCTCGCGCAACCGGCCGTTTGTCGGGCTCGACAACTTCGAGCGGATGCTGGACGACCGGCTGTTCTGGAACGCCCTCGAGCACAACGCCCTGATGCTGGTCGTCCTCCCCTCGGCGACGGTTGCGTTGTCTCTCCTCTTTTCGGCGCTGATCGCCCAGGGAGGCCGCGGCCTGCGTGGGGCGGAAATCTATCGGATCGTCTCCTTCTTCCCGCAGGTGATGTCTGCCGTTGTCATCGGCGTGCTCTGGAGCTTCGTCTTCCACCCCAACATCGGGGTGCTCAATGGCTTCCTGCGGGTCATCGGCCTGGGCAGCCTCCAGCGAACCTGGCTCGGCGATCCGCAGTGGGTCCTCTGGGCAATCGCGCTCGTCGCCGTTTGGTCGTCGGTCGGCTTCTTCATGATCCTCTTCATCGCCGGTATGCAATCGATCCCGACCGACCTTTACGACGCGGCGACCGTTGATGGGGCGAGCCGCTGGCGCGCGTTCTTCGGGATCACGCTGCCACTGCTGCGGGACCATCTCCAGGTTGCGTTCGTCTTCATGGGGCTCAGCGCGCTCGACCTCTTCGCGCTCGTCCAGGTCATGGCTGAGAATGGCGGACCGAGCCGCGCCGCCGACGTCATCGCCCGCTACATGTACGACCTCGCCTTCAACAAGAGCCAGTTCGGCTACGCGACGGCGATCGGCGTCGTCTTGCTCATCTTGAGCTTGGTGCTCTCCGTTCTGGTCGTTCAGCTTACCCAACGGGAGCGCATCGAATTTTGAGCCGCCGGCAACCTCTTGAGAGTGGCTGATGAGCAGCGAAGGAACGCAACCGCTGGGGCGCGCTAGGCCGCAGGAGACACCGGCAGTCGCGGCGCCTCTCTTTCGGCGGGGCATGGGTAACCTGGCCACCGTTGCCGCTCACCTCGTCTTGATGACGTGGACCGTCTTCGTCGCCTTCCCGTTCCTCTGGATGGTCGTCACCTCGTTCAAGACGGACCAGGAGATCTTCTTCAGCCCGTGGCGACTCCCCTCCGCGCTGCGTTGGGAAAACTTCGCTCGCGCTTGGACCGACGCCTCGATCGGCCGCTACTTCCTCAACAGTCTGATCGTCGTCACGGGAGCGATGGTCCTGACGCTCCTTTGCGCCTCGATGACGGCCTACGCCCTGGCTCGGTTCGATTTCCCTGGCAACCGCATTCTCTATTACTGCTTCCTGGCGGGGCTGATGTTCCCAGTCTTCCTGGCGCTGGTGCCGCTCTTCTTCGTGGTGCGGGATCTCCACCTCGTCGGCACATTCCAGGGGCTGATCATCGTCTATACGGCGTACTCGCTCCCGTTCTCGATCTTCTTCCTTCACGGGTTCTTCCGCTCGCTCCCGGGCGAAGTCGCCGAGGCAGCCATCGTCGATGGCGCCTCGCCGTACCGTGTCTTCTTCGATGTGATGCTGCCAATGGCGCAGCCCGGCCTCGTCGCGGTCGGCATCTTCAACTTCCTCGGGCAATGGAATCAATTCATCCTCCCGCTCATCCTCATGCCGAACCCGGACCGTTATGTCCTCTCCCAGGGACTCGCCTTTCTGGCGATCCAGCGCGGCTACGAGAGCGATTGGAGCGCGCTCTTCGCCGGGCTCACGATCACGATGCTCCCGACGCTCATCGTTTATGTCTTCTTCCAGCGTCGCGTCCAGCAAGGATTGACGGTCGGGGCACTCAAAGGCTGAGGTTGGGCAATCGAGGCGGGGTCTGATCTACCCGGCGCCTCATTGGTACCTGAGTACGGAGCGGGAGGCAGATGGGCGAATCGGCTCGGCCGCGGGTTGCGGCTGTCGTGACCGAATACCGGCCGATGTCACATGCCGACGTCATCGTCGGACGGCTACTCGAGGGCTACACCCTGCACGGCGACCGCGTTGAGCCACGGCTCGAAGTAGCTTCCCTCTATCTCGACCAAGTCCCCGCCAACGACATTGGGCGCGAGCTGGCCGCCAAGCACGGCATCCCGATCTTCGAAACAATTGGCGAGGCGATGACGCTTGGCGGGAAAGGCGTAGCCGTTGACGGCGTGCTCCTCATCGGCGAGCACGGCAACTACCCGCTCAACGCGCGCGGACAGATCCTCTACCCTCGTCGCCGCTTTTTCGACGCCGCCGTCGCCGCGATGGTCGCCGGAGGCCGAATCGTGCCGGTATTCGTCGACAAGCATCTTTCGTGGTCGTTCGATTACGCCCGCTACATGTACGACACGGCGCAACGCCTCGGCATTCCGCTGCTGGCTGGCTCCTCCGTGCCGCTTGCCTGGCGGTCTCCCGCCGGCGATTGGCCGCTCGGGGCGCCGCTGACGGAGGCCGTCGCCGTCGGGTACGGTCCGCCGGAGGCGTACGAGTTCCACACGCTGGAAGGCTTGCAGAGCATTGTGGAGCGGCGCGCGGGCGGCGAAACCGGCGTGCGTGCTGTCCACGATCTGCCCCGCGCCGAAATCTGGCGCGCTGAGAAGGACGGACGCTGGAGCGGTGACCTGTTGATGGTGGCGCTGGCAACCCTCGGCCTCACCGGTGAGCAGGCCGACCAGGCGCTGGGTGCCCTCAAGCATCTCATCCTAGTCGAGTACCGCGACGGGCTACGGGCGGCAGTCTGCCTGTTCGACGCCTACGTGCGGGATTTCGCCGTCGCCGCCCGGGGCGGGGATCACAGCCAGGCGCATCGCCTCGCGCTCGAGCCGGGCCGGCCGTTCGGCCACTTCAGCTTCCTCGTTCGCCAGATCGAGACGCTCGTCCTGACCGGGACTCCGCCTTACCCCGCTGCCCGAACCCTCCTGACGACCGGCATCCTCGATGTGGCGATGCGCTCGCGCACCGCGGGCGGCGTCCGCATCGAGACGCCGGAGCTGGCGATCGCGTATCAGCCGGCGGACAACATCGCTGACACGGCGATCAACGTCGAGCCGCCGTTCCTGCAGGCGGCTGGCAGCGGGCGCTGAGAATTGGGCAGGACGGAGACAGAGACCAATGCGAATCTATCTCACCGGGAGCGACACGTTGCTCGGTGCGGCGCTTCGCCGCGCGCTGGGCGAGTCGCACGAGCTTCATGCACCTTCCCCAGAACCGCGCGACCGCGCCGCCATCTCGGAGGCCGCCGCTGGCTGCGATGCTATCGTGCATCTCGTCCCGCCCGCCGCTGACCAAGACGATCTCGACGCGCTCGACCGGGCGACTCGCGGCACCTACGACCTCCTAACGGCCGCCTCACCCTCGCGCTTCGTCCTCGTCACCTCGCTTCGCCCCTTTGCCCGCTACCCCGCCTCCTGGTTGGTCACTGAGCAGTGGATGCCACGCCCGGCGCCAACCGCGACTGACCTCGCGCCTTACCTCGCCGAGCTCACCGCGCGTGAGGTCGCCCGCGTCCGTCCGGTCGAAGCGATTGTCTTGCGGCTCGGAGAGGTTGTTGACCCCGCCACTGCATCGGGGCCGGCTGATGCCAGCTGGCTCCACATCGAGGATGCGGTCGCGGCGGTCGAGCGGGCGCTGACCTTCGCGCCCGGAGAGGCGACACGGCCGACCCGCTGGCACGTCTTTCACATTGTCGATGGTGGCGCGAACTCCCGCTTTCCGCTCGACGATGCCGCACGGCCGCCGTTCTCCTTCGCGCCCCGGCACCGACTCACCGATGCCGCGACGCTCCCCGCGGACGAGGGCTCCTTCCCACCGCGGCCGGCTCCGATTCCTAGCCGCCCGATCCGGCGCGTCGCCATTTTCGGCGCGGGCGGGCCACTCGCGGCCGTCACCGCCGAGGCGCTCGAGCGCGACCACATCCTGCGGCTGACCGATGTCCGCCCGCTGGTCGAGGCTGCCGCCGCTCCGCCGCAGTCGCCCGGCGCTCCACTGCCGCGCCCACTGCCGCCGCCGCACGAGGAGCGGCTTGTCGATGTCACCGACCCCGCGCAGGTGCTGGTCGCGGCGGAAGGGATGGACGCGCTCGTCAACTGCACCGTCGTTCGCCCTCACCCGGTGAATGCCTTCCGCGTCAATCTCCTCGGCGCCTACAACGTGATGCGGGCGGCGGTCACGCATGGCATCAGGCGAGTCGTCCACACGGGGCCGATCCAGACGCTCATCCCCCACCCCGCCGGCTTCGCGCCGGAGTTCGACATCTCGCCGGACCTTCCGCCGCGGCCAGGGGACGATCTCTACTTCATGTCGAAATTCCTCGGGCAGGAGGTTTGCCGCATCTTCGCTGAGGCGTATGACCTGGAAGTGCCGACGCTCTTGTTCTGCGCGTTCCGCAACCCCGACGTTCCGCTCCTGGATGAGCCGCTCCACCCGTTCACGATCTCCTGGGCAGATGCCGGTGAGGCGATGCGGCAGGCGGTGCGGGCGCCCGGCTTCCCCCGCCCGTTCGAGGTGCTGCACATCAACGCCGACTTGCCGCACGGCAAGTACCCGAACGACAAGGCGAAGCGCTTGCTCGCTTGGCAGCCGCGCGACCGCTTCGAGTCGCACTGGCGGCGCGGCTCGGAGTGAGGCTTGGGCACTCGAGTATGCAGATTGCGATGCCTTGGCCTCGCTCCCGTGCGGAAGCGGTAGGGGCAGTCGTGTCCCGCTCCCTCTACGGAGGAGAAACCGCGTTACACATTGCGCATAAACACCGTATGCTGAGTCAAGAAGCGATGAAAGGAAATACAATCGGGGGCAACGCGAGGTCCCGCACGGCTCAATCATCTTTCCTCCCGGCCTCGCTTGTCGTGGGTCGCTTTTCCCTGGACAGGAGGTAACGATGCGCCTGATCACCGGCGGGATCATGCATGAGACGCACACATTCTCGGTCGAGCCGACGACGCTGGAGACGTTGTCGATCCACCGTGGTGAGGAGATGTGGGCCTACGCCGGAACGAATCATTCGCTCGGCGGGGTGATTGATGGCTGCCGCGATCAGGGCATTGAGCTGGTGCCGACGCTGCTCGCCGATGGCGTCTCGACCGGTACGCCTAGCCGCGAGACGTTCGAGACGTTGCTCAACGAGCTGGTCGAGCGGATCGCCGCCGCGCTCCCGGCGGATGCGGTCGTGCTGACGTTGCACGGCGCGATGGTGGCGGAGGGGTATCCCGACGCCGAGGCGGAGATCGCTCGGCGGGTGCGGGCTGCCGTCGGACCGGACATGCCGATCGCTGTCACGCTCGACTATCACGCCAACATTGGGCCGGAGATGGTCGAGCAGGTGAACATCGTCACCACCTACGACACCTACCCGCACGTCGACGCGGCGGAGCGGGCGCGGGAGGCGGTCGATCTAATTGCCCGCACCGCCCGTGGCGAGATTCGGCCGACGATGGCGCTCGTCAAGCCGCCGCTGATTCCGGTGCCGCAGGCGCAGTTCACCGCCCGGCCGCCATTCAAGCTGCTCCTCGACCGCGCGCACGAGCTAGAGGAGAGCGGCGAGGCGCTCACGATCACCATTGCCGCTGGCTTCCCCTACTCCGACGTGCCGATTGCCGGCACGAGCATCCTGGTCACGACCGACAATGATCGGGAGAAAGCGGAGCGGCTGGCGCGTGAGCTAGCAGAGATGGCCTGGTCGCTGCGCGATCAGATGATCGTTCGCAACGTGCCGCCGGCTGAGGCGGTGGCGCAAGCGATCGCGTACCCGGAAGGACCGGTCATCCTCGTCGACGTTGGCGACAACATCGGCGGCGGCACCCCTGGCGATGCGACCGTGCTGCTGGCGGAGCTGCTGCGGCAGGGCGCGCAGGAGGCAACGGTCGTAATCGCCGACGCCGAGGCAGCGCGGGCCGCGTTCGCCGCTGGAGTCGGTGGGACGGTCACCACAACCGTCGGCGGCAAGACGGATCGGCTGCACGGTGAACCGGTGCCGATTACCGGATACGTGCGTCTCCTCTGCGATGGGAAGTGGGTGCACGAGGGGCCGGAGAACGCCGGCGTTCCCGTCGACATGGGCCCGACCGCGGTCGTCCGCGTCGACGGGGTGAATATCGTCCTGACGAGCCGCAAGACGATGCCGGGCGATCTCCAGCAATTGAAATCGGTCGGCATCGACCCGGCCCGGCAGAAGATCATCGTCGTCAAGGCGGCGGTGCGCTGGCGCGGCGGCTACCAACCGATCACCAAGCATTCAATTGACGTGGACACGCCCGGCCTCGGCAGCGTCAATCTCTCGTCCTTCACCTTCAAGCATGTGCGCCGCCCGATCTTCCCGCTCGATCCCGACACGACGTGGTCGGCTTGACCGCCGATCCCAACACAACCGAGTCAGCGAGGCCGCAACCGCGGGATTTCCCGCGGTTGCGGCGTGAATGCCCCAACACTCCTGTTGCGTTCCACCTAATCAAGGGCGTAGGATAGCGGCACCAAATAGCGGTTCCCGTCGCCGCTCCTTGTGGCAATGCTGAGACAAAGTCCGGGGTTAGAACCGGATTTTCAGTTCAGGCTGACGCGAATACGCGAGGCAAGAGGCAATTCGCTCCTTCCACGCTCAGCTCGGCAAGTTCGCCACCATGAGGAGGGAAGTCATGAGCGACCACGGCGAACCGAACCACGAAGCAGAGGAGCAGCCGCGAGGCGCGTTCGTGCTGATGCTGCTTTACCTGCTCGTAACCGCTGCCCTCTGGGCCTTCGTCTATTACACCCTAATCGACCGTAGCTAACCTGCCGCAGCCCCGGCCCGTCAACGGGACTGGTTTAGCTCGTCATATCCCGTGCAAGCGTGAAGCGTGTCCGGCGGTCTCGACCGGCGCTCATGGAACGGCGATGGGAGGGGATCCATGCACATTGAGCGGCTCGAAAAGATCTTCATGGTCTTAGGCGGGATCCTTTTGGCGGTCGGCATAGCTGCCATCGGCGCCTCGGTGTTGGCGGCCGATGTCCACTTGCCGGCGCCGAGCGGTCGAATCGATCCTCGTACCGTAAGAACCACACCGCCATTCGACCAACCCGGCGTGAGGCAAATCGGCCCGAACGAATACGAGGCCGTGATCGTTGCCTACATTTGGGCATTTCAGGTGTCGCCCGATATTTCCTCGAATGAGATCCACGTGCCCGTCGGGGCGAACGTCACGTTCAAAGTGACGTCCACCGACGTGATTCACGGATTCATGATCGAGCGCACAGACGTCAACGCCATGATCATCCCCGGACAAGTCACTGAAGTCAGCTACACCTTCGACAAGCCCGGCGAGTACTTGATCATCTGCCATGAGTATTGCGGCACCGGTCATCACACGATGTTCGCGAAGGTGATCGTCGCATGAGCGCAACCACCTTTACCGCCGCAAGGACGATCGAGCAGACCGCCAGCGAGCCGATGGCTCAGCGCTGGGCCATTCGCTGGCAGCTCTATCTCGGGTTCATCGCCCTGGCGCTCGGTGGACTGGTCGGTCTCCTGCAAGCGATCGAGCGCATCGACATCGACTTGTACGACGAAGCAGGTCTGGCGAGCTACTACCAAGGGCTAACGCTGCACGGCGTGCTGCTCGCCCTCGTCTTCACATTCACCTTCGGGAATGCCTTCCTGTCGCTGACAACCATCCGCGGCTTTGGGCGGCCGCTGGCGAGCACCGCGTTGGTGCAGGGCGCGTTCTGGACGGCGCTGGCGGGCGTGGTGCTGGCCGCTTATGCAATTCTCACCAACCAGGCGAGCGTGCTCTTCACCTTCTATCCGCCGCTGAAGGCCCACTCCACGTTCTACCTCGGCGCGGTCTTCCTCGTACTCTCGACCTGGCTGGTCTCCGCGAATCAATTGCTGACGTGGCGCGCTTGGAAGCGGGAGCATCCGGGGGAGCGCACTCCCCTGCTCGCCTTCGCCTCCATCGCCACCTATCTCATGTGGGACCTGGCGTCGATCGGCATTGCGATCGAGGTTGTGGGATTCCTTCTGCCCTGGTCGCTGGGCTGGATCAATACGGTCGATCCGCAGTTCAACCGCACCCTCTTCTGGTTCACCGGTCACCCGATCGTCTACTTTTGGCTGCTGCCGGTCTATGTCTCTTGGTACCTGATTTTCCCGAAGCAGGTTGGCGGCAAGCTCTACAGCGACGGGCTGACCCGGCTCGTGTTCATCCTCTTCCTGGTCCTGTCGGTTCCCACGGGCTTGCACCACCAGTACACCGATCCAGGCATTCCCGTCTGGATGAAGTCCATCCACCTGTTCACCACCTTCGCCGTGGTCTTCCCGAGCCTCATCACGGCGTTCACGCTGATGTCCGTCATTGAGTCGGCTGGTCGGGCACGGGGTGGTCGCGGACTCATTGGCTGGATTCGCCACCTACCGTGGGGAGATCCCAGCGTCTCGGCGCAGTTGCTGGCGATGCTCGTTTTCCTGCTGGGCGGCACGACCGGCATTATCAACGCCAGCTACACCGTCAATAAGGTGGTGCACAACACGGCGTTCGTTCCCGGTCACTTCCACCTCACCGTCGGCACGGCGGTTGGGCTTTCGGTGATGGGGATTAGCTACTGGCTCGTGCCGTATCTCACTGGCAATGCCCTGTATGGGCGTCGTCTCGCGGTGGCGCAGGGCTGGCTGTATGCCATCGGCGTGCTCGTGTTTGCCCGCGGGCAAATCGCGGGTGGCCTGAATGGCATGCCCCGGCGCACGGCGATCGGCGCGGCGACCTACGAGCTCTCGAGCTGGAACCTCGAGAACTGGATGACCGCGATCGGTGGCGTCCTGATGGCGATCGCGGGGCTGTTCTTCTTCATCGTGATGGTCGGGACCCTGCTGAGCCGGAAGCCGGCAGAGAAGCTCGAAATCCCGGTGGCTGAAGCGCGCTTCGATTCGACTAGGACGTTGCCACTGCTCGACCGGCTCGGCTTCTGGTTCGTGATCGCGGCGCTGCTCGTCGTGCTGGCGTACGGCCCGTTCTTCATCGCCTACCTGCCGCTGAACCTCACCTCGCCGGGTTGGAACGTCTGGCAAGTGTCGGGTGGCGGTGACACTTGGGTGGACGTCCTCGCCGCCGGTTGGGTGGTGATCGCGATCGGCGCGTTTGCCTGGTTCTGGCGGTTGCTGCAGGGCGCGGTGTTCGAATCGCGCCGTTTAGGACGCGACTGAGCCAGCCGCATCAACGAAGCGAAGGAGCGCGGGGCGATGACCACCGCGCTCCTTTTCGTTTGGTGAATCTGTTAGGTAGGGCCTGGGAGCACCGGCGCCGACGCGCGAAACTCGCTAACTCTTGGGCGCGACCGCGTCTGGCCAGCGCTCCTGCCGGTAGCCCATGTCCCAGAACATCCACTCGAGCCGGCTGGTCATGACGAAATGCTCGGTCATCGCTCGTCGGTCGGCGGGGCCAAGGTCGGCCGCGATCGCATCGGTCAGATCGAGCACGGCTTGCACGGTCGCGCCGAACTCCTCGCCGCCGTAGGTATCGATCCAGCGTTGGTAGAGGCGGTTCGGAGATCCTTTGGCGAGCAGCGCTTTGCCGACTTCCCAGTAGATCCAGTAGCACGGGAGCACCGCGCCGAGCGCCTCGGCAAACGAGCCGCCGTAGACCGTCGCCAGGAGATAGCTGGTGTATGTCACGTTCGTCGGCGCGAGCGGCGTCGCGGCTACCTCTTCCGGCGAAAGTCCGAACTCGGCGAAGAACCCGTCGTGCAGCGAGCGCTCGACGGTGATCGCCTCTGCCGCATGCTCGCTAAACATGCGGATCGCTTCCTCGTGCGGCGCGCGCGCCGCGCAGACGCTCAGCGCCCGCGCATACCGAGTGAGATAGAGCGCGTCCTGCACCACGTAGAAGCGAAAGGACTTCTCTGGTAGCGTGCCGTCGGTCAGCCCGGTGATGAATGGGTGGGCCAGGATCTCGGCGTAGATCCCTTCGATGCTCTTCCAAAGTTGCGTCGTTAGCGCGCCGCGCGTGGTGCTCCGGGCGGCTTCGGACAACGTGTCAGTCATCGGTCCGCTCCTCCCTAATATTTCGGCCACTCGCTACGCTTGGCGTCGCGACAGCTGCCAGACCAGCAGCGCGTAAGCGGCAAAGCCCCAAACGGCCATGACCACGAACGATGTCAAGCTGTCGGAGAAGAGCCGCTGATCGGTCGCGCTGTCCAGCAGGAGCTTCGTCGCCCCGCCGGTCGGAAAGATGCTAGCGATTCGGTCGATGGTGTCGGGCAGGCCAAGGCCGACGATGAACGCTGGAGCGATGACGGGGAGCAAGAAAACGCCTCCCCACGTGTTGAGCTGATTGGCGTTTTTGAACATGCCGCCCATGAGCAGGCCAAAGCCAAGGAGCGTCACGCTGAGCAATACCACGGTCGCGACGAAGATGGCGGAGTCAGACGGCTGAATCCGCGTGATGAGCAGCAGCACCGGAACCATCACCGCGACATAGACCACGCCGAGCAGCGCCTTGGCGGCAATCACCTCGGGATAGGACACGATCAGGATTAGCGCGTCCAACGTCTTCTTCTCGACTTCCTCGGTAAGGACGATCGGCACCGCCAGCATCGCGATCATGGAGATCATCATCACCGTTGCCGCCATGACGGCCCAGACGCGCAATCCGACGCTATCGATCACCGTCGCTTCATCGGGCGTTTCGGCAACCTGCTCCATCGTGATAATGGCTGGCGGTTGCTGCCCGGACAGCGCGCGCACCGCTGGCTCGACTGCCGCGGCGACGAAGGAGCTGGCGAATGAGGCCGACGGCGGCTGGAGCACGATGAGCTCCGGGCTCTGGCCGGCGGCGACGGCGGCATCGAATCCCGCCGGTACGATGAGTCCGAGATCGGCGTCTTCATCGGCTACCCGTTGCCGAACCTCTGACTCATCCGGCAGTTGCTCGAACGTGATGCGGACGGTGTCCCCGACGAACGAGCGGATCACTTCTGGGAGCCGCGTCTGTTCCGCCGCCGCGTAGACAACTGTGGCTTCCGGCGTCGTCTCGTCTTCAAAGGTGAGGTTGTAGAAGACGCCGATGCCGAGCGGAACGATCAGCGCCACCAAGACGCGCGCATCGCGAAGCGCATCGCGGAAATCTTTCCGGAAGATCGCCAGAATCTTGTAAAGTGCTACCACCGTTCCCAACTCTCCGGCTTAGAGTGGCTGACCAGCCAGCGCGATGAAGACGTCTTCGAGCGTGCCCTCGTTGGAATGGATCGTCAGCACCTCGCCAGCTTCCATCCACTCCGCCAGGCGCCGAGCATCCGTCGCGTCGTCCAGGCAGATCTGCACTTCGCGCCGGTCACGCAGCAGGACCGTCGCGGTGCGCTGGCCGTAGCGCAGCTTGAGCTCGCGCGGTGTGTCCAGCGCGACAATCCTGCCCTTCGCCAGAAAGGCGACGCGGTCGCACAGCTCGTCCGCTTCCTCCATCGAGTGCGTCGTCAGAAAGACGGTGGTGCCTTCCCGGCTCATGTCGCGAATGATGTTGCGGATCTCGCGGGCGGAGGCCGGGTCGAGCCCTCGCGTCGGCTCGTCGAGGAAGAGGACGCGGGGGCGGTTGATCAGCGCGCGGGCCACTAGCAGCCGCTGCTTCATTCCGGAGGAGTAGGTCTTGACGCGGCGCTTGGCGGCGTCGCTCAGTCCGACCAGCGACAGCAGCTCTTCGGCCCGGCTGTGCGGTTGACGATAGAGGTCGGCGAATAAGATGAGGTTGTCGTAACCCGTCAGCCGCTCGTAGAGGTTCTGGTCCTCGAAGACCAGGTTGATCAGCGGCTTGATGCGAGGCATGTCGCTGACGACATCGTGCCCGGCCACTTTCGCCGACCCCGAGGTCGGCTTGGTGCGGCCCGTCAGCACCCGGATCGTCGTCGTCTTGCCAGCGCCGTTGTGACCCAGGAACCCGAAGATCTCACCTTCCGCGACTGAAAACGAGATGCCGGCCAGCGCTTGCACCGCGCCGTAGCGCTTGACCAGCCCTTCCACCTCGATGACCGGAGCTGCCGCCATCTCCTCCTGCCTATCCTTCTGCGGCACGCGTTGCCGCCCACCCTAGCAGGAGTGATAGCACGTCCCCGCACCTTCATGCGAATTAGCATTCGAGCCGAGCCGCGATGGCATTCACTATCGCCAGGTCTGATGCCTTCCCTCGCGTACCTTGCCCCCAAAGGCATGGCTCCACTTGCCTCCTGCTGGGCTAGAATCCCGATGCGTGGCCGGAAAATTTCGTGTCGCGCCGCCGGCTATGAGCCGCCACCGAGCGGCCACCGATTGAGGAGGCTGATTGCATGACCGTGTCGCTGGCAGCGCCCCCAGAGGATGTCTTTGTCGAGCGCATACGCCGGGCGAAGGAAGAGCTGGAGCGCCAAGGTGTCGATCTGCTCCTGCTTGGACCGTCGTCCGATCTGTTCTACTTGACGGGCTTCCGTGCTCACGTCAGCGAGCGGATGAATCTCCTCGGCGTGCCGAGGCAGGGCGCGCCGTTCTTGATCGTTCCGGTGCTGGAGGCGCCGAACGCCAAGGAGCAGGCGGATCTCGTCGAGATCCATGCCTGGGAGGAGACGCAGTCGCCGGCCGAGCTGGCGGCGAAGCTAGCCGGATCGGTAGACGGCAAGACCATCGCCGTTGGCGACCAGCTCTGGAGTGTCTTCCTGCTCCGGCTGCAGGCGGCGATGCCCGGCGCCCGCTGGCTTCCGGCGCAGAACGTGATGCGCGCGCTGCGCATGTGCAAGGATGCCTACGAAATCGCGGTGATGCGGGAAGTCTCTCGCCTGACGGACGAGGCGTGGGCTGAGTTCGTCGCCAGCGGCCCGATCAGCGGGCTGACCGAGACGCAGGCGATGGAGCGCCTGGCCGGGCTGATGAAGAAGCGGGGGCTGGGAGGCAACTTCGGCATCTGCGCCAGCGGGCCGAATAGCGCCGCGCCCCATTACCACACCGGCGACCGCGTCATTCAGCGAGGCGATGTGGTGATCTTCGACTGGGGCGGCGTGCTGCACGGCTACAACTCCGACATCACTCGCACGGTCGTCGTCGGCAGCGAGCCGACCGAGGAATTCCGCCGGGTCTACGAGATCGTGCTGAAGGCGAACCAGGCGACGTTCGAGGCGGTCAAGCCCGGCGTGCCCTGCGAGCGGCTCGACCAGGTGGCCCGGCAGATCATCACCGAGGCGGGATACGGCCCGCAGTTCCTGCACCGCGTCGGGCACGGCCTCGGTTTGGATGTCCACGAGGAACCGTATCTCGTCAGCGGCAACACGCTGCCACTGCAGCCGGGGATGATCTTCAGCGACGAGCCGGGTATCTACCTCGAAGGCCGGTTCGGCGTGCGGATCGAGGACGCGGTGCTCTGCACCGAGACGGGCGGCGAGCGCCTGAACAACGCCAGCCGCGAGATTATTGTGATGGACTAGCCTGGGCCGGGCCGGCGACGCCGATCCCCAGCTCGGCGGCGAGGGCGAGGAGCTCGTTCCAAGTCGTTTCAGGCACTGGAATGCCGTTCGCCAAGCGCTCGGCCCGCGCGGCCAGCTCCGGCTCGCCTGGCAGCAGCACCGCATCGAAGCCCTCGGCGGGAGTCGCGCTCGTGATCTCCGCGCACTGCGCCTCGACCGCCTCGATGAAGGCCTCACGAGGACCGAACGCGGCGGGATCGATTGCCAGGACGAACGGCCCGTTCCCGCCGCGATGGCTCAGCAGCTGGTCCCGGTCCATGCTGGCCAGCCCGCGGCCGAGAATCTGCACGAGGACACTCAAACCGGAACCCTTGTGCGCGCCGAACGGCAGCAGCGCGCCGCCGGCGTAGAAGTCGTTCGGATCGAGCGAGGGGTGCCCCTCGACGTTGACGATCGCGCCCGGCGGCGCTGGCGCTCCTTTGGCGCGAGCAACCCTGAGCTTTCCTTCCGCCACCGCCGCCGTGGCGATATCGAGGCAGATCGGCTCCTTGCCGTCCGCGCGCGGCGCTGCCCAGGCGATCGGGTTGGTGCCGAGCACGCGCGAGCGGGCGCCGTAGGGCGCGACGGCAGGTCCGGCATTCGTCGTCGCGATACCGATCATGCCAGCGCGGGCGATCGTCTCCACGTACGGAGCGACGCGGCCGATGTGGTAGCAGCGCCGCACGACCGCCGCGCCGAGCCCATACTGGCGGGCAAGCTCGATCGCTGTCTCCGTCGCCAGCATCATCGCCGGCTGACCCCATCCCCAATTCGCGTCCAGCGTCGCCGTCGCTCCGAAGCGATGGACGACGCATGGCTCCGCGCGCGGATCGACCTTGCCGGCGCGGACCATCTCAACGTAATGGAGGATCCGGATCACGCCGTGTGAGTCGTGGCCGGCCAGGTTGGCGTCGACCAGGGAGTCGCCGACGAATCGCGCCGTGTCGGGAGGCGTGCCGACCGCTTCGAAGATGGCGCGCATCAGGTCGCGCAATGTGTCAGCGAGCACGGTTGGCATGGGCGTCACTCCCGAGATGGCGTGTTTAGCGCGGACATCGTGGCGCGGATCCTCCTCTGCTGTCTCACGGCGTGAAGGGTAGCGCAACTGGGGCGCCGATCCGGGCCGAGCGCGTCGCTGCCAGCGCGATCTCCAGCGCGGCGCGGCCGTCGTGGCCGGTGACGGCGGGCGGGGCGCCGCTCAGCGTGCGCTCTACCCAATCCTCCAGCTCCCGCAGGTACGCCTCGCCGAAGCGGCGCAGCCAGTGATCGACCGCGCGGTAGCTGACCCCGTTGGCGGTCGCCACGAAGCACGCCGAATCCGGCAGCGAGCCGATGAAGATCGTGCCCTTCGTGCCGATGACCTCTGTCCTCACGTCGTAGGCATACTGGCACGTAAGGTAGACCTCGACGTTCCCGAGCCCGCCGCGAGCGAAACGCAGCGACGAGAGGGCTAGGTCGTCTCCGCGGCGCGGCTCCAGGACCGGCGCGGTCATTGCCTGCACCTCGACGACTTCGTCCCCAAGCAGCCAGCGCGCGTTGTCGTAATCGTGGACGGCCGCGTCGACGAATGCGCCGACATCGCTGCCGGCAAAGGAGGGCGGGAGGGTTGCATTGCGATGGGTCGCCTTGATGCCGATTGGGTCGCCGATCTCGCCGGCGTCGATCCGTTGCTTCGCCGCGACGTAGGCCGGGTCGTACCGTCGCATGAATCCGATGTCCAGCCGGATTCCGGACGATTCGACCGCGGCGATCGCCTGGTCGGCTTCGGCGAGTGTCGGCGTGATCGGCTTCTCGCAGAGGACATCCTTCATGTGCCGGGCGGCAGCGAGGATGCCCTCGAGATGCGCGTGATGACTCGACGCGACGACGATCGCCTCGACATCCGGGTGCGCGGCCAGCTCGTCCGCCGTCGTGAACCAATGCGGCGCGCCGAGCTCCTCGGCAACGGCCTTCGCCACCTCTGACCGAGCGTCCGCGACGGCGACGAGCCTCGCGCGCGGAATGCGCCAGGCGAGGTTTTCGGCATGCCGCCGCCCGATCATCCCGACTCCGACGACTCCAACTCCGAGCTGACCCATCGACCGTCTCCTCTCTGGTCGCCACCGAGTCGCATCGTCTTTCGCAGCGCCGATCATTCTCTCCGATTCCGCGGCCGTTGGCATCGCCCGCGCTCGGCATGTCGCTGGTCCCGCCAGCACTCGCGTCCAGGTGCCGAAGCGGCTCGAGGCCGGCGCGTCGTATCGGTTGAGCCGGTCTGGAGCGGCGGGGGGCTAACCCCCATTTCGCGGGACGATCGGCAGCAGGATGTGCGAGCGATGCGCCGCGTTGTGATAGACGTGTTGCCGGGCGACGCGTAGCTCGGCGTCCTGCCCGAACGGGTGCCCGGTGTTCGGATTCCGGTCGAAGCGCGGGAAGTTGCTGCTGGAAATCTCGACCCGGATGCGGTGCCCCTTGCGGAACACATTCGACGTCACCCAGAGGTCAATCGTGAACTCGTAGATGCGGCCTGGCTCGAGGAGCTGCGCTTTGGTGCGGTCGGCGTGATAGCGGCCGCGCACGATGCCGTCGCAGAGGTTGTAGGCGGTGCCGTCGGGGAAGACGTCGACGAGCTTGGCCGTGAAGTCGGTGTCGGGCCCGTCGGTCGCCGCGTAGAGGTGGCAGACGATCGGACCGGTGACTTCCACATCTTCGGTCAGCGGGGCGGTGGTGTAGACGAGGACATCGTCACGAGCCTCGACCGGGCGCTGATCGTAGGCGCCCCAGGGGATGATCTCCGGGTTGCAGCAGTTGCATCCGCCAAGCGTTGGCACCGGGTTGTCCGGGTCGTAGATGTAGGTGTCGGGCGGCTCGTCGCCTGGCGGGTCGGTGCTGAGGACGCCGTCGCCGCGCAGGGAATTCGCGTGCCCGCCGGAATGGAGGTAGAACGGCGTCCAGACCGTCCGGGCGAGCGGCCACTCCCACTCGTCGCGCCAGACATTCTCGCCCATCACAAAGATCTTGACCGGCGGCTCGGTGAAGTCCGGCTCCTTGCCCTTCAGCCAGCGGTCGAACCAAGCAAGCTCGATCGAGCGGGTGTCGAGGAGTGAGCCGGTTCCGAAATCTCGCTCGCCGGCGTGGGTCGTGCCCGGCGGAGCGATGCCGGCCTGATTGTGCGTCCACGGTCCCATGATCATGTGCTGATTCTCGCGGGCGATCTGCGTGCCGGCGCGCTCTCGCAGGATGACGAAGTTCTCCATCATCCCGCCCGCGTAGAGGTCGTACCAGCCGCAGATCTGGAGCACGGGAACGCGGATCTTCTCGGCGTTCTCCGTCACCGCGTAGGGCTTCCAGTAGTCGTCGTAATCGGGATGCGCGATCCAATCCGACCACGCCGGGTGGCGCCGTCCGGAAACCGCGTCCATGTCCTTGAGCGGGAGGGTGCGCAGGACGCGCGGCCAATCGAAGTGATCAATGCGCTGCATCGTTCGCGCCATCGTCCGCCAGCCCCACGTCGCGTTGACGCCGAGACCGAAGGCGCCGCCTTGGTAGTGCGGGCTCTCGTGGAGATTGGAGCCCATCACGCGCGGAGCGATCGCCTTGAGAAGCGGGTGGCCGGTGAACGCCGCCTGCCACTGGACCTGACCCAGGTACGAGCTTCCGGACATTCCGACGTTACCGTCGCACCAAGGCTGCTTGCCGAGCCATTCGAGGGTGTCGAAGGCGTCGTCTGTCTCGTGGACCCAGGGGACGAACTCGCCGTCGGAGTCGTAGCGCCCGCGCACGTCCTGCGCGACGTAGGCATAGCCGTTCTGCGCCCAGAAGACGGCGTGCTCGAGGAGGACGTTGTTGTCGTAGGGCGTGCGGACGAGGATGACGGGCCAGGGACCATCACCCTGATCCGGAAAGTAGATGTCCGCCGAAAGCTCCACCCCGTCTCGCATCGGAACGCGCACGTTGTGCTCACACCGGACGCCGAACGGCCGAAGAACGCTCATGTTTGCCCTTCCTTCCCGACTCGCCCTGAGTTGCCGTGGCGCGCATTGTAGCTAGGAGCAAGCCGATCAGCGCGCGGGGGCTCCAGCCATTTGCCGACGGCACTCCGGACCTTCTCAGCGGGAGCGAAACGTAGCTGGGACAACATGCGTGCCGGGAGATGAGCGAACGCGCAGCCCTGGCCAGGAATCGCGGATTCGCCCGCACGGACGGATTTACGTGAGTAGGTGCGCAGGTTCGAGAGGGACCAAAGCTTCTAGGAGCCGGCGCGGATAGCCTGCGATCCGTTTTGGCCGAGGAGAATCTTACGATGCGTCACCGAGCAGTCCTAATTGTCACCCTTCTCTTTGCTGCGCTCGCCTCCGCGGTAGCTGTGCCGGCGCGGCCGAGCGCGGCTGTCTCCTGTTTCCCATGCCCCGCTACGACGACCGACTGGCTCAATCTCCGCGCGGAGCCAAGCCTGTCCGCCGCGATCCTCGACGTGATGCCGCCGGGCGCGGAAATCGAGTGGGATCCGACCGTAGCTCCACAGAACGGCTTCACCTACGTCACCTATGGTGCCACGGAGGGGTGGGCGTTTACCGACTACCTCATCCTGTACCCGGCCGCGGCGACGACGACTGACTGGCTCAACCTGCGAGAAGGCCCGGGTTTGTCTTACGCCGTAATCACGGTGATACCACCAGGGGAGACTGTGCAGTTACTCGGCGGTCCGACCAACGGCTTCTACGATGTCGGAATGCGGAATGGCCTCTCGGGTTACGCACATGGGGACTACCTGGATTTCGCACGTCGGCAGTCCTTCATGCCCGGTGATGAGGTGATCGTCGTGACCGACGCGCTGAACGTGCGCACGGGGCCAAGCCTTTCGCATCACGTCATTTCCCTTGTCTATCAAGGGGACTACCTGGTCGTCCAAGAAGGTCCTGTCGTGGCTGACAACTACTCCTGGTACAAGGTGACCTTCGATTCGGAAGGTGACGAGGGCTGGGTGGCTGGCGACTACCTCTCCGCGGCCTGATTCCAGCCAACCTGAAACTCAAGCGGAGTGTGCGCCGCCTGACCTTCGAGTCGGACGGCGCACTCCGTCATTGTCCGCATCCGCGTCTTCCACGTTCTACGGATTGCGTGGGCCGGGCCGGCGGAATACGGAGGCCTACGTAGGTCGCCCCAATCCGCTACCTACCGCCGAATTACGTTGTTCACCAGACGCGAAGCCGTCACTTCGTTCCGTAGGATGCAATCGTGGTCGAGCGAATGGTTCAAGAGGTCGGCCACTTGGAAATCGGTCGTAATGGGATGGCATGACCATAAGAAAGGACGTCGAAATGCCGCGTGAGCAACTAGAGGACGGTGGTGCAGTAGCGTCGAGCTTGGGACGGACGCTGGATCGGCGGGAGACGCTCCGCCTCATGCTCGGGGCGGGAGCGGTGGCGGTCGCCGGTGGCGCGTCTCTCGTCCGTGGCGGGGGCGTTGCGGCGCGCAGTGGCGACGGTCAATTGCGGACGACGACCGCTCTCAACCTACGAGCCAAACCGAGTCTGAACGCGAAGGTACGCCTCGTCATGCCGCAAGGAGCGATCGTCAACAATCGCTACGCCGAAAAGAACGGCTTTATGAAGGTCGAGTATCAGGGACTGATCGGTTGGGCGTACGGCGCGTATCTCGAAGCGGCGGCCGCCGCTCCGCCGATCATCGGTGAGGCGGTGACGACGACCGACGTCAACTTCCGGACCGGCCCCTCGATGAGCAACAGCGTCATACGCGTGCTGACCAAGGGAACCGTGATCCAGATCAGCGACCGGACGCAGGACGGTTACCGCTACGCCATCCACAACGGGCAGGGCGGCTGGATCTATGACCAGTACCTCGCGCCGCACGGCGGGGAGGGGCCAGCGGTCTTCACGACCACGGCGGCGCTCAATCTGCGGGCCAGGCCAAACATCAGCGCCCAGATCCTGCTCGTCGTGCCGGCTGGCGCGATCGTCAAGGACTATGACCTAGAGATCGTCAACGGCTACCGAAGCGTCGATTACAACGGGGCGGTTGGCTGGGTGGCCAACGCCTATCTGAGGTAGAAGCCTCGCGGACGGCCGGGGATTTCCCTCACCCTTGGTGCGGTCCCCACAAGTTGGGTGCGGCAGGGGTGAGGGCAGCGCTGCCTCGCTGAAACCCGTCTTCCGTAAGGAGCGGCCGACGCAGGCGCACAATAGACGCGGAACCCCGCACCTCGATGCGGGGTTCCGTCTTGTATGGATCTCAAAGTGGCAGGAACAGGGTGCCGGGTAAGGGATTCGAACCCCCACGGCCTTGCGGCCACCAGCTCCTAAGGCTGGCGCGTCTGCCAGTTTCGCCAACCCGGCGACGAGGCGTGTGCCATATCTAAGTTTACGTTACCGCCTCGCCGCCGGCTACCTCTCGAGCAGCTCTCAGGTTGGCGTTTCGCTCAGACGTACTGCCGGAACCAGGCTTGGACGTCGCGCCAGGCAGCAAGCGACGCCTCCTCGTTGTAGCGAGGGCCGGTGTCGTTATTGAAGGCGTGCTGCGTGTTCGGATAGACCTTGATCTCGAAGGTGACGCCAGCCGCCTCCAGCGCCGCTTGCAGCTCATCCCGGCCGTTGTTCGCGAAGTCGTCAGGATCATCGGAATAGATGCCGATGACCGCCGCTCGGATCATCGGGACGCGATCGAGCGGGGGCGGCGGACCGTAATACGGGGCGGCGGCTTTCAGCTCGGGAATGGCCGTCGCTGCCAGCCAGGTGATCCCACCACCGAAGCAGAAGCCGGTCATCGCCAGGCGGTCGATGTTCGCGATCTCCTGTCCGCGGTAGTACTCGATGGCGGCTTGGAAGTCGCTGACGTGCCGCATTGGGTCGACGTCTCCGGTCAGGAGCGATGGAATCTGCGATTGGTCGGCGATCGCCCCCGTGCCTCCCTCGCGGCTCAGCAGATCAACTGCGCAGGCCAGGTACCCCTCGACCGCGTACCGGCGCGCCACATCTCGAATGTGTTCCGTCAGCCCGCGGTTCTCGTGGCAGATCAGCACGACCGGGAGTCCGCCAGCAGCGGGCGTCCCCTCCATCATCGCCGCGGGAGTGGCTCCGGCCTGACCAGACGGCCGCGCCTGGTATGCCATGATCGTCGCGCCGTCACCGGGAAACGTGATGTCCTCGCCGATCACTCGCGGATCGTCAGCGGGAACTGAGAGAGGACTTCGCGGACCGGCCACCGGAGAGGGGGTCGCTTCCTGCGCCGCGGCGGACCGGCTGACCGGCTTGACGCCAAGCTTGGTCAGTACTGTCGCCGCCGTGGCTACTCCACCGGTAATATGGAGCACCCGCCGCATCATGTCGCGCCGCGACATGAGCCCATCCTGGTAATCCTCGACGAACTCATGGATGAGGTACTGCTCGTACGGTCCAAGGGGCCTCATCTCACCCTCCTTCCGCCCGATACCAAGCGAGCGGTGATGGTGGCGTCTCCCGATGAGCCGCCGTTCGTCGACCTCATCCTAATTGGCAATGCTAGGATCGTGCACGGATGCCGCAGATTGGCGAGGTAACCGGGATCACTCCCGGGCCGCGATCGCGCCGATCTCAACCCACGCCAGCGAGCCCGTTTGGACAAGCGTCGTTGTCACTTACCGCGATGCAGACCCGGACGGATCACCGCGGAAGATTGGGCGCGAACTCGCCCAAATGCTTGTTGACGGACTGGGGATCGGCGTTCGGGGCAGGAGAGTCTTGCCGGATTGCCCTTGAGGGATGGCTAGAACCCTGGTAGTGAGATCACGTCGGCCGCGACCTGTCACACTGGAGGGTGAGCGTCCCCGCCTCCTACATGATCGGCAGGCGCCGAATCGGAGTTGGCGGCGTGCGTAGCCGCTCGGTCATCCGGCGCGAATGGCTAACCGTCCGGCGCGCGACGACCTCCCCCGTTTCTTCATCGACAAGGTAAAGCTCGCCCTGTGCGCCCTCGCGCAGGAGGTGGCTGAGCCAGGGATCCAGCGTCGCGCTGTGACGCGGTACGTCGGCAACCTGCCCGAGCACCCGCACGATCGTTCCCGAGCGGTGCTCGACTCGATACCAACGCTGCTCGGAGGTCCGTCCAAAGGTCCGCATCGCTGTTCCTCCGTTGGCTATGCCGTTTGGGCTAGTCCAATAGTACTAGCATTTCATGAAATTGATAACCCCCTTTGCTCCTGCTTTCGTGTCAGACGTTGGTACCGAGGTACAAAGTGGAGAGTTCTGAGTGCTGGGTGCTGAGTGCTGAGAGGCGCGTTGCGAGCGAGGTGGGGTGGCCGCGGGCCGCGCTGCGAGCGCTCGTTCGAGGGGCAGGGCGGCAGTGGGGCGGCCGTGAGCGGCGCGCGACGTTGGATTGTCTAGATGACGTTGTGCTCGGGAGCCAAAGCGCCTTCGCGGAAGCGTGACGGGCGGAAGGGGGTGATGTCGACGGTCTTGGCCGCGCCCTCGAGGATCAGCTCGGCCATGCAAACGCCGATCGCTGGCCCTTGCATGAACCCGTGGCCGCTGAAGCCGGCGGCGACCGCCAACCCTTCCGGCTCGCCGAGGAACCCGAGGACCGGGTTGTCATCCGGGGTGACCTCGTAGAACCCGGCCCAGCCGCGCATCACGTTCGCCTCGGCGAAGGCGGGACAGCGCCGCACCAATGCCTCGACCGTGGTCACCATCCAGTCCTCGTCGACGGTCTTGTTGAACGAGCTTGGCTCCTCGCGGTTCGCCATGCCGAAGAGAAAGCCACCGCTCTCCGGGTGGAAGTACAAGCCGGTCGCGAACTCGATCGTCATCGGCAGCGTCGGTGGCAGCTGATCGAACGGCTCGGTAATGAAGCTCATCCTCCTGTATGGATCGACCGGGATGTCGACTCCGGCGAGTTGCCCAACGAGCCGGGTGTAGGGGCCGGCGCAGATGATGACGAGAGGGGTGGCGATGGTCCCGGCCGGCGTCTCCACGGCCGTCACGCGGCCGCCTTCGACGCGGATGCCGGTCGCTGGCGTCTCTTCCAGGATCTCGACGCCCAGCCGGCGCGCCGCGTTGGCGAATCCCATCGTCGCGGCGTAGGTGTCGGCCCAGCCGTCCTCCGGGCAGAACGTGCCGCCGTAGACATCGTCGAGCTTCACGTGGGGATTCAGAACGCGAATCTCTGCCGGCTCGACCCAGCGTGACGGAACGCCGAGCCGCTGCTGGAGCGCGAGGCTGGCCCGGAAGCTCGACTCCTCCTCCGGCTTGGTCAGGAGAAAGAGATACCCCTGCTGCCGGAAGCTAATGTCCTGGCCGAATCGCTCCTGGAAACTCTCCCAGACGCGCACGCTGTAGGTGGCGAGGCGGATGTTGGTCTCGGTCGCGAACTGCTGACGGATGCCGCCCGCCGCGTCGGCAGTCGCCCCGCGGCCGATCGCGTCCTTCTCGAGGACGACGATGTCTCTCAGGCCCCGCTCGGCCAGCGCATGCGCGATCGAGCAGCCCATGATCCCCGCGCCGATGATGACCGCCTCCGCTGATGATCGCACCTGCCGCTCCCCTCTCCTCTCCCTCATCTGCTCTCGGCGAGGACTGCCTCGCTGCATCCACTTTCGTGGATCGTAGCACGGTCCGTACTCCGTCTGAATGACGTCAGTGGCCGTCCATTTTGCCAGGATTGGTCGCGAGATTCGGGGACGACCCGGCGACAGCGGTGGCGTGCGAGCGACGAGTCTGGGGGCGAGCGCGAATGGACCGTCTGGCAGAGTCGGCCGTCATGCGCGTATCATCGGAGCATCGAAGTCGAGGGTGGCGGTAGTAGGGAGGGACGCGCTGCAGTGTGCGCCGCCGCCCGCGGCAGGTGCTCTAACGGCGGCGACTCTTTCAAGCGCATCCTTCCAGAATCCAGCGGCAATGCAACAAACCGACCTGGCCACGAGGATGACATACGTGATGCAGAGCTTCACGTCCTGCGCGCAGAATGCGCTGGACAACGCGAAGGAAGAGGCCCGCCGGCTTGGCCATTCCTATTGCGGGACAGAACACCTAGTCATCGCGCTCGCGCGTGATGAGCGCAGCGTGGCTGGGCAGATGCTTTCCTCGCTCGGCATCAACGCCGATTCGCTCCGCTCCAGCGTCGCCTTCATCGTTGGCCAGGGAGAGCCACTACAGGCGGATGAACCAGAGCCCGCGATGACGCCGCGCCTGCAGAGGATCATCGAGGCCGCGACCAAGGAAGCCGAGCAGCGCGAGGATGCCTCGATTAGCACGCTCCATCTTCTGCTGGCGCTGCTGAAGGAGCGTGAGGGGTTGGCGGTCATGCTCCTGGAGGCGCCGGGCGTCGGACTGGAACGGATCGGCGGGGCGATGATGCGCGCCCTCCGCGACGAGCTTGCCGACCCGGCGTAGACGCCTCCGGCCGAGATCGGCGCCTCACGTGGCGTTGCCTTCCGCCCATTCGATATCAGCCACCCGCGATGCCCTTGGGCCGGTGTAGCGCAGGATCGCCAGGCCGTTGCGGATGTCCACCACGTAGATCAAGCCATCGCGGATGATCGGGGAGCTCCACATTCGCACCGGGTAGCTCCCGAGCGTGAAGTCGTCGGCGGCGACCGAGGCGAGCGGCGTCGGCTGAAAGGCGCCCGCCGCTACCGGGTTCTCCGGGTCGCGTAGATCGATCGCTCGCAGTCCGCCGGCGTACCAGCTGACGAATGCCAGGTCACCAATGACCAGCGGATTGTGAGCGGTGAAGGCGCCGTCGAGCGCCGCCGTCGTGCCGCAGGCGGCCGGATCGTTCTCTGGAATGCCGAACCGGCTCAGGACGCGCGGCGAGGCGGGATCTTCGACGCTGACGATATGGACGCCGCCGTAGGGGCAGGCGCCTGGACCGTAGATCTCTTGCGTCGTGACGACGAACTCATCGCCGGGCGCGATGACCGCGCTGTGAAGCCTCCCGCCCGGCAGCTGCACCCATGCTTCTGGTGGCGTCAGCAGTTGTGGCGTCAGGTCCCCGCGACCGCGCGCCAGGCCGGAGGTGTCCAGCACCATCAGGCCGAGATCCCAGTCGGCCAGGTAGGCGCGGCGGCCATTGCGAGAGACGGTCAGCGAGTGCAGCCGGGACGGCCAACCGACGATCGCTCCCGCGTCCCAGGAAGCAACTTCCACCGGCGCCGTCGGGTCGCTGACGTCGATGACGCGCAAGTTGGGAGTGTGTCCCCACATCGCGACATAGGCGAGCGCCCGCCCCTGCCGGCGGGACGAAGGATCGCGCCAGAGGAAGAACTCGTGCGGCTGTGCGTTGCCAAAGTCGAAGCGGCCGCGTAGCTCCGGGCGACGGCAGTCGCTGATGTCGTAGAGATCGAGGCGGTTCGGCGCGCCGGAGAAGGGATCCAGCCGGTAGTGCATGACGATTAGGAGGTTGAGCTCGGCGGAGGCGCGTACCTCCCGCGGCGTGCTGCCTGGCGCGTGCGGAAGTGAGCCGATTGTTCGTGGGCGGCGGGGATCGGAGAGATCGAGGATGAGGACATCTTGCGTCCCGCTGCGGCTCCCGACATAGCCACACGCATCAGCGATCGCTAGGCCGGCGTTCATGCCACGGGCGCCGAGATCGTGCGTGGCAACGACCTCGAACCCGATGGCCGTCCGTGGCTGAGCCTCAGCGACGCTTGGCGCCGCAAAGGCGAGGACGACGATCAACCAGCAGAGCGCGCGGCGGCAGATCATGATTCCCATCCTCAGGTGGAGCGAATGCGTCATCCATACACAACGCTACTCCACCGCGGTCGGTCTTGTCCTCGCGGGCGGGAATGGCGACGTGATGTAGAGCACAACGACGAGGGGCGGACTGCTTAGCCCGCCCCTCTGGCTGAGATAAGGATTGTCGTGTCTCAGTCGTGGATCTCGACGCGCATCCCGATGTACGAGAAGTCGTAGATCGCTTTCGCCGCGGCCATGTCCGTCGCGACGCAGCCGCCGGTCGGCCCATCTCCCCACGGCAGCACGTTGCCGTTCGCGTCGAGCGTCCAGGAGTGGAAGCCGTTTAGGCGCTCTGGATCGAACCCAACCCAGTACTTGATGTACGCATCCGCCCACGGCGTGTAGCTGATCGGCTCGTACTTGCTGTAGACGTAGTAGGTGCCGATCGCCGTCGAATAGAAGCCGTCTGGCGAGGGATCGAAGCCGAGCGATGCGTAGTAGGTCGCGATCGGCTCGTCACCGACGTAGAGTGTCACCGTTCGGCTGCTGCGGTCGACGTCGATCCAGTGCTCGGGGCCGCTGCTGACCGGCCCGTCCCACGACAGGTAGCCGCTCCAAACCCAGCCCCAGACGCCATTCGCGCTGACCGGGACGAAGCCGTTCACCTCGCCGCCGGTCACCTGGACCTCCTCGCCTTGATAGAGGAGGCCGATGACCGCCGCCTTCTTGGAGGCGTCCGCCCGGATGTTGAGCGCGTCGGTGTTCACCCACGCGGTGCCGCCCATCCCGCCGGCGCCACCCCCGCTGCCGAAGCCGAGGTAGTCGCCGTAGGCCCAACCGACTTGCCCGTAGTAGCTGACCTGATACCAGCCGTCTGCCGTGGGACCGTCGAGGATGGTGACGGGCTCTCCCTGCCACATCACGTTGATAACTGGGGCCCACGTACCTGGGCCTTCTCGCAGGTTGAGCGCGTCCGTGGCGATGTAGCCGGGGCTTTCACCGTGAACCGGCTGAGGTGAGAAACCTACGATGGTGATCGCGAGAATAAGCGCAACCGCGCCGTACCGGCCAAACCGACGGAACCCGCCCCGCCGCTTGCCGACGCCAGCCCTCGTCGGCAAGCTAGGGCGGATGCCGGGAAGCCGAACCAGCATCCCTTCCCCCTTCCCTCTCGTTGTGTTGTTCTAGCGGGGCACTTGGGGCCGGGGAACCCCAGGAAATGAGCGCCGTCGGCGCTTGTTACCACCGTACCGGTTCTCATCCCGCAGCGAAATGCCCCGCTAGTCCCGGTAGTCTACTCACCCATTCTGGGGATTTGTCAAGCGGTCATTGAGCAGTGACTCATTTGTTGGGGTTGGGTGTGACTCTAGCGTCACAAGCAGGGCGCTGAGGCGTTGAATTCCTCGCAGGATGAGTCGTGCGTGTTGACAGTCTGGCGTGGCGCGATCCGCGCCGCAGGCGGCGTGTGACAGCAGGTACACGAACCTCGGCCGTGTACCGCGAAATGAGTGTTGTTTCGATTACAAAATCGCATCCGAGATCGGTACGAAGGTGGCAGCGGCGATCAACGGCGCCGAGCGGATGTCGAAGATTGGCATTCGAGCTTGGCGGCAAGACTCTCTTATTGTCCTGCTCCCTGTCTTCCCCAACGTAACTCTCGAATCGAGCCGCGTTCTTCGTTATGTCGAATGGGGATTGTGTGGCATCGCGGGCAGGAGCGGTCGTGGTATGGTGCCTGGCGGGGATTTGCCTTGCTCGAGAGGAGTTTCGTGTCAGATCTCGCCCATCTCGTCAACCAGCTCGTCGCGATTGATTCCGTCAACCCAGACCTCGTTCCTGGTGGCAACGGAGAGCGAGAGCTTGCCGAGTTCGTCGCCGGTTGGCTCGAGCGCGCCGGTCTTCGTGTCGAGCTGCAGGAGGCCGCGCCGGGCCGGCCGAATGTCATCGGGATCGTGCCGGGAGCGGGTGGCGGGCGCTCGCTGATGTTGAACGCGCACCTCGACACCGTCGGGTACGACGGCATGGAGAGCCCGCTCGCGGCGCGTATCGAGGGCAATCGGATCTACGGGCGGGGTGCGTTCGACATGAAGGGCAGCTTGGCGGCGGTAATGTTGGCAGCGGCCGAGCTTGCGCAGGATCCGCCGGCCGGCGATGTGATCGTCACGGCTGTCGTTGACGAGGAATTCGCCAGTGTCGGAACGCAGGCCGTCCTGGCCGACTACCGCGCCGATGCAGCGATCGTGACGGAGCCGACCGGGATGCGCGTCTGTATCGCGCACAAGGGCTTCGTCTGGCTCGACATCGAGACGCACGGCGTCGCGGCGCATGGCTCGCGCCCCGATCTCGGTGTGGATGCTATCGCCAAGATGGGGCACGTGCTCGTCGGCATCGAACAGCTCGACCGCGCGCTGCGGGCCAACCCGCTGCACCCGCTCCTCGGCTCCGGCTCGATCCACGCCTCGCTGATTGCCGGTGGGAACGGGCTCTCGACCTATCCCGAGCACTGCCGCTTGAGCATCGAGCGCCGCACGATCCCCGGTGAGACAACGGCGATCGTGGTAGGGCAGCTGCGGGGCATCCTCGAGGGGCTCGCCGCGCACGACCCGAGCCTCAAAGCGACGCTGCGGCGTGGCCTGACTCGCCAGCCGTTCGAAGTTTCGCCTGACGAGCCGATCGTCCGGGCGGTGCGGGCAGCGGCGCGGCAAGCGCTGGGTGAGGAGCCGGCGCTCGTCGGTGAGCCGTTTTGGATGGACTCCGCGCTTCTGGCGGAAGCTGGCATCCCGACCGTCATTTTCGGTCCCGGCGGCGAGGGCGCGCACGCCGCGGTCGAGTGGGTCAATTTGGACGATCTCGAAGCGTGCCGGCAGGTCTATCTGACAGCCGCTCGAGATTTCTGCCGCTGAGGATCTGCCGGCTGGTGCCGTGCTCGACCTCAGGCGATGCCGGCGCTGGCGAGCGCCTGGTCGAGGTCGTTGATGATGTCCGCCGGGTCTTCGAGACCCGTCGAGAGGCGGACGAGATTCGGCTGCACGCCTGCCTGCCGCGCCCCTTCCTCGCCCAGTGTGCCCGCCCACATCGCCGCCGCATGGACAGCAAGCGTCTCGAATCCGCCCAGGCTGACCGCCTGCTTGATGAGCCGCAGCCCGCGCATGAACCGCTGCGTCGCCTCGTAGCCGCCGCGCACGGCGAAGCTGAGCGTGCCGCCAAACCCGGACATTTGCCGGCGCGCAAGCTCGTGCTGAGGGTGTGACGGCAAGCCGGGGTAGTGAACTGCCTCGATGGCGGGATGACGATCTAGAAACTCGGCGATCGCCTGCGCCGTCGCATTGTGCTGTCGGACCCGCAGCGGTAGCGTTCGCAGGCCGCGCAGCAAGAGCCAGGCATCGAACGGTCCCAGCGTCGCGCCGAGGACGATCGAGGAATCCCAAATGCGCTCGATCAGGGAGCGCGAACCAGCGATGACGCCGGCGATGAGGTCGTGATGGCCGCCGAGATACTTCGTGCCGCTGTGCATCACCAGGTCGATGCCGAGCGCGAGGGGCTGCTGATTCACCGGCGAGGCGAAGGTGTTGTCGGCGAGCGTGAGGATGCCGTGCGAGCGGGCGAGGTCGGCTACCGCGCGGAGGTCGGTGAGCTGCAGCGTCGGGTTGGCGGGTGTCTCGACGATGATCAGCTTCGTCTGCGGCGTCAGCGCTGCCTCGAACGCGGCCGGGTCGGTTTGGTCCACCAGGGTGGACGTGACGCCGAAACGCGGCAGGAACTCGCCCAGGAGCTTCGACGTTCCCATGTAGTGGTTCTGCTGCGCCACAACATGGTCGCCTTGGCCGACGAGCGTGAGAACCGCTGACGCGATCGCGCCCATCCCGGAGGCAGCAACCAGCGCGGCTTCGGCGCCCTCGAGAGCGGCGATCACCGCCTCCGCTCGCGCTAGTGTCGGGTTGCCATAGCGCGTGTAGTAGCGCGGGTGACGCGGCTCCGTCGCCATCGCGGCGAACTCTTCGTCCGTCTCGGCCGCGAAGGTCGAGGTTTGGTGAATTGGTGGCGCGACACTTGCGGTTTGCTCGATCGGGTCGTCGGCGTGGATGGCCAGCGAGGCGAAGGCGATGCGCTCGGTCATTGGTCGGTCATGCTCCTGGACAGCTTGCACGAACTGCCGCGTCATGTCGTCGGAATGATGGACACGGTCACCGCTTTCCCCACCGATGATGCGCAGGTGGGTCGGACGAGAGAAGCCTACCGCACCGCCGGGCGCCGGCGGCGGAACGTTGGCTACCCGAATGCGGCCGCACTGGGTGCGGTGGGTAACGCGATTGTGGCGCGGAACCATCGACAGGAGGCAGCATTCGAGTAGACTATATCGTCAACTATCAATGGGAGACGGCAAGCAGTTCGTTCCGCGTTGGGACGGGAAGCCCACTCCCTCAGGCGCGCCGGGTGCTTTGCGTCACTCTGGCGGCAGCCGGCGCTGATCGAAGCGCAGGAAGGCCACTCCTCTTCATCTCCATGTCGCATCCAACGTAATTCCCTGATCTCAGGAGCAGGCGATGGCTGGACCCGCTTCCGCTCCCACACCGAAATTCCAGTTTCCTCCCAATCTCTCGCCGTTTGGAGGAAGGGGCAGATGCCGGGGCGGCGCCGGCGTTGTCGTCGCGCTCATCATGGCGCTGGCGATGCTGCCGCTGCCGAGCATTGTGGCCGCAGCCGAGCCGCCGGGCGGGCTGACGGAGGAATGGACCGCGGTCGAGACCGAGCATTTCCGCTTTGTCGTCCAAGCCAACGACCGCATGACGGCGGAGGCGTTCGCGGAGACCTATGGTCCGCTGGCGGAGACGGCGTACGACGAGCTGAGCCTGCTGTTCAAGGCGACGTCCGATCGCAAAATCGCGGTCTACGTTTACGCGGACACGGCCAACTACGACGCCGCGGTCGCGGAGATCGAACGGAACGAGCTGCCTGGCATCACTGCCTTTGCCGATCCGCGCCAGCGGGACATCTCGATCGCACTGCCACGCTTCGCCGCCTACTCAGACCTCGAGGCGGAGAATCACCTACGTCATGCCGTATCCCACATCCTGACGGGCATCGCCTCGAGCTTCCGCATCCCGCGCGGGTTCGATGAAGGCATCGCCCAATATGTCGAGCGCCCGAACATGCCGCGCCTGGCGCGTCTCGCTGCCATCGTCCAGGGCGCCAACCAACGGGCCGAGTTGCCGTCGTGGTCCAATCTCAACCGCGAGAACCCCATTGACGATGAGGAGCTGATCGCGGCCCAGGGTTATGCCGTGATCGCCTACCTGATTCAGCACCATGGACTGCCGGAGTTTCAGCGGTTCCTGGTCGAGCTGCGGACCGCGGAGAATTGGCGCGAGGCGCTTCAAGCCGCCTATTACCCGAGCGATGCGAACGGGCTGGAGAAGATGTGGCGGGAGCGGCTCCCGCAGTGGGTCGCTAGCGACTGGCGCTGGAACCTGACCGCCGGGTTCGATCTCGAGCCGGCGCGCCAGTTGCTGGCCCGCGGCAACTATCGCGGCGCACAGGAGGTGCTCCAGCTCTCCGAGCAGCTCTTCCGGGCGCTCGACGATTCGCGGCTGCAAGACGAGGTGGAGATTCTGCTCGCCCAGTGCGCGATCGGGATTCAAGCCGAAGAGCTGATGGCGGATACGCAGCAGGCGCTTGAGCGGCATGCTTACGACCGCGCGAGTGTCAACCTCGCGAAAGCGAAAGATCAATACGCCCTCTTGCCGCCGGAGCAACGCCCTGACGACCTGATCGCCGACTACGAGCAGCTCGTCGCCGACGGATTGAGGGCGGAAACCCGCCTGGAAGAAGCGCTGGCTCGCGCCCAAACCTGGGGCGACTATCCCGAGGCGCGCGCGGCGGCCTTGGAGGCGGGCACCCTCTTCGCCCGGCTCGGCGATGACGAGCGCCGGGCCCAAGCACAAAGCGTTCTGTCCGATCTCGACACTCGCCAGCGCCGGCTCGTGCTAATGCTCGGCGCGCTTGCCGTCCTGACGCTGGCGTGGCTCGCCCTCTGGCTCTGGTCCCGCGGGACGTCGGAGCTACGGTGGGAGTAACTGCTCATGGCAACTCGACTCACGCTGCCGGAATCTCCACGGCCCGTCATAGATCTCCAGCCTCGCGGTTGGCTCCGTGACGCGCGACGCGCTCGGACCTTGCGTCGCCCGGATGGCAAGGCAGTCCGCACCGGAATCTACCGCACGATCACGGCGCCGTTCTGGCTCGCGTCCGATATCCCGGCCCCGCATCTTCCCGCGCGCGATCGAAAGGCGCCGCCCGCCGGGCCGGCCGGTGATTATGTCGTGCGGCATCTCAATTGGATCGCGCGGCGCGTCTGGCTCCAGCGGATATTGGCGATCCTCGTCCGCTCCGTCTGGCTCGGGCTGATCGTTGCCTGCGTGTGGCTGATGCTCGATATCCAGGGCGGTCCAGAGTTCCGGGAAAGCGCCGTCGGCTGGATCGTCGCGGTTTGTCTCGTGCCCGGTGCAATCTTCGCCGCGCTCGTCCGCCCGACCCGGCGACAGGTCGCGCGGATGCTCGATCGCTCCTTCGGCTTGCAAGAGCGAATGGTCACGGCGGTGGACAACCTCGGCAAGGGCGTGCCCGCGCCTGGTGAGCGCGCGCCGCTGGTCTACTTGCAGGTGGCCGACGCCGCGAATGTCGTCGCCGAGTTCCGCGGTCATCCGGCGTTCGCCATCCGGCCTCCGGTGCGCGAGGTTGTGATGGTCATCGCCACCGGGTTGCTGCTGGCGTCGCTGTACTTCCTGCGCGGCGTCGGCGGAGAGATCCCACCGACCCAGGCGGGCGCTGTCCCGCCCTTCAAGCCGGCGTCCGAGCGGTTCCAGGAGCAGCTGACGAACCCGAGCGCGGCGAGCGCCACGCAGGATCTCCCGACACTGGAGGAGATCGAAGAGCGTGCCCAGCGTTCCAACCAGGCGCGCGAGGATCTACTGAGGCTGGCGGAGGCGCTCCGCGATCACGCGGTGACGAGCGACGCGGCCGAGGCGATCGAGCGCGGCGACTATGACGAGGCGGCTGACTCCCTGCGCGATCTGGCCGAGCAAGCGGATCGGCTCTCGCCCGCCTCGCGCGAGCAGCTGGCGCGGGATCTCGACCAGGCGGCTTCTGAGATTTCCGAGGGAAGCCAATCGCTCTCCGAAGCCTCGCGGCGCGCTGCCGATGGACTGCGAGAAGGCGACGAGCCGGCCAAGGAGGGCGTGCGCGAGCTAGGCGACGCGGTCGAGCAGACCGGGCAGGATGTCGTCTCGCAGCAGGAGCTCGCGCAGCAATTGGAGCAGGCCCGCGCGGCTCAGCAAAGCGGCGAGAGCGGCGGTGAACCCTCCGCGAGCCAAGAGTCATCCAATCCGAGCTCAAATCAGCAGGACGGCCAGCAGAGCGCCGAGCAGGAAGGGAGCAGCCAGAGCCAGTCAGCCGACGGCTCGCGGGCTGAATCGGCCTCGAGCGACGCCGGGGATCAGTCGGGTGCTCAGTCGGAGAACCAGGGCGCGGACGGCGATCCCGCCTCTGAAGGACAGCAGTCAGCGAGCGGGGAGACGACCGCAGGCGAGCCGCAAGAGCCCGGACAGGATGCGGGCGCGCAAGCGCGCGAGGCAGGTGATCCGGGTAGTCAGGGATCGGACGGGTCCGAGCAGGGCGATGCCGCCAGCCAAGGGAGCAATGCTGGCGGCCAAAGCGCCGCGGAGCGGCAAGAGGCTGCCGCGCAAGAGGGCGGCGAGCAGAGCCCCGATGGCGAGACGTCCAGCGAAGGCCCGCCGTCCGAGACACAAGCGCCCGGCCGAGCCGAATCCACGGGCCAGGGGCGCGAGGCGGAGGTCGATCCGCGCGAGGCGATCACGCTGTCCCGCGCGCCCGACGGGGCATCGGTGCAGACGAGCAGCACCGGCAGCGGGGCGAACTCCGGCGCTGGCCCGGGCGTCGCGATCAGCAGCGGCAACGCCGTCCAGGGCGAAGTCGGCGCCGCCGGACCGGACAGCAACCGCGTACCCCCAACCTACCGATCGATCGTCGAAGCCTACTTCTCGGAGTCGGAACGGTGATCCGGACGCGCCTAGCCGATCGCCTACGCCAGATCGCGCCGTCTCGCCAAGGGCACCGGACTGCCTGGCCGACATGGCCCACGCCGAATCGCGACGAGCCCCTGTTCGATGAGGAGCTTCTCGCTCGGCTGCGGCGCCTGGTGCTCCTCTCGCGGCGCTCTATCGCGGAAGGGCTCGCTGGCGAGCATCGCTCGCGGCGGCGCGGCTCCTCACCAGAGTTCGCCGACTTCAAGAGCTACAGCCGGGGCGACGATTTCCGGCGCATCGACTGGAACATCTACAGCCGTCTCGATGAGCTCTTCGTCCGCCTCAGCGAAGTGACGACCGAGCTCACCGTTCACATCTTGCTTGACGCTAGCACCTCGATGGACTGGCGCAGTGATCCGGCGCTGCCGACCAAATTCACCTACGCGCGCCGCCTCGCCGGATCGCTTTGTTATGTCTCGTTGTGGCACTTCGATCGCGTCGTCGTCGCGCCGTTTGGACGCGACCTCGGCGTGATGTTTGGGCCGGCGCAGGGCCGCGCACACGTGATGCCGATGCTGAACTTCCTGTCGGCGCTGGAGCCGCTGGGCGAAACCGATCTCCCAGCGTCGCTCGATCGCTACGTGCGCGCGCGTCGGCGACCTGGCATCCTCGTGCTCGTCTCCGATCTCCTCTCCGGCGAGCCCGCTGACCTTAAGTCGGGGCTCCGCGAGCTGCGATCGCGCGGCTGGCAGGCGATCGTCGTCCACATCGTGGATGAGGGAGAGCTAGCTCCCGCGTCATACCTGCCAACTGGCGTGGGCGGCCGCCTCACGCAGACGGAGCTGCTCGATGTCGAATCGGCGGCGCGGCTGCGGCTGACACCGACGTCGCAGGTGCTTCAGCGGTACGAGGCGGCAGTGAACACATGGCTGGCGGAGATCGAGTCCGCCTGCGCCAGCGAGGATGCCGAATACCTCCGGCTCCAGACTGACTGGCCGTTCGAGACGATCGTCCTGCAGTTACTGCACGCGCGGGGGGTGCTCGCATGAGCAGCCTCTCGCTCTTGGCGCCGCTCGGCTTGATCGCGCTCGTCGGTGTGCCGCTGGTCATCCTATTCCACATGCGGCACACCGCGCCGGTCGTGCGGTCCGTGCCGACACTACGGTTCTGGCTCGCCGCGATGCAGGAGCGGACCGAGACCGCGCGCTTTCGCCGGCCGCCGCTGAGCCTGCTCCTGCTGCTGCATCTGCTGATCGTCGCGGCAATCGCGCTCGCGCTCGCGCGCCCGGTCGCGTCCCAAACGTTCGGCGGTCTGGGGACGCGGACCGAGCCCAAGCATCTGATTCTCCTCCTCGATGGCTCCACCAGTATGGTCGCGACCGACACGCCGTCTGGCCGATCCCGCTTCGAGGAAGCGCGCGAGAAGGCGCTCGAGAGGCTGGACGAGCTGCGAGAGGGAGACGTCGCCACGGTGGTGCTGCTTGGCACGCACCCGCTGACGTTCGAGGCGACCGATAGCGCCAGCTTGAGCTCGCTCCGCGATACCGTGCGACGCCTGTCGCCGCCTGGCGGCCGCGCGGATCTCAATGCCGCGCTGCGTCTTACCCGCGACTTGATCCTCCCCGATCTCGCCGATCAGGCAGTGCTCATCTCGGATGGCGCGCTCGTCGCGGACCCGAACATCGTTGCCAATCTCGGCGCGCCGGTCGAGTTCGTTCGTGTCGGCCGATCGGACACCGCCAACATCGCCGTCACCGACATCGCGTCCCGCCCCGTGCCGGACGCGCCGGACCAGCAGCAGCTTTACGCGCGCATCGTCAACTTCGGCGGCGAGCCGCAGACGACCCAGATCGTCATCGCCGCCGACGGCATCGAGATCGAAACGCGCACGGAGACGATCGCCGCGGAGGATGACCTGGATGTCGTCGTCGAGCAGATCCCGGCTGGCGCTTCCAGCGTCAGCGTCAGCATCGCGGCGCCCGACGCGCTGGACGCGGATAACACTGCATCGCTCGTTCTCAGCCAGGAAGCGAGTCTGGGACTGCGGATCTTGCTTGTCTCGGATGTCTCCGGCTATCTGCGCCGAGCGTTGATGGTGCTGCCGGGTGCACAGGTCACGATGCAATCGGTGGCCGAGCACCTCAATGATGACGCGGCGAGCATCGAGGCCGACCTGGTCGTCTACGAGGGCACGACACCGCCCACGAACGCGCTCCCTCGCGCGCCGATCCTCTTCGTCAATCCGCCGCGTGAGGGGATATTCACCGCCAGCGGCACGATGATCTCCCCGACGGTCGACCGCCTGCGAGCGCGCGATCCCCTACTCTCCGGCGTCGATCTCAGCGGCGTCACCTTCGGGGAAACGGCGGTCCACCGTCTCGACGGAACGCAGACCGAAATCGTTGGTGGCTCGGACGTGGAATCCGGCTCGCAAGGGCCGCTGATCTATCGCGGAATCGCGCCGGGCACCGGCGAGCCCATGATCGTGATGACATTCAACCCGAACGACGAGCGAACGAATATCGCTCAGCGCGTCGCGTTTCCCATCTTGATTGCGAACGTCGCCGCCGAGCTCGCGCCAAGTGCTCTCCCGGCCTCCGTCCCGCTGGGCGACCCGCTCCGGTACCGGCCGCGGACGGATGCGACGACCGTGCGAGTTACGCCGCCGCAGGGAGAGCCGGTTGACCTTCCGGTCTCTGGCGCAGCGACGAATGAGGAGGCTCAGTCCTCCAGCCAGGGGCTCCAGGAGGTCGTCTTCCCGGACACGGGCTGGCCGGGCGACTACCGCATCGCGGAGCTCGATGCTCAGGGGAACGAAGTCACGGCTGGAACGGTGGTCGTCAACGCGGGCCATACGCGGGAATCGGATCTTCGCGCCAACCCGGATTTGCCCGGCATCCTGGCGACGGCGCGGGCAAGCGAGGAAGCCCGCGCGCGCCTGGGGATGGCCGATCTCTGGCCGGCGCTGGTCGCGCTCACGCTCATCGTCCTGGCGGTCGAATGGCTCTGGGCGACGCGACCGCTGCGTGGCCGGCGTCGACGGACTCTAGCCGGGGCTAGCGGAGGTGCCGTGCAATGACTGAATGGCTCGGCCTCACCTTTGCCCGTCCGTCCGCGCTTTGGATACTCCTGGCGATTCCCGTCATCGCCGTCGCTGGCATCGTCTTCGGCGTTCGCCGGCGTGGCATGCCGCCCGCCGCCGTTTGGCTCCGCGTCGCGGTCGTCGCGCTGCTGGCGATCTCGCTGGCCGAGCCGCTGTTGACGAAGGGCTCGGGGGCGACGAGCACCGTCTTCGTCGTCGACCGCTCCCGGAGCATCAGCGACGAGACGGCACGGCAGATCGAGAATTGGATCGCCAGCGCCCTCGGCGACGCTGGCAGCCAGGATCGAGCCGCGGTCGTCACGTTTGGCGCCTCCCCTACCCTAGCGGCAAACTCCACCAGCGCCGATTCGCTCGGGAGCGGATGGACCGAAGCCGAGGTTGAGGATCGGGAGCACACCAACCTCGAGTCCGCGCTCGCGCTGGCGCGGACTCTCCCGGTCGGATCTCGCCGCATCGTCCTCATCTCCGACGGTGCGGAGAACATCGGGACGGCGCTCAACCAAGCGGGACAGGCTGCCGCGGACGAAACCCCGATTGATGTCTTACCCGTGCCCGGCGTCAGCGAGGGAGATCTTCGGATCGAGGGTGCCACCGCGCCGAACGCGGTCTGGGTTGGGGAGACAGTCACGGTCGTCGCGAGCGTGGCGACGGACCAGGAAGGGTCAGGCGAAATCGCGCTCGAGGTGGACGGCGTGAGCGAAGTGCCGGAAGCCAAGACCTTCCCGGCCGGCTTGAGCTCGCACACCTTCGAAGTCACGAATCTCGAGCCCGGCCTCCACCGGCTGACATTACGCGTAACTGGCGATCCCGCAATCGATCGATATCCGGAGAACAACATCTTGCCACTCGCCGTCGTGGTCCGTGACGCGCCGCACGTCCTGCTGGTTACACCACGCGGCGCGGACCCCGGTCTGTTGCGCGGCGCGCTGGAGCGCCGTGGCGCGGAGGTGACGACGATCGAGCCGGCGGATGTCCCGTCTCGCCTCTCGGAGCTCGGCACCTACGACGCGGCGATTCTGAATAACGTCCCGGCGAACGCGTTCACCCTCGATCAGCTGACGGCGCTGCGAGAGGCGACGAAGACGCTCGGGCGCGGCCTGGTCGTGCTCGGCGGCACCTCGAGCTATGGGCCAGGCAACTACGCGGGCACGGTCCTCGAAGAGACCTTGCCGGTGAGGGTCCAGGTGACCGACGGTCGTCAGCGGCAACGTGTGGCGCTCCTGCTGATTATGGACAAGTCCGGCTCGATGAGCTACGACCCGCTCGGCGGGACGAGCAAGATCGACATGGCGAAGGAGGCGGTCCGTGTCGCGGCCCAGGCGCTGGCCGACGGCGACGAGGTGGGCATCCTCGTCTTCAACGACCAGCAGGAATGGATCCTGCCAATGACGCGGATCGAGGGCGAAGCGACGCGGAACGCGATCAACGCGGCGGTCGAGCAAATCAGCGCCGATGGCGGCACGGAGATCTACCCGGCGCTGAACGTTGGCTTCGACGCGATCTCCAGGACGGAGGCCGACGTTCGCCACATTGTCCTGCTGTCCGATGGCAAATCCCGGACTGGCACGGAGGAAAGCTACCGGCGGCTGATCGACGAGATGGCTGAGCACCGCACGACGCTCTCGACAATCGCCATCGGCGACGACGCGGATACCAACCTTCTGCAGAATCTCGCCGAATGGGGCAACGGGCGGTACCACTTCACCGAGCGACCCGAGGACATCCCGCGCCTGACGCTTGCCGAGGCGCAAAGCGCCGGAAGCCAGTCGGTCATCCGTGGCGAGTTTGCTCCCATCCAGACGCGGCCGAGCCCGATCATGCATGGCTTCGAGCCACAGGATCTGCCCCCGCTCCAGGGCTACGACTTCGCGAAAGCCAAGCCGGACGCGCAAGTTGTGCTGACCAGCACTCGCGAGGATCCGATTCTCGCCAAGTGGCAACTCGGTCTCGGCCGGGTCGTTGCCTGGACAGCGGACGACGGCAGCGATTTCGCACTCGGCTGGCCGGAATGGGAACGTTATGACGAGTTCTGGGCGAACGTCGTGCGTTGGGCGCTCCCCGACCCCGAGAATCGCCCGCTTCAGGTTGACGTCGAGCGGGAAGGAACGGAGGTCGTCATCACCGTCACGGCCACGGGCGATGGCTCGGATTATGTCAATAATGCGCCCACCTGGGCGACCGTGACTTCGCCGTCCGGCGCGACCAGCGAGGATATCCCGCTCTATCAATCAGGCCCCGGTGAGTATCAGTTCCGCGTCCGATCTCCGGAGCCCGGCGCCTACGAGATCGCGCTGCGGCAGGTGCGCGGCGATGTCACGATCGAGGAGCTGGCCGGGTTCGCCGTCCCACCCTCTCCTGAGCTGCAGCCGGCGCCGGACGGGCATGCCCTTCTCCGGACCATCGCGGAGCGAACTGGCGGGCGGGTGCTGTCGCTTGACGATCCGGGCGGCGTCTTCGGCGAAGCGGTTGGCAGCGGCTCCCCACTCCGCAACTACCAAGCGATCTGGTACGTGCCGCTGGCGCTCGCCCTGCTGCTTCTCTTGATCGAGCTTGCGCTCCGGCTGGAGTTCTGGCCGCGCCTCCGCAGCCTCGCCGCGTCGAGCCGCGCTGCCTGACTGAGAGCGGTTGCGCCGCGCGTCCGCTACACTCCCCGTAATCGGCGGCGTTTCGACGACGGCAGGCGGCGGTGATCAGCGTCACCCTCCAAACTGACGATGCGCAAGTGCGCCAGGATGTCCCGTTGGCGGACATCAGCGACATCGTGGCGCGCAAGAGCGATGTCTTGTGGGTCGATGTCGGCAATCCGACGCCGGAGGATGCCCGCGTGCTCGCCGAGGAGTTCGCGTTCCACCCGCTGGCGATCGAAGACGCGATTCGCTACCAGCAACGGCCGAAGGTCGATCTATACGACGACTTCGTTTTCATCGTCTTCTACGCGCTGCGGATGGACGACGACGAGGTGGCCACGACGCAGGTTAGCCTCTTCGTCGGCCAGAACTACGTCGTAACGGTGCATACGGGATCAGTCCCGGAGCTCGATTCGACGCGCGATCGGTGGTGCGCGAATGCTGTCCGGCTCGGCAACCGGGGCGTTGGTCTCCTGGTGCACGCGATCCTCGACGCGATCGTTGATGGCTATTTCCCGGTCATCGATGCGCTCTCTGACCGGGTCGAAGATTTGGAGGAGCAGATCTTCGAGCGCGGTGGCCAGGAGGCGCAGCGCGAGTTGTTCCGCCTCAAGAAGGAGCTCTTGGAGATCCGGCGCGTCATCGCCCCGGAGCGGGATGCCGTGAATGTCCTGCTTCGCCGCGACAGCCCAGTCTTCGACGACGAGACGACCGCCTATTTGCAGGATGTTTACGACCACATCCTACGAACGGTCGATGCCGTGGACATTTACCGGGATTTGATCTCGAGCGCGCTCGACGCCTACCTCTCCGTGACATCGAACCGGCTCAACCAAGTGATGAAGACGCTGACCGCCTCTTCGATCATCCTGATGAGCGTGACGCTCGTGGCAAGCATCTACGGCATGAATTTCGACGTGATCCCAGAGCTGCATTGGCGGCTAGGGTATGCCTGGGCGCTCGGCCTGATGATCATTATCGGCGGCGCGCTCTTCGCGCTGTTCCGCCGCATTGACTGGCTGTAGGACTCCAGACTCTTGGCGTGGCGCTCAATCGGCGCGGGTTTCGCTCTCCGCGCCCTCGTGTGGCACGTGATCTTCTGAGGCGGTTGCCGTCGTGGAGTCCACCTGGGTGGACGGCGCGACGGTGTCCGGTAGACCCCACAGAGCGCAGAGCCAGCGCGCGGCGACGGTCGTCCAGTCGTCGATCACCTCATAGAGGCCGTGATGACCACGTGGATACCAGACGAGCGTCGCGAGGTCGCCGAGCGCGGCGCTGAGACGCAGCGACTCGTCAGGTGGCACGACGAGATCGCGCCCGGCGCCGAAGACCAAGAGTGGAGCCCGGAGCCGGCCAATGACGGGGCGCAGCGAAAATTCCGCCGCGAGCTGCCTAATGTCCGCTGATTGGCCGGCAAGCGCCATCAGCTGTTGCCGAACGAGCGGGTTCATCGCGCCGAGCCATTGGGTCGGATCGAACGGCGACGTGACGGCGATGCAGGCATCGATTCGACGGTCGAGCGCGGCACTTTTCACCGCGATCACGCCGCCGAGACTGAAGCCCAGCAACGCGACGCGATTCGGATCGAGGTCGGCGGCCTCGGCAAGCGCCATGATGCCGTCTGTCATGTCGTCGCAGTCCGCCGTCAGCGGCATGCTCGCCGCTTCGCCGGTGCCTGGCCAGTCCAACGCCAGCACCGCGATGCCGCGCTCCAGCCATGGATCGGCCCAGAGCAGCAGCTCTTCTTTCGTTGTCGTCGCGCCGTTGAGGAGGACGGCCAGCGGCGCGCCAGCGGACCCGGTCACGGGTTTGGCCAGGTAGGCGGGGAGTGTGGACGTGCGCCAGGTGACGTTGACCTTCTTCGTCTCGGGCATCAGCCGCGAGATCGCGCGCGCGAAAGCCTGAACTCCCGCCGCGCGAAGGGCGCGAACCGTCCGCGGATCGTCATCGGTAATAAGGTGGGCGGCGTGGTAGCACATCGCCGCGTTGCGCCGTGCTTCGGCCGCCTCGCGCCAATGATTGGCGTGCTCATGCCGGCGCGCCTCGTTCAAGAAGCGTTGGGCGGCGCGGTTCCACGCGGGCAGCCAGTCGTCCAGCCGGCGCACATCGCGTAGCGTGCGATCCACCGTCTCGGGAGGCAGACGCATCGCGAGAAAGCGGGTGCGGAAGGCAGCGGGCAGCCCTCGGCCAGAGCGCAGCCTGAGGTACCAATCGACGTGCGACGGCGCGATGCGAGCGGACCAGCGCCAGACGCGCTCCGCGTGCCGCCAGCGCTGAATTGTGGCTCCGGAAGCTTGCTGCCCGGAGCGCGCGCTGTCTACGTCTGAATCACCCACGAACGTTGCCGCGCGCGATGGAGCGCGCCCTCGATCGCGACAAGGTCATCCGCGAACCGGGAGACGATGATGATGGTCTCAAGTCGCGTCGGTCCCCGCCGCAAGTGTGCTACCACCTCGTCAACGATTGTTTCGATCGTGACTTCTCGATCGTGCGGTGTCGCCTCGGCGCTCAGGCCGAGTAGGGGTATGGCGAGCGATCGGAACCGCCGGTCGTCGGCCAATTGCAGCGTCGACACAAGCGCCCGCCGAACGTCTGGAAGCTCCGCGGGATCGCCGAGATGCGGGCTGACGACCGCGTGAATCACCGCTTCGATGCCGCGCTCCGCGAGCCGGCCGGACGTCGTGACGATCGCCTGACCAAGCTCGAGTGGCGCCCGGGCCATCGCTTCGCGCTCGATCTCCGGCCCGCCTGCCATGCGCACGGAGCCCGGAGGCCCGGCGCCCATCAGTCCACGGGTATTGGCAGCGTAGACGATTGCTTGGACCGGTTGATCGACGAGTTCGCCGACCGCGGCGCGAACCGCGGTCCGGCCAAACATGATCATTTCGGCATCCGCCATCGTGCTCGCGCTCCCCCGCGCTCGTTGCACCGAGCGGTGCGAGTCTACCACCCGGTTGTCGGGTCTCGTCTAGGGGAGGGGAGGCTCAAATCGGGCGAGCATGAACATCGCCTAAAGACGTGGGACCGGACGTCGCCGCACGCGGTGCCGCGCGCTCGATCCGGCCCCAAAGCTAGCTTCAGATTGACATAATACCTATTAGTGGTGTTTCACGCCGAGAGCATGTCGGGCGTGAGACGGTACAGCATTGTGCCCCCGGAACCGTCGTCCGCGGCCACGGTGATGCCGTCGCCATCCCAGGATGGGATCCCAAGGCTCCAGCCGCTCGGCGCTGTCGCTTGCCCCAGAGTCACCCCGTCGAGACCGAGGATGAAGAGGTGATCGCCATCGGTCACGACGACCGCGTCCTCGCTAGGCGCGAATGCCCACCCAGCCATGCTCCCCGTCGCTAGCGGCGCCGTCAGGAGTGGCTCGCCCGGCGTCTCAACAGACGAGATGACCAGCGAGCCGCCAGAAGTGAACGCGAGCAAGTTGCCGCTCGGGCTCGTCGCCACCGGGCCGTCGGGCAGAGCGGGGCCGCCGAGCTCCTTCAATGACCCATCCAGACTGAGGTGGAGCCAGCCAGCAGTCGTCGGAATGAGGAGACCACCCGGCACCGCGACGGCCTCGCCGCCAGACGGCTCGATGCCTTCGGCCACCCAAATCTCGACCGGATCGGAGCCATCCCATTCCGTGCGCCACACCGCGAGCTGGCCCGGCGTCGCCCGCAGGTAGTACAGCTGCGCGTCGTGCCAACCGATCGGCAGGTCGAACCCATCGCCCTCGGCCGAGACCTCGGTGACGCTGCCGTCCTGATCCCACCAGACATATACTCGGCCATTCTGCGCGAAGAGGAGGTTATGGCCGAGCGGCGACCAGCGCGGCGATTGCGCCGGGCCGAGATCGCGCAGCTCTGAGCCCACGGCATCGGTAATGACGAGGTTTTCGCCACTGAAGACCGCGATCAGACCGGTTGGCGAGCGCAGAAGCGGACCAGCGGCCGCTGCCGCGTTCTGGGGCAGGTTACCGACGATTTCGGCAGATTCGAACGGGTTGGCTCCCGGCTCGATACCGTCTTCCGCGCCGTCGTTGCCGTCTTGGTCTCCCTCATCCTCGCCCGAGCCGCGGTCGTCGCTCGATCCGGAGTCACCATCATCTGCAGGATCTGGCTGCTCGGTGCCGGCGGCGCCTCGCCCGCCACCAATCGGTTGAATCGGCGGAGTTGCGGTGGCCTCCTCCGTGGCCTCGATCGGCGTCACTTGATCGCCTTCCTCGCCTGTCGGACTCTCTACCGGCTCCGGACTCTCAGTCGCATCCTCCGGCGCGGTCGTTTGGCGCGGCAGGATGCGCGGCGTCTCGGTTGGCTCCGGCGTCGGGGTCTCGGTCGGCGCAGATGTCGCTGTTGGCTCCTCGGTCGCCGTCGGTTCTTTCGTTGGGGTCGGAGAGGCCGTCGCCGTTGCCGTTGGACTCGGCGTCTTCGTCGCCGTCGGAGTCTCCGTCGGCTCTTCGGTCGAGGTCGCCGTGGGCTCCGGAGGTTCCGTCGGTTCCGGAGTTTCCGTTGGTTCCTCGGTAGCGGTTTCGGTTGGCTCCGGCGTTTCCGTCGGCTCGTCCGTTGGGGTCGGCGAAGGCGACGCCTCCGGCTCGGGAGCCGATGGCTCAGTTGCCTCGGCGATCGCAACGGTCTCGGTCGGCGTGAAACCAGCGATGACGACCTCTCCCGTTGGCGTGGGCTCCGGGGTATAGCGGATGTTCCACGGCGTGGGAGTGGGGGAGGGCTCGGCGGCGCTTTCTGCCCGGCGAGTCGGCGTCGGGGATTCAGCGTTGATCGCGAACGATTCGCTGGCCGTCATGGTCGGCTCAGCCGTCCGTGTCAACGCCTGGGCGATCGCGGTGTCGCTCGGCGCCGCGGGGCCGCGAGGCCCAGTCTCCTCATCGCCGCGGAAGATCAGCACCGTTGCCGCGAAGACGAGAACGACGAGTGCGCCCGCGACGGCCGGCATGCCGCGCCAACGCCCATCGTCTGCCGCTGCTGCCCATCGCGACCACCAAGGCCGACCGGCGGCGATCCGCTCCCGCACCTGCCGGCTGACGACCGGGCTCGGTGGGTACTGAGGCAGCTCCCGCAGGCTGCGCGCCATCACCTCCATGCTGGTCGCGAAGGCGCGGCATTGCCGGCAGGTCGCCAGATGCGCGAGGAGCGCGCGGTTCTGAGCGGGATCGAGCGGGGTGTCGAGCCGCGCTGAGATGAGCGCTTCTGCCTCTTCGTGCGTTAGCGGCGGGACGCCGCCTGAGCGCTCCTGCTCGCTCACCGGTCGCCCTCCCAGTCTCCCGCGATCTCCGGATCATCCGCGAGCGGGCCGCCGTAGGCCGCGGCGAACGCCTTACGGGCGCGGAACAATCGCAGCTTCGCCGCATTCTCCGTGATCTGGAGAGCCTGCGCCGTTTCTGCCAGCGACAACCCCTGGTAGTGACGCAGGAGGAGGGCCGCGGCGTAGTGCTGCGGGATCTTAGCGAGCGCCTGCTCGACGTCGTGCTTGCGGCCGACGCTGCGCTCGACCGGATCGTCGGTCGCGTGATCTTGTCCAGGCATGAAGGGAATCCAGCGGATGAGCTTGCGGCGTCGTAGATGAGAGATCGCGGTATTGGTCGCGATGCGGTACAGCCAGGCCTTGAACGCGAGGTCTGGCCGGGTGCTGGGCAGCGCCCGGTAAGCCTTGATGAACGTGTCTTGGGCGAGATCTTCGGCCAGCGCGCGGTCGCCGACCATGCGGTGCAGATAATTGAGGACCGGAGCGTGGTACCGCTCGAAGAGTCGCTCAAATGCTACCGGGTCTCCGGCGCGCGCCTGCGCCACGAGATCCCCGTCGTCAGCCACACCGCCGCTCCCCACGCGCGCGGGCGCATCGATCGCATTGCCAGTCCATGCCATCGCCTGGTTCATCCCGGCGGCTACCCCCTCTTTTCGGCTGCTGAAACGCTCCGCCGCATCGCTTGGTTTCGCGGCGGTAGGGGTGCCGCGCGCCGGGACGGCCAGCCGTCCGCCGACACACGAGGTTGAGGATACCAGAGCCTACACGGAGGAAGCGTCGCACGGGAGGGTGTCGCCCTCCCGGCAAACCGCGAATCAACGATTGTGACGGAAGGACACGGGTGAGAGGAGGCAACGGAGGTTGCCAAAATGACGCGTACGTTCCACGTGGAACCCTGCTCAAGGCAGGTGGCAACGGAGTGGGAGCGGCCCGCCACGTTGGGCAATTCGGTGTCAGATGGTCAAAGTGAGGTCGTCGGTCTGGGCCACGATGGGAGAAGGGAAACGCGCGGAGCGACCTGCACTGACAGCCCGGTTAGGCCGGTGGTATCGTCCGTTGAGGCCGGGCAGACATGCATCGCGATCGACTCGAGATGTGGTGGGGGATGCGGTGAGACAGTGGACCGTCACGGCGGGAGCAGGAGGCGGGCTGGCGGAGATCGTCGCGGCTGCGGAGACCGCGCAGGCCGCGCTGGAGGCGGCGCTCTGGGGTGTGATCGAGGCGATCTTAGGAGAAGCCGATCCGGCAGCGGACCCGCCGGGGACGGCGGCGCCGCTTCGCGCGACGGGATCCGACCTCGCCGGTGTCTTCGCTCGTCTCGCCGATGCGCTGATCGAGGAGATCGAGACGGCAGATCGCCAAGTCCGCGCCGTCCGCGTGGATGGCCTGCTGCGCCGCGACGAACGCCTGCTTGCCTGGGGCTATGCCTTCTTCGACGATGCCGCACCGAGCGGCCGCGCGGTTGGCGCGCTGGAGGCGATCGAAGTCCTGGAAGCGGAACAGGACCGAGTCGAAATTCGGGCGACGTTGCGCCGCTAATTCCCGAGCCAGATCTTGCGACCTATTTCAAGTGGACATAACTCATAGATCGCATGTTCCCCAAGTCTGCGAGGTTAGGGGAAATCCACCCCGGTGGACTTTATTTCCCGCGTGGCAATGACCGCACCGCGAGGTCGGTCGCGACGGGAGGCATCCCCCAGGTGGCGCTCGACCACGGCACCGATCGTCTCACTTTCCGGTACGAGTGAACACCCCTCCGGTTCCGCCATTCGGGGTGTTGTGTCTTGCCGGATACCCGCGTAGCGTGGCTATCAAGGCGAGAGGAAATCAATGCCCTCGCATCTACGACTTGGCCGCGCTGCCTGTGGTCCCAGGGCGGTGCCGCGGTCGCTGGTGGCTGGTCGCGCCGGCTGAATCGGCGCATGGCCAGGCGCCAGCGAGACACGTTCCTGAACCCGGAGAGGCAGACAATGCAGAAAGATTGGGAAAGCTCGGTTTACGTCGAAGCGCCGGTCGAGAAGGTCTTTGCCTACCTCGCCGATGTGAGCCGGCACCCGGAGTGGGATGCCTCCGTGGCGAAGGTCGAGCGAATCTCTGACGGCCTCGGCGGCGATGCGGGCTCCGAGTGGAAGGTCTACGAGCGACTCAATGTCTTGCAGGGCAAGGGGGAGTCGCGCTGGAACAGCGCGGGAATCGCGCACCGCGAGTTGCGCGAGGTGGTTCCCCACAGCCGCGTTAGCTGGCAGACCCATCCGGTGCCCGCGGTTGGGATCAGCGCCGTCTTCGCCTGGGATCTGGAGCCGGAGGGATCGGGCACCCGCGTCACGCAGCGAGTCCGGCTGACAGTCCCAGGGCTCGTCCACAAGGTCGGCAAGCTCGTCGCCCGCAAGCTCGACGAGAATCAGATGGGCCTCTGGGAGAGGAATCTGCAGAATCTGAAGGCGGTCGCGGAAGGAGCATCCGTTCCCAACCTCGCCGTCGTCTGAGCGGCATTCACCGTCTGATTTGCAACGCATGCCCGCGCGGACTTGGCCGTCTTTAGGCCGCCGGCGCGGGCGCGTCATCTTTGGCGACTGGATCAGGTGAGGCGGCGGACAAGAGCCTAGCTGGTGAGCGCGGCGAAGGCGGTCGTCATCTCCTCCGCGGAGAGTCCACCGTGCAACCCAAGGAAGCGGACGGTGTACCCGCGTTCCGGCTCCTGCCACCAGACCGTTTCGTCCGGCCGGGGCAGGATCAGCAGGTCGCCGAGTCGGCGGCGGAAGACCGGATTGTACGGCCCCGGACCGAATAGCCCCGCGTCCAGCGCCTCCTCCGCTGTCCAAACTAGCGCGCTGCCTGCCAGCAGCCGCGTCAGATCCTCCGTGACCGAGTCCACGTGCTCCGGCGCGACGTGGAGGAAAAGATCGCGCGGCGAGCCGGAAGGCAGGATTGGCCGGCCGCCGCGATCCCGCCGCAGGGCCGAGGCGAGCTCCGGTCGCTCTAGATTCAGATATCGCGTCCGCTCGCGATCGATCGGCGTGTGCCCGTGGTCGGCGACGACGGCAATGAGGCTGTCCGGCGGCAATTGATCCCCGCCGAAGATGTGGTCGAAGGCGTGCCAGAACTCGTGGATCTGCGCGACATGCTGCGGGCTACCTGGCCCGTAGTGGTGTGCCATGGCGTCGATGTCGTCGTAGTAGAGGCAAGCGAAGAGCCGTTGCTGGGTCGCGAGCTCAGCAGCAACGTTGACCAAGGCCTCGGAAATCGTCCAATAGCGGCGCATCGCCTCCGGCGGACAGACGAGGCGGTTGTACGACGATTTCACGAGCGGCGCGGGGATGTATAGCGCGCAGGGAACGTCTGCCTCGGCGAACCGCTGGAACAACGGCTCTCCCTCGGCGATCAGCAGCGCCGGATCGTAGCGGCCGGCGAGATCCTCCGGCTTGCCGCCGAGGGTCGAGAATTGCAGTGTCTCGATGGTGAGATCGTATTCCTCGAGGTACAGAATCCACTCGATCAGCGCGTGCTGCGCCGGGAGCACGCCGAGATAGGCCGTCGTAACGGATGCCGAGGTCGTGGACGGAAAGAGGGCGGAGAGCGGCGTGACCACGCCGTCGTGCCAGAAGCGCCGCATCCCCGGGAGTGTCGGGCCGAAGCGCTCCCAGAGCGACCAGCCATGAGAATCCACGAAGAGGAGCAGGATCTTGCTCACGGAGGGCAGGCGACCGCCCGGGAAACACTCCGCCGGCAGGAGCGGAGAGGCGGGGACGCCGGTGAGCAGGTGGAGCATCGTCGGCATGACGGCGGCGAAGGAGTACCGCTCGTAGTCAGGAAAGTAGAGGCCAACCCCTGGCTCGATTTCCCGGCGCGTCTCCAGGAAGCCGCCGATCTGCATGGTTACCCTCCCGCCCGCGCTCGTTGCGTCATCAGCGCCCCTGACAAGTGATCGATCTTCTGAGTAACGCAGGGCACGACGAGGAGCACCCTGCCAGCGAGGGAGCGGGTGGTCAGCCAACCTTCCCTCGGGGATGCCCCACGATAGATCAGTGTGCCACAGGGCCGCTTCGCAAAGATGAGAGCCGGCCCGGAAGCGCCCGCTTCCCGCGACCGGCTCGGCCCCGCCATGCTATACTTTCCCCGCATGCCGCTTTCCTCCCGGGAAATCGACATCCCGGAATCCCCATATGAGACACTCTTAGGCATAACAGTTGCGGAGTATGGGTGGGTGGCCGCAAAGGCGGCCGTGAGGGAGCTGCGGGTCACGGAGAAGAGGCTGGGCGTCGTCAGCGATCCAGGGGTGGGTGGACATCGCGACGCCAGCTCGCACGGCGACAGGCCCGGAGCCGAGACTGTGCAGATGACGCGGCTAGGTGCATGCAGCTAGCGTCACAGAGGCGAAGCGAGGACACACCACATGGAACGAAATGACGAGCCCATGGTCGCATGGGACGACCAGTCCGATTTGACCGAGCCCGAGTTGGTCGAAACCCAGCCGGAAATTGAGCCCGAGGCAATTCGCGAGAAGAGCGACGGCGCCACCAAGCCGCGCCGCACTCGGGCGGCCGCGCGAACAGCGCGTGCCACTGTCGATACCGGAACCGACGAAGTGGACGCTGTCTCGCGCAACGGCGGCGAGCAGCGCACCACGGCGCCATCCCGCCCCGCGCCGTCGACGCGTCCGGTCGCCGCTGTCGTTCCAGCCGGAGAAGAGCTGGACGGGACGCCCTCGTTCGAGGATCTTGGTCTGAGCGGCCCGCTCCTCAAGAGCATCAGCGCCGTCGGCTATGAAGAGCCGACGCCGATCCAGGCGTTGACGATTCCGGTTCTGCTTGCGGGCCGGGACGTCATCGCCCAGGCTCAGACCGGCTCCGGCAAGACGGCCGCGTTCGGGTTGCCCATTATCGAGGCAATTGATCCGAAGGATCGGCACGTCCAGGCAATCATCCTCTGCCCGACCCGGGAGCTGGCGATTCAGGTCGCCGAGGCGCTCCACAAGTACGGGCGGCACAAGGAAGTCGAGACGCTGCCGATCTACGGTGGCCAACCCTATGAGCGCCAGTTCCGCGGCCTGCAGCGCGGCGTACACATCGTCGTCGGCACGCCGGGCCGCGTGATGGACCACATGCGGCGTGAAACGCTCAAGCTCGACCACATCCGCTTCTTCGTGCTCGATGAGGCGGATGAAATGCTCGACATGGGATTCATCGAGGACATCGAATGGATCCTCGAGAACGCCCCGGTCGAGCGGCAGACGGCGCTCTTCTCCGCGACAATGCCGCCGCGGATCATCGAGCTGGCGCACAAGTACCTGCGCGATCCGGAGCGGATCACCGTTCCCGGCAAGCAGATGACGGTACCGGAGACGCGGCAGAGCTATTACGAGGTGCCGCGCGCGCGGAAGGTCGATGCGCTAACCCGCATCCTTGACGCCGAGACGCCAGAGATGGCGATGATCTTCTGCCGGACAAAGGTCGGCGTCGATGAGCTTGGCGAGGCACTACTGGCGAGAGGGTTCGAGGTCGAGACGCTGCATGGCGATCTGTCGCAGGCGCAGCGCGACCGCGTGATGCGCCGCTTCCGCAGCGGGCAGGCAAACATCCTGATCGCGACTGACGTAGCGGCGCGCGGCCTCGACATCCCGGAGGTCACGCACGTCATCAATTACGACATCCCGGAGAGTGCCGAGGCGTATGTCCACCGGATCGGCCGCACGGGCCGGGCCGGGCGACACGGCGAGGCGATCACCCTTGTCACGCCCCGCGAGGTGCGCTGGCTGCGGCAGATCGAGCGGATCACCCGCGCACGCATCGAGCCGCGCCGGCTGCCGACCATGGCCGACGTCGCCGAGCGTCGCCGTGAGGCGCTCAAGCAGCAGATCGTCGAGGTCCTCAAGCAGAGCGACGCCTACCAGCAGTACCTGGAGACGATCGGCGATCTGGCCGAGGAGTATGACATCGCCGAGGTCGCCGCGGCGGTTCTCAAGCTGTACGCCGACGAGACGGGGCGTGGCGCTCCCACCGAGCAGCTGGAGGACGATCTGGCCGCGCTGACCACCGCCGTCTCATCGCGCACGGAAGCCGGGATGACGCGGCTGTTCCTCAACGTCGGCCGCAATCTCGGCGTCCGGCCGCAGGACATCGTCGGTGCGATCGCTGGCGAGGCGGGCATCCCCGGTCGCTCGATTGGAGCGATCGACATCTTCGATACCTACTCGTTCGTCGACGTTCCCTCGGAGCATGCCGAGCGCATCATCGAAGCCCTAAAGCTGAGTGGCGTGCGCGGCCGCTACGTAAACGTCGAGATCGCTCAGCCTGGCGCCGGGCGAGGTGGCCGCGATGACCGCGGCGGGTACCGCGATCGCGGCTACGGCCGGCGCGACGATGGCGGTTATGGGCCACGGCGGGCGGATCGCTTCGGCAGAGCGGATCGGTTCGATCGCGATTCGGACCGCGGCCCGCGCGGCTACCGCGACTGGGACCGCGAGCGCCCTCGCCGGTTCGACCGGGAAGGACCGGACCGATTCGGCGGGCGCCGCGAGGATCGGCCGCGCCGCCCTGAGCGCGGAGGCGGCGGGCGGCGCGAGTGGTAGCCACCGCTGGGTGAGAGCGGGCAGCAGGGTAGGGGAGCGATCGTCGTGACCGGCGCGGCTGACGCTCAGGCGGCGCGTGCGCTCGCTCGGTATCACGAGGCCGTCGCGCGGACGAACGCGCTGATCGACCCCGCCTACCAGCGCAGCGCGACGCTCGAGGAGGTGCGAGAGCGCGCCGAGCAACGGATGCGCCGGCTGCGCGCTTTCCTGGCCGAGCGAGGCGAGCCGCACCGGCGCTTCCCGGTCGTGCACGTTGGCGGCACGTCAGGAAAAGGCTCGACCGCGACCGCGATCGCGGCCATCCTGACCGCCGCCGGCTATCGCACCGGGCTGCACCTCTCGCCGTATCTCCAAGTCGCGACGGAAAAACTCCAGATTGATGGCCGACTAATCAGCGGCGACTGCTTCGCCGACCTGGTGGACGAGGTGCTGTCCGCGGCGGACGCCTGGCATGAGCGAACCGGCGAGCGCTTGACGTACGGCGAAATCTGGTTTGCCCTGGTCGCGACCTACTTCGCGGCCGAGCGGGTAGACCTCGCGGTAATCGAGGTTGGCGCGGGAGGCCGTTTCGACCTAACGAACATCCTCCAGCCGGCCGTCAGCGTTATCACGACGGTCGGGTTCGACCACACCGAGACGCTCGGTCCGACGATCGGCGAGATCGCCTGGCACAAAGCCGGGATCATCAAGCCGGGAGCACCGGTCGTAACGGCGGAGACCGACCCGGATGCGCTTGCCCCGATCCTTGCTGAGGCACGCCTGACCGGCAGCAAAGTCATCCACGTCGCGCCGGATGGAGCGCCCGGTCTGCCCGCACTGGCGGGACCGTTCCAGCAGGTCAACGCCGCCACAGCGATTGCGGCCATCCGCGCGCTGGAGCGGAACGGTTGGAAGATCGGTGAGGATGCGATCGCGGCCGGCTTGGCCGCCGCGCGGTTGCCAGGACGTCTCGAGACGGTCCAATTGGCCCCGCGCGTCGTTCTCGACGGCGCGCACAACCCGCAGAAGGCAGCCGCGTTGGCAGCGGCGATTCCACCGGCTGTGCCGCGTCCCCCGGGCGGCCGGCTGATCCTCGTCCTGGGCCTGCTCGAGAGCAAGGATCAAGACGGGGTCGTGCAGGCACTGCTGCCGTGCGCCGATGCCCTCGTCCTGACCCGGCCGCAAGTGCTGGCGAAGCCGTCCCTTGATCCTCGCGTCCTGGCCGACGCGGCGCGCCGAGCCGGATTCAGCGGCGAGATCGTCGTCCGCGACGATCCGGGAGAGGCGATCGCCGCCGCGCTGTTGCAAGCGGACGCCATGCGAGGCGATGCGGTCCTCGTCACCGGGTCGCTCTACCTCGTCGGCAATGTCCGCTCCCGCTGGTATCCGGACGATGAAATCGTCCTTCAGCGCACGCCGTGGCCGGGGAGTAATCCGGACTGATCGCCTTGTGCCTGACTACCGTTTATCCCTCGCCACACCCTACAATGGTCAGTGATGGCAGAGCAGAACGTGACTCCTAACCCGGCTGGTGACGAGCGGTCCTGGTCGGATGACACCCCTGAAGAGCTGCTGGAGCAGGCGCAGGCCAACGCTCAAGCGCTCGCGATCGCGACGTTGGCGTTCCTCTCCAAGCGGGGAATCTCGCCTGAGGAATGGGCCGAATCTGTCGGGCGGTCGTTGAGCGTGAGCTGGGACGACCCCGAGCCCTGGGAGGCGGGTGAGTTCCTCGACGCGATGCTCACGAACCTCCGCTCCCTTGGGGCGACGGTCGTCTCGAGCAGCCTCCAACCGGACCGTGCGGAAGCGACCGTGCGAAATTTCCCCGATCCAGAGCTTTGCTCGCTGTTCGGCGTCGATCCGAAAGTGGCTGCCTGCATCAACGATATCCCCGCGCCGATCGCGGCGGAGCGATCGCTACGCTGGTCCTGGTCGCGGCGTGGGGATGAGACGCACATCGAAGTCAGCCGCGCTACCGCGCTCGCTGACGGACCGAGATCATGACTGTCGGTGTCGCTCGCATCACGCTCTATCTGGACGGCAGCTTCTCCCTCAAGGACAAGCGCCAGACCGTTCGTTCCCTCAAGCAGCGCGTTCAGAACCAGTTCAACGTCGGCATCGCCGAAGTCGAGGCGCTGGACGACATGCGCGTGGCGACCTTCGGCGTCGTCTGCGTCAGCAACAGCAAGCCGCACGCCGACGAGATGCTGCAGAAGGTCATTGATTTCATCGAGCGCAATGTCGAGATGGGCGTGCTCGGGGAGATCGAGACCGAGCTGATCCCCTGGGGATAGCTGGCAGTCAGGCCCGAGTCGCCCCTGCCGGGCCATCCAAATTCCCCCAACAAGGTCCCGCATTTCACGCGGAACACACGGGCTGTTCCCTTGACCTAGGCGGGCGCTGCTGCCGCACGATAGGTGGCCTCGGCTTCACCTTCCCAAGCGTGTCCCCGGCGACTGAGAAACCGTTCCTAATCCCCGCGCGTTGCCAGAAGTACCAAGCTCGCGAGCTCTGGCGCCGTCTCTCCCGGCGGCGATTCCGCCGCCGGTTGCGGACGAAAGGAGGCTTTCGTCGGAGAGAGAGCAGGCCACTGAACCCGGTGGCTCCTGCCAGCCTGGAGTGCTTGGAGGAATGTCATGGACGGTCCGCGATTCTATGCGCTCGCCCGCCCGACGCTCGATGGCGCGCCACGCTCGCCGATCGAGATCAATCGGCTCGTCAACCGTCGCCAGCTTCTCAAAGGCCTTGGCGGCCTGACGCTCGCCGGGCTCGCTGCCCGCCATTTCCCGCGTGTCTCCAGCGTCGCTGCCCACCCGGCTGCGCAGGCCGCGCCCGCCTCGCTCGGGAATCCGGCCGGCCGCGTGCTGCTCCCCGGCGACGCCGGTCTCCACGACTTCAGCCTCGACTTCTCACTGGCCGGGCCGCCGGCCGTCTTCTTCTATCCGGGTGACACGCCTGGGTGGTCCGCGGAGGTCGCCAGCGCGGTCGGCGGCTTCGCGTTCGGCTACGCATCGACCCTCTCCGGCGCGGGAGGCGGATCGCGTCCGGGCCGCGCCGTTCAGGTCTGCGTCCATCACGGATTCCCCTCCGGGAGCGATGCCGATATTGCCTGGTCCAGCCTGACCTCGGCCCTGATCAGCGCCGATGGCAAGGGGCGGGCGAAGAAGGCGCGGGTCAAGAACCTCGACCTCGTGGAGATCATCGCGGTCAGCGGCGAGCGCTCGATCTTGGCGACCGTCGCTGCCGACATCTTCGCCGCGATCGTCGTCGCCTCCCGCGCCGGCTCCGACCTCATCACGGTGGCGATTGCCGACTTCAATGGCCAAACGCCAACGGAGGATGAGTGCGTCAAGCTCGTCGAAGCCGAGGCGAAGAAGATCAAGCGGCGGCACGACGACGAAGGCAGCCTCAAGTCGCACTACTTCCGGCAATGGCTGCCCGGCTTCGGCTTCGGTTCCGTGGGGGCGAGCGCGCCGTTCTTCTCCTGGCCCGTCATGCTCGGCGGGCAGCCGGTGCCCTTCTCGACCGACACGGCCGATACGATTCAGCAGCGGCGTCAGTTAGCGGCTGGCGTCCAGTACCAGAGCCAGGTGGAAGGACCGCTCGTCGAGTCAACGCCCCTCTTCAACACGCACGGGCTCTACTACTCCGGCCAAACTAGCTTCTTCGACTCAGCGGACGAGGCGGAGCGGTACGTCGCGGAGACCTCGGCCCGGCTACGCGCTGGCTTGCCGGGGATCTCGCTCTCGAAGGTTCAGACGTCGAAGACCGAGCGACGGTACACCTACAAGCTCCCAAGCCAGCTCGGCACGCTCTGCGGTTATGTGCTCCATCGCCTCGTGCTCGATCTCTCCTATCCGATCAGCTTCGTCCTCCATGTGGTGGCCGTGCCGGCCTCGCCCGACACCAAGACGCTCCCCACCAAGAAGGTGCGGGATCGGCTCGACCCGGTCATCCAGGAGATGGGCGATGGGCTCCACCAAACGCTCCTCAACCCCTCCGGCGCACCGCTGATCGTCCCGGTAAGCTCCTACGCCTGATCTCTCACCGGCGCGAGCGGGGACGCTGGCTTTGTGGCTGCCGGCGTTCCCGCATTCTCGCCGCATTATTCAGGCGGCACATTGAAAGCCGCGTCTGCCGTTGTTAGGCTCCATCTGCTCCGGGAAGAGCCTGGAGTGGGCACGAAGGGCCCGAAGCGGAAGGAGCGGGCATGACGAGCGAGAGATTGCCGCATGTCGTGATCGTCGGCGCTGGGTTTGGCGGGCTGAACGCCGCCCGAGCGCTCAAGAAGGCGCCGGTTCAGGTTACTGTCGTCGACCGGCGTAACCATCATCTCTTCCAGCCGCTCCTGTACCAGGTAGCCACGGCCTCGCTCTCGCCCGCTGATATCGCTTCGCCGGTCCGCGGCATCTTGCGCAGGCAAGACAACGTCCGGGTGCTGCTCGCCGAGGTGACCGGCATCGATCTGGAGCGGCGGGAGATCAAGCTGACCGGGAACGGCGAGCAAAGCCTGCATTACGACTACCTCATCCTCGCCGCCGGTGCGCGTCACTCCTACTTCGGCCATGACGAGTGGGAGGAATGCGCTCCTGGCCTCAAGAGCCTGGAAGACGCGCTCGAGATACGCCGTCGCATCCTGCTCGCGTTCGAGGAGGCCGAGCGCGCGACGAGCGAGGCAGAGCGCGACTACCTGATGACGTTTGTCGTCGTCGGCGGCGGACCCACCGGCGTCGAGCTTGCCGGCGCGCTCGGCGAGATCTCGCGCTACACCCTCGCTCGGGATTTCGACCATATTGACCCGACCTGGGCCAAGATCTATCTCCTGGAAGCCGGTCCCCGCATCCTGCCGATGTTCCCGGCCAGCTTGGCCCGGCGAGCGATGCGAGACCTCAACCGGCTCGGCGTGCGCGTGCGCACCGGCGCGATGGTGACCGGCGTCGATGAGCGCGGCGTGCTGCTCGGGGACGAGCGCATCCCGGCGCGCACCATCCTTTGGGCGGCGGGAGTGAACGCTTCGCCGCTCGGTAAGATGCTCGGCGTGCAATTGGATCGCGCTGGCCGCGTACCGGTCGAGCAGGACCTGAGCCTGCCGGGGCATCCTGAGGTCTTTGTGATCGGCGACATGGCGACGCTCGCCGGACCGGACGGCAAGCCGTATCCCGGCGTGGCGCAGGTCGCGATTCAGCAGGGCAAGCAGGCGGCCGCCAACGTCTGCCGGCGCATCGCGGGCGAGCCCACGCAGCCGTTCCACTACTTCGATTACGGCAACATGGCGACGATTGGCCGCAACCGCGCCATCGCCGACATCCGCGGCATCCACCTGGGTGGATTTCCCGCTTGGGTTGCCTGGATCTTCATCCACATCGCCTATCTGATTGGCTTCCGCAACCGGCTCGTCGTGATGCTGCAATGGGCGTGGCTGTACTTTACCTACCAGCGCGGCGCTCGCTTGATCACCTACACCGGCCGTCAGCGCGAGCGCGAGGTGCTTTGACGTCCGGTCGACCGTGCGGCATGCGCTCGCGCTACGGCGGCTTCGTCACACCGCCAGCTGACTGACCAACCAGCGCTCGATCGCCGGAGTATCCGAGATCTCGCCGGTCCACCGGAGCTGCGGCACGTAAGGCATGTTGTGGCCACGCGGCCGGCTCCGGTGGACCTTCATGGCGAACGTCAGCCTCGCGCGGCGGCTTGGCAAGAGGATGGTCCGGACATCGCCGTAGACGCTGTCTGCTTCCGTCGCCGTGCCCGCGTGCACGACATCGCCCATCGCGAAGAGGAGGTCGGCGAAGTCCAGGCAAGCGCTGCCGCAGCGGCCATCGGTCAGCAGCACGACGCGAGCGGTCACCGGGTTAGCGAGGAGGTGATCGGAGTAGGGGATGTCCTCTGCCGGTTCCCGGTACGGGCAGAGCGCCAGGCCAGCCTTTTGGCACGCTCGCATCGCGGCGATGACGGCTTGCACCCGCCTCACAGCGGGCGAGTCCGGCGGCCACTCCCGCCGAAGCTGGCGCAGGAGCCATCGCAGGTATCGCACGTTCTCCGCTGAGACCCGCCATTCGACATAAGCATCATCCAGCCCGGTCGCGTGCGCGCGCCACTGGACGTAGTTGGGTCCATAGAGGGCGTTCAGGATGTCCTCGCCCCACTGCGAGTTGCCGCCGCGATTGCCTCGAACATCGAAGACGAGGAGGCGCGAGGCGCGTAGGTTCGGGGCCAGGCGAACGACGCCCTGGAGCATCGCGCGGTCGCTCGCGTCGCGCGGCCTGAAGCTCGGCAGGGAGATCCAAACGCAATCCGGCGCGAACGTCCTCACGCCGAATTCGGGCGCCGGGCCGAATTGGGCGCGCTCTACGACCGTAGCGATGTCTCGCGGGTCGGCGCGCCGCCATTCCAGCGCGAGTCGCTGCCGTTGACCGCTGATCGCGAACGCGCAGGTGTTGGGGCGACGCGTCCACGGGTTGCCGCGATCGATCAGCAGCCACGGCGCCCACTCGATCCAGCTCGCCTCCAGGTCCGGGGTTCCGCCGTACGGGAAGATCGTCTCGGCCATGACCTCAGCCGGTGGCCGGCCGTCGCACTCGACCAGCTCCGCGCCTTCTGGCGGATAGCCGTCCGCGTCGTTGGGGGGACGGCAGACCAGGAAGCGCCGATCGCGCCAACGCACCGTGAAGCCGGGCCACTTCAGCGGAAGCCGGATGCGCGTGCCGATGTTGAGATGGTTGTCGCGAAAGCCCGCGACGTAGGCACGGAGGGCAAAGACGTACCCCGCCGGAGAGGTGACCGACCGTGCCGCATCCAGAGCCGTTGTCAGCCCGGCCTGGTGCCAGGCGGCGAACGCCGGATTCCACGCGTCGAGCAGGCCGGGATGGTGCCGCGCAAGCGTGTCGTGGATGGCTTGGACGTCGGTCGCGGCAAGCAGGCTCCAATTCACGTCGCGCGCGGACCGTGGCACCGCTGCCCGGCCCTAGATCGAGACCGCCGTCGCCTCGCGAGATCGGGCGAAGACCGCCCGAACTGGCTCCGGCACGCGAGGCCAGGCGCGGACATCCTCGGCGATCTCCCGTCGCAGCGCCTCAGCGCCATCCGTGTCTAGCGCCTCGCAGGCCACGTAAAGGTCGGCTACGGAGGCTCTCCACAGCAGGGGTGCGTCCGCCAGGCCATCCCGCAAGAGATCGCTCAGGTTCTCGAAAAACGCGGGCCATGCCTGTCGGGCGAAGCCCCACTTCGCTCGTAGCCACTGATGCGCCAGTAGGTGGTCGTTGCAACGGTCGGTGGCGATCCCTTCGATGTGCGGCAATGCGACCGAGAGGAGATGGACCGTCTCCTCCGCCGGTTTCCCCGCGAGTAGGATCGCCAGCTCCCCGGAGATCTGAATGACCATCGCCTCCGCCAGCTCGTCCGGCAGGTGATCCGGCCGCGCCCCGTCGCCGAAGCGGGGAAACGGCCAGCTGGAGTTATCCCCCTCCGTGTACGACAGAAGGGCCGCTCCGATGGCCGTCGCCTGCTGCGGTTCCCCGAAACGCGCCTCGACTCGCATCAGGTTGTGACCGAGCTGGATGCGGTGCAGCTCCAGGATGTCATAGCCATATTGCGAGATCAGGACGCAATCGGCAGCCAGCGCCCGCTCGACGCGAGCCCGCGCCAGATCGGGATCGCCGCGCTTGAAGTCGAGATAAGCCGCCACCGCCTCATGGAATGATTTCAAGAACAGTCGGGCCTCGGCTGAGAGCACTCCCGACTGCAGGATCTGAGCGCTCTCACTCAATGCTTGCCGCGCGATGTCGAGCTGACCGTTCCGGGCGGCCTTCAAGGCTCGCGACCGAGCGCCCGATGCCGCGCGGCCCAGTAACTGCTCATCGCGCGAGAGGCGCGCGGCAACGGCGATGCTGAGCAGGTGATCGAAAGTCCGGCCGGTTGCCGCCGCGCTCGGCTGGCGCTGGTTGCGCTTGCCATTCCGATACGCGTCCGCCGCGGCTTGGAAGAGGGAGTCCACGGCTCACGCTCCGTTGGCGGCTGCCGCGACCCGCGACCCCGCGCTCGCGCCCGGTGCGCTGGCCGCGAGCCGGAGCTGGGCGTATCTGAGCAGCAGGCGCGTTTCGATGTTGAACTTCGGCGGCGGGCAGGGGGTGATCCCTTCGAGCCAAAGCTTAGGACACCGGCCGCCGCAGACGGGCAGCATGCGGCACGTGTGGCAAGCGTACTCGCCACGCCGGACGCGCTCGTTGAACGAGGCGAGCACGGCCCGCTTGCCCGGCGTTTCGCCGTCTTTCAGCGAGCCGATCGCGTATTGGTTGGGGATGCCATACTTGGGGACATAGGAGACTTCCGTGCAATTGAAGAGCTCTCCGGTCGCGTCCACGAGCTCGGAGTTCGGTTGCACGGCGAAGCAGACGATCGGGCGCCTCTTCGGTATCAGCGACGGGTTGAACCCGAGCTCGATCATCTCAACGAACCACCTGATCTCCCACTCGGCGAACTCTTCCGTCGTGAGCGACTCGAGGTGCGCGTCGTTCCCCCACGAGTGGATCGGAGCGACATAAAATCCGATTCGCTTCTGGACGCCGTCCGCTGCCAGCTTCCGCAAGAGTGGCGAGACGCCCTCGTAGTTCCGGCGGTCCACGTTGCAGCGGACGGTCAGGCTGACGTGGAGATCGTCTCGGCGGGCGAGGCTCACGACATTGGCGTAGATCTGGTCGAAGGTCGCGCCGCCCTTCTTCGTGTGGCGGCGGGCATCGTGGTACGGCGCGATGCCATCCAGCGTGACTTCGATGTAGCCGACGCCCAGATCGCGGACGAGCTCGGTGGCGAGCGCGTCGCTCAGCAGCATCCCGTTGGTGACCACACGCCCGTGATAGATGACGCCGAACTCTTCGGCGAGCGCCTTGAGCGACGGGGTCATCGCGCGTATGACGCTGATGCCGACTAGCGGCTCGCCGCCGAACCAGGTGAGCTCGAGCGTCTTGTAGGGCTTCGCGGCCAGCTTGGCGCGGGCACGCTCGAGGAATCGCCGCTGATGGTCGGGGTTCAGGCGCCGCTGAAAGTGTTCTTGCCCGCAGTACCCGCACCCGAGCTGACACCAGGCTGTCGGCTGGATCACGAGGTAGAGATTGTCGTCGTCACGGGCTGCCGCATCGTTGCGCTGCAGGATGACGGCCGCCTCATCCTCGTCGTCCGGCACCAGCAGCTCGATGTCCACCAGCTCGTTCAACACGTCCATCGGTACGCTATCGAGCTCGCCGGACTCGATCAGCTGCCAGAGCGCCGCGCTCACCACGCGCGGCTCGGCTGACCGCGTCGCGAAAATGACGCGCTGCATCTCGCCGGTCTCGTGGTCGAGAACCGGCGGAGACGCCACGTGATACCGTGAGAGTTTCATGATGGATTGCCCTTCGCGCGTCGGCGATGGATACCTTCGGCGCCGCCGGCCGAGGTGTGGCACGCGTTGGCGAGGTCACGGGCGGGGAGCGGCGGGAGTCAGCCCGCGAACCGACTCCCGCCGCCACCCGCGTTGCTGGCGCTGCCTCGCGGGCCGGCGGATGGGTTGGGGAATCTCCGAGCGTTACTTCCGGGTTGGGGCATCGCCGGCGGCCGGCTGGATCGTCCCCAGGTCGAGGCCACCGCCGCAGCCGCCATTGCAGCCGGAGTCGCAGGCGGTATTGCCCGACTCAAGCATCTCTTCGATTCGCCCGATGTCGAGCATGCCGGCGCCGCCCGCGCGGATACCGCTGAGAACCGCGGTAACGCGAGCCGACCGCACCTCGTTGATGCGACTCACCGCCTCGGCGGCGAGCTCGCCGAAGCAGCCGCCGTCGCAGCCTGAGTCGCAGGCCGTGTTGCCGGCCTCGAGGATGTCCGTGCCTGGCTTGAGCTGCCCGAGACCGAGCCCTGCGGTGAGCGTATTGAAGTCGCGTACCGCTCGCGCGAAGCTGAGCTGTGCTCTGCTGAGAAGTCCGCCCATCGCCGCAGCGCCGCCCATTTCCTGGCTCATGCCGCACCTCCTCGGTTGTGTGGTGGAGAGTGAAACGATGAGGACTGGTTGCGTCACCACGCGCGGGTCCGCCAGGAATCCAGACCGGCTCTCCCGTCCGGAGCAAATGGACACACTAGCGGCGATTGCGACACAACAGCCGAACGAAGGGAGTTTGGAGAACCGAATTGACGTAAGTATAGAACTAGTGGGCGATGAGTCAATAGGATGATTAGTACACCTATACGTATAGGTAAACGTTCCCCTAGTCCACATGATGCGAGCGTGTCGCGAGCGCGGGCAGAGGACAGAGTCGCTACAGCCGGATCAGCGGCAGCCCGGTCTCCTCGTCCACCTCGCGCCGCAGGTGGGCCGGCGACTCCGTCACGACTACTTCGAGCGTCGGCCGGACGACTGCCTCGAGGACGTGGCCGCCACGGGTCGTGCCATCCGCCTTGCCGACGACGGCGTGGGCGTGGATCTTCGGCTTGCCCTTGTGGATGGCGATGTTCCCGATGAGCGAGAGGACTTCGACCTGCTCTTCGATGGGAATCTTTCGATACTCCTTCGTTTCGATGTCGAAGAAGCCAAGCGTCGCTCGGCGGAAGGCGCCGATCGCGGTGAAATCGCCGCCGTCCAGGCCGTGCTCGAGGGCAAAGCGCTCGATCCCGGCCATGAACTCCTCGCCGGTATCGAAAACGACAACGTAGGTCTTGAGTCCGTTTCCGGAGAGCTGCTTCGCTTTCATCCTGATGCCTTCCTCACTCGCGGCGTCTCGACTTCCGCGCCTCTGGCCCTTCGATGCGGCGATTCCGAGGAAAAAGGACGCGGCCGCGCGCGCTCACGCTAGCCGCGTCCCGGAACGGATTATTTGAGTGTCCGTCACCCAGTGGTCACCGGGCTCGCACCCGGCGTCGCGTCGGTCATCGGCGGGAAGATGACGCCGCAGATCAGCCGGCCGCCGCTGCCGCCGGAGGGCTGCATGGTGGGATCGTCCTCCTCGGCGTGAATGACGATGGCGGACCCATCGGCGTCGTTGAGCCCGGTCGGGCCCTGGTCGAGCGTGAAGCGATCGGTCGTTGTCTCGAGGCGAGCCGAGCCGTCGGCCTCCACCGTCAAATTGCCGAGGTCGCCGGCATGTGACTCACTAGCGGTCGGCATCACGCCCGGCGTCGCCATCATCGGCGCTCCGTGCTGTTCGCCGGTCGGGTTGTAATGGCCGCCGGCGGATGCGAACGGCTCCGGTCCGCTCGGATCACAGATGCCGATCTCATGGACGTGGATACCATGCTGTCCCGGCTCGAGCGCGCCAGGATTCAACTCGACAACGATCGAGACACCCCCGTTCGACTCGAGAAACGTCGCCGTGCCAACCTCTTGTCCTTGCGCGTCGATGAGCCTCGTTTGAACCGCGCCCACGGGAGTCCCGTCTGGTGTGGCCTCGGGCGTCGCGTCCTGGGCCAGCGAAGCCGTTCCGCTGAGTGCCAGGGCCAGGAAGGCCACGAACGCGGTGGCAACGAGTCGGCGCATCGCCAAACCTCCTTCCCAAAATCCGTGAACGAACGACCACGCCGCTCACGCGCAAAGCGGCGGCAAGACACGCCGTTGCAGGCAGCATGCCAATTTGGCGTCACGGCTGGGTGTCGCGATGCTCGGACTAGGCGTGTCGCTGGACGGACTTGGCCGGGACGTTGAGCCGGATGCGGTCCGTTCCCACCTCGGCCACGGCGTCGATGGGGATCGTCACGTCACGCTTGAAGAGAAAGCCGACCTTGACGACGAGGCCCGATAGCGCCCCGCCGTCGCCGAAGATGACGCGATCGATCTTGCCAAGCTTCTCGCCATCGGCGCCCACCACGCTCGTCCCTTCGGAAATCATGACGTCCTGTGGTGGCAGGTTGCTGACGTTCTCAACGACCGGCGGTTCGGCGTCGATGGAGCCGGACGGCGGCACCCATCCACCTGGGTAGGCGACCGAGGCGACCGGACCGGCATAGATGATCCGTCCCGCGCCAAGTCCGGACGCTGCCCATGCCGGCTTGTACCGGTCGTGGGCGTCGGCCGGTGCCTCGACGTATTGCGTCGCGACGAAGTCCGGTAGGTTACGAGCCTCGGCCGCGCTGAGACTCAGCACGATGCGCTCCGGCTCGATGTGGTCGATCAGGTCGATGTCGACCAGCTTCTGCCCGGAGAAGATGCCCTGATGGACGACGAGATTTTCGAGATGGTGGTTCTCCGCGTTGACCACGACCCGATCGAGCGAGCCCAGTTTCTCTCCGTCCCGGCTAACGATCTCCTGTCCGAGCGAGACTTGGTCAAGGGAATAGTCGTTTCGCGGCATCTTGACTCCTTTCCTGCCACCCACGTGCAGCGAAGCTCGAAAATGGCGAGTGGCGACGGTCTGGAGTGGCCATTTCGGCGCTGGCTCGCCTTCTGAGCTGTATTTCGCATCTGGCGTGCCACGATGCGGAAAGAGGCCGCAGCGAAAAGTTACGCATCTGCGCTAGTATCAGCCCCGTGCGCTGAGTGTCGGACTCCGAGCGCCGAGCGACACGGCACATGGCAGAATCCAGGGGGACCTGCAGCCAGTGAGCGGAGAATTGCGGCTCATCGTGCGAGACGTGACGCTCATCGCTCGAAGCTGCGATGGGGGAGAAGGTGAAGGACCAGGAGATCTGCTTTCTCACGGCGCGGGAACTGGCTGAGTCCATTCAGCGGCGGGAACTCTCCGCCCGCGAGGTCATGCAGGCGCATCTCGAGCAAATCGCGCAGGTCAATCCGCGCGTCAACGCGATCGTCTCGATGCTCGACGAGGAGCGGGCGCTCGAGCTGGCCGATGATGCTGACCGCAAGCTCGCGGCGGGGGAGGAAACCGGACCGCTGCATGGTCTGCCGATCGCGTTCAAGGACCTCGAGGACGCGGTCGGCTTCCCGACGACCTACGGCTCGCCGGTCTTTCGGGACAACTATCCTGAGCGAGACGCGCTAATCGTCGAGCGGCTAAAGGCCGCGGGAGCCATCGGGATCGGCAAGACGAACGTGCCGGAGCTCGGGCTCGGTTCGCACACCTTCAACAACGTCTTCGGCGCGACCAGAAATCCCTACGATCTGACGAAGAGCGCTGGCGGCTCCTCTGGCGGAGCCGGGGCGGCGCTTGCCTGCGGCATGCTGCCGATCGCCGATGGCAGCGATATGGGTGGCTCGCTGCGCAATCCTGGCAACTTCAACAATGTCGTCGGCTTCCGTGTCTCGCCCGGTCTCGTGCCGAGCTGGCCAACGAAAGCACCCTGGATCGGCCTGAGCGTCAAGGGGCCGATGGCGCGGACCGTCGGCGATGCGGCATTACTCCTCTCGGTCATGGCCGGGGCCGATCCTCGGGATCAGCTGACCTACCCGACCGATCCCCGTGTCTTCGCCCAGTCGCTCGACCGCGATTTTCGCGATGTCCGCATCGCTTGGAGCCCCGATCTCGGCGTCCTGCCGCTCGACCGGCGCGTCCGCGCGGTCCTCGAGCAGCAGCGGCAGACGTTCGAGGATATCGGCTGCACGGTTGAGGACGCGGCGCCCGATCTCAGCGGCGCCGACGAGATCTTCCGCGACCTTCGCGCTTTCCTCGTCGCCTCGAGCCACGCCGATTTGCTCGCGGCGCACCGCGACCAATTGAAGCCGGAAGCGATCTGGAACATCGAGGAAGGGCTCCGCCTCTCCGCCGTGGACGTTGGCCGAGCGATGGCGCGGCAACAGGAGCTCTACGAGCGGGTGCGCCAGTTCATGACGCGCTACGACTTCCTCGTCTGCGCCGTCAACCAGGTCCCGCCCTTCGATCTCGATCTGCGCTATCCGACGGAGATCGAGGGAGTGACGATGGAGACCTATATCGCCTGGATGAAGTCCGCCTACTGGATCACGGTCACTCGCCTACCGGCCATCTCCGTCCCGGCCGGGTTCACGGAGGAAGGGCTGCCGGTCGGCATTCAGATCGTCGGCCGCTTCCGCGACGACCTCGGCGTACTACAGCTCGCCCACGCCTTCGAGGGGGCGACGCAGTTCTGGCGCCGGCGGCCGGGGGTGGTCGAAGGGGAGTGACCGGCGTACTGGCGCTTATGCCTTGTCGTGACGGGGTGGACTCACGTCAGGCCACGAGCGGCAGCACTTCCCGCTCGTAAAAGCGGAAGAACCCTTCCTGGTCCGGGCCGACCTGGTGGACATAGACGTGGTCGTAACCGGCGTCGGCGTACTCCCGGATCTTGGCGGCGTGCATCTCGGGGTCCGGCCCGCAGACGATCGCTTCGGCGATGTCCTCCGGCCGAACCAGCTTCGCTGTCTGCTGGAAGTGCGCCGGCGTCGGGAGTTCCTGGCTCAGTTGGCCAGGCATCGCCGCGTTCGGCCACCATTCGTGGGCGGTCTGGATCGCAGCCTGCTCATCGGGAGCCCAGCAGACTGTGACTTGGCCGTATTTCGGCTTGCCGGCGCCGCCCGCTTGCTCGAACGCCTGGATCACCTTCGTTGCGGGCGCCGTCCCGATGTAGCCATCACCGACGCGCCCGGCCAGCTCCGCGGCTTTCGGTCCGCCGGCGGCCACGTAGATTGGAGGCGGCTCATCGGGCAGGGTGTAGAGGCGGGCGTTCTCGACGACGTAGTACGCGCCGTAGTGGCTCTGCTCTCCGCCTTGCCAGAGAAGCCGGATGACCTCGATGGCCTCCTCCAGCATCTCCGCGCGGATTTCGAACGCCGGCCATCCCTGACCGGTGATGTGCTCGTTTAGGTTCTCCCCGGTCCCCACGCCGAGGAAGAAGCGCCCTGGCATCATCGCTGCTGACGTCGCGGCTGCCTGCGCGATGATGGCGGGGTGGGTACGGATTGTCGGGCAGGTGACGCCAGTGCCGAGACGCAGCCGCTGCGTTGCCTGGGCGATGCCGCCGATCACTGACCAAACGAACGGGCTGTGTCCCTGCTTGGAGATCCAGGGGTGAAAGTGGTCGGAGATGAGCGCGAAGGTGAACCCGACCGCTTCTGCTCGCTGCGCGTATCGAACGAGATCGTTCGGGGCATGCTCCTCGCTGGAGAGCGCGTAGCCGAACTCGACCATGAATCTGTCGTCCTTTCGTGTCGTTGCCAATCCAACTGCAACCCTTCCCGGGCGCTGGCCATCCCACCGCGCATTTCATGCCAGCGCTTTCGCTCACTCGGTCCCTCTAATTGCCGTATGGGATCTCGACGCCGCTTCGGACGATGGCACGCGGTCTGCGGCTGACCGGCGGCAACCACGCGCGACATACCAGAGCGTGGCGCGGAGGGGACGATGTACCTAGCACGGTTCTCGTACAGCTTCAAACCAATCGACCGCGAGCGCGCTATGGCGCTCTTGGCTCGGGAGGTCGCCGCCGCGCGGCAGCAGGGCATGGAGGCTCGTCTCTTGGTGCCACTGACTCGACCGGCTGGCGGCCCCGCGCTCCAATACGAGCTGGTAATGAACAGCCTTGATGACTTCGAGGCGTTTCGTGAGCGTGGCGTCGGGGGTGAGGATGGCACCCGGGCCTGGCTGCGCGATCTCAGCTCGCTCCTGGTCGAGCCGCCGGCGGTCGAGCTTCTCCGAATCGCCGAGGAGCCGGAGGACAGTCAGGCCTGGCAGGAAGAGCAGCCGATCTAGGGGATCGGCGACGCGTGGCAGGCAAGCCGAGTCACGGACGACCGATCGCCCCGCTACTCAGCTTAGCCTTTGGACTCGCCCCGCGCCTTGCGCTGCAGCTCGAAGAGCGTCGTGATCGCCTCGAGCGGGGAAAGCGCCTCGACATCGAGCGCCTTCAGCTCCTCCAGCACCGGATCGGGCTGCCCGAAGAACGTCAGCTGCAAGACCGGCTCGCTGCTCGCTGTCGAGCGCATCGCCGCGCGCCGGTTGGTCCGCTCGGAAGCGGCCGGCCCGCCTTTCTCCAGCTCCGCCAGGATCTCGCCGGCGCGACGCACCACCGCGCGAGGGATGCCGGCCAGCTGCGCCACGTGAATGCCGTAGGAGCGGTCGGCGCCGCCCGGGACGACGTGGCGGAGGAACACCACGCGGTCGCCATCCTCCAGAACATCCATCCGGAAGCAGCGGACGCGCGGCAGGATCTGCTCTAGCTCGGTCAGCTCGTGGTAGTGCGTCGCAAAGAGCGTCTTGCACCCGAGCTTCGGGGAGTTGTGCAAGTACTCGACGATCGCTCTGGCAATCGCCAAGCCATCGTAAGTGCTCGTCCCGCGCCCGATCTCATCGAGCACCACCAGGCTACGCGGCGTCGCGTGATTGAGGATGTTCGCCGTCTCCAGCATCTCGACCATGAAGGTACTCTGCCCGGTCGCGATGTCGTCTTGCGCGCCGATCCGCGTGAAGATCCGGTCGACGATCCCAATCCGCGCCCGCTCGGCCGGGACGAACGACCCGATTTGGGCGAGCAGGACGATGAGCGCGACTTGACGTAACCAGGAGCTCTTGCCGGCCATGTTCGGCCCGGTCAGGATGATGATCTGCGTCTCGTCCGGATTGAGGTGCGCGTCGTTCGGGACGTACTCGCCGCGGCCCATCACCGCTTCGAGCGTGGGATGACGGCCGGCGACGATCTCGATCACGCCGCTATCGTCGAGCTCCGGGCGGACGTAGTTTCGCTGGACGGCGACCTCAGCGAGCGTGGAGACGACATCGAGGTAGGCCACGGCCCGCGCCGCGTCGAGAAGCCGATTGGCTGCCCCGGCGACCTGCCCCATGATTCGCTTGAAGACGTCCGCCTCGATCTCCGCGAGCGTGTCCTCCGCCGTCAGGACGACCGTCTCATACTCCTTGAGCTGCGGTGTGACGTAGCGCGTCGCGTTGGTCAGCGTCTGCTTCGCGACGTAGTCGGCGGGCAAAGCGGAGCCGTTCTCGCCACGGCTAGCGCGCTCGCGCTCGGCGGCCGCCAAGGCGGCGGTGGTGATCTCCAGATAGTAGCCGAAGACCTTGTTGTAGCCGACCTTCAGGCTCTTGATGCCCGTCCGCTCCCGCTCCGTTCGCTCCAGGCCGGCGATCCACTCTCGCGCCTCCCGCGCGCGCTGCCGGTAACCATCGAGCTCCGGAGCGAAGCCCGCGCGGATGGCGCCGCCCTTACCGAGCGTCACCGGCGGATCATCAACAATGCCGGCGGCGAGGAGGTCATGGACGTCTGAGCAGTCGGGGATGGTGGGAGCACCGGGCGTCTCGCCAGCCGCGGCGACGACCGATGGCAACGCCGCGAGGGCCTGTCGCAGATGACCGAGGTCGCGCGGCGTCGCGATGCCGGCGACGACCCGGTTCGTGAGGCGCTCGATGTCCCCGACCGGTCCCAGTGACTTTCGTAGCTCTGCCCGAGCGAGCGCGTCGCGGTAGAACCGGTCCACGCCGTCCTGGCGCAGCCGAAGCTCTGCCAGGTCGAGGAGCGGCTGGCCGATCCAGCGGCGGAGAAGCCTCGCTCCCATCGGCGTGCGCGTTTGGTCGAGCACGGCGATCAGGCTGTGCCGCCGCTCGCCCCGCGTGCTTTCCGTCAGCTCGAGGTTGCGCCGAGTTTGGGCGTCGAGCGTCATGAAGCTCTCGACGGAGTAGGTCGAGAGACTGGTGATCTGCTGGAGGCCGGAAAGCTGCGTCTCCGCGAGATACTGAAGGAGACCGCCGGCGGCGCGGATCGCGAGCGGCTTTCCGGAGCAGCCGAAGCCATCGAGCGCTTCGACGTCGAAGTGGCGCCGTAGCTCCTCTTCGGCCCGATCGAGCCGCCATTTCCAGGAATCGAGCCGCGAGCGGGCGACGCCCTCCGGCAGCCAGCCGTCGTCCGGCAGCGAGTCTAGGCTTTCGCCGTTCTCGCTCGGCAGGACGATCTCGGCGGGTTGCAGCCGAAGGAGCTCACGGCCCGCCGCTGCCAGCGCCTCGGCCGCGGTCGGGCCGGAGATCTCGGTTGTGATGAACTCGCCGGTCGTGATATCGGCGGCCGCGAGCCCGACGCGCGTGTCGTCACAGACGACGGCGACGATGTAGTTGTTCGAGCGGGCATCGAGCATCGTCGGCTCAAGGACGGTCCCCGGCGTGACGACACGTGTCACGTCCCGCTGCACGATCCCGCGCCCACGGCTCACTTCGCCGATCTGCTCGCAGACCGCGACCTTGTAGCCGGCCGCGACGAGTTTGGCGATGTACCCTTCAGCGGCGTGATGGGGAATGCCGGCCATCGGCAGCCGCTGCCCCTTGCCCATTTCTCGGCTGGTGAGCACGATATCGAGCACTTCGGCCGCGATCTCGGCGTCGCGCTCGAACGTCTCGTAGAAGTCGCCGAGTCGGAAGAGTAGGATCGTATCAGGGAACCGCGCTTTAATCTGCATGTATTGCCGGCGAAGCGGCACGACATGAGCGTCGCGGTTCTCGCGCGCGGCAGTGCGTGGCGGGTCAATTGACGTCGTCACGGAGCCGACCCTCATCCATTGTGATGGTGACAGCTTCGTCCACGGGGTGACATGGCCATCCACGAGGCGCGGGCGCGAGTAGACTACGGCAGACACGCTTCGTGCGACAAGGCCGGCGGCGGGCCGGCCCAGGTGTAGGGGAGGAGTGAAGATGGCGAAGTTTGTGGCGCTGCTCACGTTTGGCCCGGATCAGGAGAAGCGGCTCGAGACTCGGCCGAAGCATCGGGAATACCTGAAGTCGCTTTTCGAAGCCGGGAAGATCGCCGCGTCTGGCCCGTTCGCCGACGACAGCGGCGCGTTGATCATCTACAACGCTGAGAGCGCCGAAGAAGCGCGGCAGCTGCTGGATAACGATCCGTTTACGACCGCCGGCGTGCTGGCGAACGCCGAGCTCCGCGAATGGAACCAGGTGCTGCCGCCGCAGCAGTAGAGATTGCAGAGAGACGGGGCCGCCGGCTCAGCGAATGGGCCAGGCGGCCCTTTATTTGGCCCGCGCGCGGCGCTAATCGTCTTGGCGACAACCGCGTAAGTGAAAATACGGTGTCGGATTCCAGAAATGGCATACGCAAATCCGTAAAATAGCTGATGCGGGTTCGACCCAGGGCTGTCATGATCGTCATCGGATGGCGAGACAGACTCGTGGGATCGTGTGACGGGAGGGAATGACGATCATGATTGCCCGCACGTTCCTAGCGCCGGGCCAGCGGTATACCGACGTTACGGCGGACCCCTGGCGCCTGGAGCATCAGCTCACGATCGTTCATATCGATGCGCAATCTGATGACGAGCCTTCAGTTATCTACCGCTCTTTCAACGGCGATGAGGAAATCGCGTCTGCTCGCCAGTTCGAAGCGGCCATTCTCAGTGGCCTGATCGTGCCGGTCGTCGGGGCCGGCGCAGTCGCCGCTTGTTAGCGATCGACTGATCGACGCGTAGGCGCCACCTCGTACGAGGTGGCGCCTACGTATTTGTTGTAGTCCGTAGAGCTTAGGGAGGCGACGAGCTAGTTGGTGATGACGAGGTAGCGAGCGGAGACCCACCCGGTGTCCCCGGTCTCCGGATTCTCGACCGGAATCCACTCACCCTGGTTTGTGCCGGTCACAGTCAGCTCGGTTCCCGCGGGAATCACCCCAATGATGCCAGCCTGTGCCGAGGGCTCGGCGCGGAGATTGACATCCTCTGTCGTCGCCACCTTGGTGCCGCGCGTCGCGGCGGCCGTCTCAACCGTGCTCAGACCACGGCCGAGGAAGACGTAGACGAGCGTCGAGCCGTTGCTGCCCCGCAACCAGGCAGTCCCCGTGTAATTGGAGCCGTTTCGCTCTCGAATACCGACGGTCAGATCATCGTCGGTGCGCAGGCCACCGATCTCACCGCAAGCGATGATGTTGCTCGGGTCGTCCTCTGAGCGCACGATGATCGCGTGCACCCGATTGACGAGGTCATTCAGCCGGACGCGAACCGTCGTCACGCTCCGCGCCACTGCCGCCGCGGTCGGTGCGCCGACGATGTCGTCTTCGGCAGTGACGTCGAGGAGCGGGAAGGTCTCTGACTCGTCGGGAGATTCACAAGTGCCGGCAGTGATCAGCGCTTCAAAAGGCGGCTGCAGGGCGCTGGCGGCCGTGGAGGGGCGGGAAATCGGCAGGCAGATCCCCTGGCGATCACCTCCGGTGGTGCTGTCCCCACCAGCCGTGCCGTCGCCTCCGACGCTGCCAGCATCCGACCCGCCGACTCCGCTTGGCTCCGAGTCGGCCAGCACTGCCTCGGTTCGACCGATCATCGCTCCGGCTGTGACCCCGGCGAGCGCGCGTAGCACGCCACGGCGGGACCGCCCGCGCGCTAGCACGCGAGCAAGACCGTCGAAACGGCGGGCATCCATCAGCGGAAGCTCCTTCCTCCAGGGGTCAACAGCACATGCACAACATGACGAGCTGAAATCGACAGCCCATTCTGCTCTCTAACTCTACCGAGATGCACAAGAAATTCAAGATTTGCCTGATTGTCAAAGATAGAAACAGGACTTTTGTTGTGCTTCCTTGTGTAGCTTGCGACACTCAGTCAAAGGAATGTAAGTAACGTTGACGCTGCACGTACGCATCGCATGCCGGGCACGCACAAATGGTGGGAAGAAGCTGGCAAATCAGCGCAAAGCTGCCAGCGAGAGCCGGCAGCCAAGCCCGTTGTTGACACGTGCGCGTCGCGCTTGTGACGGGTGAGCCCCGGCAGAACGAGGGAGGCGGTGCTTCCTTTAGGAGGCGCTGGTCGATGAATTGTCGGGCGGGGGAGTTTGTTGCGAAGGCGTGGCAATATCCGACTCTCGGCGAGCGAGCCAGGCGGCAGCGGCGGCCTCGACCCAGGCCCATCGCGGGTCGGACGCGCCATCAGTGCCGGTCGCGGCTTCGTCGGCGAGGCCGCTGGCGGTGCGCAGCGGATCGACCTCTCGCTGCGTGGACGACGCATTGCCCGCGTTGCGCGCCCCGTTGTTGCGAAGCGTGTCAGCGAGGGACGCGCCGTTCGCGCGAGGAGCGGACGGCGCGGAAACAGTCGGCTGCTGAGTCCGCGAGGGCCAGGTGCTGGCCGGATCGCGCGACGGCTCAGCCGCGCTCGTCGGCTCGCGCTGCTCGCCATTCGACTGAATTGCCGATGACACATGGTCGCGCGCGGCAACGACAGCTCCCCGCGCGCGGCGAGCGACCGCGGCGCTCCACTCACTTACCGTCGGGCCGATCGTGTTGCTCGATGCATGAATGCCGCTTTCCGGATCGGTGACAACCCGGCGCGAGGCGTTGACCGTCTCGGTCATGAGGCGCTTCGACTCACGCAACCACCGACGCGCCCATTCCTCGGCAACGGCACTGGCGGCCGCGACCGTCGTACGTCCCGCGCGTGTGCGAGCCAGCTCCGGCCGGTCAAGCGACGCGGGCGATTCCAGTTGCCGCGTTTCGCTGCTCGGCCAGCCGGAAAGCGGCAGGTGGGTCGTCTCATCGGCGCTGGCGACCAGATCGACGCGCAGGAGGCGCCAGGCGACCCAACCGGCGGCGACCGCGATGGCGTGGAGGATCAGGATCACGCCCCAGCGCCAGAGCATGGCATCCACCGCGATGTCGCCCGGCGAGCGGTAGAGGTCCCAAAGAAGGAGGCAGACGGCGGTCAGCGCGAACACGCCGACGTGGAACGACAGGAAGCCAGTGCCCAGGATCCAGGCGGTGGCGCCGCGGCTGAGTCGCGAGAGCAAATCGTTGGGAATGGGCTGCTGGATCGACTTCATAATCGTCCCCGGCTGGCCGGAACGCGCGCGCCCCGGCGTGTCACGACGAGCGGAGTGCTTGCTGAATCTGCTCGAGCCGGCGCTTGTCGTCGGCGATGCGCTGCCGGATGCTCTCCCGGATCGAAGGACCCCCGCCTCCCGTCGAATCCCACTCCGAGTCCGGCAAGCTGCGCAGCATCGCGAGCGTCGACTCGCGAGCGGTCCCGAATTGCGCGAGGAGGACGGAGGTCGGGTCGTTCTCGTGCTCCGTGCCGACGACCGGAGTCTCATCTTCCTCGATCTTCGGCATGGCCTGACCAGTGGCGATGCGGACCTTGAGCGCCTGGGAGAACCGCAGCTCATCGTCCCGAAGCCGGCGGACCAATTCGCGGACGGACGTGCCGTTCGCCTGCGCCCCGCGCAGTTTCTCTTCCGGCAATGGGCGTAGCGTTAGGTTGAGCGTACGGTAGGTCGCAATCAGCCCGTCGATGAGCTCCTGGTCCGGCATCCCGGTCCTCTCCTCAATCTGCTAACTCTCAACGCACGGAACGTGCCGAGTGGGTACACCGCACAATGAGCGCGAGTGCGGAGTGAATGCCTCAATTTTATGGCGATTCTACGCCCGGCGCGCTGTCCCGCCAACCACGGAGTCGTAGCGCAATGCTGTGCTAGACTGCTGCACAGGTGATGAGGATGACCGTGTGGCGGTGGTCAACTGCGCCGCGTGTGTGGTGGAAATGAGCGAGACGACCAGTCAAGGTGCTCTTGAAGTCGTAGGAAAGCAACCTCTCTACGCGCCGGTCGGGACGCGTGAGCGGGTCGGTGTGCGAACGCCGATGCGCTGCCCGATCTGTGACGGCGAGCTCGATGAGGTCATCGTGCGCGATCTGGGTGGAATCACCTATGACCTGGTCTGGCAGCTCCACGCGGGCAAGTGCCCCGAGCACGGCTGGTTCCAGGCCGAGATCGTGTCTCGCCCCCCGCGAGAAATCTTCGCGGTCGACCGACCGTTCGGCGTGGCCCGGCGCATGATCGTCGACGGCGAGGAAGTTTTCGCGTTCGCGACCGTCTGGAACGACGTGCCAGATCAGGTCAAGCGCTCGCGGGTCGATCCGCTCGACCCACGGTACTGGCGGGTTCGCCGGCTCGCCAATGTAAACCGTTAGCCGCGATCGCAACCGGGCGTCCCTCGAATTCGGCCCGACTCGTTGTCGCGGCCACGCGGGCGAATTGCCTGGTGTATTGACCTGCGGAAGGGCCGCCCCGCATGCAGCAGTCGACAATGCCCCCGGAGCAGCACCTGCCGCCCCCTCCAGCAGAGCCAGAGCCGAGCGGTCGGCGTGTCGGTCTCACGCCCGTCTCGCTCTTCCTCGTTCTGCTCATCGCCTATTTGCTGCTCAAGGTTCAGATCGTCCTCATCCTCGTCTTGCTGGCGATTCTGTTCGCGACGATCATCGAGCGACCGGTCAGCGAGCTCGAGCGGCGCCACGTGCCGAGGAGCTTGAGCATCCTGGCGGTCTATGTCGCGATCCTCGGGACGATCGGGCTCGGCGGTCTTCTCCTGTCCCCGACAATTTCTGAAGAAGGTCGTCGCTTCCGCGCCGAGGTGCCGAGTCAGCTTCGGGACCTGCGCGACGAGTGGCGCACCAGCGGCAACAGCTTGCTGCGCGGGGCCGGCGTGCAGGCGCTCGACCGGGTGATCGACATCATCGAGCGGCCGACGGCGCCTCCTGAGCAGTACGCCATCGGCATCGTCACCAGCATCGTCGGCACCGTCGTCGGCCTGATCTCCGTGTTCGTGATGGCCTTCTACTACCTCATGGAGAAGGCGTTCCTCAGACGCGTCATCCTCCAGCAGATGCAGGAGCCGACGCGGAGCCGCGTTGCCCGGACGTGGGATCGGGTCGAGGCGCAGGTGGGCCGATGGATGCGTGGCCAGTTGTTGCTGTGCCTCATCATCGGCGTCGCCTCGACCATCGGCTATGGCGTGCTCGGTCTCCGCTTCTGGCCGCTGCTCGGGCTCTTCGCCGGGATCACGGAAGCCATTCCCGTCGTCGGCCCGTGGATCGGCGGCGCGCCGGCGGTGATCATCGCCATGACGATGTCATGGGAAAAGGTCTTCCTGACGATCGCGTTCGTCGCGGTGCTCCAGGCCGCCGAGAACTGGGTGCTCGTGCCGCGCGTCATGCGGGGCGCCGTCGGCCTGACGCCGCTGACGGTCTTGATCGCCATCCTCGCCGGCTCGACCTTCATGAACGTGATCGGCGCGTTCCTGGCCATCCCCATCGCCGCCGCGGTGCAGGTGATCGTGGCCGACTACTTGCGCACGCGCCGGCAGGCGGACCGCCAGACCGATGGGCAGGCGGCAGGTTGGCGCTGGATGCTGGAGCACGTGGCGCCGCCGCCGGTGGAGGAGCCTGAGGACTCGGAACCCGCCCCTTCGGCATCTGAGGCTGAGGGGCAAGCGGACCGGTCTGCCTGGCGGGAGAACGCCCTCTCGCGCCTTCGTGTCAAGCCTGGCAGACCTCGCCTGCCAAAGGCGATTGCCTCCGCCGGGAGCAGGCGTCCACAGCGGCGCGGCGCGCCAGACCTCGACACCAAGCAGTGAGGAGATGCCGCGCCTAGGCGCGCGGCTTCGGCGGGCGGATCAGCAGCTCGATCTCGTTCTCGTGAATCTCGAAGACGTAGCCGGCGACAGTCACGATCGCCGGGCTACTGATCTCCCCATGCCGTAGCTCGACGCGCTCGCCGTCAATCTCATAGGTGGTCGAGGGCTGGAGCGCGAAAGGATGGCGGGGATTGCGGTAGACGTGCCGCGTTCCGCCCGCGCGCTCAACCGCTTCCTCCGCGAGTGCGCGCGCTCGCGCTTCGTCCATCGGTGCCTGGTTCGTCATGGCCGTCCCCGCTGGATTTCTAAAGGCGCGACCGCCTCCGGCCGCGATTGACTCGGATGCTACCACGGCGTCCGACGGACCATGTCCCGCGCTCGGCAATCCTCTGCTATCGTACCGACTCACAACTGAATGCCAGACGACGAGGAGCGATAACTTGCGATGACAGTCACCGATACCACGCTGCACCGCGATGTTGACGAAATCCTGCCGGGTCTCATCGCGGATCGCCGTTATCTCCACCAGTACCCGGAGCTCGGTTACCAAGAGCATAAGACGGCCGCCTTCATCGTCGACCGCCTTCGCTCCCTGGGCGTCGAAGACATCCGGACGGGCGTCGCCAAGACCGGCGTCACGGGGCTGATCCGCGGCACGGCGCCAGGACCGAGCAAGGTCGTCCTGTTACGCGCGGACATGGACGCGCTGCCGATCGAGGAAGAGAACGACGTCGAGTACCGATCCCAGGTGCCCGGAACGATGCACGCCTGCGGGCACGACGCGCACGTGGCGATGCTTCTCGGTACGGCGCGGATGCTCTGCGAGCGGCGCGACCGCTTCGCCGGGACGGTGAAGCTCGTCTTTCAGCCGGCGGAGGAAGGGGGCAACGGCGCGAAGGCGATGATTGATGCCGGGGTGCTGGAAGATCCCCGGGTGGACGCGGCGTTCGGGCTGCACATCTGGCAGGGCGCCGATCTTGGGACGGTCTGGGCGCGTCCGGGTGTCGCGATGGTCGGCGCCGACGGCTTCACCATCACCATTCAGGGCAAGGGAGGGCATGGCGCTCGTCCCCAGTCGTCGGTGGACCCGATCGCCGTCGGCGCGAGCATCATCGCAACCGCGCAGACGCTGGTCTCGCGGGAGCGGGATCCTCTCTTCCCTGAGGTCGTCTCCTTCTGCCGCTTCAACGCGGGTGACGCGCCGAACGTGATCCCGGACATTGCCGAGATTGGCGGCAACATCCGGACGGTCGCGGCCTGGCAGCGCGAGGAAGTCAAGGAGCGCCTCGTCAGCCTCGTCAACGGCGTCGCCGCGTCCATGCGCGCCTCGGTTGATTTTCAGTACACCTTCGGCGCCCCGCCGGTCGTCAACGATCCAGACATGACGCGCATCGTCGCGGAGGCAGCGGCGGAGGTCGTCGGACCCGATCGCGTCGAGGAAGGGCCGCTGATGGTCGTCTCCGAGGACTTCAGCGAGTTTCTGACCCGGGTGCCGGGCTGCTTCTTCTTCGTCGGCAGCCGGAATGAGGAGCGGGGCCTGATCTGGGGGCACCACCATCCACGGTTCGACGTCGACGAAGCCGCGCTCGCGATCGGCGTAGAGACGATGACCCGCGCCGCGTTGCGATTCTTGGCCAGTTGAGCCGCGCCCGATCTGGCGTCCGCTAAGCGAAGAGAGGGTTGTGACCGATGTGCGCGATAGCCGCCGACTTGCGGCAAGACATTGACGAGATCATGCCGGGCGTCATCGCTGACCGCCGGCACCTCCACCAGTATCCCGAGCTCGGCTTTCAGGAATTCCAGACGGCGAAGTTCGTCGCCGAGCGTCTCCAAGCCCTCGGCGTGGAGGACATCCGGACGGGAATCGCAACGACCGGCGTCACGGGGCTGATCCGCGGCACCGCGCCGGGGCCGGACAAGGTCGTCCTGCTGCGCGCGGACATGGATGCGCTCCCAATCGAAGAGGAGAACGAGGTCGAGTATCGCTCCCGCGTGCCCGGGACAATGCACGCCTGCGGGCACGATGCCCATACCGCGATGCTCCTTGCCGTCGCTCGCCTGTTGACGGAGCGGCGGGACCGCTTCTCCGGGACGGTCAAGCTGATGTTCCAGCCGGCGGAGGAGGGTGGCGGCGGCGCCAGGGTCATGATCGAGGAGGGCATTCTCAATGACCCGCCGGTCGATGCCGCATTCGCGCTCCACGTCGCGCAGGAAGAGCCGGTCGGGACAATCTCCGTGCGGCCGGGACCGATCATGGCCGCTGCCGACCGCTTCACGATTCACATTACCGGACGCGGCGGGCACGGCGCGCAGCCGCACCTGACGATCGATCCGATCGCCGTCGGCTCGCAAATCGTCCTCGCGCTGCAAACGATCGTCAGCCGTGAAGTCGACCCGAACGAGCCGGCGGTTGTGACGGTCGGCGCCTTCCGCGCCGGTGAGGCGCTGAACGTCATCCCGGACACGGCGGAGCTGCGGGGCACCGTTCGCTCCTTCGTGCCCGCGATCCGGGAGCAGCTCGCCAGCCGTGTCCAGGAGATCGCGAGGGGAGTCGGCGCGGCCATGCGGGCCAGCGTCGAGGTCGACTACCGCTACGGCTATCCGGTGACGATCAACGAACCCGGAATGACCGAGCTGGTGCGGGAGGTGGCCACTGGCGTCGTCGGCGCGGACAACGTGCTGGAGGCGCCGAGGCACATGGGCGCGGAGGACTTCAGCTACGTCCTGGAGAAAGTGCCCGGCTGCTTCTTCTTCCTTGGCACGCGGAATCCCGAGAAGGGCAAGATCTGGGGACATCACCACCCGCGGTTCGACATCGACGAGGATGCAATGGCGATCGGAATCGAGACGCTGGCGCGCGTCGCGATGCGATATCTCCATCCAAGCGACTGACGAGCCGCTCCATCACCCGAAGGATTGCGGGTTCAGCCACTTTGCGGTAGCCTTTCGCCCACCGACGCACTGCGTGACGGGATATAGGCACTCTCGACGAGGAGGGACGACCGATGAGCGACGATCGCATGAGCCGGCTGCTCGATTTGGCGGCATCCGGCGCCATGAGTCGGCGCGAGGTTTTTCGCAGAGCGACGGCGCTGGGTATGTCGGCGCCGGTAGTCGCGGCGATGCTGGCGGCGATGGAGCCGACGGGCGCGGATGCCCAAGAGTATCGCGATACCAGTAATCCACTGGGTGTCGATCCCGCGGCGCCGCTGGAAGTCGTCATCTTCAAGGGCGGCTTTGGCGACGACTACGCTATCAACGTCAACGGCATCTACAACGAGCTCTATCCAGACGCCCAGATCAACTACACCGGAACGCAGCGCCTCGGCCCGCAGTATCAGCCGCGGTTCGTCAGCGGCAATCCGCCCGATGTGATGGACAACTCCGGCGCGGAGAACCTCGACGAGGCGGCGCTCGTTGCGGAGGGCCAGCTTGCGGATCTCGCCGACCTGATGGCCGCCCCCGCCTTTGACACCGAGGGCGCGACGTTCGCTGACACCTTGGTCCCCGGCTCGCAGGAAACGGGTGTCTACGAGGGCCAGCAGCTCGCTCTGCGCTATGCGCTGACGGTCTACGGCGTTTGGTACGACCAGAATCTCTTCGCCGAGCACGGGTGGACCTATCCCAAGACCTGGGACGAGATGCTGGCGCTCTGCGAGGAGATCAAGGCCGCCGGCATCGCGCCGTGGACCTATCAGGGGCAGTACCCGCAGTACATGCGGCTCCTCTTCGACCAGATGCTCGCCAAGCATGCCGGCATGGAGGCGCTCATCAAGATCGACAATCTCGAGCCGGATGCCTGGAAGCAGGAGGCGGTGGCGGACGTCCTCAACGCCTTCAAGCAGCTCGCCGACGGCGGCTACATCTTGGAAGGCACCGAAGCCCTGTCGCACACCGAGTCGCAGGCGGAGTGGCTCCAGCACCGCGCGGCGTTCATCCCGTGTGGCACCTGGCTGGAGAACGAGATGAAGGACCTCATCCCCGAGGGCTTCCAGATGGTCGTCGCGCCGAGCCCGTCCCTCTCCGGGGATGTCTTGCCGTTTGAGGCCGTCTCCGCCTGGGCTGGCGAGAACTTCATCGTCCCGGCTCAGGGCAAGAACGTCCAGGGCGGCAAGGAGTGGCTGCGCATCCTCTTCTCCAAGCAGGGCGCGCGCTTCTTCTCGGAGAACACGAAGGCGCTCACGGTCGTCCAGGGCGCGGCTGACGATCTCGACCTCGGGCCGGCCTTCGCCTCGGCGCAGCAGACGCTGGCGGCCGCTGGCGAGAACACGATCCAGGCTCGTTACGACTCTTGGTACAAGGCGCTCGGCGACGAGGCGAAGAACCAGATGGGCGAGCTGCTCAATGGTCGCGCCAGCGTCGAGGACGTGATGAACGCGATCCAGGAGGCGGCCGACGCCGTCAAGAACGACCCGGCGATCAAGAAGTACCAGCGCTAGCAGGGAGGGATTTGGGGGACGGGAGTCGGGAATCAGGGGTCGGGAGCGGCAGGGAGTGATGGCTTGACAGCCACAGTCACCGCCGTTTCCGTCTCCTGATTCCTGGCGCCTGGCGCCTCCCCCGGCATAGACCGTCTCTCCCGACTCCCCGCTGGAGGCGGCGATGCATCACCACAAGTATCGCCTGATCGTGCCGTTCCTCTTCCCGGCGCTGCTCCTCTACGCTGTTTTCGTCCTGTATCCGTACGTTCAGGCGTTTTACAACTCATTGACGCGGTGGCGAGGCGTCTCCTCGAACAAGACCTTCGTCTGGTTCGAGAATTACGAGAAGCTGTTCAACGACCAGATCTTCATCACCTCGCTCAAGCACAACGCGCAGATGCTCGTCGTGCTGCCGATCGCGACGTTATCGCTCGCGCTGCTCTTCGCTGGGCTCTTCGCGCAGGCGGGGAAAGGAGTGCGAGGCGGGGAGTTCTACCGCATCGTCTACTTCTTCCCGCAGGTGATGTCGGTCGTCATCATCGGCGTCCTCTGGCAGTACATCTACAACCCGCGTTATGGCTTGCTGAACGGTACGCTGCGTGCGCTTGGCCTCGATAATCTGGCTCGCTCTTGGCTCGGCGATCCGAGCACCGTGCTTTGGGCGATCGCCGCCGTCATTGTCTGGCAGTCGGTCGGCTTCTACATGGTCATCTTCATCGCCGGCATGCAGTCGATCCCGACCTCGTTCTACGAAGCGGCGACGCTCGACGGGGCGAGCCGGTGGACCTCGTTCCGCGATATCACGCTGCCGCTTCTGTGGGACCACATCCGGCTTGCGATCGTCTACATCGCGATTGCCGCGCTCGACCTCTTCACCATCGTTCAAGTGATGACGGAAGGGCGACCGAACCACGCCTCGGATGTTGTCGCGCGCTATATGTATGACGTGGCTTTCACGCAAAGCCAATTCGGCTACGCATCAGCGATCGGCGTCGTCCTGCTGGTCATGACGCTCATCCTCTCGGTCATTACCCTGCGCTTCACGCAGCGCGAGCGTCTGGAGTTCTGATCGCGGGCCAAGCCGGAAAGGATGGACTCGGGAGTGAGCGCACCAGAGACAACCGGGCCGGCGGCTGTATCGGTCCTCCCACGGACTGAGGTCGAATCAGCGCGACGCTACGACGTTCGAGACATGCTTTCGGCCGGCGTCGTGCAGCTGATCCTGCTCGTCTGGGCGGTCCTCGTCATCTTCCCGTTCCTGTGGATGATCATGACGTCGTTCAAGACGGACCGCGAGATCATCTTCAGTCCGTGGAAGCTGCCAGCCGCTCTGCAATGGAACAACTTCGAGCGCGCCTGGAACGAGGCGATGATCGGCCGGTATGTGACGAACAGCCTGATCGTCGTGACCGGCGGCGTGGCGCTGACGCTGCTCGTCTCCTCGATGGCGGCCTATGTCCTCGCCCGGTATGAGTTCCCGCTCAACAAGCCAATCTTCTACCTCTTCATGGCCGGGCTGATGTTCCCCGTCTTTCTGGCGCTGGTCCCGCTCTTTTTCGTCGTCCAAGACCTCGGGATGCTCAGCACCTACCGGGGCTTGATCCTTGTCTACACGGCCTACTCGTTGCCCTTCTCGATCTTCTTCCTGACCGGCTTCTTCCGGACGCTCCCAACCGAGCTAGCCGAGGCAGCGATCTTGGACGGCGCTTCCCATTTCCGCGTTTTCTTCAACATCATGCTGCCGCTGGCAAAACCCGGCGTCGTCGCAATCGGGATCTTCAACGTCTTGGGGCAGTGGAACCAGTTCATCCTGCCTCTCGTCCTCAACCCGGACCAGAACAAGTACCTGCTCTCGCAGGGTCTGGCGTTCCTCGCCATCCAGCAGGGGTACCAGAACGACTACAGCGCGCTCTTCGCCGCCCTGACGATTACGACGCTGCCGACGCTTGCCGTCTACGTCATCTTCCAGCGCCGTATCCAGCAGGGCCTCACCGCCGGCGCGCTCAAGGGCTAATCGGCGCCGCGATCGCGAACCTGGCAGCGGCAGGCAGCAGCGGCCAATGGAGCCGTAGAGGATCTGTGGCCGGGACCGGCGCTGTCGAAGCGGCACGACTGCTAGACGGTTAGGTCTGACCTAAAGGTCGGTGGCTGGCGGACTGGATAGCGCTGCTCGAAGGCGTACGCTAACCGCAGGAGCGTGGGCTCGCTGAATGCGCGACCCATGAAGCTCATCCCCACCGGCAAGCCATCGATGTATCCAACCGGCACCGAGATGATCGGATAACCGGCGATTGCCGAAATCTGGGAGCAGGCGCCGGGAAACTCTGCGTCCCCCGCGTCGATTCGCCGCGGGGCGCCGGTGGTCGGCGCGATCAGCGCGTCGAGCTCGTATTCGTCGAGCACGGCATCAATGCCCGCTGACCGCGCGAGCTCTTTGTTGTAGGCGACCGTCTCCTGGAACTCTGCATCCCAGATCGTACCGGCCTCCAGCGCGGCATAAAACGTCTCTTGGCCGTAACGCGTCAGCGCCTCGTCGGCATGCTCTTCGTTCCACGCAACGATATCGGCGAGACTCAGCAACGGACCGTCCGGCGTGTAGTTCGCCAGGTACCGCTCCAGCGCAAATGGGAAGACCGGGGCCATCTCTAGCCACTCCGAATCGCCCGAGACGAGATCGCCCGCTGTTGGGATGTCCGCGGGATCGACGATCGTGGCTCCGGCCTCCTCCAGGATCGGCAGGACCTCCTCGACGAGGATGCTTGCATCGTCGTCGTAGAAGAGGCTGCGCGCGACGCCAATGCGGGCGCCACGCAGTCCGTCCGCATCTAGGTACCGCGTATAGTCGATGGCGCCCGGCTCTGGCACGGGGAACTCGGCGAAGCGCGCGGCTGGGGAGAGCCACTCGAATTCGCCGTACGCGAGGTCGTCTGGGTCATAGCCGGCGATCGCGCTCAGCAGGAAGGCGACGTCTTCGACCGTTCGCGCCATCGGGCCCGGCGAGTCCATCGTGAAGGTGATCGGGATCACGCCTTCGCGACTCGTCAGGCCGACCGTCGGCTTGAGCCCGACCGTCGCGGTCGCCGAGGCCGGGGTGACGATCGAGCCATCCGTCTCGACACCAAGGGCGAGCGGTGCGTATCCCGCCGCGGCCGCGACGGCCGAGCCGGAGCTCGATCCCCAAGGCGACATCTCAAGGTGGTACGGATTGCGGGTCTGGCCGCCCCGTGTGCTCCAACCGCTCGTCTGCCCGGCGCCTTGAAAGTTGCTCCATTCGGTCAGGTTCGCCTTGCCCAGGATGACCGCGCCGGCGGCGCGCAGGCGGGAGATCACGAAGGCGTCGCGCTTGACCGTGTTGTTGGTCAGCACCAGCGAGCCGGCCGTGGTCGACATTTTGTCCGCCGTCGCGAAGACATCCTTGACCACAACCGGGATTCCGTGCAGCGGGCCGTGGTGCTGGCCGCGAGCGAGCTCACGGTCGCGCAGCTCGGCGACCCTGAGCGCCCTCGGATTGACCTCGATCATGGCGTGCAGGCCGAGCGGTCCAGAATCGAGTTCCGCGATCCGATCCAGGCACGACTGGACGAGCTCGACCACGCTGAGCTGGTGGTTGTCGATCGCTTGCCGCAGCTCGCGCACCGACGCGGATTCGATGTCCAGCGATGCCGCGCCGGACGCGCTCGCAATCACGCTTGGCGACGTTGCTGGCGTTGCAGGGGGCGAGGCGGCAAGTGTGTCAGTTGGAGTGCTCGGCGCAGCCGAGTTCTCGTGATGGGTCAGCGCTCGAGCCGCGACCACGCTACCGACGCCAGCGAGGTAGATCACGCCGCCCGCCACGACGTGGCGGCGAGTCAGGCGCGGGGCGCGGCTTTGAGGATGGGTCATCGCGCGGCCGCCCCGCCTGTGGCTGGGTTGTCGGCCCATCCACGTGAGCAGTCCATCAGTCGTATCCGAATCAACACCTGCGCCGCTATCCCTTCATTCCCCCGGCGGTCAGCCCGACAACGATGTGCCGCTGCACGAGCAGGGTCAGCACCAGGACGGGCGCGGTGACGATCAGTGCGGCGGCGGCGAGCTCGCCCCAGACGAGCTGCTCGAAGGTAAGAATATTAAACACCGCGACAGGTAATGTGCGCGTCTCTCGTCCGGCCAGCACAACGGCAAAGATGAAGTTGTTCCACGAAAAGATGAACGACAAGATCGCGGCGACGATCATGCCCGGTCGCGCGAGCGGCACGGCGATGTCGCGGAAGGCGGACCAGATCCCGGCGCCGTCCACGAGCGCGGCTTCCTCGATCTCAGGGTGAAGGTCCTCGAAAAAGCCCATCATGACCCAGATCGTGATGGGCAACCCGATGATCAGGTGGGTGATGATCAACGCCCAAAGCGTGTTGTTCAGGCCTAGCGACCGGAAGAGCATGAACCAGGGGATCAGGTAGCTCAGTCCTGGTGTCATGCGCGCGATAAGCACGAAGAGCGCGAGGCCGTGCGACTTTGCCTTGGCGATGCCATAGCCCGCGGGCACGCCCAGAATCAGCGAGAGGAGCGTGGACGCGGTCGCCACGATCACGCTGTTCCGCGTGTAGAGGTCGAACGGACTCTTCTCGAAGACGGCGCGGAAGTTCTCCAGCGTCGGGTGCCGGGGAATGAAGACCGGTGGATAGGCCGTGTTCTCGACGTTCGGCTTGAGGGAGAGGGAAAGCATCCAGAAGAAGACGAAGAGCACGGGCGAGAGGAGTATCGCAATGCAGAGGAAGAAGCCGATCCGGCGCAGGTACCGCCGGAGGTGAACGGCGGCGAGGCGCTCCGGCTTGCGCGCGACCGCGGTGCTCGCTATGCCCATCGCGTCTTCTGCCTCACCCACAACAGCACCAGAGAACAGGCCACGATGATGACGAAGAAGACCAACACAACGGCCGAGGCTTGACCGATGCGGAAGAAGGCGAACGCTTGCAAATACAGGTAGATGTTGATCGTCTCAGAGGCGGTGCCTGGCCCGCCTTGGGTCATCGTGTAGATGATGTCGAATGACTTCAGTGCATCAATGGTGCGCAGCACGACAGCGACCATGATAAACGGCATGACCAGCGGCAGCGTCAAGTCGCGGGTGATCTGGAAGGTGCTGGCGCCGTCGATCAACGCCGACTCGAACGGCTCGCTCGGCAGCGAGGCAAGGCCGCCAAGCACGATCAGCATGACGAGCGGCGTCCACTGCCACGTCTCGACCAGCACGAGCGTCGGGATGACGGTGTCCTGATCGTAGATCCAACGCGAAGGTGGAATCCCGACGAGCGACAACAAGTAGTTCAGCACCCCAAGCTGCGGGTGGAACATCATCGTCCAGACGAGGGCGATCGCGACCGGTGTCGCGATCATCGGGAGCAGATAGACGGTGCGCACGAGGCCGCGAAGCGGGAACTCTTGGTGGAAGAACAACGCGGCGATCGTCCCCACGACCGTGGGACAGACCACGGCGAAGACGGTGTAGACGAACGTGCGCCAGACCGCTTCGCGGAACCGGGTGTCATTGATCAGGTTGGCGTAGTTCTCCAGGCCGATGTAGATCCGTGGCATCCCGACCTGCCAGTCGTGGACGCTCATGTAGATCGTGTAGAGCCAGGGGAAGATGATGACGGCCAGCGTGACCACGATCGCCGGCACGACGAAGAGCAGGTAGCGCCCACGCCGGCTGTAGGAAGAGACAGGCTGGCCGGGGCGGGCCTGACGCCGCCCCAGCCAGGAGATGCGATGCTGGGTCGTCACCACGCTGCTGCTCCTCGCCATTGCCGAGCCGGCCAAGGCTCGCTGGCGCCGGTGACGAGGCAGACGAGCGTGGCGCCGCGCGCGATCGTCATCGGTTAGCTCTGCAAACTCCGCTCGAGGATCGGCTGGAACTCCTCGGTTGCCTTCTGGAGCTCTTCGGCCGGATCCGCGCCCTCGATCATGTTCGTCAGCGCGATGCCGAAGATATCGCGGAACTCCGTCACCGGGACGATCTCCGGCAAGGACGGCAAGCCGATCTGGCCGGATGCAACGAGCGTGTCCACCCACTCCTGCGGCACGACGAGGTTGGCCAGCGCTTCCGGATCGTTATAGGCCGAGGCCCGCGCCGGGGAGCCAGCGCCCGCGGCCAGGAAGCGCGCCTGGTTCACCTTGTTCGTCGCCCACAGGCAATAGAAGTACGCCGGCCCTTGCTTGTTGGACTGCGCGGTGACGCCGATGCCGTCGCCGAACATGCCGGAGTGATGCGCCACCGGTCCCGCCGGCTGCAGCCCGTAGCCGACCTTGCCGGCGACCTTCGATTGCTCTGGGTCTTCGAGCGGCGTCGCGAAGCCGATTCCGTCGAACCACATCGCCGCCGTGCCCTGCGAGAACGTCGTTTGACACTCGTTCCAATTGAAGCCGGTCACGCCAGGAGGCGCGAAGTCCCTGAGCAGCCGCTGGTAATACGTTGCAGCCTCGACGGCCGCTTCCGTCGTCGTTTGCAATTGCCCCTCATCGTCTACTGGCTTGACGTCCCAGCCCTGCATGAAGCAGGTCCAGACGGGCACGTTCGCATTCTTCAGGCCCCGCGCGACGAAGCCGTAGATGCCATTGTCGGGATCATGGAGCGCCTCGGCCGCCGCGACGACGTCATCGAGCGTGGTGGGAAACTCGACACCCTTTGCCTCGAACAGCTCCTTGTTCCAGTACATGATCCAGTAGTCGGTGAAGAGCGGCAGGGTGTCCATCGTGCCGTCGGGCTGTGTGGAGAAGGTGACGGCACTCGGGAGGAAGTCGTCGAAGTCGTAGTCCGGCGGCGTCATCGTGGGATCGTTGAGGAACTCGCGCAGGTCCAGCAGCCACTTGCCGCGACCGAACAGGCCCTTCTGCACGTGCCAGGAGACGACGGTGACATCGAAGCTCGGATTCCCCGAGGTGAACTCGATGACCTGTTTCTGGCGTTGCTGCTGCTCGGGCACCACGTCGGCATTGACCTTGATGCCGGTGAGCTCCTCGAATTCGGACTGGTGCTGGACGAGGATGTCCGAGCGGGAATTCGTGACGAGTAGGACCGTGATCTCCTCGCCCTTGAAGCGCTGCCAATCGAAATCGGCAGCCTCCTGCCGCAAGCTCGCCGATGCCGGCAGCGCGCGATGCCGGGCAAGCGTGCCGGCCGCAACGGCGCCGGCCGTCGCCTGCAATACGCGTCGTCGCGAATACCGGATGCCTTGGCGCTCTGACATTGCCAACCCTCCTGTGAGCGAAGCGAGCCAAGCCGCCCGTTGCGCGTGATCCAGTCCGAGAATTCGGTGGCGTCAGTGTACCCGTGAGTGGCGGCGTGGGCAACGCGGTTTCCTACGGACTTGACAGGCGGGGGAAGGGTGCTATCCTGTGGCCATCGGCTTGGGAGCGCTCCCACGATAGACGGAGCCACTACTCGGGGCGGTGGCGCATCCTCGCTAGGGGGGAGGCTGCATGACGCTCGAGGAAATCGCTCGGCTCGCCGGCGTCTCTCGCTCGACCGTTTCGCGCGTGGTCAACGGGGACCCGCGCGTCAGTCCCGCGGCGCGGCAGCGTGTCGAAGAGGTCATCCGGCAGCAGAATTTCCATCCCCATGCCGCCGCCCGCTCCCTCGCCTCCCGGCGGACACGGATCGTCGGGCTTCTCATTCCGTACGCGGTTGGCAAGCTTTTCCGCGATCCTTTCTTCCCGGCGCTGATCGAGGGCGTGGTTCAGGCGTGCAACGAGGCCGATCACAACGTCGCCCTGATGATGGAAACGTCCGAGGGAGGCGCGACGTCGGATCGCGTCTACCGGCGCGTCATCCGTGGGCGCCACGTGGACGGCGTCATCATCGCGTCCAGCGTGGTCGAGGACCCGATCGTCGCCCGGCTGAAAGAAGACGGCTTCCCCTTCGTTCTCGTCGGCCGCCACCCGCACCACGACGTCAGCTTCGTTGACGTCGACAATCGCGGCGGCGCTCACATGGCCGTGACGCACTTGCTTGCTCATGGTCGGCGACGCATCGCCATGATCACCGGCCCGCGCAACATGATCGCCTCGATTGATCGCTACGCCGGCTACGTGACGGCGTTACAGGAGGCGGGTCATCTCCCGGAGCCGGCGCTGACCGTGGCGGGCGATTTCACGCGCCGCGGTGGATACCACGCCATGCAGCAAATCCTGAGCAGCGGCGTGGAATTGCCCGATGCCGTCTTCGTTGCGAGTGACGCCATGGCCTCCGGCGCGCTGCAGGCGTTACGCGATGCCTCGCTGCGCGTGCCGGACGATATCGCCGTGATCGGTTTCGACGGGTTAGAGGAGACGCTCGTCTCCCGGCCGGTCCTCTCGACCGTCGTCCAGCCGATCGAGGAAGAGGGCCGGGAAGCGGTGCGTGCGCTGCTCGAGCTCATGGAGCACCCGGATCGTGCGCCGTTGCAGCGGGTGCTACCCACGCATCTTCTCCTCCGACAATCGTGCGGCTGTGAGCCGGAATCGCCGGTTCATCAGAAAGGAGGTGACTCGCTGGTCGCGTCGTCGGTCGAAGTTGCGACAGCCTGAGCGCTGCCGCTGACTTCGCGCTCGGCAAATATCGCCGCCCATCGGTGGCAAGGGATGGGTCGTGCCGCGAAGCGGCATAGCAAGGAGTGGTGACAACGATGTCTTCCCCAACATCCCTCTTCGGTTCTCAGACGCGGCGTGCATTTCTAGGCCGGGCTGGCGCGCTCGGCGCATTGGCTGCCAGCGCCCGCCTCTCCGGACGGTTCGGATCAGCCTCGGTCCGAGCCCAAGAGATGGCGCGGACCGAGACGCTTTACGTCGCCGGCTGGCAATGGGGGCCGCCGAACACCTTCAATCCGCTCAACCCGAATCGCGCATGGCCTTCCAACCCCGATAGCCTCCACATCTACGAGACGCTCTTCGCCTTCAACCTCTTCACCGGCGAGGCGGAGCCGCTGCTGGCGAAAGAGATGCAGTGGCCCGATCCGCAGACGGTCGTCATTACGCTGCAGGATGGCACCAAGTTCTCCGATGGAACGCCGCTGACTTCGGCCGATGTGATCTACTCGTTCGAGCTGCCGAAGCGGCACGACGGCATCTACTACAGCGACTTCTGGGATTACATCTCCAGCGCCGAAGCGACCGACGAACGCACCATCACTCTCAAGCTCAACCCCGAGCGGCTCAATCCCGGCATGGTGCGACACCACCTCTGCGAGGATTACATCCTGCCCAAGCACATCTGGGAGCAGCGGGAGGCCTCAGGCGAGCCGCTGATCGAGGTCATAGACGTCGACCCCGTCGGCTCCGGTCCATACAAGGTGCTCGATGCCTCGACGGAGCGAATCGCGCTCGTCCGCGACGACAACTATTGGGGCGCCCAGGCGATCGGTCTGCCGACCCCGCGGTACATCATTCACCCGATCTTCGACAGCAACGACAGCGCCAATCTCGCCTTCTCTCGCGGCGAGATCGATATCTCCCAGACGTTCCTGCCCCAGATTTGGCAGCTCTGGGAGTCGCGGGGACAGCCGGTCGGCACCTGGTTCCGTGAGGAGCCGTATCACGTGCCGGGCTCGATCCCGCTCCTTTTCATCAACGTCAACCGCAAGCCGCTCGATGATCCACGCGTGCGCCGCGCTCTCGCCTATTCGATCAACTACCCGCAAATCGCGGCGACCGCGATGTCGCGCTACTCAGTTCCAGCCAATTCCAGCCTGATCATCCCCGACGGAGGAGAGGCGAAGTTCTTCAACGCCGATCTCGTCGCTCGCGAGGGATGGACCTACGACCCGGAGCGGGCGAAGGCAATCCTGGAGCAGGAGCTCGGCGCGACGAAGGACGGCGACGTTTACGTGCTCCCCGATGGCACTCGCCTCGGCCCCTTCGTCGCTCATTGCCCATACGGCTGGACTGACTGGCAAACGGCGATCGAGCTCGTCGCCCAAGGCGCGCGCGAAGTCGGCTTCGATGTCCAGACCGACTTCCCAGAGGCGCCGGTGGTCACGACGCGCAATCAGGCGGGCGACTTCGATCTCGCCCTCTGGTACGTCGCTGGTGTCAGTGCCGCCGGCCCGTGGCGCCGCTTCCGCGACGTGCTGGACAACCGCGGCGTGGCGGAGCTCGGCCAGCCGGCGTTCTGGAACTACAACCGCTACAAGAACGACGCGGTTGGTCCGCTGCTCGATCAGGCGGCGCAGGCGGATGAGGCCGGCCAGATCGAGCTCTACCAGGAGCTGGACGCCATCTTCATGCGCGACGTGCCGGCAATCCCGTTGATGTACCGGCCAGACGAGTTCTACGAGTACAACGAGACCGTCTGGACTGGCTTCCCGAACGAGGAGAACCCGGTCGGTCCGCCGGCGCAGCAAGGAGCCGGGATCAAGAGTCTGTCCAAGCTCACGCTCAAGAGCGAGAGCTAGCCAGGAGCACGGGGCGGCCGATTCCGATGCGGCCGCCCTTCGGCTTGGGTCGCCGGAAGCGTCACCGGTCAAGCAGGCGCGTGAAAGCGCTCCCATGGATGATGAGGTCAGGAGCGCCTGAGGGCATGAACAATCCCGGCGCCGTGCCGACACGTAGGACAAGGGAATTGCTTTCCGGATAGACTACCGGCGACCCACAGGAGCCGCGCTCGGAAGGTTCTCGCATCAGGACGGATCTGACTGGGCAGTGTCGCCCGCCGTCGTGGAGTCAGCGATGACGAGATTCCAGCGGTACCTCCTCTTCAAAACGATTTGGTTCATCCTCGCCTTCTTCGCGGCGCTCGCCGCCAACTTCTTCCTGCCCAGGATGATCCCCGGCAATCCGGTTGATGCCATCGTCGCGCGACTTGCCGCGGGCGGCACCGAGGCTCGGGCGCTGCAGCGCGTCCACGAAACCTTCGTGCGCGAGTTCAATCTCGACCAGCCGGCCTGGAAGCAGTTTCTGACCTATCTCGGCAATCTCGCCCATGGCGATCTGGGCACGTCGTTCGCGATCTATCCCGCGCCGGTTCGCGATCTGATCGCCGACGCGCTGCCCTGGACGGTCGCCCTCCAGCTTCCAGCGATCCTCGTCGGCTGGCTGGTCGGCAACATCTTGGGCGCGATCGCCGCGTATCGAGGCGGCTGGTTCGATCGCGGAGCGTTCGTTTCGTCTCTGTTCGTCTCTGCCGTTCCGTATTACTGCCTCGCCATCCTGCTGCTTTATGGATTGACGGTTCACTGGCCGATCTTCCCGTCCAGCGGCGGCTACTCCTACAACCGCTCCCCGGAGTGGAGCTGGAGCTTCATCGGGGACGCGCTCCATCACTACTGGCTGCCTTTCTTCTCGCTCGTCTTGATTTTCATCGGCGGCCAGGCGGTGGGGATGCGCTCGATGGCGATCTACGAGCTCGGCAGCGATTACGTCGGCTTCGCGCGTAGTCTCGGCGTGCCGGACAACCGCGTCGTGCGATACGTCTTCCGCAACGCGATGCTGCCGCAGGTCACCGGCCTCGCCCTCTCGATCGGCGTGCTGGCCGGCGGGGCGCTCATCACCGAGATCGTCTTCTCGTATCCAGGCATCGGTACCGTCCTCTTCAGCGCGATCCGGCAGAACGACTACCCGGTGATCCAGGGAGTGACGCTGATCGTTCTGATCATGGTGCTCTTCTCCAACTTCCTCGTTGACGTTGCCTACGGCTTCATCGATCCCCGAATCCGCGCGGCGCAGCGCGGCGAGCGGTAGGAGAGGAGTCATGAGCGCAGCGGTGCCTCGCGAACAGCCGGCCGGGTGGCGAGCAGCGACGCTCGGCTCGAGAATCGCCCGGATGCGGCTCGGCGTTGCCGTACCGAGCGGCCGCTTCCGATTCAGCGTGATTCTGCTCGGCGCGATCGTCGTTTTCGCTGTCCTCGGTCCGATCGTGCTCGGCCGGGACGATCCGCTCAAGATCGTCGGCGGTCTCTACGATCCTCCATCGAAAGCCGCCTGGCTCGGCACCGACAACTTCGGCCGCGATGTCTTCACCCAGCTGATGCACGGCACGCGCACCTCGCTGGTGATCGGTGGCATCGCCGGCGCGGTGGCGACCGCCATCGGCGTCGTCCTCGGCACCGTCGCCGGCTTCCGCGGCGGGTTGGTCGAAGAGGCGCTGATGGGGCTAACGAACGTCATCCTAACGATCCCTTCGATCGTTGTCCTCATCCTCCTCTCGATCGCCGTCGGCAACCGCTCCATCGTGACGATGGCGATCATCATCGGCGTCACGAGCTGGCCGTGGACGGCGCGAGCGATTCGCGCCCAAACCAGCAGCCTGCGTACCCGCGAGCATGTGGATATCGCCCGGATGTGCGGCGCGGGCACGCTCTCCCTGATCGCGTGGGAGATCCTGCCGTTCATGCTCTCCTACGTTGTGCTGGCGTTCGTGCTGCAGATGGCGAGCGGCATCCTGCAGGAGGCGGCGCTCAGCCTGCTCGGACTCGGTCCCGGTGACGGCACGATTTCGCTCGGCATCATGCTCCATTGGTCGCTGCGGTGGGAGTCTGTGCGGACCGGCGCCTGGTGGGCCTTCGTGCCACCGACGGTCTTGCTGACGGTCATTGCCTTCTCCCTCTTGCTCCTGCAGTCGAGCATGGACGAGTTCTTCAATCCGCGGCTGCGGAGGAAATGAGGACGGCGATGTGGGTTGCAGATCTGGTTGCCGCCTACGCCACCGCATCTGGTAGGGACATCCGCGCGGTCGACGGCGTTACCTTCGATGTCCAGGAGGGGGAGGTCCTGGGAATCGTCGGCGAGTCGGGTTGCGGCAAATCCACGCTCGCGTCTCTGCTAGCGCTGGTGCCGCCGCGATCGCTGCAGATGCTGGGTGGGCGCTTCGGCATTGATGACCATGTCATCTCGCCGGAGACCAGTGACCGGATTCCGCGCGAGTGGCGCGGGAAGCTCGTTGCGCTCTTGCCGCAGCGAGCCATGAACTCGCTCAACCCGACAGCGCGGATCGGCGACTTCGCTTTCGATGTCCTGCGCGCGCATGAGTCGCGCGTGACGCGTCGCCAAGCGATCGAGCGGGCGCGGCAGCGGCTGGAACAGCTGGCATTGCCGCCGCGCGTGCTAGAGAGCTATCCCCACCAGCTCAGCGGCGGTATGCGCCAGCGCGTCGTTACCGTCATCTCGACCCTACTCAATCCGAAGGTGCTGATTGCCGACGAGCCAACGTCGGCGCTGGACGTCTCGTCGCAGAAGGCGCTCGTTCTCCTGCTACAGCGTCTGCTGGACGAGGGATACATCTCCCGCATCATCTTCATCACCCACGACCTACCGCTCCTGAGCAACATCGCGGATCGCATCGCGGTCTTCTATGCTGGGAAGATCGTCGAGATCGGGCCGACGAAACAGATCGTCGACGAGCCGCAGCATCCTTATACGCGGGCGTTGATCTCTTCGACGCTCGTCCCGGAGCCGCGCGTTCGTTGCCAGCGGTTGGAGGGGCTACCCGGCGCGCCGCCGGACCTTCGCATGCCGCCGCCCGGCTGCCGGTTCCACCCTCGCTGCCGGTACGCGACGGATATCTGCGCTCGCGAGGAGCCGCCGCTGACTGCCGATGGGGATGACCGGCTCGTCGCGTGCTGGTGGGCCAATGCGCAACGTCAGAATGTCGAGGGAGGCACGCATGAGTCTCGCGCCGCAGTCGGCCTTGCTTGAAGCGCGGGAGCTGACCCGCGTCTTCGGTCAGGGCTCGCAGGCCGTGCGGGCTGTGGACCGGGTCTCGTTCACCGTTCAGCCGGGTGAAATTGTCTCGATCGTCGGCGAGAGCGGAAGCGGCAAGTCGACGCTGGCGCGGCTGCTGCTTCGCCTCTTGGAGCCGACATCTGGGCAGATTTTCCTCGATGGACAAGACATAACAAAGCTGCGCGGGGCCCGCGCATTGCGGCCGTACTGGCGGCGTGTGCAGGGAGTTTTTCAGGACCCGTTCGCCGCGTTCAATCAGTTCTACTCGGTCGGCCGGGTGCTGATGAAGACCCTCGATTTGCTCGATGGCGCCAAGCTCTCGCGGGAGGAGCGTCAAGATCGCATGGAGACGGTTCTCCGTAACGTCGGGCTCGATCCGGTGGATGTCTTGCCCAAGTGGCCACACCAGCTGTCCGGCGGGCAGCTTCAGCGCGTGATGATCGCCCGCGCGTTGATGGTGGAGCCGGCGATCCTGATCGCCGACGAGGCAACGTCAATGCTCGACGCCTCGTTGCGGGTCACGATTTTGAATCTGCTGCGCGACTTGCGCGATCGCTATCGCATGTCGATCCTCTTCATCACCCATGACATCGGCCAGGCGTATTATGTGAGCGATCGCATCCTCGTCATGTATCGCGGCGAGCTGGTCGAGCAGGGGCCGGTGGAGACGGTGCTCGGCGCGCCTCAGCACCCGTACACGCGGCAGCTGATGGCCGATGTCCCGCGCCTGCATGGCTGGGGAGCGGTCTCCATGGCAGAGCCGGCTGGCGCGGCGATCGGGACCGGTTCGGTCGTGGCCGCGCCGTCTCAGGGAGCCGGGCATGCTGGCCTTGCCTGAGCGCCGGGGCAGCAAAGGGTAGAAGTTGACTAACTTCGATCGAGCTGCGAGATGCTTCACGCGGCTGATATCGGAAAGGGAGCGCGTACGGTGATTCGCTTTGGATTGATCGGGTGCGGTGACGTCGCGTTTCGCACCTATATTCCCGGCGTGAAGGCCATAGCGGACCGCGCGACGATCGTCGCGACGTTCGACCCGGTGACGGAACGCGCTGAGCGCGCGGCCTCGCTCTTCCCGGGAGCGTCCGCTTACACCTCGTTCGACGCATTTCTTGCGCATCCCGGGATGGACGGCGTGTTCAATCTCACCCCGGCGCCGCTCCACCGAGAGACGTCGGCGAAGGCACTGGACGCGGGGCTCCATGTTTTCTCTGAGAAGCCGATCGCGTCGACGATCGAAGAAGGCCGGGAGTTGATTGCTCAGGCCAAGCGGCTGGGGCGTCACTTGCTCTGCGCACCGGCCGTGATGGCCACGGGGCGATTCCGCTGGCTGAAGCGCGAGCTGGGCGCCGGGCTGATCGGCACGCCACACCTCGCCGCCGGTCAGATGGCGAACATGGGGCCAGCGGCGTGGCTGGAGTACACCGGCGATCCGGCGGTTTTCTACTCGAAGAGCGTCGGTCCGCTGCTCGATACCGGGGTCTATGTCCTCCACGCGATCACCGGGCTGCTCGGCCCTGCCCGCCGCGTCCAGGCGTTCGGCGGTATCGCCATCCCGGAGCGCACGGTCTTGATCGAGCGTCTGGCCGGCCAGCGAATCCTCGTCGAGGCGAACGATGTCATGCTCGTCCACCTCGACTTTGGCGAGAACCGATTCGCGCAGGTGCTCTCTAGCTTTGCCGTTCCGCACACCAAGGCGCCAACGCTAGAAATCTATGGATCGCTCGGCACCGTCTCGATCTCGCAGGGACGGTGGTACGAAGCGAACGGACCGGTGGACCTGTACCAGATCGACCAGGGGTGGCAGCAGAACGTCTGCCCGGAGCCGCCACCACTCCCTTCGGCCGACCATCTGATCGGCGTCGGACCCGCCCACTTTGCGGCCGTGCTGCGCGGCGAAGAAGCCCCGATCCTGACCGCTGAGCACGCGCTCCACGTTCTCGACATCATCCTCAAGGCGCAGCAATCCGCGCGGGAGGGCCGAGCGCTGGAGCTGGAGGCGGTCGCGACCGTGAGCGGGACTTAGTATCCCGGTTGCAGGCAAAGGTTCGGGCGGTTCGGGACGGCATCAGGAACGCATATCAGCGCTTCGCTGGCAAATCACTACACACTAACCGAATGATCCATAAGGTGCTGGCGCAACGCTGGTGCTGTCTCGAAACGTCGCCAGCTGAGTCCGCTGGCTCGCTTTCGCGTGACGAGGCGGCCCTCTGGATACGCTGACTTTGTCAGATTCGGGGGAGCGCCCTTCTTCCCGAGCGCTTGCAGAGTATTCCGCCTCGCCTAACTTGTTGGCGCTGATGCGATTTTTCTCCTCGAGAGCAACATTCTGACTCAATTGTTTGGCGTCAGGTACTAGACATGCGCCCAGGGCCTATGCTTTTCATAGGCGATACTCTATTTCACGATAAGAAACTCCAACGTGCCTGGCAGAGCCTAGCTTCTACTTTTTCGGGGCGGTCACCGCCTAGTTCTGGTAGAGGAGGGGAGCAATGGGGGGCGGCATGTTGATGTCTCGCCGGAGTCTGCTCTTGGGGAGCGCGGCGACCTTGGGTGGTGCATTACTGCCCACCGCGGTCAGGTCGCATTCAGCCGCTGCGCAAGACAGCGATTCGGGCCCACTTGGTGGCCAGATCAGAATCGCCTACCAGCCACCAGCTTCCCTCAACCCACTCATCACCACGGCAGGCGTTGACCAGGGCGTTGAGCGCCAAATCTACGGCGCGCTCGTGATGATGAGGCGTGATATTGCGCCATCCCCCCGGCGGGAGAGCGCGGGCGGCACGGAGATTCGCGTACTACACGCGATGGCGGCCGGCAACGTCGAGCGCGTACTCGATCGGCGCGGCGCAGTCGAGCTTCGTGACCAAGTCGCGGACAGTCTCGGCCTGCGCTGGGGTGACCCCATCCCCTTGGAGGACGACGCTGCCGCTGCTGGGGATCGCGACGACCCAGGTTGAGGGATCGGTGTCGAGCCGAAGCGCACGATTGATCGCCGAGGCGCAGCGCAGCGCCGCGCGGTCATCCTCCGTTAGCCCCTGGTGGGCCTCTCCCTGGTTCAAGAGCGAGACAATCAGGTCGCAGACGGTTTCCGGGGCAAGCGTTTCGGTATTGATGGTAACGGCCCAATGCAGCGGGTCGTCCCAGTCGGCGCCGAAGATGGCGCGGTTGTAGTCGCGCTGTTCCTGGTCGGCTTGCTTGACGGCCGCGGCGGCATCGCTGGCGCTGATGCCGTAGGCAGCCGCGAGGCGCTCGGCGCGGATCGCTGCCGGCGCAATCGTCTTTACACGCAGGACGCCGGGCACGCCGCTGAGCAGGAATTGGGCTCCCCCGCCGACGATCACGACGTTGTCGCGCGCGGCAATCTCGTACGTCAGACTCGCGACGGTCAGGAGAATCGCGCGGCGCTCGTGGGCCAGCGATTCCAGAAATGAGGTGCGGTGTCCGTCCTCGAGCGGGGTGCCGCGCAGCGCTTCCTCGAACTCTAGCTCCCCGACGCTCAAGTACAGCGGAGAAGCGCCGGGCGGCAGCGCCGAGACGAGCGCTGGCTCCTCCGCGAACTCGACGAATGCTCGCGGGAGCGGCATGCCCTGGCGCGCGGCTTCAGCCGCGATTTCTCGCCGGCCGACGACGGCAAGACCAAGACGCTCGCCGAGCAGACGGGCGATCGCTTGTCCGCCACTGCCAACCTGCCGAGCGAGCGTAACGACGGCCATTAGGCGCCTCCTTGGCGTCGCAACCGGGCTACGACGACGAGCCGGGATTATCGGGCGCTGGCGCGGGCGTCGGCTGCGATGCCTCGCGCGATGCCCCGCCGTTGGACGATGCTGAAGCGTTCGGTGACGCGGCGACTGGCTCTCGCGCGTGCTTCGGTGGCCGCGTCGCGGTGAACGCCCGGCCGACCTGTCGCAGCCGCGCATACCGTGATTCGAGCAGGCGCTTGCGCTTCTGCTGCGTCAACGTGGTGAGCAAGTGGAGGAGCCACATCCTCACCAACGCGGCAGCGCTGTCCGGATCGGCGGCCGCCCCACCCTCCGGCTCGGGGATCACCTCGTCGATCAGCCCCATCTCCTTGAGATCGACCGCCGTGATGCGCAGCTTAGCGGCAAGCTCCGGCGCGCGGCTCGCGTCGCGGTAGAGGATAGCGGCTGCCCCCTCCGGCGCGATCACGGAAAAGACCGCTCCCTCCTGCATCAGCAAGCGATCGGCCACGGCCAACGCCAAGGCGCCACCGCTGCCGCCTTCCCCGATCACGATAGAGATGGTCGGCGTCGGCAGATCGCTCATGAGCGCCATGGATCGCGCGATCTCCCGAGCCAAGCCGCGCTCCTCGGCTTCGATGCCCGGGTAGGCGCCGGGCGTGTCGATCAGCGTGACGACGGGCAGTCCGAGGCGGGCTCCGAGCCGCATCACGCGCTGTGCCTTGCGGAAGCCCTCGGGCATAGGCCGGCCGAGCCGCCGGTGCTCGCTCTCCTCGCCGTGCCCGCGCTCCATGCCAATCACCGCGACCGGATGCCCGCCAATGACGCCCAGGCCGGCGACGATCGCCGGGTCATCTCCCGATTGGCGATCGCCGCGCAGCTCCACAAAGCGATCGCAGAGGCGGTCGATGTAGTCGAGGCTCGTCGGGCGGTCCGGCGCGCGCGCTTTGACGATGGTCTCCCAGGCATCCTCCGGTGGATCGGGGCGGGCCGTTGGCGGCTGTCCGGCAGGGCGCTCGCGCTTGCCTCGCGGCTCGAGAACTTCGAGGAATTGGCCGACATAATCGCGCAAATCAGGTCGGCTGACGATCGCGTCGATCAGGCCGTGAGCCAGGAGAAACTCTGCGGAGTGGGAGCCTGGCGGCAGGGGACGGCCGAGAAACTGCTCGACGACGCGCGGCCCGGCGAAGCCAATCAGCGCGCCCGGCTCCGCGACGATGAGATCGCCAAGATTGGCGAACGAGGCGAAGACGCCGCCGGTGGTCGGGTGGGTGAGGACGGAGATGTACGGAATGCCGGCGGCGTGAAGTCGCTGGATGGCGGCCGCGGTCTTGGCCATCTGGAAGAGGGAGAGCATCCCCTCCTGCATCCGCGCGCCGCCGCTCGCGACGATCGTCAGCAGAGGACGGCGCGTCTCGATTGATTGCTCGACCGCGCGAACGAGCTTCTCGCCAACCACGACGCCCATGCTACCGCCCATGAACGCGAAATCGAGCACGGCGACGACGACCTTTCGGCCGTGAATCGCTCCGGTTCCCGTAATCAAGGCGTCGGATTCACCGGTCTGACGCTGCTGCTCCTCCAGCCTCTCGGCGTAGGGCGTGCTGTCGGCGAACCGCAGTGGATCGGTCGAATAGAGCTGGCGATTCGTCTCGCGGAAGCTGTCCTCGTCGAGGAGCGCATGGAGTCGCTTGCGAGCGGAGATAGCGAGATGGGCGTTGCAGTCGTCGCAGACGCGATATGCCAGATAGCGGGGGCGATCCTTCAAATCGGCGCCACAGCGAGGGCAGGTGGCTGGAGCGGATTGGTCGCCGTCCGGGGCGATGACGGGTGGTGAGGAGCGGAGCCCGAAGAAAAACCGTCTCATCCAATGCCTGCCGATAGCAGCCCTGGCTGCGCGGTCTCGTGTGGTCCTTGCCTAAGGTACCATGCAGAACCTCCCGGCGGTTGCAATGGGATGTACAATCGGCCTGGTACCGGAGGCGGCTGCCCTAAGAGGCGATGTGTGGATGACGATGGATCCTTTGGCCGATGAAATTCGCATGGATGTATTGCGCCGGCTTGCCGAGCAGGCGATGACCGACCCCGACTTTCGGGCCGTCGCCCGGCATGATCTGGACGCCGCGTTGCGTCAGTACGGGTACGATCTGAACGAGCGCGAGCTGATGTTGGTGCATCGCTTTCGGGCGGCGCTCGAAGAGGCCGGGATCGATCTCTTCCTGACCCAGCGGCTGAGCCCGGCGGACATCGAATTGCTCCAGCAAACATTGCAGGATGCTGCCTCGAGCATGAACGGGCATTGAGTCGTCGGCGCGCGCATGCCGCGGCTGCCCGACGTTCCTAGTTGCCGGCGTCGCTGGCGAGATCCCCCGTGCCGAAGAGACGGTCGCCTGCGTCACCCAGTCCCGGACGAATAAAGGCGTTCTCATCGAGCTGGCGGTCGAGCCGGGCGACGTAGACGCGAATTTCCGGATGATCCTCCAGCATCCGCTGTACCCCTTCTGGCGCCGCGATGATCCCCACGTGCTTGATCCACTTCGCGCCCCGGCGCTTTAGCTCGGTCGCGGCGGCGCTGGCTGATCCCCCGGTCGCGAGCATCGGATCGAGCATGATGACGAGATCGTCCGGAAGGCGGTCCGGGAGGCGGTGGTAGTAGCTGACCGGGAGATGGGAAACCTCGTCCCGGTAGATCCCGATGTGATACACGCGCGTATTGGGGAGGAGCTCACGCGCGCTATCAATCATGCCGAGACCAGCGCGCAAAATCGGCACGAGCGCAACGGTGGCGTCAATGTGATGGCCATCGGCGGGCTCGAGCGGCGTTCGGTAGTGCATGGGGCGGATCGGAATATCGGCTGTTGCCTCATAGACGAGCAGCTGCGTCAGCTCGTTGAGGATCCGGCGGAACTCTGTTGTGTCCGTGCGCTCATCGGAAAGGATCGTCACTTTGTGCTGAACCAGCGGATGCGCGCTGACGTGCAGGTTGGGAAACCGCTGTGCCTGCCCAATCGCATCAGTCGCGCGCTGATCCTGGTCTGTCATGCCGTTGCTTCCCCCGCCTTGCCCACCTCGCGTGGCCACGCTCTCGTATCGTGAGCGCGATTCTACCGGAGCGGGACAGGGACTGGACATTCGCCGCGCGGTGTGCGGCAATTCAGACGGATCGTGTCTCCGCGATGCAGCAAAGGAGGGGACAATGGCCACGGTTCTGCGACTTCAGCACACCAGCGTACCGATGCCACCGGGCAGCCAAGAGCAAGCGCGCGCGTTCTACGGTGGGATCCTCGGGATGGAGGAGATCACTCCGCCCTCGACACTTGAGCGCGACCGCCTCGTCTGGTTCCGCGCCGGTCCGGACGGGCACGAGGTGCACTGCTTCACGGACGAGACGATGCAGCGCCTCTCGGCCGCGCAGCACCTATGCCTTCAGGTGGATGATCTGCCAGCTTTCCGCGCTCGTCTAGAGGCTGCCGGGGTGCCGATCGAGGACCCCGTCGCGATTCCGAATCGGCCTCGCCTCTTCGTGCGCGACCCGTTCGGCAACCTGGTCGAGATCACGCAGATCACTGGCGATTACCATTAGCCGGGACGACGCGACCAGTGATGATGCGCACTCGGCCGCGGAGTCGCCGCTGATGTCGTGCTGAGGAGGTTGGGCGATGGCCGTCACGGTCGAGAAGATTACCTATACCGCGACGCCGGAACAGGTGGCGCGGATGCATCTCGCCTTTGACGAGGCGCTGGCCAGCATTGCCGGAGAGCTGGGGCGAGATTACCCGCTGGTGATCGGCGGTGAAGAGCGCCGGGGTGATCGGACCTTTGAGGTTCGCGCGCCGGCGAACCGGGATGTGCTGATCGGACGATTCCAGGCCGGCACGAGGGATGACGTCGAGCGCGCCGTGGCGGCGGCGAAGGAGGCGTTCCGGGCCTGGGCAGGTCGGCCATACCAGGAGCGAGTCGCGATCTTGCGGCGGGCGGCGGAGATTGTCCGCGAGCGAAAGTTCCGCATCGCGGCGCTCCTGATCCACGAGGCGGGCAAGAGCCGCGCTGAGGCGATCGGCGAGGTCGAGGAGGGCGCGGACCTCATCGATGAGTACGCCCAGCAGATGGAAGAGAATCAGGGCTACGTCCGGCAGCTGCGCTCGCTCGATCCCGCCGAGCGCAACCAATCGGTCTTGCGGCCATACGGCGTGTGGGCGGTGCTTTCACCGTTCAACTTCCCGTTCGCGCTGTCTGCCGGGATGTCCGCCGGGGCGCTCGTGGCCGGCAACACGGTCGTCTTCAAGCCGGCAAGCGCAACGCCGCTGGCGGGCTACGAGCTGACGCGGTGCTACCACGACGCGGGCGTGCCCGGCGGCGCGTTCAACTACGTGACCGGCTCTGGTACAGAGGTCGGCGAGTCGTTGGCGCTGCATCCAAGCGTGGACGGTGTCATCTTCACCGGGTCGAAGGAGGTCGGGCTCAAGCTCTTCAAGGAAGTGGGCACGACGTATCCGAAGCCGTGCATCACCGAGCTGGGCGGCAAGAACCCGGTGATCGTGACGGCGAAGGCCGATTTGAGCAAAGCTGTCGAGGGAGTGGCACGCTCCGCGTTCGGCTTCTCGGGCCAGAAGTGCTCGGCTTGCTCCCGCGTCTACGTCGAGCGGTCGCTCTACGACGAGTTCATGGAGCGGCTGACGCGGCGAACGCAAGAGTTGAAGATCGGCGATCCGGCGAAGGAGCGGGACGTCTTCGTCGGGCCGGTGATCGATCAGCGGGCGGTCGAGCGGTACGAGGCGGCGGTCGCCTCCGCTTCTGGCGGCAAAATCCACACGGGTGGACGGCGCCTGACCGACGGCGACCTGGCGAAAGGCTACTTCGTGGCGCCGACGGTCGTGGACGGGCTGCCGACCGACCACGAGCTCTTCAAGCGCGAGCTCTTCCTTCCATTCGTCGTCGTCGCGCCCGTCGACTCGCTCGATGAGGCAATCGCGCTGGCGAACGACACGGAATACGGTCTTTGCGCGGGAATCTTCACCGAGGATTCGGCGGAGATCGAGTACTTCTTCGACCGAATCGAGGCCGGCGTCGTCTACGCCAACCGGAAGGGCGGCGCGACGACGGGCGCTTGGCCCGGCTGCCAGTCGTTCTGCGGCTGGAAGGCGAGCGGCAGCACCGGCAAGGGCGGACTCGGACCGTACTACGTGCCGCAGTTCATGAAGGAGCAATCGCGGACGATCGTCGTCGATCCGAGCGAGGAAGGCATCGCCAAGAAGGAAGCAGCCGGGGAGTAAGGCGGACTCGCGCGACCGGCGATCACTTCGAAGAAGCGAGCGGCTCGGGCGCGCCGGGATGTCACATTGCCGGAGAACCCGAGCCGCTCTATTGGATACGGGGGGTTGCCGATCGCGTGCGCCGCTAGTCGACAGGCTTCTCCGGCTCAGCGGCCGCGCCCTTACCGGCGAGATAGCCGAAGGTGATTGCTGGGCCGATCGTGCCGCCGCCCGACCAGTAAGCCTGGCCGGAGGGAGAGGCGACGCAGTTACCCGCGCCGTAGAGACCGGGGATCGGCTCGCCGCTCGCGTGGAGCACGCGGGCCTGAGTATCGATCACCGGGCCGCCCTTGGTGTCGAGCGTCATGGCGCCAAGGAGAATGCAGTGATACGGGCCTTCCGAGCGGAAAGGAGCCATCGTCGGATTGGCATTCTCATAGTGGCGGGCGGTGCCGCCGCCCCAGGCGACCTGAATCGGCGTCGAGCCGCGGCCGAAGTCCTCGTCAATGCCGGTCTCCGCAAAGCCATTGAACCGCTCAATCGTCGCCTTGAGCTGGTCCACGAAGTCCGGTGCGAGCTGGACATCCGGTCCGATGCGGGCGCTGACCGAGCCCTGGCCGCGGATGGAGTCAAGCCGAGCGCTGATGTTCGCCGCCAGCTCCTCCCAGGTGTTGCCGGAGATGACATAATCAACTTCCTGTCCCGGCATTGGGATCGGGAAGCGGAAGCCGAACTGTGTCGGATCCTGCGCGACCGCCTCGTCATAGATCATGAACATGACGAGGTTCGGGTATTCGCGGCGGGTGGGATCCCAAATGTGGTGGACCTGCCCGCGCTCGTTGTAGGTCATCTTCTCGCTCATGACGCGCTTGCCGTACTTGTTGACGATGACCATGCTGTCGCCGTACGGCAGCCAGACGTCAGCACCGACGAGGCTCGGGCTGCGGAGCGCCAACTCCAGCGGACACTGCAGCCACCAGGCCTGGTTCATGTTGCCAAGCTGCGCACCGAGCGCGAGACCGATGTCAACGAAGTCGCCGGTACAGGTCGGCACGGCACAACCTGCGAAAACGGGGCCGCGCAGGAAGTTGAGCGACTTGATCGGGTCCTGGGTGAAGCCGCCGGTGCCGAAAACGACACCTCGCCGAGCGCGGATCGCCTTCTGTGTCCCGTTGTTCTCGACCTGCACGCCAACGACCGCGCCATCGCTGTTCACGAAGACGCCAACGACTCGGTGCTCCGTCAGCAGCGGCACGCCGCGCTCCTGTAGCCACGGGGTCATCTGCTGGGGAACGGTTCGGCCCGGTCCACGATCCGGGTCCGGCTGAATGCCGCGGCCGTAGGGAGCTTTGTTCTCCGGCAGGTCCGCGTGATAATCCGGGTCGGCAAAATCGGGCTCCTCGCTGTAGCCCATCGACGCCTGGACGCGGGAATAGAGCGCGCCCCACTGCTCGAACTCATCCACGGCCACATAGCCGGTGTCGTAGAACGTGGCGATGAGGTCGTAGTTGAGCTGAGGCAGCCCGAGCGTCGGCGATTCTGGGTCGTAGAGCTGCGGGTAGGCGAGGCGAGCCATGTACTTCAGGGCGTCCTCGCGCGGATCGGTCTTGCCCGCTGCCCGCATTTTGGAGTTGTTCGGGATCCAATACTCGTTGCCCGAGATCTCCGTGGTGCCGCCGAGGGAAGCGGCCCTCTCGAGCAACATGACTTGAGCGCCAGCCTGGGTGGCTGTCACCGCGGCCGCGAACGCCGCGCCGCCGCTGCCGACAACAACGACATCCGCTTCCTGATCCCAGGAGCTTGGCAGGCGGGACGAAACGAGTCCGCCGGAGCTGGCCGCGGGAGTCGCCGATTGCGCCGCGCCGAGAAGTGGCGTGCCAAAGGCGAGCGCCGTGCCCGCGCCAGCCGCGCGCAGCAAGCCACGGCGCGAGACGCGAGGTGCGAACTGGGAGCGGTCGTTGCGTGACTCGTCGGTCATTCCGAGATCTCCTCCAGAGCTGGTAAGAAAAATTACACCTGGTGAACTAAGATACATTCTAACAGATATGTGTGATCAAAATGACCGATAGACGGAGAGTGCTTGGCGGAAAGATGTTGCCTAGGTGACTTCTGGGAGGGGGTGAGTCTAGAGCCCCGGCGCTCAGCGCGATAAGCCGGTTTCAACCGGCTACTGAGAAGTGCCGTTACTGTGATTCCTGTACCGAATGCTCGCCAGCCTCATTTGTTCGCCAGCTTCATTCAGCCTGCTTCAGCAGGCTTATCTCGGTAAGCGCCGGGGGCTTGAGTCCCGCGCTCATCTCCCCTGATCTCCACGATTCGACCAATGCAACAGAAAGAACCCGGACGGAGTGATTCATCCGTCCGGGTTCTGATGCTCCCGACCCACGCTGAGAGCGAGGCTACTGCTCGGGAGTCTCCTTGGGCTTGCCGTGTGACTGCCACGACTGTGCCGCGGTCTCCTCCTCCTCAGGCTCCTCCGTTGCCGTCGGCTCCTCAGGAGGCGCCTCGGTCGGCGTCGCCGTCGGTGTGGCGGTTGGCGCCGGAGCGCGCGGGACCGTCGGCGTCGGTAGCGCCTGGGGCGGCGTTGGAGTGGGCTGAGCGGTCTGCTTGGTCGCGACCGTATCCGTGGTCGCTGCCGTGGATGTGCGGGAGCTGTCAACGACCGTAAAGCGGATCGTCAGCGAGGGGCCGGCCTTACCAGTCGCGTTCAGTCCGGAGTACGCGGTCGCCGTCAGCGTGTGGTCGCCGCGACTCGGCGTCCAGTCGTAATAGTCCGATCCCTTATTGCCGGCCAGCGCATACGGATCGCCGTGCTCGATGCGGAACGTCTTCTTGTCGTCCAATCCGAAGCGGACGCTGCCCACGGTCGCGGGCTTGGTCTCGGCGCGGATGTTCAGCTTGCGAGTGCGGAGCTTCGCCAGATCGATGGTCGCGCCGTCGGTCAGCTCCCCGATGTCCTTATCGGTCTCGGCATTGACGAGCACGAAGCGGACGACCACCGGGCCAGACGCGGGGGCGGTCGGCTCGGGGCGGGTAACTGAATCGGATCCGGAGGTGGACCCGCTGAGCTGGATCACGAGGCGAGGGCCGGCGTCGGGATGCTCGCGGGAGGCGACATCGAAGCTGTCCGTCCCGTCGCTGACGATGGCGATGGCAAAGGATTTGCCCGCGGCCGCCTGGACCGCCTTCGTCAAGTCGATCGTCTGCGTGTTGCCTTCCTTGCCGCCGTTGATCTTGGCGATCTCGTCACCGAGCTTGGGTCGCGTCGCATAGGTGACGGCCAACTCGTCCCACGAATCCGAGACGAGGTGCACCACCTGCGAGGAGGTCGAGCCGTTCGTGACGGTCAGGACGAGGTTGGCTTGGTGAATGGTCGCTCCGCCCAGGGAAGAGAGATCGAAGCGCAAGTAGCTGATTTGAACCGGGTCGCCATCGACCTTCAGGTCGTCGGCGATGCCGAAGTTCGTCTCCGACCGATTGGCCTGAACATAGGTATCGGCCACCGGCTCGAGGGTCGTCGTCCGGACTTCCGGATTGACGGGAGTCGGTGATGGCGTGGCGGTGGGTGGCGTTGCGGTGGATGGCGTCGTGGTGGTGGGGACAGGGGTGGTGGGCTTGGTGGCGCCATCCACGACGGTGAAGTTGACGGTCAGGGAGGGGCCAGCCGTGCCTGTCCCGGCCGGCCCGGTATAGGCGGTGGCCACGATCGTATGCGTGCCCAGGCTGATCTTCCAGGGGTGATAGTCCTCAGTCCGATCGCCAGCCAGTGAGTAGGGCGGCGTCCGCTCGATGCGGAACGTCGGGTTGTCGTTCAGCGCGAACCGGACGCTGCCGACGGTCGCGGGATCGGTCTCGGCCCGGACGTTGAGATTGCGCGTCGGCAGCTTGGAGAGATCGAGTGTCGCTCCATCGGTTAGCTCGCCGATGTCAGTGTCCGTCTCGGCATTGACCAGCACCAGGCGGACGACTTTCGGGGCAGACGACGGGTCGCTTGGGCTCTGTCCGGGCGTCGGAGAGGACGTCGGGCTCGCGGTAGGCGTGGGCGTCGCGGTAGCTGTTGGCGAGTTGGTCGGTGACGGCGTCGCGGTGGCAGTGGGGGACGTGCCAGGCGTCGGCGTCACTGTAGCGGTTGGTGATGCGGTTGGCGTTCGCGTCGCCGTGGCGGTCGGAGTCGAGGTCGAGGTAGGCGCCGTCGTGCCGGTCGGCGATGGGGCGGCAGTAGGTGTTGACGTCGCGGTTGGCGATGCGGTGGGAGTGTTCGTCGCCGTCGCCGTCGCGGTCGGGGAGCCGGCCGGCGTTGCGGTGGCAGTCGGCGATGCAGTAGCCGTGGCTGTCGGTGTGCGCGTGGGCGTCGGCTCGGGATCGCCGGGCGACGTGCCGGCGCGGAGCCGCAAGATCCAGTCATCGCCGGCATTGGGCGGCGTCAGGTCCTGGCCGTCAGTCGTCGTGCCGCCTGGGCGAACGTCGGACGTGTTCTGCGCGTTGATCCATTCCACGCCGTAGGAGCCGCCGGTAATGCGGACGTCGACCGTCTGCCTGGACGGGAGGTAGACGAGATATTCCCGGCCTACCTCAGCCAGGCAGAAGCCAGTGCTGACCAAATCTTGGCAAGGCTTCATTCGGTAGAACGGCACAGTTTCGAAGAAATCCCAGACTCTCTTGATGATGTCGTGGCGTGCCTGATTGCGCTGGGAGAGATCCATCGTGCCGCTGAAGCCGGACGAGGAGTCCCCATTCATATCGCCGAAATTGAGCGCGACCGCTGAGAAGTTGATGACGTACGCGAGCTTGCGCAGGTCAGTGTTGGAGTATGCCGGCTGATTCTGGTTGCCCGACCACAAGGTCTCCTGAGCGTAGGCGGGCTTGGACGGGTGGTGATTGCGCAGAAGGTAGGCGCTCATCGTCGCGGGGCTCGTCGTCTTCGGGCCGTGCAGCGTGCCGTAGGTGGTCCAGGAGGCGTTCTTGTACGGGTCATCGCCCGTGGCGGTGTGGACGGATAGCGGATGCCCGAAGGGATCGGCCGAGCGGATCGCCGAACCCAACCGGTTGATCTCGTCAGGAGAGAGGTAGTTGTCCTTGGCGGGTTCCGGGCCGGCGACGTTGAGCATGATGTTCCAGTACGCGCCGAGGCGAGCGAGGGTGTAGCGGATGTAGAGATTCTGATCGGCTTGGTTGCGCGGGTAATCCGAGTTCCGGCCGAAGAAGCCGGCGAAAGGGTAAACCATTATCCGACGTGCCGCTAAGTTATCGAGGATCGCTTCCATCTCGCGATACTCGGCAGCATTCAGGGGCCAGAGATCGGGCGTGTCCCAGCCCGCGCCCCGGCCAGGGGCGTTGCGGTTGAGATAGTGGCTGCCGATGGAGAGCGTGTTGTACCCCTGTTGCTGTGCCCAATCGAGGAAGGCGTTTCGGCTGCTGGCCGACCAGTTCGAGGCGAAGAAGCGGTCGCCAACGTGCAGGCTGCGGATCAGGACGTGACCGCCGCCCTTGAAGCCGAACCAGATCGGATTGGACGGGTCTGCCGACAGCATGCCGGGGATGTTCGAGGGGACGACGGAGAAGCTGCCACTGATGCCCGGCTGCCCGTCAGAGAACCTGGCCTCGTAGCGCCAAGTGCCGGTCTGGTCGGGCATGAACCGGATCTTCCAGGTCGTGCCGCCGTCGTAGAACCCCCAGAACGCCACCGTGCTGCCGTTTGGCCGTGTATAGGTGACATCGAGCTGGACATCGGCGTATGGGTTGGCGTACTGCTTCGTGTTGGTTACTGAGGCTTCGAAGCGCCCCCAGAGCGGGACGGTGGTTGTGGTCTGTGCCTCAACACCTCGCGGCGCTCCACTTGGCATCCACACCACCCCAGCGAGGAGTCCTATCAACGCGGCGGTTAGGACGACTCGAATCGCGAGGTTGGACGTCATCGATTCCGGCCCTTTCTCTAGGATCGGCACCGACCTGGGTGTGACTCTTGGGCACAGGCATGCAGCAGTCTCCGCCGCGAGGCTCGCTGGTAGTCTCGTGACCGATTGACCGACAGCCAGAGTCTCAGGTTGGTGCGCCGACGAGTTGAGTTGTTACTACGAAACTGAACGAAATGAATCCTAGAGCGATCTGTTCAATGCCAGCCACATGAACAGACCGGCGGCATTTTACTTGGAGGAGGTTGCTTCCGACGAGTGTTACGAGTTGTGATCTATTAGCAGCGATACATTTTCAGCGCCAGCAAACAGCCATCGCTCGGCGCCGTGCCTGCACCGCTCCTGACCTTGGATCACACCGTGTTCTCGTGCCAACCTTCCGTCTTGCCTGGAACGCTCGTCACTTCGTATGGCATCCGCGCGGCCGCGCTGACGGAAGGGTGCCGCGAAAGTGCGACCTCCTCACCTGAGCAAGTAGAGTGCCAGTATCGCATATCCGGCTATCGTCCATGGGTTTGGCGATACTCCTGATAGGTTAGACCGACGGCGCCCGCGAGACCCCCGAGACCAATAGCGCACTCTCGTAGAGACTGGAGCGTCGCGACCTTTCCGCGCGGCAGCGACAGCGCCAGCCTTGCCAATCCGTAGCCGAACATGTAGAGCATGCGCCCCGTTCGGACGAGGCGACGAGGCAGCGGGTCCAGCATGCGAGCGCAGCGCGAGTACGTTATGCCGTGGCGATACGCTCGCTTGAGGATCCACCGCGCATTGCCGCGACTGCGCGGGATGTGATCGTAGACCACCGCTTCGTCGCACCAGACGAGTCGGGCTCCACGTTGAATCAGGCGTTCGAAGAGGTGCGAGTCGGAGCCACCGGTCAAGTCGAACGCTCGGTGGAACGGACCTTCTAGGCCGTCGAGAGACTGTAGTCTCAGGAGCGCATTCGCGGTCGTGTAGCTCTTCGCCCGCTCGCCAGTGCGCTGCCGCGGGCGCTCGAAGAACCTGCCCGCCCTGATCCATGGCGGGATCTCCGGATCGTACTCAGGCACGACGGCGCCGATGACCGCGTCTGCCTGATACTCCCGGGCAGTGCGTACCATGTTCGCCAGCCAGTCCGGCTCTACCCATTCGTCATCGTCAATGAACGCGATGTACTCGACGCCGAGCCGCTTGGCGATGGTCACTAACCGGTTCCGTGCCGCCGCGATGCCACGCTCCGGCTCGATTTCGTACACCAGTCGCGGCAGCCGCTCACGGTATCGCTCCACCACGGGCGCGGCTGAGCCCTCGCCATCGTTGTCAACGACGATGACGTGGACCGTGAGGTGGTCCTGATTCAGCTTGGTGAGGCTCTGCAGCAGCTGGTCGAGGAAGACGGGCCGCTTGAAGGTCGGAATACAGACGGCGGCTGAAGGGTGATCTTGCGTACGGTTGGCTGGCGCGGTGCTCGAACGCTCATCAGACATCGGCGCATGCTCCCTATCGGTCCTGATGGTGTGCTCATGCCTGCTGGAGCGCTGGCCGTCGCGACACCTGCCCTCCCGTGCGGCGAAAGCTCCTCATCAAGGGCAGAAGCACGACAGGGCTCAACAGCATCATGATTCCCAGCTCGGCGCCCAACCTCACGTATGGAGACGCCTCGACGAATAGCCGAATCGGCAGAAGCGCGGCCCCGAGGATCGCGGCGGCGCGTATGCCGGGCCAGAGCATGACCGCAAGGCCGCTCAGCCGCGCTTCGACCAAGCGCCCGGCAAGCACCATCGCGACTGCTAGCGCGAGTGTGTTCGCGATGGCAACCGCTGCCGCGATTCCCACGAGATCCCATTTCTGCATGGCCGGGTATGCCACGACCGCCAGGACAACGAGCTGTCCTACCGCCAAGAGGGGCGGAACGCTCGGCCAGCCGGCGCCCTGGAAAAGGGGGCCAGTGGTCGCGATTACCGAGCGACTCGCCGCGTAGGCGCAGAGGACCTGAAATGCTTGCAGCGCGGGGAGCCACTGAGATCCCATAACGCCGGCGATGAGGTCCGGAGCGACGACGAGCAAGGCGGTCGCGGCGGGCAGCGACAGCAGCGTTGTCGCTCGCAGCACTTGAAGGTACGTCTCTCGCAGGCGAGCGCGGTCGTGCTGGATGGAGGCGTAGGCGGGGAAGCAGACCTGCGCCAGTGTCCGCGTGATCTCCGTTGCCGGGAGATTCGAGAGTCGGTAGGCGAACTGATAGAGGCCGAGCGGAGCCGTGCCCAGGAATTTGCCGACCAAGATCGAGTCGCCATTGAGCAGCGCGTAATAGGAAATGTTCGACGCGGTGATCCACCGGCCGAACCGGGTGAGCTCGCGCAGCTTCTGCCGGTCGAATTCGAGGCGCGGGCGATACGACGAAACCACGTATGAGGCAACGGTCATGGACGCTTGGGACGCGATCATCCCAAGGAGGAGCGCCCAGACGCTCCGCAGGACATAGGCCAGCGGAACGGTGACGATGAGCGCCACGATCAAGCCCACCAGTGCGACCACGGAGCCCTGCCGGAAGGACATCTCGCGTGTGAAGAGCACCATGGCCGGGTTTGCCAGCCCGCGCACTACAACGAAGGCTGCCATCGCCCGAACGACATCTTCCGCGCCAGGTCTATCGAAGAAATTGGCGATCGTCGGCGCCAAGAGTAGGAGTCCGATGGCGGTGATGATGCCGCGGGCAAGCTGCACGGTGAAGACGGTGTTGAGGTACGGCAGGACATCGCCTCGGCGCTGCGTGACCGCCTTGACCAAGCCGGGCTCGGTGAAGAGGTCCACGATGCCGACCGCCAGCATGGCCACGCCCATCAGGCCGAAATCGTGCGGGGCCAGGAGGCGAGCGACGAAGACGACCTGGATCATCGAGACGACTTGCGTGGCGATCCGCAAGCCGAGCGTCCAGGCGCCGCCTCGCAGCATCTGCGAGCCGAGACCCTCACCCTGAATGGCGGCGCGCAAGTCCTCCACGAGGACAAGCGTGCCGTGCCACGGTCGTTGAAGCTTCAACAGCATCCGAATTGGCCCTTCAACTCGCGATTGATCAGTCTTGTGTCAGCCAACTCAACGCATGCGCCCCTCACGTCAGCCGCGCCGGTCAGGACAGGCGATCGAGGATCGCCTCGCGCAGCCGCGCCACGGAGCGAGGCCACGTGAGGGACTGCAAGGCGTACTCCTGCCCGCGCCGGCCGACAGCTCTAGCCTCGTCCGGATGGCGCAGGACGTGCCGGAGGCATGCCGTCAGCTCTTCGATGTTCTCTGGCTCGACGAGGTACCCGTTTTCGCCGTGCCGAATGTGATCGAGCGGCCCGGACACCCGAGTCGCCACGAATGGCGCCGCGCAGGCCATCGCCTCAAGCATCACGCGGCCGAGCGGCTCGCTCCTCGATGGGAGCACGACCGCGTCGGCGGCGGAGTACCAAAGCGGCAGATGGTGCTTCGGGACGCTGCCATGGAAGACAACGCGATTGCTGACGTCGAGACTCGCCGCGAGCGCGCGCAGCTCCGGCTCCTGCGGACCCTTGCCGAAGACGTGGAGCCGAGCCTCTTCGAACTCGGGCGTCAGCGCGGCGAATGCGCGTATGAGAACGTCAACCTGCTTTTCAGGGGAGAGCCGCCCGATGTAGATGATTGGGCGCTCACCGGGAGCGAGCGGCAGCTGCTGCGCGGCATTCTCGATGCGGTGGAAGACGTCTGTCTCGACGCCGTGCGGGATGACCACGATCCGCTCGGGCTCCGCGCCGGTCAGGAGCCACCAGCGGCCCATGTCCGTGCTTGTCGCGTTGATGAGCTTGCAGTATCGCGCGGAGGATCGCGCCGCGACCTTGAGCGCTTGCGTCGTGGTCCAATCGAACGGGTTCCCGTTGGCGATGCGCTCGTAGATGTTCCCGGGCGTCGTCAGGACGACCGGGATGGATGAGCGCGGGGCGATGATGCCCGTCGAGAGGTAGTCGTGGGAATGGATGACATCGAGTCCAGGGATCGCCCTCAGCTCTTTCCACGCGCGCAAAATGAGCATGGTGTGGCCGGCGATGTTGCGATATCCAATCGGTGGGATGGGATACCGATGAACCGTGATGCCTTCGACCGGCTCGGGCTCGACGGTGTAGGGCCCGACGATGTGGACCTCATCCCCGAGCTTCGCGAACTCACGAGCCCGGCTCCAGACGTTGTCGCTCAGGCCGCTCACTCCGGGCTTATCGGGTTCCACCACGTAATCAATGAAGCCGATCCTCAGCCTACGCCCCTGGGGCTTTGCGCCGTTCGTGTTGGCCGTCGCGCTTGTGGTTGGGACTGTCATGACGTTTTGCATAGCGCACCTGCCATTGAGCCGCGCGCTTCGAGCGCTCGGCAATAGCTGCGAAAGACTCCGTCGAGCGTGCGCTCCCACGTGAACTGCCTGGCGTGCCGGACGTAGAGCTCGCTCGCGCGCTTCCCGGCGACGAGGGCGTCCACGATCGCATTGGCGAACGGTGCTGGCTTGGGCTCATCGACCAGCGTCGCCGCGTTGCCGACGAGCTCCGGGACTGAGCTGGCGCGCGCGGCGACGACTGGCGTCCCGCAGGCCAGCGCCTCCAAGACCGGGAAGCCGAAGCCCTCGTAGCGGGAGGGGAACGCGAAGACGGAAGCGAGGTTGTAGAAGATCGGCAAATCTTCCTCCGGCACGTGGTCTATCCAGTGCACCGCGCCGTCAAGGCCGAGCTCGCGACAGACCTCCAGATTGCAGCGTCGCTGCTCGGGGAATGCCGGAGCGCCGACTTTGATTAGCTCCGCGTGGGCGACGGTCTGCCGCACCAGGGCCATCGCGTGGGCAAGGAGGGGGAAATTCTTGCGCGGATCTTCCGAGCCGACAAAGAGCACGTAGACCCGATCCTCCGGCAGCTTGTACCGGCGATAGAACTCCTCCGGGACTGGCAGCGGCCGGAAGGTGCCGGTATCGACGCCGAGGTGGACGACGTCGATCCGATCCTCGTCGATGCCGAGCGTCTCCGTCACCGTACGCTTCGTGTAATGCGAGTCGGCGATCAGCCGGTCAGCTCGTTTGAGGCCGCTCATCGCTAGCCGGTCTGTCAACCGGTCGAGGTGGTGGCGGTACACGGAGAGCTCCGGATCGTCGCGCAATAGGTAGGGGAGGATGTCGTGGACGGTGACGATGACTGGCCGCGGGAGACGCTGCGTCAGCAACAAGGTCGCCAGCGTCTGGGTGGTCAGGTGCGTGATGTATCCCCGGCGGACGCTCGCGCGCAGCGGGTAGGACCGGCTGAACGCGCGCAGGTCGTAGCCGAGCCGCTTGCTCAGCCGCGCCGCGAATTCCGGTACCGGGTCGGCAAGTCGCGCGAGATGAAGTTCGACGTTCGAGCGCTCCAAACCTCGGGCGATCTCCCAGGCATATCGCCCAATGCCGGTCGCTGCCGAGCCCGGCTTGGATATCAGTTGGACGCGGAGAGGGAGCGGGGCCTCTACCATCTAAGCCTCCGTTTCGGGCTGAGCAGGTCGAACGCGGGTCGCGCCCAGGCGACGAGATCGACGAGGCTGAAGAGGGCGGAGCTGACCAGCAAGGACACCTCGCCGGATCGCCGCAGGCCCATCTCGGCTTCGAGGCTCCGCTGCTGCCGGAGACGCGCCTTCGTCATCCAGCCGAGGGTCAGCGCCCAAAGTCCGATCCCGGGCAAGCGCGTCCATCGCCAGGTCAGTGGCCAGAAGAGCAAGCCGGTTCCCAGGGAGACTGTCTTGATGATGGCGGCGACCTCGGCGCGATCGCCGAAGCGCGGTCCGTGGACGAGGATGTTGCGCAGCCAGCGCGATTGTTGCCCTAGATAGTCGCCGATAGACTCGGCAAAGTGCGTCTGGACGGGCGCCGAGACGAACCGGATCGTCATGCCCGCCGATAGCAACCGCTTGGCAAAGTGGTAGTCCGTGCCGATCGCGACGGGTTCAGTGAATCCACCGGTCGCTTCGACGGCCGCGCGTCGCACGGCGCAGTTTCTCCCGAGGATCCCCGTCGCCTCCGGCGGCCGCTGCCGATCGACGGCACGAATCGTCGCCCACTGGTGCCGGATCCAGGCGCGGTGACGCTGCTCGGGCAAGGGCTCGGCCGGACCGGTGGCCGCGTCGCTCTCCCCCGACGCCACCGCGCGGACCATCCGCTCCAGCGTTTCGGCGGGGATCACGCAATCAGCGTCCGTCAGGTAGATCACCTCGCCACGAGAGCACTCGTAGCAGCGTCGCAACGCGGCTTGCTTGCCTTCGCCGGGTCGTTGCTCGAGGAAGACAATGCGGTGTGGGTGGGCAGCCGCGTACCGCTTGGCGATCTCGACAGTACCGTCGTTTCCGCCGGCGCAGAGGATGATCTCGAGGTCCGGCCAGGGTATGGCGAGGAGCGAATCGAGGCAGCGGCCGAGCGTGCTCGCCTCGTTCCACGCCGGCAAGAGCACGCTCACCGACGGCAGCGCTCGCTCGCTCATGGCAGCAACGTCACTCACCTGACGACCTCCGCGACTCCAAGGGGGCGCGTGTTGCCGGCGGTCACGGCCGATGCGTGGTTGAGTAGCTCCGGCTTCGCCAGCGGAGCCAGCGCCCGGAACGCCTTGTCGCACCAGCCGACAACACCGATCTCGTCGGAGGCGCGGTCCCTCCGCGTGATCCAAGGGACGATTCGGCCAAAGCCTTCCGCGGTGGCGATCCGACCATCGGGCCGAACGCCCCGCAGCAGCCACGCGACCGTCGGCGCCGGATCGACGTCGGCTCCCAGATCCCGCGCGACTGCCAGCGCCCGGACGACGTCGCCCGCTCCAGAGATCCACCGGGGATGCCGATTGGAACGACCGCCGGGATAGAGCACCTGCGGCAGGCCGCCATCCGGCTCGCGGACGCGCGCGATGAAAGCGATGGCTGCCAGCGCTCCGTCCCGGAACCGAGTCTCGCCGGTCAACGCGGCAAGCTCCACCAGCGCGGGAACACAGCGGGCGATGTAGAGCGGGAAAAAGCTCGTCACGACGCGGTCGCCGAAGCGGTTCTGGGCGATCGCGCCGTCGAGCTTGTCTCCCGGCCGGCGCACTTGCATCGCGAGGATGCGCTCTGCGGTCGGGATGGCGTACCGCTCGACGAGGCTGTCGTCGCCGGTCAGCTCGCGCAGCAGCAGGATCGCCTCGACGAAGGTTGCAGCCTTGTTTGGCACAAAGCTCGGCACGCCCGGGGCATCCCAAAGCGTCGAGGATGGCGCGTGCCAAAGCCGGCTGAGCCAGAACGCCTCCAGGTTGCGCCGCGCCGCCTCTAGATACGGCCGCTCGGCAAGCCCGAGCCCTCTCAATTCCTTGGCGAGCAGCAGCAAAGCGACATCGCACGCGGCTTCGTGCGGGGTGCCGCCGACGCCAGGGTTGAGCTCGAACCGGGAATTGATGAAATGGCCGTCCGCTCGCTGGCCGACGACCAGGTCGTTGCCGGCGCGGACCGCCTTGTCGAGCCAGCGTCGGTCGCCAGTCCGCCGCCAGAGCGTCAGGTATCCGGCGGTGATTCCTTCGTAGCGCCAGTCGAGCCCTGTGCCGCGATAGGTCAGGCAGTGGTTCCACCAATGGACGACCGGGCCGCCATAGCCGAGCCTCGGCCAAGCGCCGCGCATCGTCTCAAACCACCGGTCGAGACCGAGGACTGCCGAGGCCACCGCGGCCGGATCGATCGCCGTCACGTCGTCACCCTCTGATAGTGGAGGACGCGAACCGCGGCCGGGAGCGATGGGTGCGCGGCGACGAGCGTGCGGAGCATCGCGATGCGGCAGCGATCGGCGAGATCTGGACGTCCGAGACGGCGCAACACGCGCTCGCCCATGGACCACAGAATGGCCGCGAGCCCCTGCACGCCCGTCGCCGCGACCCGCGCGTAACCCATTGCGTCCCATTCGGCGCGTGGCAGATCAGTCGGCAGCGCCACGCGACCGGGTGCGCGGAATGGCTTCAGGGAGCGGTCGAAGCGGCTGCCGACCATCGTCACGATCCGATCGGGCATGGTCGAGGCGACAGCGGATCGGAGCGCATCCGGCGGAGCGCCGAGGGCGATCACCATTGAGTTCGATTCGGTGACGGGGACACAGCTTTCCAGCGCGCGCGTCAACTGGCGTTGACCGAGCACGCGGCCAGCGATTTGTCCCTCCGCTGCTTGGCTAAGCTTGACCACCACGTCGATCGCAGCGCGTAACTCGACCGGCAGCACGGGCGCCGGATCACTGGTTCGCTCAGAAAGCACGGCACAGACTCCGCTCTGCCATGACGTCGGTGTACAGAGCCTCGAGCTGGTCACCGATGCGGCTCCAGCCGTAGCGTTCTTCGACTTTGCGGCGACCGGCGCAGCCCATCGCGTGTCGCTTGGCGTCGCCGATCTCGGTCCAGGTCTCAATGGCACGGCTCAGCGCCTGCACGTCGCCCGGAGGGACGAAGAAGCCATCGCGGCCCTCGTCAACGATGGACCGGGGACCGGGCGAATCGGACGCGATGACGGGGATGGCGCAAGCCATCGCCTCGATGAGCACCATGCCGAATGACTCAGGCACTTCCGATGGCATGACCAGGCCATCGGCGGCGCCGAGGATGCGGGCGAGCTCTGGTGGCGGCTTGGCGCCGGCGAAGAGAACGTCATCGGCGATCCCTAGCTCGCTCGTGATCGCCTCGTAGCGCCGCCGGTCATTCCCGTCGCCGACGACGACTAGCAGCGCGCGAGTGCGGACCGCCGCGAACGCGCGTAGGAGGACGCGCAAGCCCTTGTAGTGGTGCGCGGCATCGAGCGAGCCGACGAAGACGAGGATCGGTCGCTTGCCTCGCTCGCCATGCAGGCCCAGCTTCTCCCGCGCGAGATCTCGATCCCGCTGCTCGAGCGGCCGAAAAACGGAAAGGTCAACGCCGTTCGGAATCTCGATGACCGCCTCGCCACGGTGCGCCAGGATCGGCGCCGCTCGCGCCGTCCGGCCGTGCGCGGCGGTCACGACGATGACTCGCCTGGCGTAGCGGAAGAGCCGAGGGCTCACGACGCGCTCGTAGGCGCTGAAGATGGGGCCCTTCCAACCCACGGGGATCAAGTCGCTGTGATAGTTCATGACCAGCGGGACCGCCGAGTGCCACGACGAGAACGCCGCCAGCTCCCCGCCGAACAGAAAGGGATAGTGCAGGTGGATGACGTCGAAGCCGCGCAGCCGCCACAGCAGCGACGGCATCAGCGGGGCATTACCGGCGTGGATCGGCGCGGCAAGCCGGTGGACCGTGACGCCCGGCGGATCAGCGGGAGTTCCCGGATAGTTGGCGGTGAAGACGTGAACGTCGTGTCCGCGCCGGGCGAGCACCTGTGCTTGGTGGTAGCAGACGTTGCCGGTTCCGCCGTGGTACGGCGGGAAGGTGGGAGAGACATGGGCGATGCGCAGTGAACGCTCCATCATCTGATCCGGCACCCTCGCCCGCCGCGCGTGGTATTGAGGCGTCTCCTCTCGTCGTCGCGACTGTCGCGGGCGTTGCGGATGCGGCCGCCGACCGCGTTATGCGAGCGACGCATCGCCATGCAGCGCGCGGCGGCGAAGGTCGTCCAGTCGTGTGCAATGAAGCGTGACTCTCGTGCGCGGCCAGTGGAGGTACGGCGACTTAGCGAATGGTCGCCATGCCGGCAGATCAACGCCGCTGCCCCGCTGAGCCGCGTTATTTCGCTCGAAAGGAGTGGCACACGACCCTCCGGAAAGACATCGAATCGGTGCGGTCAACGAATGCCCGCACGATGCGGCCGCGGAAAACACCGTAACGATTCCAGGTAACTCGGATGTACTGTATGGAGCGACCGTTTTCCCGTCAACTGAACGTACATCACGGCGTGCGGATGTCATCGAGCGAGACGCCGGGCCCGCCTGCCCGAAGATTTCGCCCTCTGTACGTTCAATTGACCTGCCATCTGGTCTATGCGAAGATGCTGGCCATGACGACGACAGTGACCACCACAACCATCGCCAGTGTGACGACTCTGGGCCTGGGGGCGACGATCGCGCTCGTCGTCGTCTTGCTCCTCATCGGGTTTCTCATCTCAAAGGAAATCCTGACGTTTACCCCAGATGATCGCACTCAGTCGGCGGGGCGTGTTTTCAGTGTCGGTGTCTTCCCCCTCCTGATTGCCTTTGGGGCGATCATCCTCACCAAGCTGGTCTTGATGTTCAGTCCGCTCGCCTAAGCCCGACTCGCGCGTGATGCGGCTCCGGGTGATCGTCGCTTCGCCGTACTGGCGCATTCTTGACGGGCGCGGTCAGCTGGTGTCTGGCTCACTGCCGGGGCTCGCGCGCTTCCAGCAAGATGACCCACTCGTCCTCGGCGTGGCGCGTTCGGGTCTGGAGAGGCGGAGATGAAAACGGTTCGCATCCGCCTGCCAGCGCGGCCATTGCTTGCGCTCGGGAACCCACTCGCGCACTCGCGAGTCGGCGTCGCGGTCGGCCATATCCCGCGCGATCTCTTGATCGTCGGTGTGCTGGCGCTGTTGGGAGCCGCCACGGCGACGGCGGGAGCGCCGGTGCCGCTCCGCGTCATCTTCGGGCTGCCGCTCGTGCTCGGCCTGCCGGGGTATGCGCTTGCGGCGGCGCTCTTCCCGAGCCGCGACGGCCCGGATGGCATGGCGCGAGCGGGCTTGAGCGTCGCCCTGTCGCTGGCGACCATCCCGCCCCTTGCGCTCGCGATCGACATGTCACCTTGGAGGATCGATGCCACGACCGTTTCTATCGGGTTGGCGCTGGTCGTTGCCGCGGGCGCGGCGACGGCAGGCGCGCTTCGCGCTCGGCTCCCCGACGCCGAACGGTATCGAGCTCAGCTCGATTTCCACCGGATTCCGCCGCCGCGCCAATGGAATCGTTCCACTCGGGTCGCCGCGGTCGTTCTGGGCATCGCGACCTTGCTGATCCTCGTTGGCGGCGCCGATGTGGTGCGCTCGCGGATCATGGGAGAGTCCCTGACGGAGTTCGCGCTCCACAACGCGGCCGGGGAGGCGCGGTTCTACCCTCGTGAGATCGTCGTCGGGGAGCCCGCGGAGGTTCAACTGAGCATCACGAACCGGGAGCATCGGACGGTGACGTACCGTGTCGCGATCGGCGGCGCCGGCGTGGCCGTCGAAACGCTCCCGGAGATTCGGCTGCAAGATGGTGAAACGTGGACCGGCATCGTCCGTTTCACCGTTCAGAGCGAAGGTGAGAATCTCCCGGTCACGTTCGAGCTCTTCCGGACCGACCGCTCCGAAGATGCAGAGCCATACCGCGAGCTCCGCCTGATCGTCAACGGCATTGCAGCGGGAGATCCCGCGCCATGACGGCGATCGTCACGCCGCCGTCGCCGATCGACCCTGTCCCGCCTGTCGCCTCGAGCCCACCGCGGGAGGTCGCCAGGAGGAGGGGCATCCGTCGAGCCACGCTGCCGACGCCGCCGTATGGCGACCACGGGATCCTGACCGATGACGGCGAACGCGTCCAATGCCACATCTGCGGCCGGTGGTTCGACAATCTCGGTAGCCATACGGCGCGCGCTCATCGGGTTTCTGCCCGCAGCTACAAGGCGCGTTTCGGTCTCAAGATGAGCGTCGGGCTGATCGGGCCGGCGCTCCGGGCGCGGCGCTCCGCGCGGGCCAAAGCGCGCGTCGGCACTCCCGCATTCACCCGATTCGTCGAAGCGGGTCGCAAAGCGCGTATGCCTCGAGAGTCCACCGCAGACCGAGCATTCCCTGCTGAGGAGATCGAAAGCGAGTCGGCCGCTAGCGTGGAGCTCGCCACGCCGGCCGAGGGCCGTCCGTGGCGCCGCGTCCGAAAGCGTTGGCTGTCTCGTGAGGAATCTAGGTCCACGGGCGGGATGTCCAGCGTCACTGTCGTCCTCCCCAAGACCGAATCCCCGGACGAGCTCGTCTCAAGCCTCGCTGCCGTGCTGTGCCAGAGCTACCCCGGCCCGATTGAGATCATCGTCTCGGCGGACGCGGGCGGAGCCGAAGCGATCGCTCGGCTACCGGCGATCATGCCCGACGTCACGGTTTCGGACATCGGCCCAGGCCACCCGGCGAGCGATGAGCCGGTTAGCGAGCCGGATTGGGCCGAGGGAGACGTTCTCGTCTTTCTCGATCCTCGGACCGAGATCGGCCCTTTGTGGCTTGCCGCCCTCGTGCAGCCATTCGCGCCCAACGGCTCCGGCGAAGGGGCCCAGACATCGAAGGTGGTGGCCGTGGACGAAGATGGCGAGCTGATCGTTGTCGATGCAAAGGAGATCGTTTCGGAGCCAGAGTCTTCGACTGGCGGTCTCGCGACTGAGCGCTGGAAATCCTTCGCGATACCCACCGAACTGTTCCGTCGTCGTCTCGAGCGCGGCGACCGCCATGCCACCGGGCTTCCGGTCCCGAATCTCACCTGGTCGGACATAGTCGCGCGGCTCGCGCCCGGTCTGCCGACCGGAGTACCTCCGTCAGTCGTAGCTCCTGACGCGGTCGGCCCACCCTCTCGGCGGAGCGCCGCTTCCGGAATGCCGGCGCTGGCGGGTGTCGCCTTGGTCATCATGGGGCTGGCCGAGGTCATCACGGCGTTCGTCGACATCCAATGGGGCATCATCGTCCATGCGATACTGCTGGCCATACTCGTCGCGGACGGCGCCCGCGCCGCCTACGTCGCGGGACCGGTCACGGGCAGTGAGACGGGGACACCGGAGCGGCTACGAGCGAATTTCGCCGCCGCGCTGGCGCTGGCGCCGCTGACGCGAATCGTCTCGCTCGCCATGCCACTGACCGAGTTTCCCCAAGTGGCGTGGTATCTGGTGGCTGCCTCGCCGATGGTGATCGCCGCGTGGGCCGCCGCCCAAGCTAGCGGTTACAGCCGGCATGACCTCGGGCTACGCCTCGATCTCCGGCCGAGAAACCTGGCGATAACGGCGGCGATCGGGTTGGTCGGCCTACCGCTCGGCTATGCGGAGTACCGCATCCTGACTCCGGAGCCGCTCGTCGATCCGCTCAGCCCATTGCCAGTCTTCGCGGCGGTGATCACGCTCGCGCTCGGCACGGGGTTCACCGAGGAGGTGATCTTCCGCGGCGTGCTCCAGCGCGCGGCGTCCGAATACCTGAGCGTGCCGATTGGCATCGTCTACGCCGGCGCGGTCTTCGCCATCCTGCACGTGGGTCATCGCTCGGCGCTCGACGTCGTCTTCGTCTTCGGGGTTGCCTTGGCGTTCAGCGCCGTCGTCCGCGCGACTGGAACGCTCGCGGGCGTGATCCTCGCTCACAGCCTGACGAATATCTCCCTCTTCCTGATCTTCCCGCATCTCGCGAACGGCGGGTGAGATTTCCCCACGGGATCAACGCGTATCCCTCAGTCGCGCTGCGCCGATGACTGCATGGGGCAGCGAGCAGAGTTGCGTCGTTACCTCGAGCCTGTGAGCCTAGGCGCGTGACGCTCGGCGTCGCGCGACCATTCCTCCCAGCGCGAGGGCCGTGGCGAGCCCGGCGAGTGTCAGGAGCGGCGCGTCGCTGGCTGTTCGCATCGCCGTGGAGCCGATTCCCGTGGAGGTGATGGCGTCTGACTCATCAGTCGGAGTGGCGGCGCCTTCCGCGGGCTCCTCGTCGGCCGGTACTCCCGCCGGGACATCGCCGCAGACGAAGTCGAACCGTTCGTCGTTCAACGTCGTATAGACCGCGATCGACGCCTCGCCGCGCAAATCGTCCAAGAAGATATCCGCCAAGAACGTCTCGCTGGTTCCGTCGATATTGGGCGGGTTGAGCTCGAGGTCTGGGGTCGAAGCGGGATCGCTGCACGGCCGGAAGAAGACCGCGGCAATTTGGTCCTCCGCCGTGCCGGAGACCTCGAGGATGATGGTCGTTCCATCGTCACTGGCGATGAGGGTTGCCGTTCCAGTGATGCCAGAGGCGTTCGCCTCCATGAGCTCGAACGCCACCGTACCGCTGTCGGTCTGGATGAACGCCGGCTGGCTCCTGACGGCTGACACGCCGATCGCATTGGTGCCGTCGCCAGGGATCTCGCGTGGCGCGGCTCGCTTTGTCGTCGAATCGTTCGCCTCCCGGCCCGACCGCGAGGCGGGCGCGTCGCGACTCTGCCCATCGACCGTTTCCCACTGGCGCTCGGACGACGCGGCTCGCGGACCAGGCTCCGAGGAGTCGTCGGACGCGGGCCCCGCGGAGCCCGCGGACTGAACGGAAGCCCCGTCTTCGGCCGATTCCGCGGGTGGCCGCGACTCGCTCGAGTCGCCTCCGTCACGAGGCGGGCGGCCCGTAGTCCATCCGCCGGACTCTGGCTCGTTCGTGGGCGGGGCAGGCTCGGTCTTCGGTGTATTCGTTGGAGGTGGTGGCGCGGTCTCTGTTGGCGTCGGCGGGACTGCCGTGGGCGTCGGCGTCGGTTGCGCTGGTGGTTCTGGAGTTGGGGTCGTCGCGACCTGCCAGCCCCGCTCTTGCGCCGCCGCTGGCGACGACGCAACTCCGGCCAACAGGAACAACGACGCCGCAAGCATGCCAAGACAGGCGAGGGCGGGGCGGGCGGGGCGAACGGTCATCTCGACCTCCATCAGTTGCGTGGTCTCTCGATCAATCGCGGCGAGCCAGGCCGAGCCTTCGTTCCCACGTGCAATTCCAGGTCCAAGCGTGATGAACGCGGCGCCGTTGGCCTCCCGTCATCGGGAGAACATCGGCGCCGCGGACTTTTATCGCGACACGCGCGCCTGTCACCCTCCTGTCAACCCTTGAGGCTGCGCCGTCGCAGTCCCCACGCGTCGTCGCCGGGTCGTTCGGGCGCGGATGCGCAGCGTGCCCGTAGGGAGGGCGATCGTCGGCCAGGAATCCAACCGCTCCGTGGGCCACGGGCGTTCCTCAGCATTGGCTCCCGCCGCATCGCCAGGTAATCCGAGGGCGACGGTCACGAGATCAGTGACCGTCGCCGAGCCTCCGTTGACCACCGTGAAACTGACCGTCAGGGTCGGGCCGGATGTGCCTGTCCCGTTCGGACCAGACGTCGCCCGCGCCGTGATGGTGTGGCTGCCGGTACTCGGCGTCCAGGGGTTGTAGTTCCCACTGCTGTCGCCGAATAACGAATACGGCGCGCCGTTCTCTACGCGGAACGACGGATTGCCGTCCAACCCGAACACGACACTGCCGACGGTGGCCGGGGTGGTTTCAGCCCGGACGTTGAGGTTGCGCGTCGGCAATGCCGCCAGGTCGAGGGTCGCACCGTTCGTCAGCTCACCGATGTCGGTATCGGTATCGGCGTTGACCAGGACGAGTCGAGTGACCTGAGGCACGACCGGGGTAGCGGTCGGTGTCGCGGTCGGGAGTGGAGTCGGCGTTGGCTCATTGCTCGGGCAGGTGCCGATCGTGTACCGGAAGCTGTCGATGAGGATCGGTGGCGAGCCGTTGCCGGTCACGCCATACGCCTCGAAGCGGAGCACGCCCGACGCGGAGACGACGATGCGAGCGAAGTTGTGCATCGTGTTATTGCGAACGGCCGTCCAAGCGGGCGGCGGATTCGTCGCGAATGGCGAGAAGCCTCCACTGATGTTGCTCTTCTTCCCGCCAGGGCTGGATTTCACCCAGGTAACGCCGTCCGACATCGAATAGCAGGTCAGTGAGGTCGACGTGCGCGTGTTTGTCCGCGGGACGTCGATCAGCGGATACGACCGCTCGTAAGCCTGGTCGTGGGACGAGATGACGAGCTTGACGCCGTGACGCTCGAAGATCGGCCCGAGCTGTTGCCGGATGGCGAGATTGGACGGGTGATTGGTGCCGTCGGCGAACGCCGAAACGTGCATATACGGAATGATCCATCGCTGCCCACGGTTCTTGGCGGCGATGATGTCTTGCTCGATCCATTGCAGCTGACCGCTCGTCAACCCGCCCGAGTTTTGGACCGCGAAGATCGAGATGAAGTGCACGTCGCCGATGTCGAACGAGTAGTTCCGGCGGTTGTCGAAGCCGTCGGGGGAGGGGAATCGAGCGGCCCAGGCTTCATAGCTCTCGCCGAGCAGCACCTCATGGTTGCCGTAGGTCGGCATCATCGGTGAATGCGCCGCGATCGGCTGCACTTGGTTGAACCAGGCGTCGATGGAGTTCTCGAGCGTGCCGTAGCGCTTGTCGGTGTTGAAGTACGCGTAGTCGCCGCCGGGCAGCACGAGGAGCGGATTCATGGCGGCAATTTCGTTGATGACCTGCTCGGTCCCGTCCGCCAAGCCGTCAGTACGCCCAATTAGCCCCGTGTCCGCGAAGTAGATGGCATCGAAGTCGGCAGGTCCGGGAGCCGGCGCCGTTCGGGTCCGATAGACCTGGCTCCAGGTACCGCCATCGCCGCGGACACGATACTCGTACTCGGTCGAAGGCGTCAGCGACGTCAGCGTGACTTCGTGGAGCTTGCCGGTCGTGCCGGAAGGGCGCTCGCTGCCTGTTTGGCGTTGCCAGGTCGTGGTGCCGACCGGACGGAACTCGACCTCCGAGGGCGTCGACTGCTGCACGGTGTGCCAGACGATGGTCAACGTCGTTGATGGATCGCTGACCCAAGCCAGGTGGATCTGATCCGGCGGTCCTGGCGTTGGTGTCGGCGTCGGAGTCGGCAGGGATCCGGTGCGAGGACTCTCGGCCGGTCCCGTACCGCTCGGCACGAAGCTGTTGTTCGTCGTCAAGACGAGCCGATCGACGCGCGTCCCGTCTTCCCGCATCCAGAGGTTGATGACGTGCACGCCGGGTGACGACACGTTCAGCGTGGCGACGACACCATCCATCGTGTCGCGGGTCCAGATCCACGATCCGTAGGTAAAGACGGCGAGGTGGTCCGCGCTGGCGAGCGGTTGGCCGTCGAGGCCGATATGCAGCGAATTGCCCTCGTCATCGTCGGGAAGCAGGCGCGCCCAGATGTAGTACGTGCCGGTCGTCTGGAACTGGACGTAATACTGCATCTCCGGCGTCGAATTGGAGTAGCCGGTCTTGACGCTGGGGGAGCCATCGGGCAACGCGATCATGAAGCCCTGGGCCACGTAGCCTGGCCGATCGGTGCGTAGCTCCCACGCCTTGCCGTTACGGTCGATCTTGGCGTGATAGTGCTCGGCCTCGATTGCGACTAAGCCACTTTGCTCGACGAACGAGCCAGCTCCGGGTGTCCCGCCCGGCGTGGAAGTTGCGGTGCTGGTCGG